>Ga0265798_10000554_pt1 | contig 61560 bp, 54 predicted proteins | sample P3T30metagenome_FD_192430 | JGI IMG/M metagenome (GOLD analysis project Ga0265798, IMG submission 192430) | Plant litter microbial communities from East Loma Ridge, Irvine, California - P3 T30 | ecosystem: Environmental > Terrestrial > Plant litter > Unclassified | place: USA: California... | reverse complement strand
GCCTCACGCTATCTGCCGAATTACCTGGGATGGCGTCGGGCGCTCGACGGTCAGCGCATTGCTACCGTTGAACAATTGTTTTGTGTCGCAATCAGACCCATCAATAGCTTACGGTGACAGCGCCAAAAAAAAAGACCTGGCCAGTGGCCAGGTCTTTTTTCAAGCATCGCTTGACGCGATGCTCGTTGCAATTACTTCTGACGCTTGCGGCGGTATGCGCCCATGCCCAGCAGGCCCAGGCCCATCAGAGCCAGTGCGCCTGGTTCTGGCACATCGACCGGTGCGCCGTTGAAGTCGGTGTTGCCAACTTCCGAGTTGATTGCGACGACAGTCGCGTTAAAGCAGTTGGCAGCGCTGCCCGAACCGTTGGCATTCTGGCAGGTGAGGCCCTGCGAAGTGTTCTGGAACGAGCTGAAGGCGAAACTGTAGAATGGATCAGGCGAAACGAAGAAGTTCGAACCGGCTTCGGTAATATCGAAGTTGGTGTTCACGTTCTGGAACGCGCCGCCGCCTGCGCTGATACCGGCAGCGCTGTCTTCTGGGTTGCCGATGATACGGCTAACGGTGCCCAGCAGGATTTGCTCGCCGCGGGCGGTGACGCTGGCATCAGCCAGCAGGGTTGCCTGGTTGTAGCTGTTGTTCGAGCCCTGGTCTGCGTACAGCGACAGGTTGATGGTGTCGATACTGCAGCTCACGCCCGGCGACAGTGCCGAACCGCAGCTGAAGGTCTGGACGAAGGTGCCGTACAGGCCATAGCCCGAGCGCGAGTTCAGACGGGTGTCGTCTGGCGACACGGTCTGGCCGTTCAGCGAGAAGCCGTTGTACTGGATATAGCCGACGCTCTGGTAGCGGTTGTCGCCCAGGCTGACCACGCGTGCCGACGAAATGCCGTTCATCACGTTGGCTTGGAATTGAGTGCCGTCGGTCGCCAGACCGTTGCTGTTCGGGTTGATGGTGAACGCCGGTGCGTTGTTCACGGTTTGTGCTTGTGCACCGAAGGCCATTGCGAACAGGGCGGTTGCCAGCGAGGCGCGGAAGAACTTGCTCATGTGAATCTCCAAAAATTAGTTTTTACCTGAATACCTTCTTTTGAAGGCTAGTCCGTAAAGAGTCATTACTTCACGGTGCTTTTCTTTATTGCTGCGCGGCATTGCCGCAGTTAAACTTCAGAACGCTTTTCTCAACGCTTTCATATTTGAGACTACGAGCTACATTAAGCAATCAGCGTGCCAGCTCCAACTGACCCTATGCAAATCAATGGTTTACGGTAAATTAAACGCCAGCATTCTGATATTAAATAATTGGCTGTAAAAAATTCCGACACTCTAAAAATTGCCGCAAATCCTTATTTTTTCTTATTGGAAATAAAATGCCGACCCTTCAATTATTGTCCACTGTCGCTCGCGAGTTTTTTTCTTCAAGACAAACACAACGTGAAACCGAACCGCTGTTGGTGATGGACGATCCGGAAAGCGTCGCCGCCTATGTCCAGGCCGGCCGCGAGGATGCCGTGATGGCGTCGGTCTACCTGTATCACTGCGCCAATATCTGTGAAGTCATCCGCCCCGGCGACACGGTGGTCGACCTGGCCTGCGGCCCGGCCAATATGCTGACCATGGTGGCGCGCCTGAACCCTGAAACCCGCTTCATCGGGGTCGACCTGTCGGCGCCGATGCTGGAACAGGCGCGCGCGCTGGTGGCGAGCAAGGGGCTGACGAATGTGGAGTTCCGCACCGGCGACATCACAGATCTGTCGATGTTCGGCGACAAGTCGGTCGATGCGGTGATGTCGACCATGGCGCTGCACCATCTGCCGACCGTCGACATGCTGTGCCAGACCTTCGCCGAAGTGGCGCGCATCCTGAAGGACGATGGCGGGGTGTACATGGCCGACTTCGGCCACCTGAAGCTGGACAGCTCGATCGATTACTTCGGCAACCAGCATGCGCACCGCCAGCCGGAACTGTTCACGATCGACTACATCAATTCGCTGAAGGCGGCGTTCTTTCCGGAAGACTTCGAACGCGCGGTGCGTCCGCTCAGTGGCCGCGCGACCCTGTATACGACCGTCGTGCTGCCGTTCATGGTCGCCCTCAAGAGCCAGACGCGCCGCGCGCCGGTGCCGGAACTGGCGGCCAGCCTGGCGAGCGTGCGCAACAAGCTGACGCCATGGCAGATGCAGGATTACCAGGATTTGCGCCGCCACTTCAAGCTCAAGGGCCTGTCGAGCGCGATGCTGCCCTGAGCCGGGATAGCGTCGCAAGCACCGGCGGCCGTGGACGGCTCCGGTGCTTGCAGCTTGCTTCTATAGCTCAATCTTGCAGCAGGCGTTCCAGCGGCTGGCGTTCGGAGCGCGCGCGCGGCGCCGGTCCGGCGCCGAGCCGGCCCATGTAGACCGGATGATCGGCGCCGGCGAACACCAGTTCTTCGGCCTGGACGCGCAGCCGTGCGGCAGCCTCGTGCAGGCCGGGCGTTTGCGTGAAGACGCGGTTTTCGCGCACGTATTTGGAAAAGATCAGCGGCGTCATCTCGGGCTGCATGTACAGGCCGAGGTGGGTCAGGGTCAGCCAGAAGCGCTGCACCGCGCGTCCGGCGGCGATGTAATCGTCGATGCCCTGCGGCTCGCTACGCGCCTTGAGCACGAAGTGGGCGGCGCAGGCCACGCCCGGGATCAGGTCCATCTGCACCCGTGGCGCCCAGGTACCCATCAGGGTGTTAATCACTGACATGCGCTTCCAGTTGACCATTGCCCATTTCATCAGCACCAGGGTGCCGGGATCGACGCCAAGCGCTTTGTCCGGCACCTTGTCCGGGCTGCGGTCGGTGCCCCAGTCGATGATGCGGCGGTGCACCTCGAACGCTTCCGGCATGGTCAGGCGCAGGCGCGCATTGTCGTACATCAGGCGCGCAGCCTTGAGTTTGTTGCGGCCTTCGATCCAGCTGACGCTGTAGGCGGGGCCAACTGCATCCTCGAGGGTACGCTTTTCGGCATCGCTTAGCGGCCGGGTGCGCATCGCGCGGCGCTGCACGCTGCGCTTGACGATCGATGCCACCAGTTCGCTCGGCGTAATGCCGGCATCCGGCACCAGGCGCACGTCGAACACCGGCCGTTCGTCCGGGCTGTCGGCGCGGCGCACGGCGTCCAGGCGCAGGCCATGGCGGCTGGCCGCGATGGACATGGTTTCCAGCAGTGCGCCGACCGAGATCTGGCTCGGATGGCCGTCCAGGTCGTAGACCGTGTCGGCGCGGGTGTCGTGGCAATGCACCGCCACGTGGTCTTGCGCCAGCACTTCGAAGCGCCAGGGCTGGGTGTTGTCTCCGCTCGGCGCCCAGCGTGCGAGCTCGAGGATGTCGAGCAGGGGACCTTGCGGCTTCATGTCCGGTCTCCTTGCGCCGCGCCGCCGGCGGCCAGCTCGCGCCGCATCTGGCGCCCGGCCACCGCGATCATCAGGCGATGCCATGGATTGCGGTTGCCGCCGGGACGCCAGGTGCGGGTCACCCGGTTGCGGTAGGCGTCGAACTGCATGCCGTGCGGCGCCGCCAGCACTTCGCCGCGGCCCAGCAGGATCTTGAGCGCTTCGGTGGCCGCCACCCCGGCGCACAACTGGCACGCCATGATGGTCGACGGGCCGCGCCGCTCGGCGAAATTGACCGCCGACGGCACCATCAGGTAGGGCCGGTGCAGGCCGGCCGGCGCCAGGCCGACCACGAACCGGATCGCCTTGTCGAGTTCGTCCAGGTCGCCCCACTGGAAGTATTCTTCGAACGTCATCTTGCCCGGCATGAAATTGAGCATCGCCGCGCCCATGCCCAGCGGCGCCGCGGTGGTGGCGGGGATGCCGAGCCGGGCACAGGCGGCGAAGGTGTCGCGCCGCGCGTCGAAGGCGAAGAAGTCGAGCGCGTCGACGTACAGGTCGACCCCGTCCAGGAACTGGTCCAGGTTGTCGCGGTCGACGCCGCGCTCGAACACCTTGATCTCGAGCTCGGGATTGATGTCGCGCGCCATGCGCGCCATGACCTCGACCTTGGGCTGGCCGACGGTCGACATGGTGGCGCCGACCTGGCGATTGAAATTCGGGATGTCGAAGCTGTCGAAGTCGGCGATGTGGAAGCTGCCGATGCCGAGGCGCGCCAGGGTCAGCAGGTGCACGCCGCCGACGCCGCCGCCGCCGGCGATGGCGACCCGCTTGCCGCGCAGGCGCTGTTGTTCTTCAGAGGTGACCCAGCCGATATTGCGTGCAAACGCCTGTTCGTAATTGAACGTGAATGTCATGACGTGAAGGAAAGCGCGCGGCGCCGGCTCAGGCTTCGACCGATTGCGTATCGATGCGCAACAAGCGGTTTTTGATGCCGTGCTCTTCGCGTGGAGAGAAGAAATACGGGTAGAACGAACGGTCGGTGCTGCCCTCGTTGATGGTGCCGCCGTGCTTGCTGATCTGCTCGGTGACGTACTCGAGGTTGACGCGCAGCAGATACGCTGGTGCGTTCACGCGCGGATTGATCTTGACCTCGCCCTCGGCCACGAAGCCGAGCATGGCCTGGTAGAAACGGCGGTGGCGCGGATTGACCTCGATGACGATGTCGGTGCAGTGGTGCAGGTCGCGCGCATAGATGACTGCCAGGTGGAACAGGTTGGCCAGCGACGCCTTGGACCGGACCGAGGAATCGAAGGCCAGCTTGGTGAATTCGCACAAGCGCGCACCGCGCGCGCGGTGGTAGTCCAGTTCTTCCTTGAAGATATCGTCGGCCATCAGGCCGATCGACGAATCCATGCCCAAGGTCAGTGTGCCGACGACATCGCCCTTGTCGGTCGCGGTGAGGGTGATACGGTTGGGATCATCGGTGAGGGTATGCGTGCCGGCGTAACCGCGCCACGCATACATCCGGTTGATCAGCATGCTGGCCGAGTTACGCCCCGCCGCAGTATCGGTGAGGCGGATACCGTAGGAGTTCTGGTTCACAATGACGTCTTCAAGCTCGGAGTCATGTATGGTAGCGCGATCCTCAGCATTAGCCATGTTCGATTGGATAGCCGACGAATCGTCTGTTGATACAGGCGAAGGAGTTTTCTTGGTCATGTTCAATTCCCTGTCTGGCTGCCCCGCAGCATATCCCGTCGTTCAATGAACCGTCAAAGAGTTTGTAGCAATGCTATTGCATCTGCGGAATATTTGCTACCTTTCTCACCATCTTTGATGACTTTATTCAACTCGGTTCGGGCAGCGGCCTTGTCCCCGCTCTTGGCCAGCGCAGCGGCCAGGTGGTAGCGGATATCCTGCGAATTGGGCGCCGCGGCGCTGGCTTTCTTCAACAGTTCCAGACCGCGCGCGGTGTCGCCGCGCTCGACCATGATCCAGCCGGCGGTATCCAGGATTGCAGGGTGGTTGCCGGCCAGGCCGACCGCGCGTTCGGCGGTGGCCAGCGCGCGCGGATCCTTGACCTGGTGGTAGGCCCAGGCCAGGTTGTTCAGCACGGCCGGGTTGTTCGGTACCGAAGCGCTGGTCTTTTCCAGGATTGCGATCGCGCTCTTGTAATCCTTGCGCTCCAAATATTTCTCTGACACGAAGGCCGGCACGGTCACTTCGGTCGGATTGGTTTTCTGCCAATTGCTCACCAGAGCGTTCAGCTCGGCCGTCTTGCCGGTCTGGTGGTAGACGTAGGCCAGGCGCACCGCCATATCCGGCGCCTTGGTCAGGGCCAGCGCTTTCTGGTACGGCGCGGCCGCCAGCGCCGGCTGCTTGCCGGTGGCGTAGATGTCGCCTTCCAGCAAGAGGCCGGCGGCGCGGGTGGAATCGCGCTGCTGCATCGAGCGTGCCACGCCCAGCGCATCGTCGACCTTGCCTTGCTGGACGTAATACTGGGCCAGCGCCTGGCGCGCCGGCAGCAGGTCCGGATCCAGGCTGACCGCGCGCTTCAGGTCTTCCAGCACCGCCGGCTGATTTTTCAGCAGGCCATGGGCGGCCGCCAGGCGCAGCTGCGCCATGGCCGATTTCGGCTGCAGGCCGGCCAGCTTGCTGTAGCTCTCCAGCGCGCCGGCGCCATCCTTGGTCGCCAGTTGCGCCTGGCCCAGCAGGTCGATCAGGCCGGCATCGGTCGGGTTCGCCACCTGGAGCTTGCGCGCCAGGGCGATGGTTTTTTCAGGCTGCTTGTTGCCCAGATAATGGCGGCCCAGCAGCAGCGCCGGCGGCAGCGCTTCCGGATGTCCGTTGTGGGCTTTTTCCAGCAAGCGCGTGGCTTCCTCGCGCTGGTTCTGGGCGACGGCGATTTCAGCCAGCGCGGTGAGCGCCTGGAAATCGGCCGGATCCTTGGCCAGCATGGCGTTGAAACGCTTCTTGGCCGCTTCCGGCTGCTTGTCGGCCAGGTCCATGCGCGCCAGGTGCGCGACCGGCAGCATCAGCGCCGGGTCGGCTGCGGCGGCTTTTTCGAAAGTGGCGCGGGCGCTGGCCTTGTCGCCGCCGGCGAGCTGGACTTCACCCTGGAGCGTCATCACGCGCGCGTTGTCGGGGTGGCGCTGCGCGACTTTCTGCAGCGTCGCCGCGGCCTTGTCGTATTGCTTGGCGCCGGCCTGGGCGCGCGCCAGGGCGGTGGCCGCCTCGATCGAGGCCGGATCCAGCGCCACCGCGCTTTGCAGGTCGGCGACGCCCTTGTCGACGTTGCCCTGGCCGAGGCGCGACATGCCGAGCGAGGTGCGCAGCACGGCAGCCTTGGGCGCCAGCGTGGTGGCGCGTTCCAGGTAGGCACTGGCCTTGTCGAATTCACGCGCCTGCATGTGCGACTCCGCAGCCAGGGCCAGCAACTGAACGTCATCGGCGGACGCCTTCAGGGCCGGCGCCAGCACCTCGTTGGCTTCGGCCGGACGCTGGCCCTTGATCAGCGCCTGGGCCAGCAGCTTGCGCGCATAGGCATTTTGCGGATTGGCTTCCAGGTACTTGCGCAAATGCTGCTGTGCCTGCTGCGTGGAACCCAATGCCAGGTCAACCTTGCCGGCCAACAGCACCGCCGGCATATAGTCCGGGGCGCTGCGCAGCACTTTCAGCAAGCTTTCCTGGGCTGCGGCATCCTTGCCGCGCGACGAGTCCAGCAGCGCCTGGGTGTACAGCACCAGCAGGCTGCCCGGTGCATTCTTCCTGGCGCCGTCGACTTCCTTTTGCGCTTCGTCGAACTTGGCCAGCTTGATCTGCACGTAGGCGCGCTCGATGTGCGCGCTGCGGTGGTAGGGTTCGAGCTTCAGGACCTGGGCGAAGGCGTCGAGCGCGGCCACGTCCTGGCCGTCGGCGCGCATGACCATGCCCTTGAACATATGGGCGCTGGCGTCGTTCGGGGCCTTGGCGATGGCTTCGTCGACCAGCGTCAGGGCGCCGATCTTGTCGCCCTGCGCCAGTGCCAGGCTGGCCAGTCCCAGGCGCGGCGCGACCGCGGCCGGGTCGGCCGCCTGGGCTGCGCGGTAGGCCGCTTGCGCTTCGTCGGGCTTGCCGGTCGCCAGCAGCGAGCCGCCGCGCAGCGACAGCAGCGCGGCGTTGCCCTGCGCCAGCTCGGGCGTGATTTCCTTGAGCAGATCCTGGTGCTTGCCCAGCGCCTGCATGGCCTTGCCCAGCGGCGCCAGCACGCGCGCGGCCGGCACGCCGAGCGACTGGGCGCGGCGCAATTCCTTGTCGGCCGAGGCATAGTCCGCCACTTCCAGTTGCATTTCGCCCAGCGCCAGGCGCGCCTCGCCATTGTCCGGGCTCTGCGCGACGGCGTTCTTCAGCTGGATCAGGGCTGCCTTGCGATCGCCTTTTGTTTCATATTGCTTGGCGTCCTGGAGCAGGCTCTCGGTGGACTGTTCGCTCTTGCAGCCGGTCAGTCCAAGGATCAAGAGGCTTGAGGCAACAGCGGCGGCGAGTCGTTTCTGGGCAATGCTGGGCATAACTTTCCTCTGGAATCAATGGAACTGGACGAGCATCAAAATTTCACTCTAGGCAATAATAACCCAAGCGAGGCGCGTTCTACCACGCTCATCGAACGCGCCGATCCGAATGTTGTGTGGCGTCGTCACAACCGTGGTTTGACTGGGGTAGATGCGGAAAAGCAGGGAGGGGCAGGTGTCAATACGTGGTACAAAACAGGATGCCATGCACCTCGATGGTCTTGCTTAATCGTCGGACTTGCGCAGCCGGCTCAGCAGCGCCTCGACGTTGTCGCCCACCGGCAAACCATGGCGGCGCAGCAGCTGCACGTGCAGCACCAGGTTTTCCAGTACCAGCTTGGCCGACACCGCCAGTAAGGTCATCAGGCGGTCTTCGACGCTGAAGTTGTCCATCGCGGCCGCCATGTCGCACAGGTGGCCGGCCACCAGCATGCGCAGCTCGTCTTCGGCGAACGGCAGGTCGGCGAAGTCGATCGGATCTTCCTGCTCGACTTCGGCCATCAGGGCGGCCAGTTGTTCCGGCTGGATCGGCATGTGAACCTCGGTGTGAACGCGGCAAGTTCATTCTAGAGGAACATGGCGGCCAGCCGCCATGGTTCTTTCACGATGCTTTGTTCCCGGACCTTACATATTACGTCGGTACTGTCCGCCCACCTCGAACAGCGCGGTCGTGATCTGGCCCAGCGAGCAGACCCGCACCGCCTCCATCAGGTGCGCAAACACGTTGTCGTTGTCGATCGCGGCCTGGCGCAGCGCCGCCAGCACGGCCGGAGCAGCGTCGGCATTGCGGGCGTGGAAGGCGTCCAGGCGCTGCAGCTGCGACTGTTTCTCGTCGTCGGTCGAACGCGCCAGTTCGATGGTGGCGGGCGCACCAGCGCCCTTCGGGCTGCGGAAGGTGTTGACGCCGATGATCGGCAGCGAGCCGTCGTGCTTCTTGTGCTCGTACAGCATCGACTCTTCCTGGATCTTGCCGCGCTGGTAGCCGGTCTCCATCGCGCCCAGCACGCCGCCGCGTTCGGCGATGCGCTCGAATTCCTGCAGCACCTGCTCTTCGACCAGGTCGGTCAGTTCGTCCATGATGAATGATCCCTGGTTCGGGTTCTCGTTCTTGGCCAGGCCCCATTCGCGGTTGATGATCAACTGGATCGCCAGCGCCCGGCGCACCGATTCGTCGGTCGGGGTGGTGATCGCCTCGTCGTAGGCGTTGGTGTGCAACGAGTTGCAGTTGTCGTAGATCGCGATCAGGGCTTGCAGCGTGGTGCGGATGTCGTTGAAGTCGATCTCCTGCGCGTGCAGCGAGCGGCCCGAGGTCTGGATGTGGTACTTCAGCTTTTGCGAGCGGTCGTTGGCGCCGTATTTGTCGCGCATCGCCACCGCCCAGATGCGGCGCGCCACGCGGCCCAGCACCGTGTATTCCGGGTCCATGCCGTTCGAGAAGAAGAACGACAGGTTGGGCGCGAAGTCGTCGATGTGCATGCCGCGCGCCAGGTAGGCTTCCACGAACGTGAAGCCGTTCGATAGCGTGAAGGCCAGCTGCGAGATCGGATTGGCGCCCGCTTCGGCGATGTGGTAGCCCGAGATCGACACCGAGTAGAAGTTGCGCACGCCGTGCGTCACAAAATATTCCTGAATATCGCCCATCACCTTGAGCGAGAACTCGGTCGAGAAGATGCAGGTATTCTGGCCCTGGTCTTCCTTCAGGATGTCGGCCTGCACGGTGCCACGCACGGCGGTGAGGACCCAGGCGCGGATCTTCGCGGCTTCTTCCTCGCTCGGCGCGCGGCCCTGCTCCCGGGTGAATTTGTCGACCTGCTGGTCGATGGCGGTGTTCATGAACATCGCCAGGATGGTCGGCGCCGGGCCGTTGATGGTCATCGACACCGAGGTCGATGGGCTGCACAGATCGAAGCCGTCGTACAGCACCTTCATGTCGTCCAGGGTCGCGATCGACACCCCCGAGTTGCCGACCTTGCCGTAGATGTCGGGGCGCAGCGCCGGGTCGGCGCCGTACAGGGTGACCGAATCGAACGCCGTCGACAGGCGCTTGGCGTCCATCCCGGTCGACACAAGTTTAAAGCGTTTGTTGGTGCGGAAGGCGTCGCCCTCGCCGGCGAACATGCGGGTCGGGTCTTCGCCTTCGCGCTTGAACGGGAACACGCCGGCGGTATAGGGGAAGGCGCCGGGCACGTTTTCCAGCATCAAAAAGCGCAGGATCTCGCCATGGTCTTCGAAGCGAGGCAGCGCCACCTTGCGGATCGGGTTGCCCGACAGCGTGGTGTAGACCAGGCGGGTGCGGATTTCCTTGTCGCGGATCTTGACCACGTGTTCGTCGCCCGCATAGGTGCCCTGCAACTGCTGCCAGGAGGCGACCAGTTCCTTCGCTTCGCCACTCATGGCGTTGTCGCGCCCGGCGATCAGGTCGTCGAACGAGACCTCGCGCCCGGCCGCGGCCAGCATGCGCTTCGCTTCGCTCAGCTGCTGGCGCTCGCGCGCCAACGTGACCTGCTTGCCCACGTTGCGGTGGTAGCCGCGCACCGTATCGGCGATCTCGGCCAGGTAGCGCGCCCGTGCTGGCGGCACGATCACGTTCTTGCCGCTCGAGTACTTCTGGCCTGGCGCCTGCAGGCCGCCCGGGTTCACCTGCAAGCCGAGTTCGGCGAGCTTGGGCAGCAGGCCGTGGTACAGCGCGGTGACGCCGTCGTCGTTGAAGCGCGACGCCTGGGTGCCGTACACCGGCATCTGGTCGGGACTCTGGCTCCACAGCTCGCGGTTGCGCTGGTACTGCTTGGCGACGTCGCGCAGCGCGTCCTGGGCGCCCTTGCGGTCGAATTTGTTGATGGCGATGAAGTCGGCGAAATCGAGCATGTCGATCTTCTCCAGCTGCGAAGCGGCGCCGAATTCCGGGGTCATCACGTACATCGAGGTATCGACGTGCGGCACGATGGCGGCGTCGCCCTGGCCGATGCCGGACGTCTCGACGATCACCAGGTCAAAACCGGCCACCTTGCAGGCCTGGACCACGTCGGGCAGCGCCTGCGAAATCTCGGAACCGGCGTCGCGCGTGGCCAGCGAGCGCATGAACACGCGCACCTTGCCGTTCCACGGATTGATCGCGTTCATGCGGATGCGGTCGCCCAGCAGGGCGCCGCCCGACTTGCGGCGCGACGGGTCGATCGAGATCACGGCGATGTTCAGGCGGTCGTCCTGGTCTAGGCGGATGCGGCGGATCAGTTCATCGGTGAGCGAGGATTTGCCGGCGCCGCCGGTGCCGGTGATGCCCAGGGTCGGCACGGCCAGCCGCTCGGCGCTGTCGACGATTTCCTTGCGCAAGGCCGGGTCGATCTTGCCGCTTTCGAGCGCCGTGATCAGCTGCGCCAGCGGGCGGTGGCGGCTGGCGACGTCGCCCTCGCGCAGCGGCGCCAGCGAGGTTGGGGCGTAGCCGGACAGGTCGACGTCGCAGGTTTCCAGCATCGAGCGGATCATGCCCACCAGGCCCATGCGCTGGCCGTCTTCCGGGCTGAAGATGCGCGTCACGCCGTAAGCGTGCAGTTCCTCGATCTCGTGCGGCACGATCACGCCGCCGCCGCCGCCGAACACCTTGATGTGGGCGCCGCCACGCTGGCGCAGCAGGTCGATCATGTACTTGAAGTATTCGACGTGGCCGCCCTGGTAGCTGGAAATCGCAATCCCCTGCGCATCTTCAGCCAGGGCCGCGGTGACGACTTCGTCGACCGAGCGGTTATGGCCCAGGTGGATCACCTCGGCGCCGTTCGACTGCAGGATGCGGCGCATGATGTTGATCGAAGCGTCGTGGCCGTCGAACAGCGAGGCGGCGGTGACGAAACGGACCTTGTTGGCGAGGGCAGGCTGCTCGGGGAGCTCGAGCCGGGTGGCAGACGTGATGTCGTTCATGGAAGGTCCTGGATTTCGGAGGAGGACGAGGATGCTGGTACGGTATATGACGTTAACGTTAACGTCAAGAAGGTATCCGGCAGATGAGCAGACAGAGACCACCCTGGCCACAAGGCTGGTTGGCCTTGGCATATTTGCAGTTCTATCTCGTTGGCAACATATGGTTATATCGGGTAATGTTCGATTTATACCCGGTGCATAACGGCCGCCCTCGCGGCGCCATTCGACAAGAGACGAACACGATGCTCAAAAAACTGGATTCCTCACAGCTCAAGGTTGGCATGTTCATCCACGATCTCGATTGCGGCTGGATGGAGCATCCGTTCGTGCGCAACCGGTTTTTGCTCACCAGTGAAGACGAGATCCGCAAGATCGCGGCGGCGCGCATTCGCGGCGTGGTGATCGACTGTGGCCGCGGCCTGGACCTTGACGCGGCGCCGACCGTGGCCGAAGCGGCGGCGCAGACCGAGGCCGAGGTGGTGGCGCTGGCGGCGGCCGCGCGTCCACGCAGCGCCACACCCGCGCGCACCTCGCTCGGCGTCGAACTGGAGCGCGCCGCCAGCGTGCGCCGGCGCGCGGTCGAAGTGGTGCGCAGCGTGATGCAGGACGCGCGCCTGGGCAAGGCGGTCGAACTGGACGAGGTGGCGCCGGTGGTCGAGAACATCACCGAGTCGATTCTGCGCAACAGCGGCGCGTTGCTCGGCCTGCTGCACATCAAGAACAAGGACGAGTACACCTTCCAGCACTCGGTCAGCGTATGCGCGCTGATGGTGGCGTTCTGCCGCTCGCGCGGCATGGACGAGGCGCTGATCCACCAGGCCGGCATCGGCGGCCTGCTGCACGACACCGGCAAGGCGCTGGTGCCGGACGCCATTTTGAACAAGCCGGGACGCTTGACGGATGCCGAGTTCGAGATCGTCAAGCGCCATCCTCGCGACGGCCACGACCTGCTGCGGCGCGCGCCCGGCATCGGCGCCATCCCGCTCGACATCACGCTGCACCACCACGAGCGGCGCGACGGCAGCGGCTATCCCGAACGGCAGGCCGCAGCAGCGATCAGCGAACTGGCGCAGATGGCGGCGATCGTCGATGTCTACGATGCCATCACCTCGGACCGCTGCTACCACAAGGGCATCGCGCCGGCCGAGGCAATGCGCAAGCTGTACGAATGGAGCAAGGCCCATTTCGACCCGGTGCTGGTGCAGGAATTCATGCGCTGCGTCGGCATCTACCCGGTAGGCACGCTGGTGCTGCTGGAGTCGGGCCGGCTGGGCGTGGTGATCGAGGCTGATCCGACCAACCTGCTCACGCCCAAGGTCAACGTGTTCTTCCACACCCGGACCCGGGCCTATATCCGGCCCGAGACGGTCGATCTGTCGAAGGGGCTCGGTTTCGGCGGTGGTGACCGCATCGTGCGCCACGTCGCGCCGGATGTCTGGAACGTCGATCCGCTGCGCTTCATGCAGCTGGCCGACGACTGAGCGCTACCGCTTTTAGAAGAATTCGGCGGTGTCGTTGACGGCCACGGTCTGCAGCAGGCCGCCGGCCACCAGCTCTTCGTAGTGGCAGACGCGGTTGCGGCCGTTGGCCTTGGCGTAGTACAGGGCCTGGTCGGCGTGGCCGAGCGTGACCACCGGCGAGTCGGCGGCGCTGACGCCGGTGAAGCCGACGCTGACCGTGACCCGGCCCACCTGCGGGAAGGCGTGCGCTTCGACGTCGCTGCGGAAGCGCTCGATGATGCGGCGCGCGTGGTCCAGCGTGGTCGAACGCAGCAGCACCACGAATTCCTCGCCGCCGAAGCGGAAGACCCGGTCCTGCGCACGGAACGAGGTCTGCAGCAGGTTGGCGATCAGGATCAGCACTTCATCCCCGTACAGATGGCCGAAGCGGTCGTTGACGCCCTTGAAATGGTCGACGTCGACCACTGCCAGCCATTGCTTTTCCGCGCCGTTCGAATGGCGCCGTTCTTCGTGCGCAGGAGCAGCGTCGGCCGCGGCGCGCTCGGATTCAGGGTCACTGGCGTGCAGCATGCGCGCCAGCTGGTCGTCGAAGGTCTTGCGGTTCAGCAGGCCCGTGAGCGAGTCGCGCTCGCTGTAGTCGAGCAGGTTCTGGAAGTTGCGGTAGACGCTGACGATGCCGTTGACCATGTACAGCGCTTCCGACGTGAACGGATTGCCGTGGGCGATCTCGAGACAGGTGTCGGCCTTGTCGCCGAACCAGATCGGCAGCCACAGGCGGCGCAGGCCGTCGCTGCCAGACCCTTCCGCGCGCATCTCGTGCTGGCGCAGGCAGCGCGCCAGTTCCGGGTAGTCGGCGATCGGTTCGCCGGGACTGCTGTCCTGCGCCTCTTCGGGACAGGCCACGCCGCCGGCGTGGATGCAGGCGCGCGAACGCACGAATTGCTGGCCGCCGACGGTGGCGATGTTCAGTACGCGGGTCCAGGCGGCGCCAGACAGCTCTTGTACCGCCGAGATGACGGAAAAGTCCAGCATGGTGTGATCGCGGTGGCCGGTCATGTCCACCATGTGTCTCAGCAGGGAATCCATGTCGTTACGAATCTAGAACAACAGAAAAGTCGTCGGGCAAGGCACAGCGCATCGCTATCAGCGGTGCCGCATTTTTCAGCGGGCAAGCAAAACAGGATAGCCTTTTTTTGTATTACAGGCAATTATTCTTAACAAGGTTTATTCATATTTTCCGGATTGGGACACCGATCCCAAGCTGGATTTATTCTTCAGAAGAATCTTTCATTTCCATCTGGAAAGGTTGTGCAGAGTCAACTTGCCGTACGGCACTAATCTGTACAGTGAACTCACTGGCAAACGCAATACAGCAACAGCGACAGGGCCCGGTCGCCGCCAGTTTTATCAACCACCATAAGGAGTTTGTCATGAGCACCATTACCTCTGCCATCAAAGCTTTCGTCGCCGACGAAGACGGTGTCACTGCCATCGAGTATGGCCTGATCGCCGCCCTCATCGGTGTGGCGATGGCGACCGTGGCAGGTGAAGTGGGTGAAAAGATCAAGGACGCGTTCACGTTCATCAAAGACGCGATCGTCGTCCCTGAGTAATCGCGTTGCCCCCCGCGGCTGCAGTCCTGCCCCGGGGGGCATTTTTCATGGAGCCCGTCATGGCTGTCGCACCCTGGCTGGACACGCTGCTGCTGCTGATGGTGACGGCCGCCGCGATCAACGATCTGGCGAGCCGGCGCATTCCGAACCTGCTGCTGCTGGGCGGGATGAGCGGCGCCCTGGTCCTGCATCTGCTGTCTCCGCAGCCGCTGCGCGCGCTGCTGGTTTCCTGGCTGGGCGGCGCCGCCACCGGCCTGCTGGTGTTTCTTCCCTTTTACCTGGTCCGCGGCATGGCTGCCGGGGACGTCAAGATGATGGCAGCGGTCGGCGCCTTCACCGGTCCCGGCGAGGCGCTGCACATCGCCATCTTCGCCTGGTGCGCCGGCGGCGCGATGGCGTTGGCGGTGGTGCTGTTCAAGGGCCGGCTGCGCATGGTGCTGGCCAACCTGTGGGCGATCCTGCGTCCCGCGCTGCTGCGCCTGCCGGCGCCGGTCATCGGCGCCACCGGCCGGCCAAGTGCCGGGTCGATTCCCTACGGCGTGGCGATCGCGGCCGGCACGATGGCGGTGCTGATCGGGCGGTATGGATAGGCACGGCTGAGCGGCCGGCCGCACCCGCTTTCAGCCGATTTGCGGCCGAGTTTCGCCTGAGGTTCTCTGAGGTTCCCCTTCTTGTCAGGCATCAAGTGCCTGCCGGGGGCGCTCGCTAGAATCAAATCAAGGTTCGTCAAATCAAGGTTCCCCAGAATTTATCCTCAGAACCAGTCTTTCAGACCATCCGCATTCGCAGGAGGTGTCATGATGCAAGCGTTATCGGCTGCCGCTCCCGCGGCCGCGCAAGACCTGCGCGCGCCTGTCGCGGCGGATGCGCCGGGGCCGGACTGCGATCCGGCCGCCGTGCTGCCGCGCCAGGCGCGCACCGTGCGCGACACCGGCCTCGACCCGCGCTTCGTGACCGGGCTGGTGCTCAAGACCCTGCACGCGGGTGGCAAGACGGCGCTGTCGGTGCTGACCGGGCGTCTGCGCCTGTCGGGCAGCGTGATGCGCGAAGTGCTGCAAGGCCTGATCGCCACCCAGCAGGCCGAGATCGCGTGGTCGGGCGAGAGCGACCTCGACGTCCACTACAGCCTGACCGCATTCGGCCAGCGCGCCGCCGCCGAACACCTGCATGAGTCGCGCTACGTCGGCCCGGCCCCGGTGACGCTGGCAGCCTGGCGCACCGTGCTGGCGCGCCAGTCGCAGCGGCGCCAGGACGCCTTGCGCGTCGGTCGCGGCGAGCTGGAAGCGCTGCTGCACGAAGATGGCCTGGAGCCTGCCGTGCGCGAACTGATCGGCGCGGCCCTGCATTCGCAGCGCCCGCTGCTGCTGTACGGTCCCTCCGGCAGCGGCAAGACCACGCTGGCGTGCAAGCTGGCGCGCCTGCGCCAGGATCCGGTCGCGGTGCCGCACGCGGTGCTGGTCAACAGCGAAATCGTGCAACTGTACGATCCGGCGCTGCACCCGGCGCCGCTGCTGCCGCGCAGCCATGAAGAGCGGCGCAGCGTCGACGCGCGCTGGATGCTGAGCCAGCGCCCGCTGGTGCACCTGGGCGCCGAACTGACCCGTGACATGCTGGAACTGCGTCCGGACGCTGCCGCCGGCGTGCTGCGCGCGCCGCCGCACCTGTGCGCCAACAGCGGCCTGCTGGTGGTCGACGACCTGGGACGCCAGCGGGTGCCGGCGGCGGAACTGCTGCACCGCTGGCTGGCCGCGCTGGAAAGCGGCCAGGACCACGTCGCGGTGCCGGGCGGCCCTACGCTGGCGCTGCCGTTCGACGTGGTGCTGGTGCTGGCCTCCGGCCAGACCCCGGAAGCGGTGCTGGACGACGCCTGCCTGCGCCGCATCGGCTACCGGATCGCGGTCGGCCCGCTGTCCGAGGCCAGCTACCGGGCGCTGGTGCGGCGCCAGGCGCTGCTGCGCCGCATCGCGCTGGACGACTCCGCGCTCGACTACCTGGTCGGCGAACTGCACCGCCGCACGCGGCGCCCGCTGCTGGCCGCCTATCCGCACGAACTCTTGGGCCGGATCGCCGATTTCGCCGGCTTCGCCGGGCGCGCGCCGCGCGCCGACATCGAGGCCCTGGCCCAGGCCTGGAGCAGCATGTTCGGCGCCGCCGCGCTGGCGGCGCCATCGACAGCGACTGGCTTGGCCGCGAACGTGGCGGCCGGCGCCGGCCTGGCACGGGGAGATGCGCGATGAAGAACAAGCGAGCCGTGGTCATGATGGCGCTGGCGGTGGTGCTCGGGCTGGCGGCGGTGGCGCTGGCTGCGCGCTGGCTGCTCAACGCGCCGGCCGCCAGCACCGGGCGCATCGTCGTCGCCGGCGCCGACATCGACATCGGCCAGCGCCTGGCGCCGGAGATGTTCAAGCTGGCCGACTGGCCGGCCGACAGCGTACCGAAGGGCGCCTTCACCGATCCGGCCAAGCTGAGCGGCCGGGTGCTGCGCGGCAGCGTGCTGGCCGGCGAACCGCTGAGCGAATCCAAGCTGGCTCCGGCCGGCACCCTGGGCGGGCTGTCGGCCCTGATCACCGAAGGCAAGCGCGCCATCACGGTGCGCGTCAACGACGTGATCGGTGTGGCCGGCTTCGCTCTTCCGGGCAACTACGTCGATATCATCGTCAGCACCGAGACCGTGCCCGATCCGAACGCGGCCCAGGCGCGCGCGCGCAACATCTCGAAGATCGTGCTGGAGCGGATCCTGGTGCTGGCGGTGGCGCAGGAAGTCAACCGTGACGAGACCAAGCCGAAGGTGGTCAACGCCGTCACGCTCGAAGTCACGCCGGAGCAGGCCGAGAAGCTCGACCTGGCGCGTAGCGTCGGCACGCTGTCGCTGGCGCTGCGCAACCAGGTCGATCCGGCCGCCGCCGCGACCGAGGGCGCGACCAAGGACAACCTACTGCCGGCGGCGCCCGCCGCGCCGCCGGCACGGGTTGCGGCTGGGCCGGCGCGCCCGCGGGTACAGCCGGCACGCGCGCCGGCGCCGCCGCGGCGCGACTGCATCCCCGTCATCAACGGCCTGCACGCATCGCAGGAATGCTTCTAGTTTCACACGGGATCCATCATGAACAGACGTTCCACGATCGCGTCCTGCGCCTGCCTGCTGGCGGGGTTGACGCTGGCGCCCGGCGCCGGGGCCGCCGCCGCAGCCGCCGCACCGAATACCAGGGCAGCTGAAACGGCCCAGGCCGCGCAAGGCGCCAGGCCGGTCGAGAAGCGCGCCCGGACCGCGGCGGAGGCGCCAAGGACTGCGTCCAAGGAAGCGCGCCAGGATCCGTGGCAGGCGGCGCGCGGCGACGCCAGCTGCATCGGCGAAGCGGCGCGTCCGGCCGCGCTGGCGCTTCAGATGGGCAAGTCGACCATGCTGCGCCTGCCCGAGAGAGTAACCCGGCGCAGCGTCGGCAATCCGGGTGTGGTGCAGGCCATGCTGGTCGCGCCCGACACCCTGTACATCGCCGGGGTCGACGTCGGCAGCACCAACATGATCGTGCAGGGCAAGAGCGGCGCCTGCAGCGTGATCGACATCACGGTGGCGATGGACCCGGCCGCGCTGCGCGCCACTCTGGCCGCCGCCATGCCCGAAGAGAAGGACATCCAGGTGCTGGCCGCCGCCGACACGCTGGTGCTGACCGGCAGCGTCAGCGACGCCGCCGCCGCGGCGCGCGCGGCCGAACTGGCCGCCGCCTACGTGCGCCGTCCGCTGCGCCAGCTGAGCGCGATTGCCAGGGACAACGACACCGACGGCGTGATCGCGCCCGGCAGCGGCGCCGGCGTGAGCGGCGCCGGCGGCAATAGCGGCAATGGCGCCACGACGCGGGTGGTCAACATGCTGGCTGTGAGCGCGCCGCAGCAGGTGCAGCTCGAAGTGAAAGTGGCCGAAGTCTCGCGCGGCCTGATCGAGCGCCTGGAAACCGGCACCCGCTTCAGCTTCGGGTCCGGCAGCTGGACCACCACGCTGGCCACCGACTTTCTGAGCGGGATGGCGCGCGGCGGCCTGTCCGGCATCAAGACCAACGGCAACGCCTTCGGTATCGACGCCGACAAGCAGGACAGCCTGGTGCGCGTGCTGGCCGAGCCCAACGTGCTGGCCATCAGCGGCCAGGAAGGCACGTTCCTGGCCGGCGGCAAGTTCTACATCCCGGTGGGACAGGACAACAACCGGGTCACGCTGGAAGAAAAGGAATTCGGCGTCGGCCTGCGCTTCACCCCGACCGTGCTGGCCGGCGGGCGCATCAACCTGAAGGTGGCGCCGGAAGTGTCCGAGCTGTCGCGCGAAGGGATCGGCATCAGCGCCGCCGGCGTCAACGGCACCGCCATCATGCCGCTCGTGACCACGCGCCGCGCCAGCACCACGGTGCAGCTGTACGACGGCCAGAGCTTCGCCATCGGCGGCCTGGTACGCAACAACCTGGTGACCAGCCTGAAAGGCTTGCCGGGGCTGGGCGAAGTACCGGTGCTGGGCGCGCTGTTTCGCAGCACCGACTACCAGCAGGACCGCAGCGAACTGGTGTTCCTGATCACGGCGCGCCTGGTCAAGCCGCTGCCCGGCGCCGCCTACGCGCTGCCGACCGATGCGCTGCCGGTCCCGAGCCGCGCCGACGTGCTGCTGGGCGGGCGACTGGAAGGGGCGGCGCCGGCATCCGCAGCGGCATCGCGGCCCGCGGCTGCGCCGTCCACGCCGGCGCAGACCGCCGGCGGCTTCGAACTGAAATAGGAGAACGCGATGCAAGCACGATCGACACAGCGATCGACACAACGCCCGGCGCGCCAACTGGCGGCACTGGCGCTGGTCCTGGCCAGCTGCTGCCTGCAGGGCTGCCTGAGCCCGACTCCGCACTGGGACGCCCGCTTCGGCGACGCCACCCGCGCCAACCTGGCGGCCCAGGTGATCGACCCGGCGCCCGCGAATGTCACCAACCCCGCCGCCGGCATCGACGGCCGCGCCGCGCGCGCCGCCTACGAAACCTACCAGCGTTCGTACGCCAACCCCACCCAGCCGGCGGCGCTGGTGCGCGACCGCTAGCGCGGCCATACCGGAAAACCAGAGGATTTCATGAGAGCGCTCCTGATCAGCAGGGACAGCCACCTGTACGCGGAACTCGCCTCCCAGGGCGCCGCGCGCGTGCCGCCCCTGCACCTGGCGTCGACCCGCGCCAGCCTGCGCGAGGCGCTCGACCGGCCCGACAGCGACACGCCCCAGCTGGTGATCGTCGACGCCAGCGACGCCGACCCGTCCGAGGCTGGCCTGCTCGAGCGGCTCGGACGCCAGTACCCGTCGTCGCAGCTGATGCTGCTGACCGACCAGCACCAGCACGAGCTGCTCATCACCGCGATGCGCGCCGGCGTACGCGAAGTGCTGCAGCTGCCGCTGGTGCACCGCGCGCTGCACGAGGCGATGGACCGGATCGCGGCCGCCGCCGGCATCACCGCCATGCGCGACGGGAAGATCCTCGCGTTCATCGCCTGCAAGGGCGGCAGCGGAGCCACCTTCATCTCGACCAACTTCGGCTACGCGCTGGCCACGCTGGCCGGCAAGAAGGTGCTCTTGATCGACCTGCACGGTCAGTTCGGGGACGCCGCGCTGTACGTGTCGGACCAGAAGCCGGCCATGACGCTGTCCGACGTGTGCGGCCAGATTGCGCGCGTGGATGGTCCCTTTCTCGAGTCGTGCGTGGTGCACGTCACGCCCGGCTTCGGCGTGCTGGCCGCGGCCGACGATCCGGGCCAGGCGCGCGAAGCCAAGCCGGAGCACATCGACACCGTGCTGCGCGTGGCGCGCCAGCACTACGACTACGTGCTGCTCGACGTCGGGCGCCAGATCGACGCCGTGTCGCTGCGCGCGCTGGACGTGACCGACACCATCTTTCCGGTGCTGCAGCTGGCGCTGCCCGACATCCGCGACGCGCGCCGTCTGCTCGATATCTTCCGCTCGCTCGGCTACGTGCTGGACAACATCCGCCTGATCGTCAACCGCTACGAAAAGGGCGGCAAGCTGCGCCTGCAGGACCTGCATGCGGCGCTCGGCTGCGAGGTGGTGCACACCTTCCCCAACGATTACATCGCGGTCACCGATTCGGTCAACCAGGGCGTACCGGTGCTGCAGCTGTCGCGCTCCAGCGCAGCCGCGCGCAGCCTGGCCGAGATGGTGGCGATGGTGACCGCGCGCCGGGTCCAGGAAAGCAAGGGCCTGCTCGACCGGCTGTTCGGACGGCTCGACGCCGAATCCTGATCCACGCCGACTCCCTACAACTCCAACTCCACGTCTGGAGCACCCATGTCACTTCGCGAACGCCTTGCGCAGTCGGGCCAGGAGCGCGCCGCCGGCGCCGACCTGTTCGACGCCGCCGCCCACGCCTACCAGGAACTCAAGAAGTCGATGCACCAGATGATCCTCGACCGGATCGACCTGGAGCGCCTCAAGCGCCTGACCGCCGAGCAGTTCAAGCACGAGCTGGCGTTGCTGGTCCAGCGCATCATCGAGGAAGAGCGCATCGTCCTCAATCAGCACGAGCGGCACCACCTGGTGCTCGACATCCAGCACGAGATGCTCGGCTTCGGCCCGCTGGAACCCCTGCTCAACGACCCCACCGTGTCGGACATCCTGGTCAACACCGCCAGCAAGGTGTACGTCGAGCGCCACGGCCGCCTGGAGCTGACCGAGGTCAGCTTCCACGACAACGCGCACCTGATGAAGATCATCGAGAAGATCGTCTCGCGCGTCGGGCGCCGGGTCGACGAATCGAGCCCGATGGTCGACGCGCGCCTGCCGGACGGCTCGCGCGTGAACGCGATCATCCCGCCGCTGGCGGTGGACGGCCCACTGCTGTCGATCCGGCGCTTCGGCGCCAGCCCGCTCACTGTGCAGAACCTGCTCGACTACAAGAGCCTGACCCCGCCGATGGCGCGGGTGCTGCAAAGCCTGGGCGTGGCCAAGGTGAACATCCTGATCTCGGGCGGCACCGGCAGCGGCAAGACCACGATGCTGAACCTGATCTCGGGCTTCATTCCTGCCAACGAACGGGTGGTGACGATCGAGGACGCGGCCGAGCTGCAGCTGCGCCAGCCGCACGTGGTGCGCCTCGAAACGCGTCCGCCGAACATCGAAGGCAAGGGCGAGGTGACCCAGCGCGCCTTGGTGCGCAACGCGCTGCGCATGCGCCCCGATCGCATCATCCTGGGCGAGGTGCGCGGCGCCGAGGCGCTCGACATGCTGCAGGCGATGAACACCGGCCACGAAGGCTCGCTGGCGACGATCCACTCGAACACCCCGCGCGACGCGCTGGCGCGCCTGGAAAATATGGTCAGTATGGCGGCCGTCAACCTGACCCCGCGCGCGATCCGCCAGCAGATCGTGTCGGCGGTGACGGTGGTAGTGCAGGCGTCGCGCCTGACCGACGGCACGCGCAAGGTGGTCAGCCTGCAGGAAATCACCGGCATGGAAGGCGAGATCATCTCGATGCAGGAGATCTTCCGCTTCGAGCAGCGCGGAGTCGACGCCGAAGGCAAGGTGCTGGGCCACTTCTGCGCCACCGGCGTGCGCCCGCGCTTCGCCGACCGCCTCAAGCTGTTCGGCGCGCCGGTGCCGGAAGACGCGTTCGATCCCGACCGCGTGTTCGACTGAAAGGATCGCCATGGACGCATTCTTCTACGGCTTCGTGGTGCTGCTGTTCGCGGCCGTGATCCTGGCGGTGGAGGGGATCTACCTGTGGTGGATGAGCACCCATGGCGCGGCCGCGCGCCGCATCGCGCGCCGGCTGCAGATCATGTCCGGCGGGCTCGGAGCGCGCACGGGCGAGCGCATCTCGATCCTCAAGCAGCGCCGGTACAGCCAAGCGCCGGCGCTGGACCGCCTGCTGCACCGCTGGCAGCAGGCGCACCGCATCGACGCGCTGCTGGTGCAGTCCGGCGCCAGCTGGACCGTCACCCAGTTCCTGGCCTGCTCGCTGGCCTGCCTGCTGCTGGCGCTGCTCCTGATCGCCACCCTGCCGGCGCAGATGGCGGCCCCGGCGCCGGCGCGCGCGCTGGCCGCGCTGGCCGGCCTGCTGCTGCCGTGGGCGCTGCTGCGGCGCATGCGCATGCGGCGCCTGGTGCGCATCGAGCACCAGCTGCCCGAGGCGGCCGACTTCATCGCGCGCGCGCTGCGCGCCGGCCACTCGTTCACCAATGTGCTGCAGATCGTCGGCAACGAGATGCCGGAACCGCTGGCCGGCGAATTCCGGGTCGCGCGCGAAGAGATCAACTACGGTGTGCCGATGAACGAAGCGCTGCACGGCCTGGCCGCGCGCATCCCGCTGACCGACCTGCGCTACCTGGTGATCGCGGTGCTGATCCAGCGCGAGTCGGGCGGCAACCTGGCCGAGATCCTCGGCAACATCAGCCAGATCATCCGCGCGCGCCTGAAACTGGTCGCGCACGTGCGCGTGCTGTCGGCCGAAGGGCGCATGTCGGCCTGGATCCTGGGCCTGCTGCCGTTCGGGGTGATGGGCGTCATGTCGATCAGCAGCCCGGACTACATCGCCATGCTGTGGAAGGACCCGGGCGGTGTGCGCCTGCTGTGGATCGGCCTGGGCATGATCGCGTTCGGCGTGCTCTGGCTGCGCAAGATCATCCGCATCCGCGTGTGAGGCCGCCATGCAATCGAACCAACTCGTCTTTTTGCTGATCGTCTTCGGCGTCGCCTGCGCCCTGGCCTGGCTCGGCTTCGCACTGTTCGCGCCGCTGGCGCTGCGCGAGCGCCTGCGCCTGTTCCTGGGCCGGCGCGGCGCCGAGGGCGAGTCCGGGGTGCGCTGGATCGAGCGCGTGGCCAGCATCGCCAAGCCGCTCACCAGGCTGTCGATTCCCGAAGAAGGCTGGGAAAAATCGACCTTGCGCACCCGCTTCATGAACGCCGGCTGGCGCCACCCGTCGGCGCCGACCCTGTACTTCGCCTCCAAGAGCGCGCTGGCGCTGCTGCTGCCGGCACTGGCGGCGCCGTTCCTGGTCCTGTACGGGAATGCGCTGGCCGGCGGCAAGGTGCTGGCGCTGCTGCTGTTGGGCGCGGCGGCCGGCTACTACCTGCCGAACGTGGTGCTGGCACGGCTGGTGGCGCGGCGCCGGCGCGAGATCTTCGAGACCATTCCCGACGCGCTCGACCTGCTGACGGTATGCGTCGAGGCCGGCCTGAGCCTGGAGCGGGCGATGGTGAAGGTGGCCAGCGAAATCCACATCAAGAGCGTGGTGCTGGCGCAGGAACTGCAGCTGGTTCTGATGGAGATGCGCGCTGGCTTTAGCAAGGAGAAGGCGCTGCGCAACTTCGCCTTGAGATCGGGTGTGGAGGACGTCGACACGCTGGTGGCGATGCTGATCCAGTCTGAGCGCTTCGGCACCAGCGTCGGCGACTCGCTGCGCGTGCACGCCGAGAACCTGCGCCACAAGCGGCGCGTGCTGGCCGAGGAACACGCCGCCAAGATCGGCTTGAAACTCTTGTTCCCGCTGATCTTCTGCATCTTCCCGACGCTGCTGATGGTCCTGCTGGGCCCGGCCGCAATGCAAATCTCGCGTACGCTGGGCGCGCTGCCCGGCGCCCGCTGAACCAACGGAGTTGTCATGAAAAGAGCGATTTCCCTGGTCCTGCTGTGCGCTGCGCTGGCTTCGTGTGCGCCGCTCGGGCAGCATGTCGGCGCTGGCGCGAACGTGCAGGCCGATGCGGCGTACCGCGCCGGCCGGGCGCACCAGCTGGCCGGGCGCCCGGAGTTGGCGCGGACGGGCTATCTGGAGGCGATAAAACTCGCACCGATGCACCAGGACGCGCGCAACGGACTGGCGGCGCTGCACGTCGAGCGGCGCGAATTTGCACCGGCGATCGGGATCTGGCGCGAGCTGACCGCGTCCCTCGACATCGCTTCGGGACCGTCAAGCGCCTACCTGTTCAGCAACCTGGGACGCGCCTACATCCTGAACGGCGACATGGAGGCGGCGACGGCGGCGCTGGAAAAGGCCTGCCTGCTCGACCCGTTGAACCACCGCACCTGGCAGCTGCTGGGCGAGGCGCTGCGTGGGCAAGGGCAGGCGGCGCGCGCCGAACAGATGCTGCGCCAGGCCGCGACCCTGCGCCAGCATGACCTGCGTGCCGACATCGCGTCCACCAGCAGCACGACCGGGGTAGCGGCGCTGGGCCAGGCACTGCAGGCGCCAGCGTCAAAGCCGGCACCGGCGCCGGCGCAGCCGCAGCCGGAAGATGCGGGCTGGGCGCGCACCTATGTGCACGTGAGCGCGAACGGGATGATGGAATTGCGGCGCACGAATGCGCGCGAAGAAGTCGCCGCAGCGCCTGTAGCCACCGCCCCTGCGTCGGTGGCGCCCGAAGGCGTGGCGCTGCTGGAGATCAGCAACGGCAACGGCATCGCCGGCATGGCGCGCGCCGTCTCGCGCAGCATCGGCGAACCGGGCCTGCAGGTGACGCGGCTGTCGAACGAGCCGGGTTTCGGCGTCGACCAGACCCGCATCGAGTACGGGCCGGGTCGGCATGGGGCCGCGCGCAAGCTGGCGCGGCGCCTGGGCAGCGCCGAACTGCGCCAGGTGGAGCAGGGCGCACGCTCCGACATGCGCTTGGTGCTGGGGCGCGACCTGGCCGGCCACGCGGCGCCGCTGCGGCCGGCCCCGGCGCCGCTCAAAGCGGGCTGAGACCGAAACGCGCTTACGCCTGGCGGTAACGCGACAGCCAGTGCGCGTACTGCGGCGGCAGCACGTCCCACGGCTGCTCCAGTCCCAGTTCGCGCGCCGCGCGGTACACGTAGTGCGGATCGGCCAGGAAGGCGCGGCCGATCATCACCAGGTCCATCTGTCCTTCTTCCACCACCCGGTTCGCCACCTTCGGATCGTCGATGTTCCACGAGGACGCCACGGCGATGCCGGCTTCGCGGCGCACGCGTTCGGCGTACGGCGCCAGGAAGGCCGGGCCCCACGGGATATTCGTCTGCGGGATGGTGAAGTTGACGCTCACGTTCAGCAGGTCGAGGCCACCGGCGCGCATGCGGCGCGTCAGCTCGATCGATTCAGCCAGCGTCTCTTCGTCGCGGCCGTCGAACTCGATCACGCCCATGCGCGCCGTCAGCGGCAGGTGCTGCGGCCACACCGCGCGCACCGCGGCCAGGGTCTCCAGCAAAAAGCGGCTGCGGCCTTCGAAGTCGCCGCCGTAGACGTCCGTCCGCTGATTCGAGTGCGGCGACAGGAAGCTCTGGCCCAGGTAGCCATGCGCGAAGTGCAGTTCCAGCCATTCGAAGCCGGCGTCGAGGGCGCGCCGCGCGGCGGCCACGAAGTCGTCCTTGATGCGGGCGATGTCGTCCAGGCTCAGGGCTTCCGGTTGCTTGGGCAGGTTGGCGCCGAAGGCGACGGCGGACGGCGCCACCGTCTGCCAGCCGCGCGCGTCGTCGTTGGCAATGTGGTCGTCGCCTTCCCATGGACGGTTGGCGCTGGCCTTGCGGCCGGCGTGCGCGATCTGGATGCCGGCCACGGCGCCGCCGTTCTTGATTTCTTGCGCGATGGCGGCCATGCCGGCCACCTGGGCGTCGTTCCACAGGCCGGTGCAGCCCGGGGTGATGCGGCCTTCCGGCGAGACGGCGGTGGCTTCGACGATCACGAGGCCGGCGCCGCCGCGCGCGATCGAGGCGTAGTGGGCGCGGTGCCAGTCGTTGGTGACGCCGTCGACGGCGCTGTACTGGCACATCGGCGGCACCGCGATGCGGTTGCGCAGGCGGACGGATTTGAGTTCGAAGGGGGTAAACAATGCGGTCATGATGCTCTTTCTGATGCGGGCAGCCTGGCCTGCGGCGCGCCGGCAGGACCGGCGCCGCGCAGCCATGGCGATGGATGTCGAGGATGCTGGCGCTGTGTTACCCATGTGTGGCATGGGTCAAATTTTCGCCAGGGAGGGCATTCTCTCACTGTCGCGCATTGCTTGCAGAGCAGGCCCACATTTCGCGCCTTTTCCGGGCGCCGGGCCATTGGCGCGCGAGTCAGCGCGCGGGCGTAGCCTTCTGGTACACGCGCACGTAATCGACCAGCATCTGGCGCGGGAATGGCGTCGTGGCGTCCGGATACCCCGGCCAGGCCCCGCCCACGGCCAGGTTCAGCAACACGAAGAAGGGATGATCGAACACCCACTCGCCCTTGACCAGATCGGGCCGTGCGGTGTGGAAGTGGATGCCGTCGCGGTACCAGCGGATCTCGCCCGGCTCCCATTCGACGGCGAACACGTGGAAGTCGTCGCCATATTCTGCGCCCTGAAGCGCGATCGCCTTGCTGAACCCATGCTCGCCCGAGTAGCCCGGCCCGTGCAGCGTGCCGTATGAATTGCCCGGCTCCTTGCCGATGATTTCCATGATGTCGATTTCGCCGCTCCTGGGCCAGCCAGCGTCCTTGATGTTCGCGCCCAGCATCCAGAACGCCGGCCAGATGCCCTGGCCCTTGGGGATCTTGATGCGCGCCTCGTAGCGCCCGTACTGCGTTTCCTTCAGCCCCGCGGTTTTCAAACGCGCCGAGGTGTATTCGCTGCCCTGATAGCGTTCCTTGCGCGCTTCGATGGTCAGCAGGCCGCCGCCGACGCGCACGTTGTCTGGCCGGTCGGTATAGAACTGCAGCTCCTTGTTGCCCCAGCCATGGCCACCCGTTTCAAGTGCCCACTTGCTGCGGTCGAGCGTAGCGCCGTCGAATTCATCGCTCCAGGCCAGTGTCCAGCCGGGTGCTGCTGCCGGTGGCGTGGCCGTTTGACTGGCGCAGCCTGCGCCCAGGGCCAGCACCAGCAGCGCGGCCAGTCCGCTAATCGTCTTCATGGGGTCTCCTCCTTGTTATTGTGGTTGGCGCGCCTGCTCGCGCCGCACGTGCTGCATGATGCTCAGGAAGGTATCGGTCCAGTACTGCTTGCGATGCGCCGCCAGGAAGCGCAGCAGCTCTTCGTGCGCTTCGTTCGACACGCTCAGGTGGTCGCCGCCGATGCCGTGAAAGGTGAAGGCGACCATGGTCCCGCGCGCGCCGGCCTGCTTGACCAGCGCGATCAGTTCCTGGCCGCTGGCGCCGACCGGACCGGCCGAGCCGACCATATAGGGATCGACGTCGCGCATCGACGCCGGCACCGCCGGCCGTCCATGACCGGCTTTGATGGCGACAAAATCACCCTGCAGCAGCGGCAGGTAATCGCGTCCGGCCGCCAGTACGTCGCCACACGGCGCGGTGTAGGTGCGCTCACGTTTGCCGTCGATCGCCGTCAGCATCGTATTGGCCACTTGCACCTGGTCGCGCATCTGCTCCGCGCTCGTGGTGTCCAGGTCGCGATGGCGCGCGACCCAGCCGCGGTCCGCGCCGCCGCCCGAACACTGGTGGAACAGGCTGTGGTTGCCCAGTTCGTGCCCGCGCCGGGCGGCAGCGCGCCAGCCATCCATGCGTGCGGCCACCGGTGGATTCGATAGCTGCAGATAAAAGGTGCCGCGCAGGCCATGGCGCTCGAGCGCGGGGATCGCGTTGTCGAGCTGCGAATCGAGCGCGTCGTCGTAGGCCAGGCTGACCGCGGCGCGTGCGCCGTCGGGCCAGCGGAAACCTGCGTCGGCGGCGTGCGCTGTATTGGCAAAGGTGACACCGAGCGCAATCGGCAATGGCGCCAGACGCTTGAACAGAACGGCAAGAAAATGGTGCATTCATGCTCCGATTTGGAAACGCTACCAAAATAACAGCTCGACTATAGCACCTGTGTCAACGCAAGAAAGGACGAGCACCAGCGTCAGATTATCGACCAGCTGTCACTCCGACGTCTGCACCAGGGTGTTGCAAAACTACGTCATGCATGGCCGCGTACGCATGGAGATTCCGTTGACAATTTATTTTCCTAACCCTAATATTCAGACAACTACATGGAAACGTTTCCATGCTCCGACAAGCGGACTTCGATACCCAACGGCATACCTGCCAAGGACCCGAGGACACATGAAACCACGCACCGCGCGCGCCATCGCAAGCGACCACGCAACGACGACACCGGCATCTGCCGGTGTCGTCGTTGCTGCGACTTGCGCGCGTGGTGTCGACGTACTGCAGCGTCGGGATGGGTGGTCCCCGCCAGTAACAGGGCCAGTCCGGCAAGGAGGTGGCGGGGCGTGAAGGAGCGGTAGGGCGGCAGGGGAAAGAGGACCCCTGCATTGGCAGGAGACACCGTGGATGGTTGACGGTCATATTTATAAAAAAGACAGGAGAAGACATGTACTACCCGAAGGCTAAACAGACCTTGATCAGCCTGGCCGTTGCCAGCGCCTGCGCCGCATTCATGCCGGCATTCGCCCAGGAACAGGCGCAGACTCCAACCAGCGCTCCCGAGCAGGCCACCGACGCCGCCAGCAATCCCACCGCTTCGATCACCGGCCCTGCGCAAGCGGGCGCCCAGACCGTGGTTGTCACTGGCCTGCGCGCCAGTCTCGAATCGTCGCTAAACCTCAAGCGCAACGCGCAAGGTTTCGTCGACGGCATCGTCGCCGAAGACATCGGCAAATTCCCGGACACCAACCTGGCCGAGTCGCTGCAGCGCATCTCGGGCGTGTCGATCGACCGCGAAATCGGCGAAGGCTCGAAGATCACCGTGCGCGGCGTCGGCCCCGACTTCAACCTGGTGCTGCTCAACGGCCGCCAGATGCCGAACTCGAACCTGGGCGACCGTAACGGCCGCGCCTTCGATTTCGCCAATCTGGCTTCGGAAGCGATCTCGCAGCTGCAGGTGTACAAGTCGAGCCGCGCCGAAACCCCGACCGGCGGCGTGGGCGCCACCATCAACGTGATCACCGCGCGTCCGCTGTCGCGTCCCGGCATGCAGGCCAGCGTCGGCATCAAGGGCGTACATGACACCTCGGCCAGCAACCTGCCGAGCGACATCAAGCACGGTAACAAGGTCACGCCTGAACTGTCCGGTATCTACAGCAATACGTCTGCCGACGGCCGCTTCGGCATCGGCCTGTCGGCCAGCTACCAGGAACGTAACCTGGGCTACAACCGCGCCGCGGTCTCGAACGGCTGGCGCGGTCCGGTGCGCGGCGAGCAGGATGGCGACATCAGCATCCCGCTGCCGGGCGAAGCCGGATTCGAGAACATCACCAACCGTCCGGGCCCGGGCGACATCTACCAGCTGCCGCAAAACCTGAACTACAACATGAGCGGCGTGCAGCGCGAGCGCACCAACGGCCAGGTGGTGTTCCAGTTCGCGCCGAACAAGGATCTGACCACCACGCTCGACTACACCTACTCGGAAAACAAGATCCATACCCGCCGCGCCGACATGTCGGCCTGGTTCAACTTCGGCCCGTCGTCGAGCAACTGGACCGATGGTCCGGTGGCGGCGCCGCTGCAGTACACGGAATTCATCAACCCTGCCACCGCCGACATCGCGATGGGCGGCGCCGACTTCGCGACCAAGAGCGAGAACAAGTCGCTCGGCTTCAATGCCGCATGGCGCGTCAACAGCGACGTGCGCCTCGAACTCGACATGCACAGTTCGTCGGCCGAATCGACCCCGAACAGCCCATTCGGCTCGAGCAATACCCTCAGCACCGCCAGCTTCAGCCGCGGCAACACCACGGTCGACTTCTCGGAAGACTTCCCGGTCCTGAGCATCCAGGGCGCCGACTTCAATCGCGCGCCGCAGCAGGTCACCGGCTCGGTGTTCGAGAACGGCTACATGAAGACCGAAGTCGACCAGGTGCAGACCCATGGCAGCTGGAAGATGCTGGAAGCGTCCGAGTTGAAATTTGGCCTCGGCGCGACCAAGGTCGATTACCGCTCGGCGTTCTCGGTGATGCAGCGCGACACCTGGGGCGGCGCCACCAGTCCGGCCGACTATCCGGCCAGCGTGTTCCATGCCGAGACCCTGTCCAAGTACTTCGACAACATCAACGGCAGCGGCAACCCGGCGCTGTTCAACACCTTCAACACCTTCAACTTCGACGAAGTGCGCCAGCTGGCCGCCGCCGCTACCGGCAAGCCGAACGAGTACCTGCCGCGCACCGACTACACCACCGACCAGCGCACCGAAGAAAAGTCGAAGAGCCTGTACCTGCAGTTCAACACCGAGTTCGATGGCCGCTTCCCGATCAATACCTCGCTCGGCGTGCGCTATGAAAAGACCGACGTCACTTCGACCGCGCTGGTGCCCACCGCCACCGCCCTGAGCTGGGTGTCGCAGAACGAATTGCCGGTGCTGTTCGGTCCCGCCAGCTTCACCACCCTGAAGGGCAAGTACAGCAATGTGCTGCCAAGCTTCGACGCCGACATCGCGCTGCGCGACGACATCAAGGGCCGCTTCAGCTATGGCGAAACCATCGGCCGTCCACGCTACGACCAGATCGCCGGCGGCCAGGTGCTGGATCGCCAGGCGCGTGTGAACGGCGGCACCGGCTCGCAGGGCAACCCGGCGCTGGAACCGGTCAAGTCGAAGAACATCGACCTGGCCCTGGAGTGGTACTACGATCGCCAGAGCTTCGTCTCGGTCAACCACTTCCGCAAGTCGCTCGAGAACTACGCCGGCCAATCGCAGATCATCGCCCAGCCATTCGGCATCCGCACCCCGGTTGGCGGTCCGCGCTGGAATGCGGCGCTGGCCAACGGCTGCGCCACTGCCGACACCACCTGCATCCGCAATTACATCCTGCGGACCTACGCGGGTACGAACGGTGTCGTGAATCGTCCGGACAACCCGGCGGGCAATGCGGAAGGGGACATCATCGCCGTGGGTGACGATCCGATCGCGGACTTCCGCATCACGTCGTACTCGAACCAGAAGGAAGCCCGTATCCGCGGCCTGGAATTCAACGTCCAGCACATGTTCGGCAACAGCGGCTTCGGCTTCCAGGCCAACTACACCTATGTCAACTCGGGCCTGAAGTACGACAACGCCAGCCTCGGCGAACAGTTTGCGCTGGTCGGCCTGGGCGACTCGGCCAACCTGGTCGGCATCTTCGAGAACGACAAGTGGAACGTGCGCGCAGCCTACAACTGGCGCGACGAATTCCTGTCGTCGACCTTCGACGGCTCGGGTCCGAATCCGAACTATGTCGAAGCCTACGGCCAGCTTGACCTGAGCATCGGCTACAACGTCAACAAGAACCTGAGCCTGTCGTTCGAGGCTATCAACCTGACCGACGAGATCCAGCGCATCCACGGCCGCACCAAGTCGCAGTTGCTGTTCGTGACCCAGTCCGGCCCGCGCTACATGCTCGCCGCGCGCTACAAGTTCTGACCCGTAGCGCATGACAAAACGGGCCGTGGCCAGTGTCGCCACGGCCCGTTTTCGGGGTAGACTTGCCTGGTCGGTTTTCAGGAAGTCGCGCAGTGAAGTACAACGTGCTTTGCGTTTTACGAAGATGGCGGCAGGTCGGTCCCGGACCGGCGCGCCGCCTTTTTCTTTGCGCGCCCCTGGCCGACAACAGCGCCGCCCCGGCATCACCATTACGACAACGAGACTTACATGCCCAATATCGCCCTGCTGAACAACATCGAGCACAAGGACCTGCGCATCATCACCGGCCATCGCCCGGACCTGGGCAGCGACGTCGCCTGGGTGCCGACCTTCGCCACCGAATTTCGCGCACTGCAGGGTCACTATCCGATCATCTTCCGCCAGTCCGATGACGGCAAGCGTTTCGAAGCCATCGCGCTGCTCGGCTTCATGGAAGACGAAAACCTGTTCCTCGACGATGGCCGCTGGGACGCGCACACGGTGCCGTTGCTGCTCGAGCGCCAACCGTTCATGATCGGCAGGAGCGGGGACGAGCTGATGATCCAGATCGACCTCGATAACCCACGCGTAAGCAAGATCGAAGGCCAGCCGATTTTCAAGGAGCACGGCGGCGCCAGCGAATACCTGGAACACATCAACGAGGTGCTGTCGAACATCCACCAGGGCGTGCAGGCCGATGTCGGCTTCATCGACGCGTTGATGCGCCATGAGCTGCTGGAAGGCTTCACGTTCGATCTGACGCTGGACGACGGCTCGCAGAATCGCCTGGCAGGCTTTTTCACCATCGCCGAGGAACGCCTGGCCGCGCTGGACGCTGCCGCCATCAACGAGCTGCACGCGGCCGGCTACCTGCCACCGATCTACTTCGCCATGGCGTCGCTGTCGAACTTCCGCGCCCTGGTCGATCGCAAGAACAAACGCGATGCTGCCCGCCGCTAAACCGATCCGCGAAATTTCGGGCCTGCGCCCGGGCGATCTGGGCGCTCAGATTCTGACGTCAACCGAACCGCTGGTATTACGCGGCCTGGTGCGCGACTGGCCGATGGTGCAGGCGGGCCTGCAGTCGCCGCAGGCGGCCGACGCCTACCTGCGCCGCTTCTACCGCGACGCCACCGTCAATGCCATGCTCGGCGCGCCCGAGATCGACGGCCGCTTCGGCTACAACGAGAGCCTGACCGGCTTCAATTTCTACCCGGTGCGGGTGCGGCTCGACACCGTGCTGGCCGAGCTGGAAAAACATGCGCACAGCGAACCGTCGCCCACCATCTACGTCGGCTCGACCAGCATCGAGGGCGCGCTGCCCGGGTTCCTGGATGAGAATGAGATCGACCTGCAAGGGCGCGAAGCGCTGGCCAGCATCTGGATCGGCAACCGTACCGTGATCGCGGCCCACTACGACCTGCCGGACAACCTGGCCTGCGTTGCGGTGGGCCGGCGCCGCTTCACGCTGTTCCCGCCCGGCCAGCAGCACAACCTGTACATCGGCCCGCTTGACTTCACGCCGGCCGGGCAGGCCATCAGCCTGGTCGATTTCGCCAAACCCGACCTGGAACGCTTCCCGCGCTTCGCGCAGGCGATGGAGCATGCCCAGGTGGCCGACATGGAACCGGGCGACGCCCTGTTCATCCCCAGCATGTGGTGGCACCACGTCGAGGCGCTGGACCGCTTCAACGTGCTGGTGAATTACTGGTGGCGCCAGTCGCCGGACTGGATGGACACGCCGACCAACGCCCTGATGCACGCGCTGCTGTCGGTGCGCGACCTGCCGCCGGCGCAGCGCCAGGCCTGGGCCGAACTGTTCCGCCACTACGTGTTCGAGGCCGACGACGAAACGTCAAACCACATCCCGCCGGCCGCGCGCCGCATGCTCGGTCCGATCGATGACGACGCGGCGCGCGCGATCCGCGCCCAATTATTAAAGCGAATTAATCGCTGACAGGAGACAGCAGGTGGAAGATAAAAACAGCGACACAGGCTTGAAAGGGCGCCCGGTGCGGCGCGTGGTCATCGCCGGCGGCGGCACCGCCGGCTGGATGGCGGCGGCGTGCATCTCGAAGATCCTCGGCAAGCGCCTCGAGATCAAACTGATCGAGTCCGACGAGATCGGGACCGTGGGCGTGGGCGAAGCCACCATCCCGAGCCTGATCAACTTCCACAATCTGCTCGAGATTAACGAGCAGGAGTTCATGGCGGCCACCAATGCCACCTTCAAGCTCGGCATCGGCTTCGAGGGCTGGCGCGACGTCGGCCAGGACTACGTCCACTCGTTCGGCATGACCGGCACCGATCACTGGACCGCAGGCTTCCAGCACTTCTGGCGCAAGGGCCGCGAGCGTGGCCTGGCCGGCGACTACGGCGACTACTGTCTGGAACTGCGCGCGGCGCAGGAGAACCGCTTCGCCCACCTGCCGCGCGGCGGCATGAACTACGCCTACCACCTCGACGCCACCGCCTACGCGAAATTCCTGCGCGCGTTCAGCGAGCGCTTCGGGGTGCAGCGCATCGAAGGCAAGATCGTCGACGTCACCACCAGCGCGCTGACGGGCCATATCCGTTCGCTCACGCTCGACTCGGGCGCCGAGATCGAGGGCGACCTGTTCATCGACTGCACCGGTTTCCGCTCGCTCCTGCTCGGCCAGGCGCTGGGCGTCGAGTACGAGGACTGGTCGCAATGGCTGTTCAACGACAGCGCCGCCGCGCTGCAAACCATGTCGGTTGGCGAGGCGATACCGTACACGCGCTCGATCGCACACGGCTTCGGCTGGCAGTGGCGCATCCCGCTGCAGCACCGGGTCGGCAACGGCATCGTGTTCTCCAGCCGCCACGTCGACCAGGACCAGGCGATCGAAGCGCTGCAGAACAACGTCGAAGGCGAACCCTTGATGAAGCCGCGCGTGATCCGCTTCACGCCGGGCCAGCGCAAGCAGGTCTGGAAGGGCAACTGCGTCGCTGTCGGCCTGTCGAGCGGCTTCCTGGAGCCGATCGAGTCGACCAGCATCCACCTGATCCAGCGCTCGATCATCCGCCTGATGCAGATGTTCCCGGCCGACGGCATCGCCCACAGCGACATCGAGGAATACAACCGGCAGGCCGCGACGGAAGTGGAGCACATCCGCGACTTCATCATCCTGCACTACAAGGTAACCAACCGCGCCGATACCCTGTACTGGCGCCAGGCGCGCGACATGACGGTGCCGCCGTCGCTGCAGCACCGCATCGACCTGTTCCGCCAGACCGGGCGCGTGTTCCGGGTGCCGAACGAACTGTTCGCCGAGAATTCGTGGATTCAGGTGATGATCGGGCAGGGCATCATGCCGCTGCAGCACCACCAGTCGGCCGACCTGATGGGCGACGCCGAGTTGAGCCACTTCCTCGGCTCGATCAAGAGCGCGGTCGACCAGACGGTGAGCCAGCTGCCGCCGCACCAGCAGTACGTGCAGCGCTACTGCGCGGCGCCGAAATAAGAGCGGTACGGCCCATGAAAAATGCCCGCGAATCGCGGGCATTTTTCATGGGAGCTTTGCGGTCACACCACCGTGGCGATCACTCCACCACGACCGTCTGTTTGTGCAGGTTGGCGTACTTCACGCCGTAGTACAGGACGAACAGGTAGCACGCGGCCGGCACCAGGAACGAGATCTGCAGGCCGATGGTGTCGGCCAGGATGCCCTGGATGAACGGCACCACGGCGCCGCCGACGATCGCCATGCACAGGAAGCCCGAGCCCTGGCCGGTGAATTTGCCCAGGCCGTGCAGCGCCATGCTGAAGATGGTCGGGAACATGATCGAGTTGCACAGTCCAACAGCGATGATGGCGTACATCGCCAGGCTGCCTTCGGTGAAGGTCGCGATCAAGACCAGCGCGATCGAGCCGAGCGCGGTGACCGCCAGCGACTTGCCCGGGCTGACGTAGCGCATCACGGCGAAGCCGATGAAGCGGCCCACCAGCGCGCCGCCCCAGTACATGCTGACGTAGTGCGCGGCGTCGGCGTGGCTCAGGCCCGCGATGTGCGGCTCGCCGATGAAGTTGATCAGGAAGCTGCCGATGCTGACCTCTGCGCCGACGTACAGGAAGATGCCCAGCACGCCCAGCACCAGGTGGCGGTAGGCCATGGCGCCGCCTTTGCCGTCCACCGCGACGGTGGTGTCCTCGAACGCGATCTTCGGCAGGCGCGCCACCGCGAACAGCACGGCCAGCAGCGCCAGCGCGGCGGCCAGGCCCAGGTACGGGCCCTGCACCGCGGCCGCTTCGGCGGCTTTATGCGCGGCCTGCTCGGCGGCCGGCAGCAGCGCCAGCTGGTCGGCAGTCAGGACCACGGTCGACAGGATCAGGATCCCGCCCAGCGCCGGCGCCACGGTGGTGCCGAGCGAATTGAAGGCCTGGGTCAACGTCAGGCGGCTGGCGGCGGTGCGCGCAGGGCCAAGGACGGTGACGTAGGGGTTGGCCGCCACCTGCAGGATGGTGATGCCGCTGGCCAGCACGAACAGCGCGAACAGGAACATGCCGTAGCCGCCGTTCGAGGCCGGGTAGAACAGGGCGCAGCCGGCGGCCGCGATCATCAGGCCGGTGACGGCGCCGTTCTGGTAGCCCAGGCGCCGGATCAGGGCGCCGGCCGGCAGCGAGACGATGAAGTAGGCGCCGAAGAAGCAGAACTGCACCAGCATCGCCTGCATGTAGGTGAGGGTGTAGATCGATTTCAGGTGCGGGATCAGCACATCGTTGAGCGACGTGATCAGGCCCCACATGAAGAACAGGATGGTGACGATTACCAGCGCGCCGGTGTGCTGACTGTGTTCACCGTCCGCGGCGGCGCTGGCCACGGTCGGGTTCTGGACTGGGTTCTGCATGCGGTCTCCGTTGTTATTGCAGAGTATGGACTCGATCCGACAGCATAGCCGAAACACCCCGCAGCGCGGGATATTGTTCAGTAATTAAGTAAGTCGGGATGCGCGCCAGATAGTCGCTCAAGCGCCCTTTGTCCTCGAAGCGGGCGCGGAAAGCCGAGCGCACGAACAAGTCGCCCAGTCGCGGCACGATGCCGCCGCCGATGTACATACCGCCGGTGGCGCCCAGCGTCAGCGCCACGTTGCCGGCCACGCTGCCCAGGATTGCGCAGAACGCGTCCACCGTGCCCAGGCAGTCGGCGCACGAGCCGTCCAGCGCCGCGCCGGTGATCGCGGCCGCGGGCAAGCGTTTTCCCGTGCGCGCCCAGTGGATCAGCTCCAGCCCCATGCCCGACAGCAGGCGCTCGGCCGAGACGTGGCCGTACTCTGCCCACAGCGCTTCCAGGATCGTCACTTCGTCGCGCGTGACGGGGGCGAAGCTGACGTGGCCACCTTCGCCGGCCAGCGCGATCCAGCGCCCGCCGCCTGCCGGGATCACACCCGAGACACCGAGGCCGGTGCCGGGGCCGATCAGGCCGAGCGGACGGCCGGATAGCTCAACTGCGTCGACGCCGCCGATCCTGCGCTTGCCCTCCGGCGCCAGGTGCGGCAGCGCCATCGCCAGCGCCGCGAAGTCGTTCACCACCAGCAGGGTGGTCAAACCCTGTTCCTGGCGCAGCGCCTCGATCGAGAAGCTCCAGTGGTGGTTGGTCATCCTGACCGCGTCGCCTTCGACCGGGTTGGCGATCGCCAGCGCCGCGTGGCGCACGCTGTCGACCGCCAGCCCGCGCGCGCGGGCGTTGGCCAGGTAGGCGCGCATGGCCTCGCCCAGCGCCGGGTAGGCGGCGCAGGACAGGACTTCGACGTCGTCGAAGCCGCCATTGCCGTCGCCGGACTGCAGGGCGAAGCGCGCGTTGGTGCCGCCGATGTCGGCCAGCAGACGCAGTGCTGCCTGCTGCGTCATTTCAGTTCCTCGCAGCGCACCGCGTCGCTCTCTTTCGCACCGCCGCCGGCGATCTCGATGTTGGCAAACGCCGCCGCGAAGTCCTTGTCGCTGCTGATGCTGAACGGCGTGTCGACCTTCGCCAGATCGACGCCCTTGAAGCAGGCCAGCGGGATGTTGACGGTCTGCTTGCCGACGCCGGCCAGTCGTTTGAACAGGGCGGTGGCGTTCACCTGGGTTGCACCCATCGCCAGCGTCACCTTGCCGGCCGGCGCCTTGAACACCATGGTGTCGAAGCGCAGCGCACCGTCTTTCGATGCTGCCGCAGGCAAGACCATGGCGCGCGTGCCGCGCGCCTCGAACGTGGCCGGGCCGGTCCAGGTAATCAGCTTCGCATCCTGCTGGGTGTTGATCTGGGCGGTGGCGGCAGTCACGCTCGGCAGCTTGAAAGTAGAGTTCAGGTCGGCGCCCAGCACCGTGGTCTGCTGGCCGCTGCGGATCGCCAGCGGATAGCTGGTGCGGTCGGCCTGGCTGAACACCGGGAAGGTGTTGCTGGCGCTGCAGCCGCCCGCCGGAATCGTTTCATCCAGCTTGCCCAGTTTCGAGCGGGTGCCCGCCTGCAGGCCGTAGCCGTAGGCAAACAGCGGCGCGTAATCCTTGTCACCGACATTGAGCCCGGTCTGGCACACCGACTTCGGCCACGAGAACGGCAGCTTGCCCTTGAAGTCGTAGCGCCCGCTGCCGGCCACCAGCAGGTCGGACACGCCCTTGCCCTCGGAGCCCGGCAGCCAGGCCGAGATGAAGGTGCTCGATAAGTTCAGCAGGTCGTTGGCGTACACCGGGCGGCCAGTCACCATCACGGTGATCACCGGCTTGCCCTTGCCGGCAACGGCTTTCAGCACCGCCAGGTCTTCCGGATAGCGGCTGCTGTGGCGCAGGGTGCCGGACGGGTGGATGTCGCCGTCGCCTTCCGCATACGGACGCTCGCCGATCACCGCCACCACCGCATCGAACTTCGACACGTCGACGCCTTTCGCATCGACGCTGAAGGTGACGTTCTCGCTGCCCGCCGCTTCGCGCAGGCCGGCCAGGATGGTGTCGGCGTTCTTGAAATCGGCGTTGGTGTTGGCGGTGCCTTGCCAGGTGATGGTCCAGCCGCCGCTCTGGTTCGACAAATCGTCCGCGCTCTTGCCGACCACCAGGATCTTCTGGCCGCGCTTGAGGGGCAGGGCCGGACCTTCGTTCTTGAGCAGCACCAGCGATTCGCGCACCGCCTGGCGCGCCAGCGCGCGCGCCTGCATGGCGTCGTCCTTGCCGGCATACGCGTTCTGGGCCGGGCTCTTGTCGAACAGGCCGGCGCGCAGCTTGACGCGGATGATGCGGGTGACGGCGTCGTCGATGCGCGCCATCGGGATTTCGCCGCCTTCCACCTGCTTGATGGTGTTGGCGATGAAGGCCTTCCAGTCGTCCGGCACCATCACCATGTCGACGCCGGCGTTGATCGCCTGGGCGCAGCTGTCGTTGCGGCAGCCCTTGACTTCGCCCTGGCCGTTCCAGTCGGTGACGATGAAGCCATCGAAGCCGGTTTTTTCCTTGAAGCCGGTCAGCACCGGTTTGCTGCCATGCAGCTTACCGTATTCGATGCCGCTGCCGGTGTCGGTCCAGCTGTTGAACGAAGCCATCACCGTCTGGGCGCCGGCTTCGAGCGCCGGCAGGTAGCCGGCGCCGTGGATGTTGAGCAGCTCGCTGGCGCTGGCTTTGGTCACGCCGCGGTCCTTGCCGTTTTCGGTACCGCCGTCGCCGATGAAGTGCTTGGCGGTGGCGATGGTGTTGGCGTCGTCCTTGAACGTGCCCTGCATGCCCTTCACGTATTCGCCAGCGTAGCTGCGCACGATCTCCGGGTTCTCGCCATAGCTCTCGTAGGTGCGGCCCCAGCGGTCGTCGCGCACCACGGCCAGCGTCGGGCCGAACACCCAGGCGATGCCGGTCGCGCGCACCGCCCTGGCAGTGGCGGCGCCGATCTCGCGCGCCAGTTGCGGATTGCGCGCCGCACCCAAGCCGATATTGTGCGGGAACAGGGTGGCGCCGGGCACGTTGTTATGGCCGTGGACCGCATCGGTGCCCCAGATCACCGGCACCGGCGTCGCCATGTCGGTTTTCATCGAGGCTTCATGGTAGGCCTGGGCCAGCGCCAGCCATTCCCTGGCGCTGGCATTCTTGTTCCCGTTCGGCCAGCTGCCGCCGCCATTCAGGACCGAACCAAGGTAGTACTTGCGCACGTCGTCCGGCGTGGCGGCCTTGATCTCGGGCTGGACCATCTGGCCGACCTTCTGCGCCAGGGTCATCTTGCCGACGATGGCCTGCACGCGCTGCTCGAGCGCGGCGTCCCTGGCGATGGCGCTGCGCACCTGCGGCCAGTCCTTCATCGGATCGTTGGTGGCTGCGCCGCACAGGACGGGGAGGGCGAGGGCGATGGCAAGGGTGCAGGTGCGAAGTTTCAGGGTCATGGGTCGTGTCTCGTCGTCGTTGTTGATGGAGTTATTCGGTCATTCCTGGCGCAGGAAGGCGCGGTACCACTTGCCGCTGTTCTTCAGGCGGCGCTGCTGGGTGTCGTAGTCGATGTGGACCAGGCCGAAGCGCTTCAGGTAGCCCTCGGCCCATTCGAAGTTGTCGAGCAGGCTCCAGGCGAAGTAGCCTTTCACCGGCACGCCCTTGTCGATCGCGTCCTTCAGTGACGCCAGATGGCGTACCAGGTAGTCGCGGCGCTGGACGTCGTCGATCTCGCCGCCGGCATCGACCACGTCGTCGAACGCCGAGCCGTTCTCGGTGACGTACATCGGACCCGGGTGGTAGTCGTTTTCGATGCGGGTCAGGAGTTCGCTCAGGCCTTCCGGCGCCACCGGCCAGCCCATCGCGGTGATCTCTCCTTCGGTCGTTGGCAGCACTCTGGCGCGGAACGGCGCGTGATCGGGAGCGTCGGCGACGACTTCGGGGAAGTAGTAGTTGACGCCCATGAAATCGGTCTTCACGGCGATCGCTTCCATGTCGCCCGGCTGTACGTCCGGCGCGGCGTCCTTCACCAGGTCCAGCGTCGCCTGGGGATAGCCGCGCCCGAACAGCGGGTCGAGGAACCAGCGGTAGCGCAGGCCGTCGTGACGCGCCATCGCGGCCTGGTCTTCAGGGCTGCTGCTGGCCGCGCGCAGCGGATGCAGGCTGACCGCCATGCCGACCTGCGCCTCCGGCACGTTCGCGCGGATCACCGGCGTGGCCTTGCCGTGCGAGACCAGCACGTTGTGCGCCACCTGCAGCGCCGTTTTCAGGCTGGTGTTGCCCGGCGCATGCCAGCCTTCGTAGTTGCCGATGATGGCCGTGCACCACGGTTCGTTGTGGGTGATCCAGTGCTTGACGCGGTCGCCCAGCGTGCGCGTCATGGCGTCGGCGAAGTCGACGAACGCGTCGACGGTGGCGCGGTTTTCCCAGCCGCCGGCGTCCTGCAGCGTTTGCGGCAAGTCCCAGTGGTATAGCGTGGCCCATGGCTGCAAGCCGCGTTCCAGCATGCCGTCCACCAGGCGCGAATAGAAATCGAGACCCTGCTGGTTCGGCTGGCCGTGGGTGCCGGTGTAGATGCGCGGCCAGGCGATCGAGAAGCGGTAGGCGTTCAGGCCCATGTCCTGCGCGATGTCGAAGTCTTGCGGCCAGCGGTGGTAGTGGTCGCAGGCGACCAGGCCGTTCGAGCCATCCTTCACGCGGCCCGGGGTGGCGGCGAAGCGGTCCCAGATCGACTCGACCCGGCCGTCTTCGCGGCCGGCGCCTTCGATCTGGTAAGACGAGGTGGCGCAGCCCCACAGGAAATCCTGGGCGAAGTCGTTGCGCTGTGGTGCTGCGGGTTCGGAACGCTGATGGCGATTGGCAGTGGTCATGGTTCGCTTTTGGTGAAGTGACGTTGGTCTAAACAATATTCAGGGAAAGTCTTGCGATGCCGTTGGAAAGCTTTCCAGTTTCGGTTTGAAAAAAAGGCCGCGCACGGCCGCGAGAAGTGGAGCGCGTCAGCGCTGCGCCTTGTCTCCCTTCGGTTTGCGCTTGCCATTGCTGCCGGCCGCCCTGGCCAGCGAGGCGCGCATGGTGACGCCGACCGGGAAGCTGCGCGTGACCGGACGCTTCAGATCGTATACGCGGTTGAGCAGGGCGTTGATGCCGTTCTGGGTCATCTCGCGCCATGGCATGTGCACCGACGTCAGGCGCGGCGCCGAGAATTCGGCACTCGGCGTATCGTCGTAGCCGATCACCGACAGGTCGCGCGGCACGCTGATGCCGGCTTCCTGGAAGTACGACAGGGCGCCGACCGCCATCTCGTCGTTGGCGCAGAACAGGGCGCTGCATGGCGTGCCCGATTCGATCAGGGCTTTGGCCGCCAGCCAGCCGCCCTGCGGCGAGAAGTCGCTTTCCACGGTCCAGAGCTTGCCGGTGTCGATGCCGGCGCCTTCCAGCTCCTGCATGAAGCCTTCCAGACGCGCCACGTTGTCGACCAGCGCATTCGGGCCGCTGATCACGGCGATGTCGCGGTGGCCGTAATCGAGCAGGGTGCGCGCCGCCATGCGCCCGCCCAGCGTGTGGTCGACCGTGAAGCACTGTTCGGGAATCGCGCTGAAGTCGTGGTTCAGCGCAACCAACTGGCGCTGCTTGATGCCAAGCGCCGCGATGTCCTCGTCGAGCAGCGCGCTGGTCATCATGATCAGGCCATCGCAACCGCGTTCAATCAAAAACTCGATGCCTTCCATCGCCTGGCGCCGGGCGTCGCCCAGGCCCACGCCGAAGGCCACCACCATGTGCAGGCCGGCGGCGCGCAGTTCGGTGTCGATGATCTGCAGGATCGGGGTGTAGAAGGTGCCGGACAACACCGGGATGTAGACGCCCACCATGCGGCTGGTGCCGGACAGCAGGGCGCGCGCCGCATGCGACGGGCGGAATCCCAGCTCGTCGATCGCCTTGCGCACGCGTTCGAGCGTGGCGGGCGACACCGAGCCCTTGCCGCTGACCACGCGTGAGGCGGTGCCGAGGCCGACGCCGGCCAGACGCGCTACATCCTTGATTGTTGCCACCTACAGTCCCTATCCAAAAAAATCGTTTAACCAACCGTCAAGCATACTGCATCCGCATGCATATGGCATGTTTTACAAGCGCCCGCCGCTGCCCTGGTCGAACAGCGAGACGCGGCCGGCGTCGATGGTAAAGCGCAGCGCCTGGCCGCTCACGAGCGGCCGCGCATCGTGCTCGATCAGCGACAGCGCCTGGCCGCCGCAGTCGATCCACACCACCTGGTGATTGCCCATCGGTTCGACCAGCGTCACCGTGCCCTGCAGCGGACCATGGTCGTCGATGTGGATGTGCTCCGGACGCGCCGCCAGCGTCACCGCGCCCGCCGCCGCGCCCTGCAACGGCAGGCTGACGGCGCCCGCGCTGAAGCGCCCCTGCGCATCGACGCTGCCCTCGATGAAGTTCATCGACGGCGAACCGAGAAAGCCTGCCACGAAACGATTGGCCGGACGATCATAGACCTCGGCCGGGGTACCGATCTGCTGGATGCGGCCGCCCTGCATCACCACGATGCGGGTCGCCAGCGTCATTGCCTCGGCCTGGTCGTGGGTCACGTAGATCATGGTCGAACCGAGCGTCTGGTGCAGGAGTTTGAGTTCGCGTCGCAGTTCGGCGCGCAGCTTGGCGTCCAGGTTCGACAGCGGCTCGTCGAACAGGTAGACGCCGGCTTCGCGCACCAGCGCGCGGCCGATCGCCACGCGCTGGCGCTGGCCGCCAGAGAGCTGCGACGGCTTGCGGTCGAGCAGGGCGTCGAGCTGCAGCATTTCGGCGGTGCGGCGCACCCGGCGCTGGATTTCCGCCTTCGGGGTACCGGCGATTTTCAGGCCGAACGACATGTTCTTCTCGACCGACATGGTCGGATACAGCGCATACGACTGGAACACCATGCCGATCCCGCGTTCGCTCGGGTCGGCGTCACTCATGTCGCGCCCGCCGATCTCGATCGCGCCGCAGGACAGGTCGATCAGGCCGGCGATGCTGTGCAACAGGGTCGACTTGCCGCAGCCGGATGGCCCCAGCAGCACCAGGAATTCGCCCGGCTCGATCTGCAGATCGAGGTCGCGCAGGATCTGGTTGTCGCCGCGGGTGATGCACAGTTTGCGTAAGGTGACGTTCGACATGTCTGGGTTCAGCCTTTCACGGCGCCGGCGGCGATGCCGCGCACGAACCAGCGTCCGGAGATGAAGTAGATCGCCAGCGGCACCGCGGCCGTGAGGATGGTCGCTGCCATGTTCACGTTGTAGAGGCGCGTGCCGGTGGTGGTGTTGATCACGTTGTTGAGCTGGACCGTCATCGGCAGGTTCTCGCGGCCGGCGAAGACCAGGCCCAGGATGTAGTCGTTCCAGACGCCGGTGACCTGCATGATCGCCGCCACTACCACGATCGGCAGCGACATCGGCAGCATCACCTGCAAAAAGATGCGCCAGAAGCCGCCGCCGTCGATGCGCGCGGCCTGGAACAATTCATGCGGCACCGAGGCGTAGTAGTTGCGGAACAGGAGCGTCATCAGTGGCATGCCGAACACCACGTGCACCAGCACGATGGCGGGAAGAGAGCCGAACACACCGGCGCGCGCCATCATCCACACCAGCGGATAGATCATCACTTGCACGGGAATGAAGGCGCCGGCCAGCAGCACACCGAACAACAGGTTCGCGCCGCGCGGACGCCAGAACGACAGCGCGTAGCCGTTGATGGCCCCTGACAGGATCGGGATCACGGTGCTGGGCACGGCGATGGCCACCGAATTCCAGAAGCCCTGGCTGACCGCGCCCCAGGCCTGGCGCCACGGATCGAGCGTGGCCATCGCCGGCAGGGCGAACACGTTGCCGCTGCGGATCTCGAGCATCGGCTTGAACGAGGTAATGATCATCACGTACAGCGGCAGCAGGAAGAACAGCGCGGCGCTGAGCAGGAAGGCGTAGACGCCGATGCGCGCGGGCGTGAAGTGGCGCTTGCGCTTGACGGGCATGGCGTTCGTCATCGGCAGGGGCGGCGCGATCGCGTCCAGCGAATGATGACTCATGCGTGTGCTCCTCCCGCACGTGCGCGGCGGCTGCGTGCGTAGGCGTATGGGGCCAACAAGGCGAGCACTGGCACCAGCAATGTCACCGCGCCGGCCGACGCCAGGCCAATGTTCGAGCGCAGGAACAGGTGGTCCATGATGAACTTGGCCGGCACTTCGCTGGCGATGCCGGGGCCACCCTGGGTCATCGCCACCACGGCGTCGAACAGCTTCACCACGGCGGTGGTCAAGAGCAGGAACACGGTGGCGACGGTAGGGCCGAGCATCGGCAAGACGATCTGCAGATAGGTGCGCCACGCCGGAATGCCGTCGAGGCGTGCGGCCTTGTAGATCTCCGGATCGATGCCGCGCAGGCCGGCCAGCATCAGGGCCATCACCAGGCCCGAGGCCTGCCACACGGTGGCGATGACGACCGTGTAGATCACCAGGTCCTGGTGCACGATCCAGTCGAACGAGAAGCCCGTAAAACCCATCTGGCGCACGGCGCCTTCGATGCCGCTGCCCGGCGCCAGCAGCCATTGCCATACCAGGCCGGTGGCGATGAAGGACATCGCGTACGGGTACAGGAACACGGTGCGCAGCACGCCTTCGCCCTTGACGTTCTGGTCGATGAACACGGCCAGCAAGAAACCGAGCACCATGCAGGCGATGATGAACAGGGCGCCGTAGACGGCCAGGTTGTGCAAGGAGAGCAGCCAGCGCTCGTTGTCGAACAGGCGCACGTACTGGGCCACGCCGATGAATTTATCGGACGGGAAGGTGCGCGCCGCGGTGAACGAGGTGCGCAGGGTCCACAGCGCGCCGCCGATGTAGGCGAGCAGCACCGTCAGCGCCATGGGCAGCAAGGCAACGTGGGGGCTGAACTTGACGAGGCGGCGTGCGAGCATGGCGTCAGTATTTGAGGGCGTTGGCGATGCTGCGCTGGACCTTGTCGACCTTGGTGTCCATGTTCCAGTAGGCGGTCAGGATGTCCTGCAGCGCGCCGTTCTGGTCCGGGGTGAGATACACCTCGGTCACGCCGAGCTGGCGCGAGCGGTCCTTGACGATCTCGATGCCCTTCTGCGCGCACATGTCCAGCTGCGCCGTATCGGCGTCAAGGCGCACCGGAATCGAGCCTTTCAGTTTGCTGAAGGTGACCTGCAATTCGGGCTGCGAGACGACGGTGGCCAGCAGTTGCTGGGCCTTGACCGTGTTCGGGTTGTCGGTGCGCGGGAAGACGAAGACGTCGCCCTGCATCAGGTAGGGCGTGTCGGCCTTCAGGCCCGCGATGCAGCCGTAGTGCTGGCCGGGCAGCTGGCCGGCGTTGGTGAATTCGCCCTTGGCCCAGTCGCCCATGATCTGAAAGCCCGCCTTGCCGCTGATGAGCATCGCGGTGGCGTCGTTCCAGTTGCGGCCCGGCGAGCCGGCGTCCACGTACGATTTCATGCGCTTGAAGGCCAGCAGCACGTCGCGAAAGGCCGGCGACTTGATGGTCGCGCCGTCGCGGTCGCGGATCACTTTCAGGTACAGCTCACGGCCGCCCATATTGGCCAGCAGCGCCGAGAACAATACCGTCTCCTGCCACGACTGGCCGCCATGGGCCAGCGGCACCAGGCCGGCGGCTTTCAGCTTGTCCAATGCCGCGAACAGTTCCGCCATGCTGGCCGGCTCGCGCTCGATGCCGGCCTTGGCGAAGGCGGCTTTCGAGTACCAGATCCAGGTCTGCATGTGGATGTTGAGCGGCACGGCGTAATAGTGGCCGTCGTGCTTGATCACGTCGATCAGCGGCTCGGGCAGGATGCGGTCCCAGTCCTGGGCCTTGGCGACCAGGTCGACGTTGTTGAGCATGTTCTGCTCGATGACGTCGGTGAACTGTTTTGAGGTGTTGAACTGGGCGGCGGTGGGAGGATTGCCGCCGATGATGCGGTTGATGGTCACCGCGCGCGACTGGTCGCCGCCGGCGATGGCGCTGTCGATCCAGACGCCGCCGGCGTTGCGGAAGGCCTGGGCCACCTGCTTGACGGCGCTCGATTCGCCGCCCGAGGTCCACCAGTGGATGACCTCGGCCTTGGGCCCGGCCTTGGCCGCAGCATGCGCAGGCATAGCAGGCAACGTCGAAGCGACGGCGCACAGCCATGCGCAGGCTGCGGCCAGGGTGCGGGGTTTGACCATGTTGTCTCCGTGTCGTGCCGTTATTTTTTGGCACGTTTGGAAACGTTACCATCGGCTTTGGCCCGACTATAGCATCGGGTGAAATGGGGGTCAAACTAAACTTGCAATTAGTAATTTTGACACAGAATACGTGGTTCGGGACTGGCTCGGGCGAGCGAAAATTGCCGCAGTGCCGGGCCTGGTCTCTGGTATCGAACGCATCATTATGAAAGAATGAACGCGCGCCGAGCACGTTCGAGGTCCTGGCAGGGCCCTCGGCCTCGGCGTCCCGCAACTGCCCACTCCCAATTGGACCACGATGGAAAAGCATCACTCAGAATACCTGCAAGCGATTGCCGCCTCAGGACATACGATCTACACCACGATCGAGGTAGGCCACCCCGAATACTGGATTCCGGTGCAGCACCTGGAAGCCCTGCTCAATGAGGCGATGACAGGCAAGTCGCTGGCGGGCCTGGCGCTGCGTACCCGTTCCAAGGTCGTCAAGACTTCGGTGTGCGAAGCGCTCGGCTATCCGGCGCCCACATCGTTCAAGAAGATGCAGCCGCGCTTCTTCGGGCAGCAACTCGATGTCTACGTCCAGAAATCGCTGAATCTGCAGATCTGGAACGAAGAGCTGTCGCCTACCCGGCGCTACGCCATCATTCAAGTGTTCGAAGACGATATCGTCGGCAAGGTGCGGGTGGTGAATGGCCAGCAGCTGGCGATCCTGGACCGCACCGGCACCATCACCAAGAAATACCAGGCTGGCCTGGAACTGGGACTGGATCACTATGAACTGGTGGCGCCAGTCGATACGCCCGCGCTGCAGCCGCACACCATGGCGGGACTGAAACCTGGATTACGCACCAGTCCTGTGGAAGAACCGCGCTCCGGCGAGCTGCTGCCGATTGCCGACATCTTCGCGCGCCTCAAGCCGCTGGTCGGCCAGCACTTTATCGACCCCGGCATGGACCAGGAGCGCAACCGCGGCGCGGCCCTGCACAATATGGTGTGCCAGGCGCTCGGTTATGCCACTTATGGCGATACCGGCCAGTTCCCCGACATCAAGCACCAGCTGCTTGAACTGAAACTGCAGACCAGCCCCACCATCGACCTGGGCCTGGTCGAACCGAGCAGCCAGGAGTATCTGGACGTGCAGGCGCTGGGGCTCACCCAGCCGCGCCATTGCGATACCCGCTATGCGATTTTCTGCGGCCGGACCGATGGCCGCACCGTCACGCTGACCCATTTGTTCGTGACCACCGGCGCCATGTTCTTCACGCGCTTTCGAAAATTCGGCGGCAAGACCATCAACGGCAAGATCCAGATCCCCTTACCGCGCGACTTCTTCGCCTAAGCCGAACACCTGCCACACCCGTTCATCGAGTTCGGCCGCCATCCTGTCCGCCTCGAGCGACGGGGTGGCGGCGTGGATGCGCTTGACCATGGCGATGATGTCCTGGGTCTCGGCGCGGCCAGGATCCGGCAGGGGAAACTGCTCCACGTACTGGGTGATGAAGCGGCGCCGTCCGGCGTACAGCTTGTTGTTGAACTTGTGGTCGTAGAACGCTTCGATGAAGGTCGAATTGGCGACCGCCAGCGCCAGCCACAGCAGGTCGGCGTCTTCGTCATGGTCGGCATACAGCCAGTAGCATTCGCCATTGACGACGGCGCCGCCGGTGTCGATCCAGAACACCGGCTTGTCCGAGATGTCGGGGAACACCAGCTTGGGCCGCGGCCAGGCCGCCGGTTCCTGCGGCACCCACAATTCGAACCAGTTGCGGCCGGCCTCGATCACGTAGGTGCGTGCTTCCAGCACGTCGCGGTGCTGCTCCAGATAGCGCCGGGACTTGGGATACTGCGCCAGGTCCACCACGCCGCGCTTGCCGTCGACCGAGACGTGGGGATACAGGATCTGCTTGACGTGCCTGGCGTTGACCGGCGTCACGGCGCTGTAGCGGCGCGCATGATGTCGCGTCAGCAGGGGCCGCAGCAGTTCCGGCCGGCCTTCCGGCAGGCTGTCCCAATCGTGGCGCACGAACACCTTGTCGGCGGTCGACTTGACGCCCACCCGGATCTTGCCGATGCGGCGGAAGCTGTTCCAGGTGTGGGCTTCGACCGTGGCGAGCCAGGTGTCGGTGGCGGCGGTTGCGACGCGCCAGACGCCTTCCGCATTGCCGCCATTGTCCAGGGTGCCGTGGCGTACGTGGAAACGGCGGCCGTCGGCGATTGCCACGATCGTGTCGTCGTCGCACGCCAGCGCGGCCAGCGCATCGTTGGCCACCAGCGCTGCCGCTTCCCTGGTTTCGTAGATCGTCGAGAACGCGATGTCCTGCGGGCGCGGATAGGCGAGGGCGCCGGGGCCCTTGGCCAGCAACACCGAAGGCAGCACGGCGGCATCGAACAATTTGGTGTCGCCCAGGTCCCAGGCCTGGATGATGTGGAACTGCGACAGCAAGGCGCGCCGTACCGCCTGGCCCGACCTGGTGGTCATGAAGCGGTTGGAGGTGATGATGCCGGTTACGCCTTCGGGCGCCAGCACGCGCGAAATCCCGAGCAGGAACGGATAATACAGGTCGACCCGGCCGGTGAGGCCGAACGCCTGGGCCAGTTCCTGCGCCTGGCCGGCGCCCAGGATCTGGGTCCGCACGTACGGCGGATTGGCGATCACCAGGTGAAACGGCGCCTGCTCCAGCGTCGAGAACAGCGTGCCGCCGCGTTTCAGCGCCAGCACGTGCTGCAGGAAATCCTTCCGTTCGATGTGGAGCGACACGGCGGGGAAATCGCGGCCGATCCGCGCCGTGGCGATGGCCACCGCTTCCGGATTGGTGTCGTAGCCCCATACTTCGAGCCGCGCGTGGCTGGCTTCGGGCAGGCAGGCGAGCAAGGCTTCGAGCAGGGCGCCGTTGCCGACAGCCGGGTCGAGGATGCGGATCGGTCCTTGTTGGGGCAACTGCGCCACCCGCACCATCTGTTGCGCCACGAACATGGCGAAATCACGGGGCGTATAGGTGGCGCCGGCCAGCTTGGGGGCGTCGACATCGCTGTAACGCCCGGCGCGCTCCAGCAGATTCAGATCGGGTTGGCTACTCATCGTCGTGATTTTATCGTGCTATGCATCGCTCGCGTGAAGGCGGCGTGGGCGTGAAGGTGCGAGTGGCAAGAGGGACATTCGGCTGCGCGCGAGCGTATCCGGGATGGCGCTGGGCGAAAAGGGCTGGAGCTTGAAGCGTGGCGCGCTTGGGGTACCGCGAGGGCGGCAGTAGCGCTGTATCGGGCTGTCGCGATCAAGCGCGCAAACAACCCGGGGGCATGCCAGGCAGGTGCGCATGCACGCTGTGCCCGACTGCGTAATGAATGGTGCCGACTGCAGGACTCGAACCCGCCACCTGATGATTACAAATCAACTGCTCTACCTGATGAGCTAAGTCGGCACGTGATCGTTAGAACAACAATTATACGCTATTTGATGCGGGTCAACGTTGGCCGTCCGCCTTTCTTGGGCGGTTCGTCGTCGCCATCCGACGGCGTCGCTGCGGTGTCGCTGACCACCGGCGAATCGACACCCTTCGACGGCACTGCCGACAGCGATGGCGCAGACGGCTGGTTGTCCATGTCCGGCGCCGGCATCTCGGACGCCGTGGTGTTCACCTCGAACGCCATCCCCTGGCCATTCTCGTTGGCATAGATCGCCAGCACGTTCTGGACCGGGATATAGATCTCGCGCGACACACCATTGAAACGGGCATGGAACTGGATCGCCTCGTTGTCCATCTTCAGGCGCGAGGTGGCGCCGAAGCTGATGTTGAGGATGATCTCGCCCTTCCTGACGTATTCCATCGGCACTGTCGTTGCCCCGTCGACCTTGACGGCGATATAGGGCGTGAAGCCGCTGTCGGTGCACCACTCGTAGATGGCGCGCAGCAGGTAGGGTTTGGTGGAGATCTCTGCCATGGTGTTGTTGTCTTGATTACAGCGGTCACGCCAGTCTACCGGATTGGCCGGGGAGGCGCGGTATGTCTGGCATGTAAGGTGCGCGGCATGAAGCGGAACGCAAGTTCCGCTTCATACGATGTTGACGCCTGATCAATGGCGTCGGATCAGCGACGCATCACTTTCTCGGACGGGGTCAGCGCCTCGATGTAGGCCGGGCGCGAGAAGATGCGCTCGGCGTACTTCATCAGCGGGGCCGCGGTCTTCGACAGTTCGATGCCGTAATGGTCCAGGCGCCACAGCAGCGGGGCAATGGCCACGTCCAGCATCGAGAACTCGTCACCCAGCATGTACTTGTTCTTCAGGAACAGTGGCGCCAGGGTGGTCAGGCGGTCGCGGATTTCGGCGCGCGCCTTGTCGTGGTTCTTGTCGTTCGTCTTGTTGCGCTCGCTTTCCAGCGTGTGCACGTGGACGAACAGCTCTTTCTCGAAGTTGAACAGCATCAGGCGGGCACGGGCGCGCATCAGCGGGTCGGCCGGCATCAGCTGCGGGTGCGGGAAGCGCTCGTCGATGTACTCGTTGATGATGTTCGATTCGTACAGGATCAGTTCGCGCTCGACCAGGATGGGCACCTGACCGTACGGGTTCATGGTCGAAATGTCTTCCGGCTTGTTGAACAGGTCGACGTCGCGCACCTCGAAGTCCATGCCCTTTTCGAACAGGACCAGGCGGCAGCGTTGGGAGAACGGGCACGTGGTGCCGGAGTAGAGAACCATCATGGTTTATAGTTCCTTAAGAAACAAAGGGGTGTAGCGCAAAGCACTCACCCCAGAGAAATGATTGCCCGTATTATAGCCAACCGGGCAATGAAAGCGAATTACTTCACTTGTTTCCAGTACGATTCGTTCAAGCGCCAGGCCAAAAACGAGAAAATCGACAAGAAAATCAGCACCACTACCCCCAGCCGTTTGCGCGTATGTTGCGCCGGCTCAGCCATCCACGACAGATACGCAACCAGGTCGGCGGTGGCGGTGTCGAAGTCCTGTGCACTCATCGTTCCCGGCTCCACCTGCTCGAAGCCGGCGAAGGCGTGCACCGTCTTGCCCGGCTCGTGCGGATCGGGCTGATCGGTGAACTTGGCGGCGCGTATGCCCTGCTGCTGCCACATGGCGTGCGGCATGGCGACGTTCGGCACCACCATATTGTTCCAGCCGGTGGGGCGGGTATCGTCCTTGTAGAAGGTGCGCAGATAGGTGTACAGGTAGTCCGCGCCCGAGCCTGCCGGCGACGACTTGGCGCGCGCGATCACCGACAAATCCGGCGGCACTGCGCCGAACCATGCGCGCGCATCGTCCGGGCGCATGGCGGTGGTCATCATGGCGCCGACCTTGTCGGCAGAAAACAACAGATTGTTCTTGATCTGCTCTTCGCTCAGGCCCAGGTCGCGCAGCCGGTTGTAGCGCATCGCCGATGCCGAATGACAGTTCAGGCAGTAATTGACGAATATTTTCGCGCCGTTCTGCAGCGACGCCAGGTCGTTGCGCTCCGGCGCGCGGTCCAGCGGATAGCCGCCTTCCGCCGCGAATGCCAGTCCCGGCGCCAGCGCCAGGACCGCGATCAGTTTCTTTGCAAAAACTTTCATAGGGTGTCCTCGGTCCGGGTTCAGTGCGGCGTGAAGGTCAGGCGCGTCGGCAGCGGCTTGAACGTGCCCATCGTGCTCCACCACGGCATCAGGAGGAAGAACGCGAAATACGCCAGCGTGCAGACCTGCGAGATGATGGTGAAGGCCGGCGTCGGCAGCTGGGTGCCGAGGTAGCCGAGCGTCACGAACACCAGCGCGAACACGATGTACAGGTAGCTGTGCCACGACGGGCGGTAACGCAGCGAGCGTGCCGGCGAATGGTCGAGCCACGGCAGGAAGGCCAGGATCACCACCGACGAGCCGAACAGCACCACGCCCCAGAACTTGGCATCGAGCACCTGCGGCAGCATGCCGACGATCAGTACGATGCCGATCACGGCGATCGCCACCTTGGTGCGGTAGGCCAGCTTCGACTTGAGCCACACGAACACCACCATGGCGGCGACGGCTGCCATCACCACGTACATGAAGTCGGCCGTGGTGGCGCGCAGCACCGAGTAGAACGGCGTGAAATACCAGGTCGGTGCGATGTGCGGCGGCGTCTTCATCGAGTCGGCCGGCAGGAAGTTGTTGTACTCGAGGAAGTAGCCGCCCATCTCGGGCGCGAAGAACACCACCGCCGAGAACAGCAGCAGGAACACCGAGACGCCGAACAGGTCTTTGGTGGTGTAGTAGGGGTGCGACGGAATCGCGTCGAGCGGGTGGCCGTCCTCGCCCAGGTGCTGCTTGACCTCGATGCCGTCCGGATTGTTGGAGCCGACTTCGTGCAGCGCGATCAGGTGCGCTGCTACCAGGCCCAGGATCACCAGCGGCAGGGCAATCACGTGGAAGGCGAAGAAGCGGTTCAGGGTGGCGTCCGAGACCACGTAGTCGCCGCGGATCCACTCCGACAGGTCCGGGCCGATCACGGGAATCGCGCCGAACAGGTTGACGATCACCTGCGCGCCCCAGTACGACATCTGGCCCCACGGCAGCAGGTAGCCGAAGAAGGCCTCGGCCATCAGGCACAGGAAGATGGCGAAGCCGAACAGCCAGATCAGTTCGCGCGGCTTGCGGTACGAGCCATACATCAGCGAGCGCGCCATGTGCAGGTAGACCACGATGAAGAAGGCCGAGGCGCCGGTCGAGTGCATGTAGCGCACCAGCCAGCCCCACGGCACTTCGCGCATGATGTATTCGACCGAGCCGAAGGCAAGCGCCGCGTCCGGCTTGTAGTGCATGGTCAGGAAGATGCCGGTGACGATCTGCAGTACCAGCACCAGCATGGAAAGCGAGCCGAACAGGTACCAGACGTTGAAGTTCTTCGGCGCGTAATACTTGCCCCACTGGTCGTTCCACAGCTTCGACAGCGGGAAGCGGTCATCGACCCAGGCCAGGGCTTTTGCGCTGGCCGGTGCGTCGGCGGGTAGCTTGGTCTCCTCGTATGCACCCATTTTTATGCCTCGCCTTTCTCGTCCTTGCCGATCACCAGTCTGGTGTCGGAGAGATACATGTACGGGGGAACGTCCATATTCGTCGGCGCCGGCTTGTTCTTGAACACGCGCGCGGACAGGTCGAAAGTGGAGCCGTGGCAGGGGCACAGGAAGCCGCCCGGCCAGTCGTTCGGCAGGTTCGGCTGCGGGCCGGCGGCCAGGCGCGACGAGGGCGAGCAGCCCAGATGCGAGCAGATCCCGACCGTGACCAGCACTTCGGGGTGCTCCTTGCGCGCGCGCTGGGGATTCTTGCAGTATTCCGGCATTGGCAGCTGGAAGATCTCGTCGGAAGCCGGGTCGGCCAGTTCGCCCTCGCCCTTGGTGAGGGTGGCCATCATTGCGGGCGTGCGGCGCAGGATCCAGACCGGTTTGCCGCGCCATTCGACGACTTTCATTTCTCCCGGCGCGACGTCGGCGATGTCGACTTCGACCGGCGCGCCGGCCGCTTTGGCGCGCTCGGAAGGCTGGAAGGTGCTGACCAGGGCTCCCGCCGTGGCTACTCCGACGACGCCGCCGGCCGCGCACGTGGCGACCAGCAAGCCGCGTCGACCCGAATCGACCTGCTTTTCAATACTCATACCAACCCCATTTCCGTGAATATACGAATTTTAAGAATTAATACAGAGCTTCCAGCAGCGAAAATTATATGTGATTGGCAATACCTGTTGGAAAAAATTGTCACGGTTATATGCGTAAAAAATGTGCAGTTGCAGCAAAAATGACGGGTGCATAAGCGGCCCCGCAGCGATCACTCAAACGCGCCCGTGCGGGCCTTCGGGTATCATGCAATCGCTTGTATCAATAACAATGAAGGGAATCCAATGGCGATAATGGAAGAGTTCAAGAAGTTTGCCATCCGCGGCAATGTGGTCGACCTGGCCGTGGGCGTGATCATTGGCGGCGCGTTTGGACGCATTGTGGAATCGCTGGTGCAGGACGTCATCATGCCGCCGATCGGGAAGCTGTTCGGTGGCCTCGACTTCGCCAACTATTATATTCCTCTCAATAACCAGGCGTACCATTTGCCGCTGGCAGAAGCCAAGAAAGCGGGGGCGGTGCTGGCCTACGGGAACTTCCTCACCATCCTGCTCAATTTCGTCCTGCTGGCCTTCGTGATCTTCCAGATGGTGCGCCTGATTAACCGCGTGCGTGGTCCGCACGAAGCCGCGGCGGCCAAGCCGGCGGTGACGCCGGAAGACATTTTGCTGCTGCGCGAGATCAGGGACTCCCTGAAAAACGACAAACGCGACCCGAAAGACGCGAGCTGAACGACGAAATGAAAGCGCGAGCGTGAAAGACGACGACCTTCTCCACCTGCGGCGGCCGCATCCTCTGCGCCGCTTCTGGCTGCTGTTCGCGCAGACAGTCACGGTGGCGCTCGCGCTGTGGTTCGTGGTCGCGGCCTTGAAGCCGGAATGGCTGGACAGTAAGCCGAAGCAGATCCAGGTCGGCGGCCCCGGCAACGGCGTGCCGGTGCTGCAAGCCCCGAGCCAGCCGGTAGCGGGCAGCTTCCGCGAGGCCGCCGCCAAGGCCATGCCGGCGGTGGTCAACATCTACACCAGCAAGGCGTCGCGCGAGTCGCATCCGCTGCTGAAGGATCCGTTCTTCCGCCGCTTTTTCGGCGACCGCGCCCCGCCCGACGAGCAGTTGGCCAGCCTCGGCTCGGGCGTGATCGTCAGCAGCGACGGCTATATCCTGACCAATTTCCACGTGATCGACGGGGCCGACGCGATCGAGGTCGGCCTGGCCGACGGCCGCAAGGCGCAGGCGCGCATCGTCGGCACCGATCCCGAGACCGACCTGGCGGTGATCCGGATCAAGGAAAACAAGCTGCCGGTGATGGCACTCGGCGACCCGGAGCGCGCGCGCGTGGGCGACGTGGTGCTGGCGATCGGCAACCCGTTCGGCGTCGGCCAGACCGTCACCGTCGGCATCATCTCGGCGCTGGGGCGCAACAACCTGCACATCAACCACTTCGAGAACTTCATCCAGACCGACGCCGCGATCAACTTCGGCAACTCGGGCGGGGCGCTGGTCGACACCAACGGCAACCTGCTGGGCATCAATGCCGCGATCTATTCGCAGACCGGCGGCTCGGTCGGCATCGGTTTCGCGATTCCGGTGTCCACCGCCAAGATGGTGCTGGAGTCGATCGTCGAGCACGGCCAGGTGGTGCGCGGCTGGATCGGCATCGAGTCGCAGGACATCACGCCCGAGCTGGCCGACAGCTTCGGTCTGGCCAGGCGCAGCGGCGCCATCATCGCCGGCGTGGTGCGCGGCAGTCCGGCCGAGCGCGCCGGCATCCTGCCGGGCGACATCCTGGTGGCGGTGGCCGGCGAGCCGGTGCTTGATACCAGCACCATGCTGAACCTGATCGCCCGCCTCGAACCGGGCGCCAAGGCCTCCATGACCATCCTGCGCAAGCGGCGCGAAGCCACGCTCGACGTGACCGTCGGCCGCCGCCCGCGCCAGACGCCGTAACCTATATCTTTTCCAGACCGACCATGCACCTGCGCGACCTGACGCAATACCTGACCGAACTGCACCAGACCAACAACCGTCCCTGGTTCATCATGAACAAGCCGCGCTACGACATCCTGCGCGAAGAGTTCCAGGAAGTGGTGACGGACCTGATCCGCGCGATTACCAGGTTTGACAAGCAGGTGGCGGCCTGCAATCCGAAGAAAGCCATGTTCCGGATCAACCGCGACATCCGTTTTTCGAACGACAAGACGCCGTATAAGACGCGCTTCTCGGCCGGCATCACGCCCAACGACAAGCGCCGTCCCAGCGCTGGCGGCGGCTCGACCTATTACTTCCAGATCGAGCGCAACGGCAAGCTGGGGATCGGCGTGGGCGAATACCTGCCGCCGGCGCCGCGCCTGAAGGCGATCCGCGAGCACGTGGTCAACGATGCGACGGGATTTGCCAAAGTGTTGAAGAATAAGCATCTCCGCGCCACCTACGGCGACCTGCTCGATGAGGACAAGTTGCAGCGTCCTCCGAAGGGGTTCGACCCGGATCATCCGCTGGTCGAGTACCTGAAGCTGAAGAGCTTTTTCGTATGGACCGAAGTGGATCTGGAGCTGAACGCGCCGGACAAGCTGGTGCCGCGGCTGGCGCAGGGATTCGAGGACGCCTTCGCGCTGGTCAGCTGGCTGCGCGGAGTGCCTGAACAACAAGCAGACGACGAATAGAGGAGGGCGACATGGCCTTGCAACACGCAGTATCGGGCGAGAAGATCGCATTGCAGCGCGGCGACGACGACATCGCCCATTTCACCTCGGTGGCGCTGGTCAAGACCGAGCACATGGAACTGATCCGGCTGGTGCTGCCGACCGAACGCCCGATCCCCGAGCACAAGGTCGAGGGCGAAGTGACGCTGCAATGCCTGGAAGGCGAGATCGCGGTCGACGCGCACGGGCGCACGGTGACGTTGCAGCCGAACGAGATGCTGTACCTGGCGGGGGGCGAGCCGCATACGATCCGCGCTACCAGGGATGCGGTGGCGTTGATGACTATCCTGATGGGGCCGGTGCGCTCGGGCGGGCCGACGCACGATCCGCGCGGGGCGGCGAACTAAGAGCCACAGAGTGAATCGTAGGGTGGACAGCTTGCTGTCCACGCGTCGATCGCGAACGGCTCGGCTGCCGGGCGCGATGATCTCGCTGCAGACAATGACCGCGTGGACGGGGAACCCGTCCACCCTACGATACTAAAGACCGTCGTTCCCGGGCCAGGCGCCCCCCTTGGCGGGAACCCAAATCCGCCTGCGCAGCCACGATCACCGATCGCAGCCGGAACCCGGCATCAAGCCACCTCAATCCGCGGATCACGCGCCAGCAACCTGGCCGCCATCGCCCCCGCATCCACCCCATCGAACAACACCCCGGCCACCGCCTCGGTGATCGGCATATCCACCCCCATCCCGCGCGCCAGTTCGCGCACCGCCTTGGCACACGGCACGCCTTCCGCCACGTGTCCCAGCTCGGCCACGATGGTCTCCAGCGCCTTGCCCTGCGCCAGCGCCAGCCCCACGCGCCGGTTGCGCGACAGGTCGCCGGTGCAGGTCAGGATCAGGTCGCCCATTCCGCTCAGCCCCATGAACGTGCCCGGCTGCGCGCCCAGCGCCACGCCCAGACGGGTGATCTCGGCCAGTCCGCGCGTGATCAGGGCCGCGCGCGCATTCAGGCCCAGGCCAAGTCCGTCGGCGGTGCCGGTGGCGATCGCCATCACGTTCTTGACCGCGCCGCCCACTTCCACGCCGACCATGTCGTCGCACGAGTAGACGCGCAGGTTGTCGCCGTGCGCCGCCGCCACCACGCGCTCGCGCAGTTCGCTCGAGGCGGAGGCAACGGTCAGCGCGCACGGCAGCGCACGCGCCACTTCCTGCGCGAACGACGGGCCCGACAGCGCCGCGCCCGGCACACTGCCGCCCAGCACCTGCGCCACCACCTGGTGCGGCAGCAGGCCGGTGCCGGCTTCGAAGCCCTTGCACAGCCACACCACGTTCGGGATCGCACGCCCGCGCAATTGCTCCAGCAGCGGACGCAGGCCGGCTACCGGGCTGGCCAGGATCAGGATCGGCGCCGAGTCGGCCGGCGCCTCGACCACGTGCGCCAGCGCCGCCTCGAAGTCGGCGCTTACCTTCAGGCTGTCCGGCAGCGGATGGCCCTTCAGGTAGGCCAGGTTGTCGCGCGCGGCGTCCATCTCGGCCATCTGCTGCGGATTGCGGCCCCACAGCAGCACGTCGTGGCGGCCGGCCAGCGCGATGGCGACGGCGGTGCCCCAGGCGCCGGCGCCGAGGACGGTGATCTTGGAGGGGGATTTGTTGTGTTGCATGGTACTCCTGGAGTGAATCTGGGCGAGCGAGACGAACTATATGGCCCGGACTACAGGCCCCACAGGTCCGCGGCCCTGACGTAGCCGACGATGCCGTCGCGATGGCGCACGCGTGCCCATGGCGCGGCATTCGGGTCGATCAGTTCGAGCAGTACGCCCTTGTCGGCGGTCATCAACACCGCCGCGCCGTCGCTGGGGTCGGCATGGACCCGGGCGCCCGGCGTGCGCACCAGCACGTTGCGCCGGGCGACCAGGCTGCGCGCCGGGGTCCAGGCCACATCGCCGTTCATGTCGCGCACCTTGACCCACTCTCCGTAGGCCAGCATCACCTGTAGCGGCATCCCGGGCGGCGCCAGGTAGCGCTTGACGCCGGTCGCCGAGGGCGTGTCGTACAGGATCGCCGGATTGGCGCCGACGGTCCGGAAGTCGAACGCCGGAGCGGATGGCGCGGCCAGCGATGCCAGCGGCAACGCCAATGCGGCGGCCAGGGTTGTGCTTGCGAAAGGGCGGGAAGGGAACATGGCGGGCCTGGGTTATGGGTTGAACCGGGACGCCGGAGAGGCTGGAACTGATGCGGGCGCAGCCGTGCTGCGCCCGCGGGCAAGACTTAGTTTGCCGGTGCGGCGGCGGCTTCGGCCATGGCCTGGGCGCGCTGCTGGTAGAACGCTTCGAAGTTGATCTCCGCCAGGTGCACTGGCGGGAAGCCGGCACGGCTGATCACATCGGCGATGTTCGCGCGCAGGTATGGGTAGATGATGTTCGGGCAGCCGATGCCCAGCAGCGGATCCATCTGGTCAGCCGGGATGTTGCGGGCTTCGAAGATGCCAGCCTGCTTGCCTTCCACCAGGAACGCGACCTTGTCCTTGACCTTGGCGGTCACGGTGATGGTGACGGTCGACTCGTAGATGCCTTCGGCGATGCTTTCAGCGCCCACGTCGAGCGACACTTCGATCGCCGGTGCTTCCTGTTCCAGGAAGATCGACGGCGAATTCGGTTGTTCCAGCGACATGTCTTTCAGGTAGACGCGTTGGATTTGGAATACTGGTTGCAGGTTTTCGTCAGACATGGAACGCTTTCTAGTAATAGTGGGGAGCGGCTGGCCGCCCCGGGTACTTGGTCGCGACTGCGGGGCCAAACGCGGACAATTGTAGCAAAATCAACTTGCTTGCAATAGGCGTTTTGCGGGCCGCGATAGGATAGGTAACTAACCAACGTGACATGCATGACGCCGAGTTGTTCGCCAGTCCTGCTCCCCTCGAGTCGTCGTTCCCGCTGGTGGCGGGAACGACGTTCTGAAGCTAGCGAAGCAGATTGCGCCCTAGCTTACTCGCCCTTCAGCAGCGGGTCCAGACGCCCCGCCTGGTCCAGCGCATACAGGTCATCGAACCCGCCCACATGGGTTTCACCCACGTAGATCTGCGGCACGGTGCGGCGGCCGGTGCGCTGCATCATGATCTGGCGCTGTTCCGGATCGAGGTCGATGCGGATGCGTTCGATGTCGGTCACGCCCTTGGCTTCGAGCAGGCGCTCGGCGCGCACGCAGTAAGGGCAGCTGGCAGTGTGGTACAGAACGACGTGGGCTGACATGATATTTCCTTCCTTATCTGAACCGGGCTACGCGCCCGGTCGGTTACTTGGTTACCGGCAAACCAGCCGCGACCCAGGCGGCCTGACCGCCTTCCAGGGCGTGCACGTCCTCGAAGCCGGCCGCCTGCAGCTGGCGGGCCGCCTTGTCGGCACGGGCGCCGGTCTGGCAGACCACCACCACGGTGCGGTTTTTCGACTTGTCCAGTTCGCCGATGCGATTGGCCAAGTCTGCCAGCGGGATGTGTTTCGCGTCGCGCAGGTGGCCTGCAGCGAACTCGTCCGCACTGCGCACGTCCACGACGGTGGTCTTGCCGCGGTTGATCATTTGCGTGACTTGCAGCGGCGTTGCGCGTTTTCCGCGCGGCGCCAGGGCCGGCCACAGCAGGGCGCCGCCCGAAATGACGGCGATCGCCACAATGAAAATATTATCGACTATGAAATTCACAAGGCTTCCGTTTGGTTGAACTGAATCGGAGCATTATAAAATAGATGCCGGACCGGACTTCAACCAGAAATTTTTCCCCGAGAAGAGACCACATGTACAAGATCGTATTCATGCGCCATGGCGAATCCACCTGGAACCTGGAAAACCGCTTTACCGGCTGGACCGACGTCGACCTGACCGACAAGGGCGTGGCCGAGGCCAAGAGCGCGGGCCGCGTGCTCAAGGACGCCGGCTTCACCTTCGACGTCGCCTACACGTCCGTGCTCAAGCGCGCGATCCGCACCCTGTGGCTGGCGATGGACGAGATGGACGCGATGTACCTGCCGGTCAAGAACGACTGGCGCCTGAACGAGCGCCACTACGGCGCCCTGCAGGGCCTGGACAAGG
>Ga0265798_10000553_pt1 | contig 61684 bp, 71 predicted proteins | sample P3T30metagenome_FD_192430 | JGI IMG/M metagenome (GOLD analysis project Ga0265798, IMG submission 192430) | Plant litter microbial communities from East Loma Ridge, Irvine, California - P3 T30 | ecosystem: Environmental > Terrestrial > Plant litter > Unclassified | place: USA: California... | reverse complement strand
TAGTATTCATCCTCGTTCCAAAGATAATCTTCGTCCGTTGGATAATCCGGCCAAATCTCTTCCATCGACTCGTAGATCTCTCCCTCGTCTTCTATAGATTGCAGGTTTTCTACTACTTCGAGCGGAGCTCCGGTCCTGATGGCATAATCAATCAGCTCATCTTTGGTAGCCGGCCACGGTGCATCACTTAAATAAGATGCTAATTCTAATGTCCAATACATCTTTTAAACGATTAAAGTTTATGCAAAAATAAATTTTCTACTGAAATTGTCAAGTAAAAATTTGTTTATTTATTTAAAAAAGTTAAGAACGTGTTTTTCTTAGTCTTCAGTCCCAGTCGCACTACGCAGGTTAACTCCTGTAAATGCTACTCTTGTACCAACTTTAACTCTATAATCAAGGCTGAAAAGAAAATCTGAAATCTAAACTCTTACATCTGAAATCAGTACTTTTCAGGTATCCATTTTACCTCATCGGCCTTTAAATCATGGGACAATTTCCGTGCCAAGACAAAAAGGTAGTCAGAAAGTCGGTTCAGGTAGGTTAAAACCATCTCATCTGTAGGTTCCAGTTCGTGTAAATGTACCGCCAACCGTTCTGCCCTGCGACAAACACAGCGTGCAATATGACAGTATGACACCGTAGTGTGCCCGCCCGGAAGCACAAAATGAGTCATGGGCTCTAACTCGCTTTCCATTGCGTCTATCTCATTTTCAAGGAGTTCTACATCGTTATCGCTCACCTTCGGAATATTTAAACGCTCCTTGCCGTTCTTTAAAACAGCCTTATCCGGCGCAGTTGCCAATATGGCACCCACTGTAAAGAGCCTGTCCTGTATAATCTCCAGTATTTTCTTATAATCAGGGTTTATTTCCTGATCGCGTATGAGGCCTATGTGCGAATTAAGTTCGTCTACAGTGCCGTAACTCTCTATGCGTATGTGGTGTTTTGGCACGCGCGTTCCCCCAAAAAGGGCTGTTGTACCTTTATCGCCGGTTTTTGTATATACTTTCATATTTGGTTGATCGTTGATATTGATGGTTGATAGTTGTCAGTCCAGGGTTTTTACAACAACTGACAACCATTAACTACCAACTATTTCTTAGGATTTAAATTTACGTTATCACTTTCTATAACACCATCGCGAAGGCGAATAACCCTGTGGGCATATTCTGCAATGTCTTCTTCGTGGGTTACCAGTATAACTGTATTTCCGTTAGAATGGATTTCGTTAAAGAGCCCCATAATTTCTACCGATGTCTTACTGTCAAGGTTGCCCGTAGGTTCATCGGCAAGGATTATAGATGGATGATTAACCAATGCCCTCGCTACAGCTACCCTTTGGCGCTGCCCACCCGAAAGTTGGTTAGGCTTATGGTCCATCCTGTCAGAAAGGCCTACCTGCGTAAGTACTGTTGTAGCACGTGCACTGCGTTCGGGTTTTTTAAAACCGGCATAAACCATAGGCAGGGCAACATTATCTAATGCAGTGGTGCGCGGTAAAAGATTAAACGTCTGGAATACGAAACCAATTTCTTTATTCCGGATTTCGGCCAACTCATCATCCTTCATGCTGCTCACGTCTTTTCCGTTAAGGATGTACGAGCCGGATGTTGGTGTATCTAAACAGCCCAACAGGTTCATAAGTGTACTCTTGCCAGATCCAGATGGTCCCATGAGAGCGACATATTCGCCTTTATTTATTGTAAGGTTAATGCCTTTAAGAACCTTTACAACCTCGCTGCCTAACGAAAAATTACGTGTTATACCTTTTATCTCTATTATTGCCTGTGCCATATCATTACTTTGGAAGCATAAAAGTAGTAAAAATTTATGAGTAGGCGGCATGGTAAAAAGTGTTAGGATGTTAACATTATAAACTTGCCGGTACAATGAGCAACCAATGTTTATGTATATTTAGCACTGCAAACCAATACTTTATGGACACCATTACAAAAAGGATACAGGTTATAGACGTTGTGCGTGGTATAATTATGGCACTCATGGCATTAGACCATGTACGTGATTATTTTCATATTGATGCCATGACACAGGATCCTACCAATATAGCTACCACTACCCCGCTGCTGTTTTTTACACGATGGATTACCCATTATTGTGCGCCAACCTTTGTTTTCCTCTCCGGCACATCAATTTATTTGCAGAGCCTGCGCAAAACAAAAAAAGAGTTAGCGTGGTTTCTTTTTACACGCGGTTTGTGGCTTGTAATTGCTGAGTTAACAATTGTAGGGTTTGGTTGGAGTTTCGACCCGTTTTTCAGGTTCTTCTTTTTGCAGGTCATGTGGGCCATTGGCTGCAGCATGATCATTTTATCGGGACTGATATTTTTTAACTATTGGGTATTAGCGGTTGCAGGGGTTATCATAACACTAACCCACAACCTCATGGATTACACATTCGTATCTGACCCTGAAGTTAAAGCCGCACTAAATGTTTTCCTTATAACCGATTTTAAAGTATACAGCCTTTTGGGCACAAAAATAATGATTGCCTATGCCGTATTGCCGTGGACAGGGATTATGCTGCTTGGCTATGCAGCCGGCCGCTGGTACAACACTAAAGTATATACGCCTGCGCAACGCCGCAAATTTCTTGTCACTACCGGCTGTGCACTTATTGGCTTATTCATTATCCTGAGGCTTGTAAACAGCTATGGCGACTTTAAGCCGTGGCAACATCAGGCAAGCGCAGTATATACTTTTATGTCGTTCTTAAATGTTACTAAATATCCGCCATCGCTTATGTATGCCTTTATGACGCTGGGGCCGGCATTGTTGCTGCTTGCAGTATTAGAACCCGTACATAATCGCTTTACTGCAGTTATGAACACCTTTGGGCGTGTGCCGTTCTTTTACTATTTGATACATGTTTATGTGATTCACTTTTTATGTGTAGGCCTGTACTTTATCCAGGGCTTTACCTTTAATGACCTGTTTACAAAACCTATGGCATTCGGCTTTAGGCCGGAGGAAGGCTTTGGAGTGCCTTTAGGTTACGTTTATTTACTATGGATAGCCGTATTGATACTTTGCTACTACCCAAGCCGATGGTATGATAACTACAAAAGCACTCACAATAAATGGTGGCTGGGATATATTTAATGTCACTCAAAGGCGCGAATATGCAAAGCCATAGTATGACTTCTACCTAATTTACCATACAGCTCTTTGTGTCTTCGCACCTTTGCGTGACAAATTACTTAGATGGGTAAAGTATGATTCGTGAAATTTTTTGGTTAAATTTTATGGCCTGAAAAGAAAACCAAGCCCTAATGACCTTAGCATTTTCTTTTCGAATGCCCAGAAGAATTTAATCTCGCCCGAAATAAACCCGAACGTTAGAAGTAATACCTGATAGATAGGAAAAATGAGAATAATATAGAGCGGATAATATAACCAAAGAGAAATATTTTCCTTGCTGAGCCCCATCCACTCCAGCACGGGTTTAGACAAATATGCCGATGTAGAACCTGTAACAGCAAATACAATAAATATAACTACCAGTTGGTAATTATGTTTTATGCCCCAGCGTTCTTTAAATTTTTTCATGGATTTGCCAAAGCGGCAAATATACCTGATTTAATATTGTGGTACAACACATATATACCTTTTAACGGCGCCTTACATACTAAAATAGCGGCCAATTTCCATGGATATTAGACCTGGCAGATTATACATAATTGCTAACCTCCAATAAATTTTGATCAGGGTCTCGAAAATACACCGATAATATAGTTCCGAATGCGCCAGCTCGTTCTATTGGACCTTCGAACACATTAATACCGTTTTCCTGCAATTCCTGTATTACCCTGTGCAATGGTGTCTTAGTTACAAAACACAAATCAGCAGAGCCGGGAATTGCATAATTTGCTTTAGGCTCAAATTCTTTACCGTATTGATGCAGGTTTATTTTTTGATGGCCAAATTGCAATGCAAACCGATGATCTTCAGACTGTAGTATGTCCATACCCAACACCTGATTATAAAAAGCGAGCGTTGTGCTAATATCCGAAACAGTTAAAACGAAGTGATCTAAGTGGGTAATTTCCAATAGCTAATTTTTTAAAATACATTAAAATTGAGGTACATTACCACCAAGTCTCTGGTTGTTACTTATCTGGAAATATACCAAGTAGTTGTATAACAAATAGTTTACTTCGTAACCGTAGCGGATCTGCGGACTATAATCGATACGCATCTGGTACATTTCTCCATAGCGTTGTGGGTTATTTACTCTGGAATTCCATTCGGTAACCCAAAAATTATTCTTATTTTCAAGATAACTAATGCCATAATAGTTACGGGGTTTTGCACGTCCCTGCAGCCACGAATTAAAGCCTGGGTCTATAATAATAACTTCATATTCTAAAGAATCGTTTGCAATACGCACCGTATCGTTTGCGGTTGTACCGGCAAACTGGTTCTGGTTGCTGCCCACAATGGTTTTATTATCGGCGTCTGTTAACTCTTTGGTTTTGCAACTAAACAACATTGTTACAGCCACAGCTAAACATAGTAAATAAGTTTTCATACGCTAACGGTTTATCTTATAGAATATACAAATAAAAGGCGCCTTAACTTGTAAGGCACCTTTTTAATATTTTGCTTGTGTAAGTTTTATACGGTAGCATTGTTGGCGCTGTCTGTATTCTCTGTAGATTGAGAATCATGAGCTGACTTTATCTTGTCTGCAATCTCGCCACCTTTTTGCACTACTTCATCATATTTTTTACGTGCAGTTTCTTTAACTGTCTGGTATTTATCGGCAAGTTCTTCGCCATAACCTTCAGCTCTTTCTATAACTCCATCAAGGTATCCTTTTCTTTTAAGTACAACTGCTACTACTGCAAGGGCGGCAGCTCCTGCTGCAATCCCTAAGATCAATTTTTTGTTACTCATAACTTTCTAATTTTTTAATGAATTTATTTTACTTGGTTTTTGTGAATGCTTTTATTTATCCCGGTTGCGTTCAGGATTTCTGCTATCCGGCCGCTGCTCCTGATTAGGATTAAGGTTAGACCTTTGGTGTGCCAATACATTTTTTTGGGCAGCTCCGCTTACAAAATCGCTTTTGTTACCATTTTTATCCTGGTAGCTCTCGGGTATCGGGGTGTGTTTTTTAAACTCTTCCCTATCCTCAGAATGATCCTGGTTGTTATCTGATGGTTTCATAACGTTATAATTTATTGTTGTTATTTATCGCCTCTATCGGGGTTTAGCAACCTATCCTCTGGCGAGGTGTGGTTATCCGGTTGTTTAGCATACGACTCCGCATCTGTTTCTTTATTTGCAGGAGTTGCATAACGGTTAGGATCTGTACCTGCCGCGTCGTGTTTTGGTAACTGTTCCGGCATGTTAAGCGGGGCAGCATTGCTGTTGTGTGGTGTTGTTTTCATGACCTGTTGATTTTTGTAAATAAAGTGTCCTGCTCTATCTATACTACTAAGGTACCCATTGTAAAGGGGTAGTAGTATTAAGGGACTCTTAAAATTTAAGGATTAAACAAGGTTTAACGGCATCTTAACGAAATACCTATCATTCAGGTATTTGAAGTTAATTTTATTATGATAAAAAAATCATAATGCCTCCGGCATCCCTCCCGTTTACGAAAAGTTGCTACACAGTCTTAATGACATTCACTTTAGGAAATTCAGAATAGACGTTAATAAAATCTTTCGCAGTTAAAGCAAATAACGCTTTTTGAGTAAGCTATATAACGTCTGGTAAAATTTTACCAGGATTAAGTATATTGTTAGGATCGAACAGTTGCTTTATGCCCTTCATCAATAAAAGATGCGACGGGTCAAAAGCAATATCCATGTAGTTTTTTTGCACGTAGCCAATACCATGTTCTCCGGATAGTGTACCCTTTAGCGATACTGTGAGCTCAAATATTTCACGTATACCTTTGGGCACTTCAGTCTTCCAGTTCTCATCTGTCATATTGCCTTTTATAATATTTACATGAAGGTTACCATCGCCGGCATGACCGTAGCAAACAGTATGAAAACCATATTTTTTACCTATAACCTTAATACCCTGGAGTAAAACCGGAAGTTCATAACGCGGCACTACAGTATCCTCCTCTTTATATACAGAATTTGCCTTTACGGCCTCTGCAACAGTACGTCGCAGTTTCCAGAGTGCATTTTTCTGGTCTTCGGTATCGGCAAATAATATTTCGTCAATATCAAAATGCTCTACGGCAGCCGTTATTTTTTCTGCTTCAGCAAAAAGTACATCAGGGTAGTTTCCGTCAACCTCCACTAATAAATGTGCTTCAATTTCATCTTTTATATTCAGGCTTAAACCGTCGAGATATTTTAAGCCCCAGTCTATTGCGTCGCGCTCCATAAATTCGAGTGCGCTTGGTACAATGCCCGCACGAAAAATCTCGGCTACTGCCTGGCATGCCTGGTCCGATTTAAAGAAAGGGATAAGCATAAGAATGTTATGAGTGTTTTTTGGCAGCAGCTTCATTACAATCGTGGTAATGATGCCAAGTGTACCCTCACTGCCCACCATAAGCTGTGTTAGGTTATAACCTGTAGAATTTTTGAGTGTGTTAGCCCCCGTCCATATTACATCACCGTTAGGCAGCACTACTTCAAGGTTTAGCACATAATCTTTAGTAACTCCATATTTAACCGCGCGGGCACCACCGCTATTTTCAGCAACATTGCCCCCAATGGTACAACTTCCCTGACTGCTTGGATCTGGCGGATAAAAAAGGCCTTTCTCAAAAGCCGCTTCCCTTAATACCTGTGTTATTACTGCGGGGCCTACAATTGCCTGCAAATTTTTCTCGTCGATCTCCAAATTAGTAAAACGCTCCATACTTAGCCCTATACCTCCGTAAATGCTAAGTGCACCGCCACTAAGACCTGTACGCGCGCCCATAGGAACCACAGGTATATTGTAGTTGTTTGCCAGTTTCACTATTGCCGATACCTCCCCTACCGTTCCCGGCTTGAGCACTACAGATGGGGGGAAATTGTAATCTTCGGTCTCATCGTGGCCGTAATGAGTGCGCGTGGCTTCATCAAGAAAAAGATAGTTAGATGTAACAACAGCTTCGAGTGCAGCGATGATGACAGGCGAAAGTGGGGCGGTATGCATAGTGCAGTAGTTGAATAGGTATTATATGTGGCATCAAAAATAGCAACAGGTGTAATAAAAACCACCTTTTATTTATATTATTTTATTTTATACCTATTTTTATGCAGGTAAGAGTTAATTGCCTAAGTACAAAGCCTATGAAAAAATTATTACTTTTCGCGACACTACTACTCACAACTTGTTTATTCAGCCAGAGTTATGAGCCCGATCCTTCATTTGCTAACAACGGAACTTCTTTTAACAACGGAGTTTATTTTTATCCCATAGATGTCAGACTGGTTAACAACAACTATTACTTAATTTCTCAAAAGAAACTTTGCAAAATTAACTACAACGGCACCATAGATAACTCTTTTGGCACCAATGGCTTTATTGCTCTTGATAGCGACGATTCAGAATATTTTATCACTGGGTTTAAATACCTGAATGGGTATTTCTATGTTTACGGAACTGTAAATGATGCAGATAATAACGACGATATTTTTGTTTGCAAAATTGATGAGCAGGGCAATTTCGATAGTATGTTTGGCACCGGCAACTTTGCGGTAGTAAATTTTGACGGCAGAGAAACTATAAATGATTTTGTGCCTGATGCAAGCGGAAATTTGTTCTGCATAGGTTCGCGAGACGGTTTTGATGCCACAGGAGAACATTACTCGAGCACGTTAATCTATTTTAAAATAAATAGCAACGGCACACTAAACGCTGGCTTTGAAACCAACGGTTATAAATCGCTACTGATTAACAATACAAGTAAGGGCAACTTTGTAACAGCCTACGGCTCTAACTATTTACTGGTAGGCAAAGACACAGGAATAGCAAACGATTCAGGAAGAAATGAGCGGCTGTTTATAACTCGGGTAGATGAGAACGGCAACGTTGTCAATTCCTTTGGTACTAATGGCAGCGTTCTGGCAAACCTCGATCAGGGGTCAATTTGTAGTATCGAGGATGTGCAAATATTAGATGATAACCTTTACGTAAACTTCTTCCACGAGCAATCTGTAACGCAAACAGGGAGTAACATTCTTAAGTTAGACCTTACCACTACCCAGACCCTATTTAATAATGAAGTAAGCTATACCTACGACATGCAGGCCGAGCCGGACGGTTTGTATATTACTACTATAAATCTTTGCCAACAGGTTACAGAAATTTTTTGTGAGCGGGATTTCAACCTGAGCAGGAAATTACTAAACGGCGCCGTTGATACCGGTATGACTCCCTACACGTACAGCTTCCCATCGGTAGAGATGGGATATACAGATGACCAGTCGGTAAAAGTTTTTAGGGATGAAAATGGCAAGGTACTATTGGCAGGTGTCTCAACGCTACAAAATGCCGGATCGGGGTTTTCGTTTTTACGACTTCAGGAACAGGAATTAAGCTTTCCGGATTTAGCTGATAATAACTTAGCTGTTTACCCAAATCCATTTACCAACAGCATTACTGTTGTTAGGAATGTCGGCCAGATAGCTAATATTATTCTCACAGATCTTAGCGGAAGAATTATAAACCTTCCTTCTACAGGCAGTAATACGCTTAATTTATCGTGCCTGCAAAATAGTGGCATGTATATTATGACTATTACTACCGCCAATACCAAAACGTTTACCAAAAAAATAATAAAACAGTAAGCTAATACCTGGTCTTTCTTTTAGCAATCAGCCTGTCTACAGAGAATTTACCGGCACCGGTAATCATTAACACAACATAAATACCCAGGTATAAAGCGCCTAATTCCTGCTTTTCGAAACCATCTGCACTATGTACAACAAAGACAGCTACCAGCATAGTAATAATGAGAGGAATAAGAGCAAGGCGGGTAAGCAATCCTGCTATTAAAAGCGCAGAACAAATTAATTCTGCAAAAACGGCAAGCGTTAACGAGGCTGGTTCGCCAATGCCTATAGGATCGGCAAACTGAACAGGATTTGCCTTAAGCATCTCGAGTTTTTGTAAACCATGAACCAGCATAAAACTGCCGGCTATAACCCTTAATATTAATATTGCTAAACTGTTTATATTTTTATCTACAGAGGTTCCGAAAATCCACATGAGCAATTTTTTTATATTGTTCTTGTAAATTTAGCGAAAATAATTACAGAAACGCATGTATATGCTGTATTTAAGATATGTTGAGCCATTGGGCTATCAGATAAATCCCTGTGCCCTTGCATGCTCTTCGGCAGCTATAGAGGTTTCTACTAAAAGCACAGGAGTAGTATTAAAGTTATCTACAATACTTTTTACCCTTTGCATGCGCCCTTTATGGGTAACGCTGCGCAGGTAAATACACAATATGCGATCAGGATATTGCACTGCAATATCAGTATAAATAGAGGCATCATGCTCTCCGCTATCTCCTATAAGTATAAAATTTAATGCAGGATAGGTGGCAAGTATGTTAATGATCTCTTTTTGCTTATGCGGCTTTTCTGAACCCGAAACTTTTTGAAAGATGCTGTTGAAGCTCCGTAGTAATATTGCACCCTTGGGAAAGTTATTATGGTCTAAAAACACCTTTAAGTACTGGTACATATTCCACGGGCTGTTGCTAAGGTAAAATATTGGGTTCTTTTCTTTATTATCTATGCCCAGATGCAGTTTACTGTAAAAGTTAGGTGCACCCTCCAGCGGGATGCGGTTGTATGTATTTACAAAAAGAGAATTGATGAGTACTTTCCATTTTAGGAACGAAGTAACACCGGTGTTAAGCAATGTATCATCAATATCTGTAATAACACCAAAGTCGGCTTCTGTTTCCGGTATTAAAAATTCGCCCTTAAAAACGTCGGTAACAGTTGCCTGCTGTTCGTTAAGGATATTAATGTTAAAGTACACCCATCCCTCGGCATCCGATATCAATTTCATATCTTCCTCAACCGTTACATCAAACAGAAAATATCCTTTTTCATCAGTCGTGGTTGTATAGGTTTTGTTATTTAAATTTAGCTGTACGGTAACGTTAGGAATTTCGTAGGTATCAAACTGTTTTACAGCATTTTTTATTGTTTGCCATAATGACTGTATATCAAGATATTCGATAGGCAAATTATCAAGCACCCGGCCTTTTACATAAAGCCTGAATGATGTACCATAGCTGCGGTAAGGCATGATATGTATCTTATCTGCCTTATATTTTCCGAACAATAATTTTATACGCTTAAACATTCCTATGTGTTTCTTACAATATACCGAAAACGAAAGCGCTGTCTTCCCTATTTTTTCTTAAGGTTTGGTAAAAACATAGCAATTATACCTATCAAGGGCAGGTAGGCACATATATCATAAACATACACAATTCCCTGATGATCGGCAATATTGCCAAGTATTGCAGAGCCGAGGCCGCCCATACCAAACGCAAATCCATAAAAAAGTCCGGATACCATGCCCAGCTTTTTAGGCAATAATTCCTGCGCATACACTAAAATTGCAGGAAAGGCCGATGCCAGCAGGAGGCCAATTATAACCGATAATACACTTGTCCAGAATAAATCGGCGTAAGGCAAAAGGAATGCGAAAGGTGCTACCCCAAGCACTGAGAACCATATTACATATTTACGGCCAAACTTATCGCCTAACGGCCCTCCTATTAATGTACCTAACGCAACCGCAGCAAGAAACATGAATAAATGAAACTGCGCATCTTTTACGGTTACATTAAATTTTTCGATTAAATAAAATGTAAAATAGCTGGATATGCTTGCTATATAAAAATATTTAGAAAAGATAAGTACGAGTAGTATAATTACTGTTATAACCACGCGCGCAGGTGAAATATCGGGCATTACGATAACCGGCTTCTTTTTAGCTGTAAGGTTAAGATGGCTTTGGTACCACTTAGCGATTTGAAACAGCACGATCATAGCAAGAATAGCAATGGCTGCAAAGTATACAATATACCGCTGCCCGTGTGGCACCACTATCCAGGCTATTAAAAGTGGGCCAATGGCAGTCCCGGTATTGCCCCCAATCTGAAAGATAGACTGTGCCAGCCCCCTCCTGCCGCCCGAAGCGAGGAACGACACCCTCGACGATTCTGGATGAAAGATAGAAGAGCCTACACCAACTAATATTACAGAAAGTAAGATAATTGCAAATGTAGCGGCGTATGCAAGCAGGATTATACCTGCGGTAGTAAATACCATTCCTATTATTTGGGAATATGGCTTTGGGTGCTTGTCTGTATAAAAACCCACAAAGGGCTGCAACAGCGACGCCGCCATTTGATACGACAATGTTATAAGGCCTATTTGGGTAAAACTAAGGTCGTAAGTGTCTTTTAAAATAGGGTAAGCAGCCGGTATAACAGCCTGCAATAAATCATTGAGTAAATGTGCAAAGGCTATGGAGAAAAGTATCGAAAATACCGTTTTTTGAGTGTTATCCTCAGGTCCTATTGTGCTTGTAATAGCGTTTTTCATGATAAAAGATAAACCTGCAAATTTAAGCCATAAAGTTTAATTGCCGTGGAGGCAAACATTTTTTTAACAATCAGGTTACTATCAGCTATATTGTTGTGGCGATACTTTTTGAGCGCCTATTCTGTTTAAAATCGAAGAACAATATATATACGACTGCCATTGTAAGTCCGAAATCCGGAAGGGAAAGCATTACCGCAATGGCAAAATGGAAAAGCAAACCGATAATTAAAAGTGGTTTTTTAAAACGTTTAAACCATATTAACACAGGAAACAGGAACTCGAATATCATTACGGACCAGGCGGTTAAAAAGTTTAAGGATGGGCTGTGAAACCACGCCGGCAAATGAGGATTAGCATAGTATGATAATTGCCATATATCATTAAAGAACGTACCATCGCGCCAAAATGAAAGTTCTATTTTACCGTAGGCATTAACAAAATAAAGTATACAAAAATGCAACTGCACTATTAAAACAGCTGCGTTAGTAATCATTTGGCGCACACTAAATTTTTTTGCGCCTTCACGCATAAAAATGAGCATAAGTACTAAAAAATTCAATAACATGTCGCCAAAGTTAATGGCCTTATATGCAAGCATGAGATAATTGAGGCTTACTACAAAGACCATGACCGATAGCCAGACCCGGCTTTTACACACGATTCCTAACGTTACAATACAGGATGCCACAATCCAGCAAATAGTATAATGATCATGAAATATTGGCATAAACATTAGCTCCTGTGGCAGTAGCGAACCTTTACCCATACTTACTATATGACGGTAAAACATAGGAAGTTCCGGCCATATCGCTACCATTTTTAGCAGCAATAACGTATAGACGCAACGCCTGAACCAAATGATGTTAATATCACTTAAAACATAGTTTTCCAGAGCACATTCAAAACGCGTCAGAAGCTTATTCATATGTTTCTTCACGTCTTGCTTTTAAAAGTTAATGTAAGGTGTAAACTATCTGTTTTATAATCTCTCACGTAAAATTGCACCTGTAACGAATCTGGCCTGATATCGTTGTTATGCCTGTAAAAAAGATGATCAATAAATTCGGCATATTCCTTACTCTGCCTCATCTTTTCTATACCGTTTTTCTGTGCTATCCGATGTATATCCCTGCTTAGATAGGCATCTAAACGACAGTGTTTAAGTGATGCCACATTACCGGTTTCAAGATACCTGTTAAACAGTGGCTCCAGTAATAATTGGCTTTTTGACCATTTTCCATTTTTATAGAACCGGTAAGAAACAGATTTTCCTACCGCGGCATTTTTTGAGGTAAACAGCCTGCCCATGCCAAGCATTTTCTTAGTACTTATTGCGATTTTACGAACAGGTGTGTAATTTGCATAAAGCGGACTAATGCTATAAAGTGTTAACACTATATAAGCAATAATAATACACCCGGTAGTAATGGTTACAAAACGTTTCATCACTCCAAACATACAAAAAAAAGTAAAACAGGCTATTTTAAAATATGATAGTCATGACCAACCTGCCTTTTAGGCGTTGTGTAGAAAAAGAGTATGTATACTGCAGCCATTGTAAGCCCGAAGTCTGGCATGGATAATAATATTGCTATTCCTAAATGCAAAAGTACACCCGCAATTACAATTGGTTTATTTAATGTTTTGTACCATATTAAGCATGGAAAAATAAACTCAAATGAGATTACTGTCCATGCCATAATTAAATTTACTGTCGGGTTAAAGAACCACTGAGGTATAAGTTTTGAATTAGCATAATAATTTAATTGCCATAATTCGTTAAAAAATGAGCCGTCCCGCCACGCCGAAACCATAATTTTTCCCAATGCGTTTAAAAGATATAGAAGGCAAATATGAATTTTAATAAGTAACAACGCCGCATTGTTAATCATCTGCCTCAGGCTATTTGCAGCAGCACCTTCTCGAACAATGATGAGCATAAAGAGCAAAAAATTCATAAGATTCTCACCACTATTTACCGATCTGTCAATCAGAAAGGTATAATTTAGCCCTATAATAAAAATACATAACGACAGCCACCGCGATGCTTTGTAAAAAAGTGCAAACGCTACCAAACTACATTCAAGAAACCAAAAAATAAGATGATATCTATTAAGTTGCGGCAGGAACATAAGTTTGTATGGCATTATTGAGCCAATACCCATCTTGCAGGCATGCCGGTAAAACATAGAAAGTTCCGGCAGGATAAAAATCATCTTCAGTAACAATAGAAAGTATAAACATCGCCTGAACCAAATGATATTTAAATCATTTACAATACTGCCTTCAATAAAGTTATCTACAGCGCTTAAAACTTTGTTGCTACTTTGTTTCACGGCTTACACTTAAAGGTTAATAAAAGCTTTTGGCTGTTTTTCACTAAATCCCTGCTGTAGTAAGCAATCTCTATACTATCTGGCTTTACATTATTGTTATGCCTGAATATAAGATGGTCCACAAATTCTGAATAAGCTTTATTTTGCCTTAATTTGTCAATGCCCTCGCTCCTCCCTATCCTGTTTAGCTTTGAGAAAAGACGAATATCAAGGCGGCAATGCGTTAGCGCTGCAAAATTTCCTGTTGCTGTATAGTCGTTAAAAAGAGGCTCCAGTAGCAGTTGTTTTTGCTCCCATTTTCCATTCTGGTAAAACCTGTAAGTGCCGGAGTTATTCCTTAAGCTACGGCTAAATAAAGGGCCTTGCGCTAATATTGCTTTGGCTTTAAGAGTAGCCTTACCAGGATGCGACTTTTTAAAAAAAGTGGGCATGGATGCGTATAATGCGATCATTATATATCCAAAAACGACACCAATGGTAACAATGCTGACAAGACGTTTCATTGCCTTCAAACTTACAAAAAAAAATTAAGCCCTGGTTTAAAATAAAAGGTACCCAATAGCATCTTACTGCTATGGGTACCTTTTTAAAACTATAGGTTATTCTAAATGCTGTTGAAACAAATTTATAGTTTAAACCCGTAAGCAAGACGAAGCGCAACCTGGTCAGTTCCAAAATCGTTCATGCCCTCATATCTTACGCTAACATCTACATATTTACTTGCCCAGCCTATGCTTGGAGCCCATAAAAATGTAGTTTCGTCATAATGATTGGTTACTGCAAATCCTGCACCAACTTCTCCCATAACGTAAAACTGATCTTCCCACACAAATGCTTTAAAACCCGCCTTAACCGGAATAAATCCAAGATCCGGTATATCATTATCGGCAAAAAGGTTAGTAAAACCAGTTGTTAATGTTAATGAGGTTTTTTTAGTAAGATCATATTGAAACCTTACGTCGGCGCCTAAGGCAAAGTTAAAATTGCTATCTGTTGGCAAACCCGCATTAAGGCCAAATCCTAATCGATAATTTTGATCGTAATTGTCTATAGCAGGGTTATTTGTTCCTTCAATTTTTTGTGCAAAAGCATTTGCTCCTGCAAAAAGTAATGCTCCCATTACTATCGCTTTAACATTCATTTTAATTTTCATGGCCTTCTCTTTATAAGTTGTTAGATGCCGCAAAATTAATGTAATCTAATTCCCATTATTTGTAATATTTTGTTAATATATTATCAAAGAAATAATAAAGTAGTGTTTAACTATATATAAATTAATGATTAACAATGTTTTAAAGGTATTAGCCTGCAAATACAAATGTTGGTAGTACCTTTGCACCAAAATTTAGACGGTGGATTTAGCGATTTATAAGAAAGAATTCTCAACAAATATACGTCTTGCCTATCCGGTTATACTGGGTATGCTGGGCCACACTCTCATTGGTGTTATAGATAATATTATGGTAGGCCGCCTTGGTGCTACACAATTAGCAGCAGTATCGTTAGCTAATAGCTTTGTGTTTATAGCAATGTCGGCAGGAATAGGGTTCTCTACGGCTATAACACCCATTGTAGCTCAGGGCGATGCGGCTAAAGATGTAAAAACAGTACGGTCTGCATTTCAGCATGGGTTATTGTTGTGTATTGTATTAGGCATAATTTTATTTGGCGTAGTGTCCTTTGCTACACCGCTAATGAGGCTTATGCGTCAGCCGGACGAAGTTATAGCCCTTGCCAGGCCTTTTGTGGGGTGGGTAGGATTTTCATTACTCCCTATGGTTATATTTCAGGGATACAAGCAATTTGCCGATGGTTTGTCGCTAACAAAGTATGCCATGTATGCGGTAATATTTAGTAACGTTATTCACGTGGGCATTAATTATGTACTTATATACGGAGTATGGTTTTTTCCTAAAATGGGAATGATGGGTGCAGCAATTGGTACGGTAATATCCCGCGTTGCCATGCTAATATTTATGCATTATTCACTTTCCCGCAATGAACGACTTAAGCCGTATTTCAGCAAATTCAGTTTCGGCGAAATCAAAAAGTCAATGCTTAAAAAAATCGTTTCGCTCGGTTTGCCATCATCTATGCAAATGTTATTTGAAGTGGCTTTGTTTACTGCAGCAGTGTGGCTATCGGGTTTTTTAGGAAAAACTAACCAGGCCGCTAACCAAATTGCCTTAAGCCTCGCATCTATGACGTTTATGTTTGCCATGGGCCTTAGCGTAGCTGCAATGGTGCGGGTGGGTAACCAGAAGGGATTAAAAGATTATACAAACCTGCGTGTTGTAGCAAGGTCTATATTTTTACTGGCCGTAATTATCGAAATCGTGTTTGCTTTACTATTTATTGCATTACACAATTACCTGCCGCACTGGTTTGTAAATGCCGAAGATAGTATGCAGCTAAAGGATAATACAGAAGTTATAAAAATAGCCGCTAACCTGTTAATAATTGCCGCCATTTTCCAGATATCCGATGGTATACAGGTTGTGGTGCTTGGTGCACTGCGTGGCCTGCAGGACGTAAAGATACCTACGTTAATTACATTTGTGGCCTACTGGATTATTGGGTTCCCAATCTCATTTTATCTGGGGTTGTTCACACCGCTAAAGGCAACAGGAATATGGATAGGATTACTGGCAGGATTAACAGCCGCCGCTTTATTTTTGTATCTTCGCTTTAATTATTTAATTAAACAATATATAAAGGAAGATGGGCAACCTGAAACCTTACATATGCAAACCGAAATAAGCTGATTATGGAGTTACCGAAATTTGTACTTGCAGATAATACCGACTTTCCGGAAGATATTTTTATTATTCACCTTGATTATCCACGCTTTATCATAAACCTTAAGGATGATGAAGTTGAGTTTATGGAAGAACCGGAAGACCTTGACGAAAACGAACTTAATGCTGAAATGGAAGGCCTAATTGTTCTTGCCAACGAATTTTACGACAGGGAAGTGCAGCGCTACGAGGAGTAATTTTAGTACCTTAATTAAATACCAAAATATTTTTTTAAAAGCATAGCAGCGGCTGCAAATGGTGACAATTCATTATTTTGCACCGCTTTTTTATTAACATTAAGTAATTCAGCAATATCTTCCCGCGAATAAAAACTTGCTTTTAGCTGCTCATTAATGGTTTCGGTAAGCCAATAACTATTTTGTTCGCTTCGGCGTACATCAAAAAAGCGATTGTTTTTTGCAAGGTCAAAATAGTCAGTCATTATCTGCCAGGTTTCGGCAATACCTTCGTGCGTTATCGAACTGCATGTTGCGACTGTAGGCTGCCAGCCGGACTGCTTAGCAGGAAACAAGTGCAATGCCCGGTCAAATTCAGTTTTGGCAAGTTTAGCCCTTTTTATGTTATCGCCATCGGCCTTATTAATAACTATTAGGTCGGCCATTTCCATTATACCACGCTTAATGCCCTGCAACTCATCCCCGGCACCCGATATTTTAAGGAGTAAAAAAAAGTCTACCATGCTGTGCACGGCAGTTTCGCTTTGGCCCACGCCCACAGTCTCAATAATAATAGTATCAAAACCGCAGGCTTCACATAAAATAATGGTTTCACGGGTTTTACGGGCTACTCCCCCTAAAGTATCTCCGGAGGCCGAAGGGCGTATGTAAGCATTCTTATCCTTAACCAACTCGTCCATACGGGTTTTATCCCCCAGTATACTACCGTAAGATAGTGAGCTGCTTGGGTCTATAGCCAATACCGCAACTTTTTTACCAAGCCCGGTTAAATGTTTACCAAAAGCTTCTATAAAGGTACTTTTGCCAACCCCCGGCACGCCGGTTATGCCAATGCGGACTGACCCGTTAGCGTGTGGTAAGCAACTTGCTATAACAGCATTTGCTTTTTCTAAATGAGCAGGGTTAGTGCTTTCTATTAAAGTGATGGCGCGGCTAAGTGCTGTTGTATTTCCTGACAGTATCTCTTTAACCAATTCCTGAACGGATGGCTGCGTTTTACGAAGCTTTGTAACACGGGCAATAGCCGGCTTGCTAATGCTATCGGGCTGGGCAATGCCATCGCGTTCGTTTAGGGAAGATATTGGGTTAAGGTTATCCACTGGTAGTTGCTTAGTAACGTAAAAATAAGCGTTACGTGCGAATTTCACTAATTTACATTAATAAAAAAAGGAATAAGATTTCTCCTATTCCTTGTAAGTCTTGATTTCGCGAAAGCGATGGTCGTGAAATAATTTATGACTGCTGCTTAATAACCAGCAGTAAACCGAACCTGATGATGCTTAGGCGTTTCAACTTCATCTGCAATAACAACGGCAAGATCCTCTACCGATAATATGCTTCGGTTTTCATCATTAAATACAGGATTTTCGAGGCCCAGACGGTACTGACCCGTACGACCGGTCTTTGTGCCCTGGTGCATCTCGAACGCCGGGCTAAAAAACGCCCAGTCTAATTCTTTTTCCTCCTTAATAATATTCAGGTAATCGCGTGCAGCGGTTGCGCCCGGCTTAATTTCGGCAGGGAAGTCGGGAGTATCAACAGCCTGTAATCCCGGTGCAACAAAAAGGCTGCCGCCACCACCAATAGTTATAAAGCGCTTTACGCCTGATTTTTTCACAGCGTCCTGTACCGCTTTAGCGCCTGTTATAAAATCGTCATAAATATTTGGGTTTGTCCACCCGGGGTTATAGGCAGATACTACGGCATCATGCCCTTTAAGTATTGCAGCAGTAGCGTCAACGTCAAGAATATCTGCTTTCGCAGTAGTTACTGTATCGCTGTGCACCTCTTTCGGGTTCCTCGATATCGCTGTTACTTCATGTTTACGGTTTGCAAACTCCGTTACTAATGCTGTGCCCACAAATCCTGTGGCACCAATTACGGCTATTTTCATAATGTAAGAAATTATATGTGATAAATATTGTTACAGTTTAGGTTAAAAAATTTTGTGCTAAAAATCACTTGTAAATTGAAGCAGCGATATATCTTTAAGCTGCTTACGAATTTTAGCGCTTATGCTTTTGTATAAAACATCGAGGTTTTCATTTATTTTTTTGCCTACAGGGCAGTTTGGGTTGGGGTCGTTTTTAGAGTATCCTAACGATACCGTATCAAAGGTCATGTTAAAAATCTCCTCGAGCGATATATCGCCCGCAGGCTTAGCCAGCCTTGTACCCCCAAATTTACCTTCGCGGCTCTCTACTACATGATGTTTCTTAAGGTTGCCAATTTCTTTTCGAACCAGGACTGGATTGATGTTCATACTGCCCGCAATATATTCAGACGAAAGAAATTCGTCCGGAGCTTTTGTCAGGAGCGTGAGTATGTGCAGGGTTATGGCAAACTTACCTGGAATCATTACTGTAATAAAATATGTTACAAATTTAAAAACATTTTATCAACTTCAAAATTTTTTTGGCTCTTTTTACCCGAACTATCTTAACCAACTTATGCTGTTAACCTATATTTGTAATGACAAGCTACGTTATGGTTAATATACTACTCATTTTTATTTGCCTCTTTGCAGGTTTAGCGCTGCAGCACATTAAAGCAATTCCCGCCAATGCCCATACAGCACTAAACCAGTTTGTTATTTACATATCGTTGCCTGCAATGGCGTTATTTTATATTCCTAAAATAACATTAAGCACGAAGTTGTTCTATCCGCTTGGCGTGGCGTGGTTAGGATTTATAGTGTGCTGGCTGTTTTTTGCAGGATTGGGAACATGGTTTAATTGGCCAAAAAAGCTTACGGGATGCCTAATTTTAACTGGTGGGCTTGGCAATACGGCATTTGTAGGCTTACCGGTAGTAGAGGCCCTTTATGGTAAAAAAGGTCTTGAAACCGCTATCATTGTAGATCAGCCGGGATACTTCGTAGTAGTATCAACTTTAGGGATACTGGTTGCGGCTCTTTATAGTAAAGGAATGCCTACAGTAAAGTCAGTATTTAAAAAGGTATTCATGTTTCCGCCGTTTTTGGCATTTTTGGCCGGTGTGTGCATGAACATCGCTCAACATGATTTTAATGACACAATTCAGGAAGTTATCAGTCGCCTTTCATCCACAGTTACACCAATAGCTCTTGTGGCTGTAGGGCTTCAACTTAAAATAGAACGCAAGAGCAAGCACTGGAGTTTCCTGGCATTGGGCCTCGTATTTAAACTCGTCCTGACACCCCTCCTGTTTTTCATTTTATACAAAGTTATTTTAGATGGGCCCAAACTGGAAACAGATATTGCTGTAATGCAGGCCGCGATGGCAACCCAGATTACAGGAGCAATATTAGCCTCGGTTAACGGGCTTAAGCCCCGCCTTAGTGGTATGATGGTGGGTATAGGCATACCATTGTCTTTTATAACTATAGCATTATGGTATTTACTGCTTCAATGGTGGTAACTACTTACTGTTATGCAGAGGGATAAAAACTAATGAAATAAAAAATCCCGCGTCAGCAGGATTTCATTTAGTACATCTTAATTGTTAGTTAGATGTAATCGCTTTCTCGTTCACTTTCGGTTGTGTTCCAAATAGTCCTGTAAAGAACCTGTCCATACATGCCATATTTTCGCTAGCGTTTGGCTGGGTGCTGATTTTTCCATTTGCTAAAAAATACTTCTCACACCGCTTCGCAATAGTTGTTGCCTGCATCGGGCCGAATTTTTCAATAATTCTAAGATTTCTCACTTTAACAACATATCCTGCAGGATCCTGAAGAATAACAAAGTCGAATTTTATCTTGTTATTCATGAGTGCAGTCCCTCCATTACAGGTGTTTTGAACTTCGTCTGCCTGTCCTTTATACATACTGTCCATAAAATTAGTGATCTTAAGGTTTGGATCTCTGTCTAAAACTGATAGGATGTTGGCATCTTCAGTACTAAAAACACCTTGCCAGATAATGTCATTGCCTTCTATTTTAAAACCAGTTTGAGCAAGCGCAGGCAGGCTGAATATAAGAGATAGTAATAAAGTTTTCATAGCTTGTAAATTTATGTTACACAAAAAGACTGTTTAATTATTTTTACCAAAATTACTTATTTAATGAGCAATAAATATCAAATTTTGATTTTTGTCATAATTTTATGAAGAACCCTTAAATGTGAGTTAACAAAAGGTTGAACTTATTATTAATACTTTATGATTATTTTACCTAAATATTACAACTATCCAAAAAGAGTATTTGTAATTTTAAGCGATAACCAAAATGAAACTACTATGAGTATTTTAACAACAGAAACAGGCAACGCTAAGAGGAATTTTTCTAAATATGACGTGTCAGGAACAGATCCTAACAGATACGCATCGGTATCGAACACTCAGGAAGCTGACCAATATTTACACAAAGGAAAAAAAAGTATAATACCGGGCCTTAGAGTAAACATTAGTACACCTGAGCGAATAGTAATGATAGGATTTGGAGCATATTTACTATATAGAGCTTTCAAGAAAAATGATAGTAAAAAGATTGCCGAAGGCGTATCAGGAGGAACAATGCTGTTTAGAGGCATTAGTGGTTACTGCCCTGCCTATGATACAATTGGCAAATTACAAACTTCAAAGCAACTATTTTAAATGCATCAGCATAGTCATATTATTAGCTTGATTTTTAATTTCTTACAGGGGCATATTGTAACTATTACACATTGTAAAATAAATTAAAAAAATAAAAATTTTGTTTGGATTGTTTAGTAAAAAATAGTTATGTTTGTAAAATAATTTAAACCCCGAAATTATGAAGAATAGTCTTTTAAAATGGTATATGCTTGCTTTTATGTTGGTAAGCAATTTTGTTATGTTTGCTCAAGAAGATGTAGATGGAGACCCTAGTGATGAAACTCCTCCGAATACTCCACCCCTTGAAGAAGGAGATCCTGTACCAGTTAATGGTAAACTGATCTGGTTAGCTATTGTTGGTATAGCATTTGCGTATGCTTATTACGTGAAATTGCAAAAAGAAAAAAACGCAGCCTAATACGTTGCCTTTACAGTATAATAAATGCCCCTTTTAAGGGGCATTCGTTTTTTAGACAGTATTTGTTTATAGTGTCGGTTCAATAGTTACATTTAAATCCTATCACATATATAAGCTGCTCTGCAGTTTTAATTAGCATCTGATAATACCATCCGCTACTTAAAGTTGATATTTACCATAGCAAGGAAAAAGTTTTAATAAGATTATGCACTGGAGAATCTGCATTAAACACTTGTATTTGCCGAGAGCTATAGATCACACAACTTCATTTCATCGAAGATAAGGAACCGAGAGCCCTAAGACAAGGGCATAACAAGCGAAGGTTGACTTTCTACACAGCAGGTTTATTAATATACAGGTTTACTAGATTATTGAGAAACCGCCCATCATCTAAAATACCCAACAATTAAGTACCATCTTTACCTGTAGTTTTTCCGAACAAGTAGTCAACATATGATAAAACAAAAAAAATAGTTTTAGGTAAATTAATGTCTATGTAATTCAAAATGAACTATAATTTTCTAAGAACTACGCACCTAATCATAGACTTGAACCAATGCAAATGTATCAGCAACATGAAATAGAAATAAAAACTTATGAAACAAAAAAACAGAAGCAACCCTAAAGATACTTCTGTTTAAAAGTTATTTTATTATCATTAATCCTGTATAGATATTCTGTAACTATCGATCTTCTACATGCACTAATAATCCCTGTTCACATCAAAAGCCTCTAAATATTCAGCTACGCGTTTAACAAACGATCCTCCTAATGCTCCATCCACCACACGGTGGTCGTAGCTATGCGAAAGAAACATTTTCTGACGAATTCCTATAAAATCACCTTCTGGTGTCTCTATAACGGCAGGAACTTTTCTTATAGCACCAAGCGCTAATATACCCACTTGTGGCTGATTAATGATTGGTGTGCCAAACACACTCCCGAAAGTACCCACATTTGTAACAGTGTACGTACCACCCTGAGTATCATCCGGTTTTAGTTTTCCTGCTTTAGCGCGATTACCAAGGTCATTCACGGCTTTTGCCATACCAACAAGATTAAGCTGGTCAGCATTTTTTATTACCGGAACAATCAGGTTACCATTAGGCAGCGCTGCTGCCATACCTAGGTTTATATTTTTCTTTTTTATAATATAATCACCATCAATAGATATATTAAGTCCAGGATAGTCTTTAAGGGCTTTAGCTACCGCCTCCATAAAAATAGGTGTATAGGTAAGCTTCTCGCCTTCCCTTTTTTCGAATGCCGTTTTTACTTTGTCGCGCCATTTAACTATATTGGTTACATCTACCTCGATAAATGACTGAACGTGAGCCGATGTTTGTACACTTTGCACCATATAGCCGGATATAAGCTTGCGCATGCGGTCCATCTCTACAATTTCGTCCTGGCCATTTACCGAAACCGGTGCAACCTTTGCTGACGGTTGCTGATTTTTAGCTGCTGGTGCTACCACCGCTTGCGGCCTGGCATTGTCAATCTGAACATTGTTATCACTAGTTTGTCTTTTAGCAACATAATCTAAAATATCAGTTTTAGTAACCCTCCCATCTTTACCGGAGCCTGTTATAGTTTCCAGTTCGGCCAGAGAAATTCCTTCTTCTTTAGCTATGTTTTTGACCAGTGGCGAATAGAATTTTTCTGAATCAGAAAAATCAAGCGGAGCTGCAATAAGCTCCTTGGCGGCGTCGAAGGTTTTTTCTACAGCGGCTACATCAATATTAGCTGCCGTTGTTGCCTCACTTGGCGCATCTACCACAACACCACCTTCTGTTTCAATATAAGCTATGATTTGCCCTACCTGCACGACATCATTTTCTTTAAAAAGTATTTCCGAAAGCGTACCGGACACTTCGGAGGGCACTTCAGAATCTACCTTATCAGTAGCGATTTCCAATACGGCCTCATCGGCCGCAATGTGGTCACCTACTTTTTTTAGCCAGTTAGTAATGGTTGCCTCTGCAACACTCTCACCCATCTTGGGTAATCTTAGTTCAAATTTTGCCATATCGTTAACCTAAAGGTGAATTTGCTATTTATGTTTGCGAATTTAATAAAAAAAATGAGGCCATGAGATTTTGTGCGCAATTTTTTAGATACTTTTCCATTCAATGCTTTCAAGTTTTAAAACCTCGCCCCTGTCGTTACTGCTATTACTACCCAATACGAAATCAGCGTTAGCAGGCTTTATTTTGTACGTAAAACCTTTGTCTTTATTAATTTCCATAAATTTAATAATTTGCCAGAATGCAACAAAAGCGCCATCAAAAATTATTTCAATATTATTACCTATTATAAGCAGGGGTTCACAATTTATCAAATTGCAACGCTCTACATCTTTCTTGAGTTGATTACGCAACGCATACCGCAGGGATTGACTTTCTGAAATTAAAACATACCGTTGCGGGCGGTAAACCTGCGCTTTTTTATTTTTTTTTGATAATGCAAATACCAGCGAACCTGCACGCATCAGAACATCAAAAACAGCCGATTGTTTAAAGTGCTTACGGTAAAAAAACTGCATTGCTTCACGGAAACGGTTCATGTAAGCGCCATCTTTAACCGTACTCTCACCCTTGTAATGTATAACAGATGTTCCGGAAAAATAATAGTTGCTCAAACCTTTTTTTAGCACAGTATAGGAAAGATCTATATCGTCGCTATACATAAAGCAGTCCTCATCAAATCCACCTACCTCCAGATACAACTCGCGCCTCATGAGCATAAATGCCCCCACAAGAATATCTACCTTGCCGTTTTCAGCCTCCTTAATATGCTGTGCATAATACCTGTTAAACAACCTAACATTAGAGAATGCTTTGTACAACCCTCCTATTTTTGTAATAGCAACCCAGGGAGTTGGCACGCCACGTTTACTTTCGGGGAGAAACTGACCCCGGCCATCGACAAGTTTGGGGCCTACGATACCTAAATCACTTTGTGCCTCTGCAAAATCTAAAATTTTAGCAAATGTATCCTCAGCAACAACAGTATCAGGATTGAGTATGCAAACGTATTTGCCCTTAGCGGCAGCTACGCCAATATTATTGCCTTTAGGAAAACCAGAATTTTCTTTGTTTTCAATAAGTGTAACCTCAGGAAAACGCTGCTTAATCATTACACAGCTATCATCTGGAGAATTATTGTCTACAACAATAATCTCGGCTTCAAGGCCTTTTATGGCTTTTTGTACGCTTAACACACACAACTCTAAAAAATAGCGGACATTGTAGTTAAGGATAATTACTGATAACTGCATGCAACAAAGATAGTAATTTGGAGTATCGTTATTTAAGCAATGTCATTTGACTTGTTAACCTCTCCTACTTCTTTTGCTATAGGACTCGCTTTCCCTTTGATTTTTTGATCGATAGCATTATCTACAGCGGTTTTAGCTTCTTGCGGAATCGCATCCCAAAGCTTATCCGGAACGTTGTTTAAAGTATACTTTTGCTCTTTATTATCCATAAGATAAATATAGCAAACAAAACCTATAAAAAAAGCGCCCGGACGGGCGCTTTTCTGACTAACTAACTAATTTAATCTTTATAAAATATCGATAATCTTTTTTGCATCCTGCTTCGCTTCTTCTTTTTTAGGGAGAATTATATTTAAAATACCATCCTGATAAACTGCATTAATGTCAGCTTCGTTTACATTGTCAGGAAGAGTAAATGCTCTCTTAAAAGAGTTCTGCGTAAATTCTTTCCTTGTATACTTACCTTGGTCAGTTTCTGTACTTTCTGGTTTTGCCTTATAAGAAATAGTAAGTACTTTTTTATCTAACTCTATTATAAAGTCTGTTTTGTTTAGTCCAGGAGCCACTAAGGCTACACTAAACAATTGCTCTGTTTCTCTAATGTTAACTGGTGGCACAGCTTTTTGGTTGAATTGGGTGCCTCCTAAAATATCTTTAAAAAATTGATCCATTACTACCGGATATCCATTGCTGTAATTGCGTTTTACTGTGTTCATGGTATTATAATTTAATTGTTATAAATCTTAATGATGATATGCTATAGTCAAGATTTATTCCAATTAAATACTGCGTGACAAAATGTCTTATTTAATGACTTTTTGTCGTGTATTTTATAGTTACTTGATCTGTTCTGATTTTAATAATCCAGAAGTGACATAATCCATATGACTTATTTTTGTAAAAGGCATAGAAAACATTTATTACTATGTATAATAAATTAGATCATAAAAAAACCACCTACTGGTGGCATTCTTTTTATAGGGTTAGATTTTTTTCGTCATCACTACGGGGATATGTTCTCTCTTCCTGAATGCTGCCATCCTGTTTGTGAATTATTACTAAACATTTAGTATGATGTTTAGCCATTTCTACAGTTCTGTTTACAACATCCTGCTTATTAGTTCCGGTAACACATGCATGACCGGCATTTTCCATCATGCTCTTCCAGCCATTGCTACCGTTTGTAGTTACATGGTATACTTTATTAGCTATCATAACATAGATATTTAAAGTTAAAGTTCAAAAATACTAACCACATAATAAACAGTGTATTAAATAAATTATAATATTACGAAAACCTTTTCGAATTTAACGTTATCGTTGAAATTAGCGCTTGTTTTTATGTTCAAAGCCTGCTCGACCATGTAATCTATCTGAATGAAATTGATAACTGATTAATCCCGGTGAAGAATCTAATTTTAGGTTGAGTAACCCTTGATAATTCTCATTGTCAGAATTTTTGATCCGACTGGGTTTTTATAGTGGGAAATGAGCCGTACGGGCTGTAAGAATGTTCGTAAGCGCAGCATTTATACTCACTTATCTAAAAGTTAACAAAATATTAAACTGACTACTAATTATGAAGGTATACTAAATTATTCTTAATAAAAAAGCTTAAATTTTGATATATGATAAAAAGTATTGACATTTGTCTCATCAATAAGTAACATAAAAATAAACATTATGAAAAGTTTTAAATTAGTACTGGGCGCCGCTGCAATTGCAGCTGGTTTTGCATCTTGTAAGAATGAAGCAAAAGACACTGCTGAAAAAAATGTTGACCACTATGTGGTATTTGTAGATTCTGTAAACAGCCTTGATGCTGCGGAAAGATCTGCTAACTGGGCTGCTATCGAAGCAGAATACCAGGCTAAAGTTGCTGAAGCAGAAGCTGCTTTGACGACACTTGAAAATGATGCAAAAGCACAGGAAAGAATTAATGAAACAAAATCTAAATACGAAGGCGTAAAAACTGCCGCAGAATCTGACGCTAAGGCTAAGATGGAAAAAGAAGCTGCTGCTGCTGCTCCTGCTGCAACAGGCGGATCTATGGCAGATATGTACTTTGGTGCAGGTAACGTAGTTGGTAACGACATGAAGTTTGCATGGGTTAATAAAGATAACATACTTAGCGTATACCAAAAATTTGTTGATACATTTAATGCTAACCACGACTCTTACTCAAGACAGGATTTTGACAAAGTTAAAGCTTGGTATGAAGCGCTTGACTCAAGAAAAAACACTGTAGAGAAAGAAGGTTTAGCTGCTGCTGATAACAGAAAAATTGCCGCTCTTAAGTTAGAATTCGCACCTAAATTTAAATGGGAGCGTATGACAGCTAAAAGCGACGAAAACAAAGCTGCTAAAGACGCTGCTAACTAATAATCGGTTCTAATTACCGAGTATTGATAAGGTACACCCCACAAAGGTGTACCTTATTTTTTTAAATAAGTTTTGCGTACATTTAAATGATAGTTAACACTTTAGCTTTTTATAGTTCACTAACTTTACTATATAGAAACTATAAAACGCGTTGTTATGCCGGCAAAAAAATCACCAGGCCCACAGGTTAAAGATAAAGACCAGTATGAGGCCCTTAGAGACAAAGGTTACAGCAAAGAAAAAAGTGCCAGAATTTCTAACAGCAAAGGTGCAGAGCACAGAGGCGGCAAGGCCAAAGATTATGAAGATCAAACCAAGCAGCAACTGTATGACGAAGCTAAAAAAGTAGGTATAGAAGGCAGGTCTAAAATGACGAAAGCTGAATTAATGAACGCACTCAGAAACAACTAACGCAGCAGTAACCCCCACAGGGTGCGGATGCCCAAAAGTGCATCTGTAATTTTTGATTTTGAAGGGCGGACTACAAAATGTTGTTTTTGCTGCTCTTTCCTAAAAAACAAAAGGCCTAAATGATACACGTCTACACTGACCGTAACATTTGGGTCTTTTTTTATGGCTTCCCATGCCTGCTCCATTGCATCACTTTCATGAATGTTTGCAATTACAGCAATACTGTCATTATTAATATCGCTCTTTAACTGCTCCAGTAAAGGCAGTAATGCTGCTGTATCTTTCCCTGTAAGAATGGCCAGGTCTACACCTCCCGGTACTGCCACATAAGTAGAGTAAAACCATATTTTAGTATTTATCTCCTCTGCTGCCTGCCTCACAGTTTCGGCTACCGCGGTTGCAACCTCATCATCTCCTAAAACAATAAGCTTGTAGGATTTAAAATAAGCAATTACTTTAAATAAAATATTTAAAGTAGTGTTGTTTAAACCTCCAACAGGATTATACTTTACATCTGTAATTAACGGCTGCTTCCTGTAAAAACCTTTATTCACCAAACCAAACACAAAAGGCGAATGCACCCCATGCTCATTTACGGAGTTGTAAAGAAACTTTATGTAGGAGGCTGCTCTCATTATAGTCACAGTTTTCAGTCGCAGTGCTCAGTCACTGCAGCACTGCCTGCTGGCGACCGAAGCTGCACACTTAAAATTATTCCAGTTTAGCGCTTAACTCAAACCAGCGCTCTGTTTTTTCATCAATATTTTTTAGCACTTTTTCAAGGTCGGTTGCTTTTTGGGAAATATCCTTATCGGCAATAGATCCGTCAGCAAATTGCTTTTCTATAGCTTCTTTTTCGCGCTCCAGGTCTTTGAGTTCCTTTTCTATTTTAGTAAATTCCTTTTGCTCGTTAAAGGTAAGGCCGGGTTTAACGTTGTTCTGTTTCCAGTTTTTGTTGTCGCCCACCTGTTTAAGTTCGCCCTTAGCAGGTTCGGCACTGTCTTCATAACTACGGAAATCGCTATAGTTACCGGGAAAATCCTCCACTATGCCTTCACCCCTGAATACAAAAAGGTGATCTACAATTTTATCCATAAAGTAACGGTCATGGCTCACTACAAGCAAACAGCCCGGATAATCTAACAGGAAACTTTCCAGTACGTTAAGCGTTACAATATCAAGGTCGTTTGTAGGCTCATCCAGTATCAGGAAGTTCGGGTTTTGTATCAGTACCGTACACAGGTAAAGGCGTTTAAGTTCGCCACCACTTAGCCTGTCTACAAAATCGTATTGTTTTTTACGGTCGAATAAAAAGCGCTCCAATAGTTGTGCAGCACTTATTGTCCTGCCTTTACTAAGCGGAATGTATTCGCCATATTCTTTAATAACATCTATAACCTTCTGGCCTTCTTTAGGGTTAATGCCGCTCTGGGTATAGTACCCTATCTTAATGGTATCGCCCACTACAACCTTACCACTATCTACAGGAAGCTGCTGGGTAATCATATTTAAAAACGTAGACTTACCCGTACCGTTCTTACCTATAATACCTATGCGCTCTCCCCTTTTAAAGTTAAAGCTAAAGTTATCGAGAATTTTTTTAGGGCCAAATGCCTTGCTTATGTTGTGCAGCTCTAATATTTTGCTACCCATGCGTTCCATGTTAATTTCGAGCTCTACCACATGCTCCTTACGGCGGCTTTGTGCTTTTTCTTTAATAACATAAAAGTCGTCCTGGCGCGATTTACTCTTGGTAGTACGTGCTTTAGGCTGGCGGCGCATCCACGAAAGTTCCTTAACAAATAAGTTTTGTGCCTTATCTATACTCGCATTTTCGGCAGCTATTCGCTCCTCTTTTTTCTGAAGGTAGTAGCTGTAGTTACCTTTATACTGGTATAGCTTACCGTTTTCGAGCTCTATAATTTCGTTACACACACGCTCTAAAAAGAAGCGGTCGTGCGTAACCATAAACAGTGTAATATTTTCTTTGGCAAAATAATTCTCCAGCCACTCGATCATTTCAAGGTCAAGGTGGTTGGTAGGCTCATCCAGGATAAGCAAATCAGGCTTATTAATAAGTATAATAGCCAGGGCAAGGCGTTTTTTTTGCCCACCGCTCATGCTTTTAACCTTAAGTTTAAGGTCATCCATTTTAAGCTTGGAGAGAATTTGCTTGTATTGCGTTTCAAAATCCCATGCATTGTGCTGCTCCATACCTTCAAATGCCTTTTGGTAAGCAACTCCATCATCAGGGTTTTCCAATGCTTTTTCATACGCCTCTATAACGTGGAGGATCTCACTATCCGACGCAAATATACTTTCCTCAATGGTCAGTTCAGGGTCCAGGTTAGGCTCCTGAGACAGGAATGCCATTTTAATTTCCTTGCGAATGATAACCTGTCCGGTATCGGGCGTATCATCACCATTAATAATTTTAAGGATGCTGGTCTTGCCACTGCCGTTTTTTGCTACAAAAGCAATTTTCTGGTCTTTATTGATGCCGAAGGAAATGTTTTCGAAAAGGGTACGCTCGCCGAACGACTTGGATATGTTCTCTACTGAAAGGTAATTCACGCTGGGATATTTTTTTTTGCAAAAGTAACTTATTAATTACGAATTACTAAATGAAAAATGTTAACTACAAATTATATAGTTTATAGCATATCTTTTATATTTTTGATTCAATTATTACTAAAAAAATGCTTAAAAAAGTACAAAACTTTCTCAAGACGAGAAAAGTGTCTGCAAAATCTTCTTTCGTTTGTCCCTGCTGTGGTAATGAGCAACATAATTGGCCAGCCCTTAGCTACAAAACGCCATTATATTACAGCACTTTGTCTGAAGATGATAAGAATACCATAACCGAGATTTCATCAGATTTGTGTGTAATTAAATATCCTGATGAAACTAATTTTTTTATTCGCTGTATTTTATTTCAAAGTATTGTTGATTGCGAAGATGAACTTAATTACGGATTATGGGTTTCGCTCAGTGAAAAAAGTTTTCAGGATTATAAAGACAATTTCCATGACCAAGATCGTGAAGGAACATATTTTGGATGGATTTCCAACAATTTAGAAGGTTATAATTCTACAACATCTATTCCTGCCAACGTGGTTTTAGGAAAAGATGGTAATCGTCCTGAAGTAGTACCGCACAGCAGTTTCGATCATCCTTTTGTTATCGACTATTATAAAGGAATAAGTATGGTAGAAGCTCACAAAAGAATCGAAACAGTTATAAAATTTAGTTCATAATAACCCCAACTACTCATGATAAAAGCTACTCCTTTTTACACTAAGCTGGCGCAAATAAGCATCAGTATTCTCGCTATTGGCTACATTGCCATTATAGGCAAAACAATACTGGCACCGCTTATAATTGCACTCCTTTTTGCCATGCTGCTTATACCGTTTGCCAACTTTATGGAACGTAAAATGAAGTTCCCCAGGGCGATGTCATCCTTCGTGGTACTTATACTACTTGTTGGGGTTATTAGTGGGGTTATGGTACTTTTAGGCAGTCAGTTATCTGAATTTACGCAAGACATACCCGCTTTTCAGAAACAGCTTATGGAATCGCTTGAGGCTTTGCAAACATGGATTGCCCACTCGTTTCATATAGATAACGACAAGCAGGCCGAATATATAAACAATACAACATCTGAAGCTTTAGGTAAGGGTACAGCGCTTGTAGGAGCAACCCTAATATCACTGTCGTCTTCGCTGCTATTTATGGTTTTCATCTTCCTGTACACCTTCTTCCTGCTCATGCACCGCAGCCTTTTGTTACGTTTTATCTTGGCTTTATTTCATGACAATCATAGCGTTGTAGTGCGCGAAGTGGTAGATCGCATACAGTACATAATCCGTAAATATATTTTGGGGCTATTGCTGCAAATGGTTATTGTGGCATCACTTAGCTGCATCACCTTTACAGTATTGGGTATTAAATATGCTTTTTTATTAGGGATACTTACAGGCATACTTAATGTAATACCTTATGTAGGTATTTTTATATCGCTTATGCTATCGGTGTTGGTAACCTTTGCTACTGCCGATGCAAGCCATGTGCTTTTTGTGGTTATCGCCCTTATAGTGATCCACCTGGTTGATGGGAATTATATTATGCCGAAAATAGTAGGCTCTAAAGTTAAGCTTAACACGCTCACTGCTGTATTAGGTCTTGTGGTAGGCGAAATGATATGGGGCATAACAGGTATGTTCCTCGCTATTCCTGTAATAGCCATTGCTAAAGTAATTTTCGACCGTGTAGAAGGGCTTAAACCCTGGGGTATGGTTTTAGGCGAAGACGACCTTGCCGAAACCCAGAGTAAAATCCCTGCCGAAGAGGAGTTGCCGCCGCTGGAGAAATAGGTTCTTACATTTCGACGAAGGAGAAATCACAATATTTAAATTTAGAGATTTCTCAACTGTGCTTCGTTAGAACTCGAACAGCTGCCAATAAAAACACAGTATGATAAGATCAACCATAAAAAAATCGCCCGAAAACACTTTCGGGCGATTTGCATTTTACATCCTGACTTAAATTATTTTACTGCTTTAAGCTTCGATTTATAATTCTTTTTGAGTTTGTCCATTTTTGGAGCAATAACCATTTGACAATAAGGCTGATCGCCATTCAGGGCAAAGTAATCCTGATGGTAATCTTCGGCAGGATAAAACTTTCCGGCAGAAGATATTTTAGTCACGATCTTTTTCCCTTCAAAAATATTCTGGTCGGTAAGCAGTTTAATAAAATTCTCTGCCGATGCTTTTTGAGCGGGCGTATTATAAAATATCTCACTGCGATATTGTGTTCCCTCATCGTTACCCTGCCTGTTAAGGGTTGTAGGGTCGTGTGTGGCAAAAAATATCTCTAACAAATCTTCGTAAGCTACTTCATTTGGGTTGTAAGTAATCTCAATTGCTTCAGCATGGCCCGTCGCTCCGGATGATACCTGCCTGTACGTTGGGTTTGCAACGGTACCACCTATGTAACCCGAAACCACTTTATCTACACCTTTAAGATCTGTAAAAAATGCCTCGGTACACCAAAAACATCCTCCGGCAAATATAGCGGTCTCTGTTTTAGCATTGTCTTTTTTTGGTTCACCTTTTTTCACTTCGTCAGTAACTTTTGCGAGTGCCTTTGGGTTAGCATCTGGTGCTCCCTGGCACGATATAGCAAACATTGCCAGTAGTACGGCGGCTATTTTTTTCATGTATTTGGTAGATTATGTTATTGCAAGTTGTACCCGCTATGGGTTGTTAACTAAACTTTACAACTCTACATACGAAATATTGTGCCAAAAAAGATTTATTATTTTTTAAATGTTTGTTTCTTTGTGCAAAACCGTACCGATGATTGAAGCCAAAAATATCCATAAATATTATGACGACCTGCATGTTCTTAAAGGGGTAGATCTTTACATTCCTAAAGGCGAAATAGTATCTATAGTTGGTGCATCCGGAGCCGGTAAAACAACATTATTGCAAATACTGGGAACGCTTGATAAAGCCGATCCAAAATCTGACACCTCCCTTACCATAGATGGACAGGACGTACTGCATATTAAGGATAAGGCGCTTTCTAACTTTCGAAACCTTAAACTCGGCTTTATATTCCAGTTCCATCAATTAATGCCGGAGTTTACAGCACTCGAAAATGTATGCATCCCGGCGTACATTGCCAACAGGCCAAAAGCCGAAACAGAAAAAGAGGCTAAAAGACTTTTGGACTACCTTGGCCTTTCGCACCGCATAGGCCATAAGCCCGGCGAGCTGTCGGGTGGCGAGCAGCAGCGGGTATCTGTAGCACGTTCGCTTATAAATAACCCAGCAGTTATTTTTGCCGACGAGCCATCGGGTAACCTTGATACGGCTTCGGCAGAGAACCTGCACAACCTGTTTTTTAAGCTGCGTGACGAAATGGGCCAAACCTTTGTTATTGTTACCCACAACACCCAACTGGCCGATATGGCCGACCGTAAACTTGTTATGAGCGATGGGCATATTATGTTGTAAATTTTATAAATTCTCCTTAGCTTTATAGAACGCCGGACACGCCATTGTTATGCTATCGGGCTTTTAATAGCAATTTGTATCTTTGCTCCATGCAAGAGACAATGGATATTAATGAACTGAAATCGTTTCTGGACGACAAAGTGCTTCAATACAACAACCCCAATTTTATAGAATCAGACCCGGTACAGATTCCGCATCTTTTTACAATTAAAGAAGATCGTGAAATTGCCGGCTTTCTTGCGGCAACTATTGCGTGGGGCAACAGAAAGATGATTATTAACAATGCTAACAAAATGATGGGGCTTATGGGCAGCAGCCCTTACGACTTTGTCATGAGTCATAACGAACGCCAACTCGAACCTTTGGCAACTTTTGTTCACCGTACCTTTAATGGCGGAGATTTTACAACTTTTATTACAGCCTTAAAACATATTTATACCCTTCATGGAGGGCTCGAAAACATATTTACGAAAAACCAGAACGATCAGGGCCTGCAGCCAGCGATTAATCAATTCAAAAAAGTTTTCTTTGAAGTTGAGCATCTTAACCGTACACAAAAGCATGTGAGTGACCCATTGGCAGGTTCGGCAGCAAAGCGCATCAACATGTACCTTCGATGGATGATACGTAATGATACTGCCGGTGTAGATTTTGGGCTGTGGAAAAATATTTCGCCCGCCCTCCTGTCCTGTCCGCTCGACATACATAGCGGCAATGTTGCCCGAAAGCTGGGCCTTCTTACCCGAAAGCAAAATGATGCAAAAGCCTTAGCCGAACTGGATGTACAGCTTCGCGCCCTTGATCCTGCCGACCCCGTAAAATATGATTTTGCCTTGTTTGGACTTGGCGTATTTGAGGGCTTTTAAATTCATTTTATTTTCCCTATTTTTGATGCAAATCAAAGACTCTATGAAATCTATACAATTTGTAATCATTGCTTTTACCGCGTTTTTGTTCAGTAATAACCTTTCTGCACAACAACAAAAAACCATACAAACGGCGACTATTAAAACGGCCATTTACTGCGACCACTGCAAAAACTGCGAATCGTGTGGCGATAAATTTAACCGCACCTTACTTAAGGAAAAAGGCGTGCAAATGGTTATGCTTGATGAAAAAGCCATGACTATTAAAGTAACCTTTAACTCTAAAAAGACCGATCTTGCTAAGATAAGACAGGCAATCAGCAAACTGGGCTATGATGCTGACGATGTTAAGGCTGAAGAAGTTGCCTATGCAGGCCTCGATGACTGCTGCAAAAAATAAATCTATAAATAGATAACATACAAGCCGGTAACCACATAGGATTACCGGCTTTATTGTTACTAAAAATTTGTTGGTGTTGATTTTAATTTTTAATTATTGCAAAGTCGATAGCATATAAAAATGACTTATATTGCTGTGTTAAAATCGACTTAGTAATGAAAATATTTGCTGCCACTTTAATAGCCGTTTTTGGTATAGTTACAATGCAATCTCAGGAAATACTACCCCTTTATAAAACCGTACCTAATAGTAAGCCTGCTCCGGATAAGGAAGTTAACAGCACAGAGGGTTACGTGCATACAACAAACGTATCTATACCTACAGTTACTTATTATAAACCTGAAAAGGCTAATGCTCAGCACAGCGCGGTTATAATTTGCCCGGGAGGAGGATATGGGGCACTCGCAATGGGTCATGAAGGTGCAGATGTTGCCAACGCATTAAACAACTTGGGCGTGGCGGCTTTTGTATTAAAATACCGATTGCCGGATGATGTAATAATGAAAGATAAAAGCATAGGCCCGTTGCAGGATGTGCAGCGTGCTTTCCAGATTGTGCGCGAACGTGCGAAAGAGTGGAATATTGACGCTTCAAAAATTGGTGTTATGGGCTTTTCGGCAGGAGGGCATCTCGCAGCATCTGCATCAACACAATATAAAAGGGAAGTTATAGATAACCCTAAAAACGTTTCTTTACGCCCTGATTTTTCTATTCTCATATATCCTGTAATCAGCTTTACAGATAATCTTACCCACATGGGCAGCCGCGATAACCTGGTAGGGAAAAACCCTAAAGAAGATACCGTTAAACAATACTCGAACGAGCTACAGGTAAATGCGCAAACACCACCCGCTTATTTAGTGCACTCAGCAGATGACGAAGCGGTGCCGGTAGGAAACAGCATCGCTTACTACGAGGCGCTGACCAAAAATAAAATATATAGCGAGATGCTCTTATATCCTCATGGTGGGCACGGGTATGGCATGAACAACCCGTCTACTAAAGATAAATGGATGGATAACCTGAAAAACTGGATGATAGCGAATAAATTTTTATAACAATCAGGTCACCCAAAAAAATCGGTACATTTGTATTATATGGCAATCATGTCTGCCTTAAACCGCCCGCAAATTTTATTTGTAGCTGATGACCTCTAGTGCAATGGCTTATGCCACAGTAGATTATTTAAATCAACCGGACATGACAAATAAAAATTTTAGAAGGCACGTTGCAAATCCCAAGCTTATTTTTGTTTTAATAGCCAAACGGCTGCTGCTATGCCTGGCAATTGGGTTTGCTACAGGCTGCGCTTCCGCATTTTTCCTGACAGCGCTTAACTGGGTTACCAACTGGCGCGAAGCTCATTTATGGATCATTGCCCTGCTACCCTTAGGCGGATTGATAATAGGCTTGACCTATCACTACTGGGGAAATAACGTGGTAAAAGGCAATAACCTTTTACTGGAAGAGCTCCACACTCCAAGGCAGATAATCCCTTTTAAAATGGCACCGTTGGTGTTGTTTGGTACACTGGCGACGCACTTGTTTGGAGGTTCTGCCGGGCGTGAGGGTACTGCGGTGCAAATGGGCGGTGCCATTGCCGACCAGTTTTCGCGTTATTTTAAACTTACAGCTTTTGATAGACAGATCATTATAATCATGGGGATTAGTGCCGGGTTCGCATCGGTGTTTGGTACGCCCGTAGCGGGAGCTATTTTCGCGTTAGAGGTTATGGTTATTGGCAAGCTAAAATACAATGCAGCAGTTCCTGCATTTATTACATCATACGTTGCCCATCATAGCTGCACCATGTGGAATGTAGCGCATACTCACTACTCCATCCCCTTTATTCCTGCATTAACAATGGTAAATATTGCATATACAATAGGTGTTGCGGCACTTTTTGGATTAGCGGCATTACTGTTTAGTACCTCTGTTCAGTTTTTTAGTACTGCTTTTAAAAAGATAGCTTACCCGCCACTGCGACCATTTACAGGGGGTTTGTGCCTGGCTATATCAGTATATTTTTTAGGCTCCACAAAATATATAGGGCTTGGTGTACCTACAATAGTCGAATCGTTTACGGTAGCACAACCACCCTATGCTTTTCTCTTAAAAATATTGCTTACAACTTTTACCCTTGGTGCAGGTTTTAAAGGAGGAGAGGTAACTCCGCTGTTCTTTGTGGGGGCTACGTTAGGCAGTGCGCTGTTTGTAATAGTTCCGCTCCCAATGGCATTGCTTGCCGGAATGGGATTTGTAGCCGTTTTCTCGGGTGCGACAAACACCCCTATTGCCTGTACAATTATGGGCATAGAACTTTTTGGGGTAGACTGCGGATTTTATATTGCCGTTGCCTGCATAGTAGCTTATTTTGTCTCGGGAAACACAGGCATTTACTCGTCGCAGGTTATTGGCGGAGCTAAGGGGTATGTTTATGGAAGGTTTCATAAACAGTAAAATGGAATTAAAGATGGGACGGAAAATTTTGAAAATATTTTTAATAGCGCTACTATGTATCACCTTAGTTATATGGATAATGATTTTTGCATCCAGCCATAATATCCCTACTGAAACACATTTGTGTTTTTTTGTGGTTCTGTTTTTTTTAGTTTTTTTATTAGTTATAATACGTATTTCCAAATCATAAAAAAAGACGCAGGATTGCTGCGCCTTTTTTGAATATGTTTGTGGAGACCATTCATTCAGTGCCTACGATTAAACGTTGCATGCAACGTATCTACTGTTTGGCAACCATTTCGGTAAAACTGCGTGCAGCGTTCGAGAAATCTGACGGTACCAAAACAATAGTTGTTGTGTTATTATCGATACCAATTTCTGATAGCATCTGCATGCGGCGCAGTTCGAGGGCAATGGGGCTTTTTTCCATTTCGGCGGCGCCCTGTGTTAATTTTATAGAGGCTTCGAGCTCGGCTTCAGCTTTTACAATACGAGCACGTTTCTCACGTATGGCTTCCGCTTCGCGGGCCATTGCGCGCTGCATCGCTTCAGGGATCTCAACGTCTTTCATCTCTACCATTTCTATTTTAATACCCCACGAGTCTGTTGCAGCATCAACAATTTTTTGCAATGTGGCGTTTATTTGTTCACGCTCCCGCAATACCTCATCCAGCGAATGCTGTCCTATAATGTTACGCAATGCCGTAACCGAAAATTGGTATACTGCTTTGTAATAATCTGCTACCTTAATAATAGCATCTTCAGGATTGGTAATTTTAAACCACATAACGGCATTTACTTTAATGGTAACGCTGTCTTTTGTAATGGTTTCCTGTTGCTCAAGGTCGACGGTCTTAGTGCGGATATCTACGGTTTGCTGGCGCTCTATAAACGGGATTATCAAGTAAAGCCCCGGCCCTTTCACATTAGTAAACCTTCCCAGGCGAAAAACAATAGCTCTTTGGTATTCCTGTGCAATACGGAAACCCGATAGTAGTATCAGGATTACGATCCCGATAATAGGTAATAGTGTCATCATTTAAATTATTTTAGTTACTGGTGCTGAGGTTAAAGTGATGCCTCAAAAGGCAGTACTAATTTACGACGACATATACCATCGGCGGATGCCCTAACCCTGTTATTTTTCAGGCAGATATACGATTTATACTTAGTGTAAACGTTGCCGTTTAACGCCTGAATTTTGTCAGGTTTTAAACAGCAACCCTGCAGAGGCTGAAGCGTTTTTATAGAAATGATGCTAAAGCTGCAGTACGTTTTTTTGAGAGTTATAAACTATTACGATGTATGTGTAAAGCCCTGATATTTAAATGGGGTACGTTTACTGTAATGCAGCTATTAAATTAATGGCTTGGCATTCAGCTTACTGTTTTTTCGGCTGAAGCCAAAGTAAATTACGAGGCCTATAAGCAGCCATGCCGTAAAATAGATCCAGTTCCACACGCTTAGCTGCGCCATCATGTACAGGCAGCAAATAAGTCCTAACAGCGGTATAAGCGACAGGTTTTGGCGGTATGCCCAAACCGACAGCAATACCAATGATATAAGGAATATCCACATGGGTATTTTGTGTTTAAAAAGACTGAAACCGCTTTCGTATTTTATAGAATCATCTATAGGCAATTCGGACACTAAGCGTTCATATTGAGCAGGGTCACTTTCATAAGCGGCCAGGATACTTTCAAGGTCCTGATTTCCGGTTGCCACATCGCGCGCAAGCAACGAATTATAAACTTCTGTAGTTTGTTCTTTAGTAAGCGATGTTACAATAGTTGTTGGGTTATTAACCTCTTTAGTATTAGTAACAAAGGCTACCACGCCCTCTTTATTATAAATGTAGGATAGCGCCAGGCCAACGATAAGCCCTACTGTCATTAAATATTTAGAATTTACATAAGGTGTTTTAAACTTACCTCTTGGTATTCCCGGTTTGTTTTGTAGCACTAAAACCCCTGCACACACCAGTACAAAGGCAAAAAGAGTACCTATGCTGCACAAATTGGTTACCATTGTAAGGTTAAGGAATAGTGCCGGTACGGCCACTACAAAACCGGTAACGATGGTGGCGTAAGACGGTGTTTTAAACTTAGGGTGCACTTTGCTAAAACGCTTAGGCAAAAGCCCGTCGCGGCTCATGCTCATCCATATGCGGGGTTGCCCCATCTGGAAAACCAACAGCACACTCGCCATTGCAATAACGGCGCTTACGGCAATTATACCGCTCATCCATTTAAGGTTGAGCTTTGTAAATACAAATGCCAACGGATCGCCCACATTAAGCTCGCTATACCTTACCATACCGGTAAGCACTAATGCGATTATTACATAGAGAACAGTACATATTATAATTGCCCACATCATGCCACGTGGCAAATCTCGCTGCGGGTTTTTACATTCCTCGGCAGTGGTAGATATCGCATCAAAACCTATATAGGCAAAGAAAACAGCCGATACACCCTTAAGCACACCGCTGGCACCATTAGGCGCAAACGGATCCCAGTTGGCGGTATCTACATAAAATATCCCTACCGCAATAACCAGTAGGATAATACAAAGCTTAACCACCACCATAAGGTTACTGGCATTGCGCGACTCTTTCATGCCCCTGTATACCAGGCAGGTTATAATTACAATTATAAGAAGTGCAGGAAGATCGGCCACGAAATGAAAGGCACCTATTGCGGGGGCTGTAGTCCAGGCGGAGTGTGCTGCCTGAAGACCGGCATCAAGATTTCCGAAAGTCTTGCCGCCCCTCATAAGTGCCACAGCATCCGTATACCCGTTAGAAGCCGTGAGGTAGTCCATTTGTACCCATTGCGGCAGGTGTATGCCCCCGCTGTCGAGCAGGCCGGTAAAGTAATCGCTCCAGGATATGGCTACCGTTATATTGCCAATGGCATACTCCATAATTAGCGCCCACCCTATTATCCAGGCTACAAGTTCGCCAAAAGCCACATAGCTATACGTATATGCACTACCCGATACCGGCACCATACTGGCAAACTCTGCATAGGCAAAAGCTGCAAAACCGCAGGCGATGGCAGTAAACAGGAAAAGGAAAATTACTGCAGGGCCACCATCTGCACTTGCTTTACCTATGGTACTAAAAATACCCGCACCTATAATGGCGGCGATACCAAAGGCGGCAAGGTCTCTTACACCAAGGTGCCTTCCCAATGAGTCGTGCCCATCATTATTTTCTACCTGGTTTAAAATGTCCTGAACGTTTTTTTTCCTGAAAAGATCTTTTAATGCCATTATCGGGTTTTAGTTTTATGCACAGCTAACAAATATAAAAAAACCAATCCAGTTTTGCTTCATTCTTAAATAATTCTTAAATCTTAATACATAGGCGATTTCTATATGTTGATAGAAAAATGTTATAATCTTTATACATATTATAGATAGAACTGCGCTATTTTTGTAATCAGAAAAACATTCATCACTAAAAAACAATCATATGGCATTCGTAGGAAAAAAATTCCCAAACATTGCGGTAGACGCTATCTCTGAAATGGGCGATAACTTAAAGATCAACATTTTTGAAGAAGCTGTAAATAACAATAAAAAAGTATTATTATTCTGGTATCCTAAAGATTTTACTTTTGTATGCCCTACAGAGCTTCATGCCTTTCAGGCTGCCTTAGGCGAATTTGAAAAAAGGAACACTACAGTTATAGGCGCTTCTTGCGATACTAACGAAGTTCACTTTGCATGGCTAAACACTCCTAAAGATAAAGGTGGTATAGAAGGTGTTACTTACCCTATACTTGCTGACACTAACAGGAACTTAGCAAACATTCTTGACATCCTTGATATTCAGGCTTCCGGCTACAATGAAGATACAGAAACTGTAGTTCTTGAAGGCAGCAACGTAACCTACCGTGCTACTTACCTGATTGACGAAGAGGGTAAAGTATTTCACGAAAGTATAAACGATATGCCACTTGGCCGTAACGTAAACGAATACCTTAGGCTTATAGATGCTTACACGCACGTACAGGTAAAAGGCGAAGTTTGTCCAGCAAACTGGGAAGAGGGTAAAGATGCTATGACTGCAGACCGTAGCGGTGTTGCTTCTTACTTAGCTTCTAACTAATTAAAAACTAATAAAATTACCATCATGTTACAGGAACTTGAAAAAGATAATTTGGCAGAGATCGTATCCGGTGCTCCGGTTGTTGTAGTACAATACTCGGCAGGATGGTGCGGCAACTGCAGGATCATGAAGCCAAAGTTTAAAAAACTGGCCAGTGAGAACGACGGCGTTACTTTTGTACTTGCCGATGCCGAAAATTTCCCTGAATCGCGCAAACTTGCCAAGGTAGATAACCTGCCCACGTTTGCAACGTTTAAAAATGGCGTACTTGTAAACCAGGTACAAACAAATAAAGTAGAAGTTTTAACAGATCTTGTAAATGAAGTTACCAGTAATTAAGCACTTAACTCAATTTATTGAGGATAATGACCAGGACTACATTGTAGAAGCCCTGGAGGTGCTGGAGGCACTTACCGAAGTTCCGTCGCTTAAAGACGAAGAGTTGGATGTTGTGGGAGAACTTATCTCTAACATGTATGGTGCGCTCGAGGTAAACAAAATGATAAAAGACGGAATGGACAAAAAAGCTGCGCTTAATGCATTCATGATGCGCGTGCTTGGTGCCATAGATAAGAATTAGTTATTTTTAGAATTCAGATGAAGACGCTCTCAGTAATGAGGGCGTTTTTTTGTATTTAAAATTAATTTTAAATACAAAAAAACTTCAATATTACCTATCTTCGATGGTTAAGTAATTACAAAAAATGGCATTTACACTACTTCCTTTCCTCGCATTAATAATCGCATTCATCTTTATATATTTTAAGCAAAAAACATTGCAGTATAAGATCATCACATCTGTACTGGTTGTTATACTGGCTATAGTACTATATTATATCGTTGTGATTTTTTTATGGAATACCTCCGGAAATCCTGCCGAAAAACGACTTTTAGAACGCGCAACAACCGAAGAATCTTAGAAGAAAGCAAGCAAAATTTACGAGTCAAAATATATTACGTAGTAATATAGGTTTAAAAAAAGCCTTAAGTTTACTCTATATAAAACGAACCAAATCATGAACTCTGACTATAACGATATTATTACAAAGGCTTATATAGGTTTTAATAACCGGAATATTGATGCTGTTTTAGCCCTGATGGATGCTAACGTACGATGGCCTAAAGCTTTTGAAGGTGATTATGTTGCCGGCCAGGAGGCAGTAAGGGAATACTGGACAAGGCAATGGAGCGAAATAAACCCAAAGGTTGAGCCTGCATCAATTACAGAAAGGGCAGATGGTAAAATTGAAGTTGAAGTTAACCAGATGGTTAAAGACCTTAATGGTACTATTTTATTTGATGGGAAAGTGAACCACGTTTACACCTTAGAAAATGGTTTGATAACGGTTATGGATGTGGAGGCCGAATAACCGTACGTTTCGTTGATTGCATAATAATATTATGAAATATCGTAATTTTATTTTTTTTACATTTCAAACTAAAACCCTGTAATTCAATAACATAAATTCATGGTGCATTTGTTGTTTATCAAGTAATAACAAACAGTAAAAACTTAGATCATGATAAATGCAAAAAAAGAATTAGGGACACTGAACATGCCTTGGGAAAAAGAATATGGTTATGCCCAGGCTGTAAAAAATGGTGACACGCTTTGGATATCGGGACAATTGGGACATGATGAATTGGGGGTTTTAGCCGACGGTATGAAAGACCAGTTTATTAAAGCGTATAAGAATATTGGTGCGCTGTTAAGTAAATTTGGTATGATTGCAGATGATGTTGTAGAAGAAGTAATCTATGTAACCGATATGGCTTCTGCATTTGAGGCAAGGAAAAGAACCGGAGCTAATTTTTATCCCGATCCTCAGAGAGTTGCAAGCAGTATCGTTGCAGTAACTGCGCTGGCATTACCGGGACAAATGGTAGAAATTAAAATTATTGCAAAGAAATAGGAGCATATGCCATTTGTAAATATATTTTAGTCCAAAATTATAACACGCTCCCCACCTGAAAGGGGAGCAAGCTACACTCGCATACTCTATCAGTAATTATCCAGCCCTTATAGTACATTGAAGTTAAGGTGACCAACTTGTTAAAGACTTAGATGGTACTGTTTTAATTGACTAAAAAGTAGTTCACGTTTATACGTTTGACAATGGGTTGATAAAATTTTTGATTTTACCAGCGTTTACATTTCAACAGAGCAAAATAGCCTTAATGTCTTTATAAAGTTACAAACATCATTCACAGGTACTAAAACAAAAATAAAACCCCATAAGGAAATTGACAGAATTATTTTGTTTGACTTTCCTGATAAAGCCAACCCAAAGGAATCATTTATAGAAGATAAAAGAAATAGGATAATTGTAGAAAAGTAAAGTTCAACAACCTGAAACACTTCCATTATAGTTTTTAAACACAATAAAATTCAATTTAAAACGCTGATTATATTTGCTTCTAAAAAAATAGTTTTATATTTGCACCCGCATTCGGACCAACCTCTGGCGATAATCGTGTTATATGTTGCTCTGATTTAAACAATTAAACATAAAAATCATGTCTGATTTAATTAAATTCGTACAAGACGAATTTGTTACAAAAAAAGATTTTCCTGAGTTTGGTGCTGGTGATACACTAACTGTGTACTACGAGATCAAAGAGGGTGAAAAAACAAGGACTCAGTTCTTTAAAGGAGTTGTTATCCAAAAAAGAGGCGCCGGTATTACTCAAACTTTTACAATCCGTAAAATGAGTGGTGCTGTAGGTGTAGAGCGTATTTTCCCATTAAACATGCCTGCACTTCAAAAAATCGAACTTAACCAACGTGGTAAAGTTAGAAGAGCTCGTATATTTTACTTTAGAAACCTTACAGGTAAAAAAGCTAAAATTAAAGAGAAAAGAAGAAGATAATTTTTCGTTCAAATTATATAAAGATCCTTTCCGGCAACGGGAAGGATTTTTTTTTGGAGTTGGTTGACACCCTGGTGTTAAATGTTGTTTAATTATAAAATATATCTTTTAAGGCTATTGTATCTTTAAATAAACATAACAAGATGCCCGAAGGACCAAGTATTATAATAGCAAAAGAAGCAGCCGATATTTTTGAAGGCAACGTAGTATTATCTGCAGCAGGTAACGCAAAAATTGATATGGACCGCCTGCAAAACAAAAAGCTAAACACTATTAAAACCTGGGGCAAACACCTGTTGCTTTGCTTTGATGGGTTTACAGTACGTATACACTTTTTATTGTTTGGTACCTACCGTATAAATGAGCGCAAAGAGTCGCTGCTTAGGCTTGGATTTGTGTTTAGCAATGGCGAACTTAACTTTTATACTGCCGCTGTAAAAGTGTTGGAGGGTGACGTAAACGATCATTACGATTTTACTGCAGATGTAATGAACGACAACTGGAACCCTGAAAGCGCCAAACTTAAACTGGCAGAAGTGCCTGATAAGCAGGCTTGCGATGCTCTACTCGAGCAGGATATATTTAGCGGCGTGGGCAACATCATTAAAAATGAGGTATTGTACAGGGTACACATACATCCTGAATCGTTAATTGGCAAAATACCTGCAGAAAGTCTCGATGCTATGATTACCGAGGCACGCAACTACAGCTTTGATTTTTTGAGATGGAAACAAAAAGACGAACTAAAAAAGAACTGGCTTGCCCACAGTAAAAAGGTGTGCAAGCGCTGCGACCTACCCATGTATAAAGAATATACCGGTTACAAAAAGCGCCGCAGCTTTTTTTGTACTAACTGTCAGGAATTATACAAATGAAAAAAGGCATAAACATAGGATGCTCGAGCCATTATAACTCTAAATGGAAAGGTGTTTTTTACCCCGAAGACATGCCTTCGGGCCAATGGTTTGGTTATTATTGCAAGCACTTTAATACGTACGAAATTAATGCTACTTTTTATAAAGCGCCTACCGTAAGAACCCTTACCACATGGTATAAAAAGGCACCACAAGGTTTTATATATTCTGTAAAAGCCCCTAAACAAATTACGCACCTTAAAAAATTTGCCGATTGTAAAGAAGACATAGACCAACTATATGCTATTTGCAAGGAAGGCTTATCAGATAAACTGGGCTGCATACTTTTCCAGCTTCCACCAAGTTTTAGCTATAGCGAAGAGAGGCTCGACCTCATTATTAGTTCGCTCAACCCTGATTTTAAAAACGTGGTCGAATTTCGGAATGAAAGCTGGTGGCGACAGGACGTGTGTGATGCTTTAACAAAGAGCAATATTACGTTTTGTAACGTAAATTACCCAAAACTACCCACAAGCATTGTAGCCACGACAAATATATGCTACGTTAGGCTGCACGGCAACCCGAAGCTCTTCTACTCTGAATACTCGTTAGAGGAACTTAAGGATTTAAATGAAGAAATTGTTGCTAAGAAAAAGTTTGCTTACGTGTTTATCTACTTTAATAATACAGCAAGTAGTGCTGCCACCATAAACGCCCGGCAATTTAAAGCGCTATAAATCAAAACTATATTTAAAACGGCAACTCTTAAAATAAAAATTTTTAAGCATTAGTCTATAATTTTAATAGAGTATTGAAATATTTGAATATCTTTGCATTATCAAATTAGAATATCAGCAATGTATACACTTACAATAATTACTACCGCAAAAATGTGCTGCTGCAGGAAGACACCTTCGTGTTGCAGAATTGCGCGTGTATAACATTATAAAAAGTAATACTAAGCCTCTTTACAACACTTGTAAAGGGGCTTTTTTTTTAGCAGATAATTAAATTAATATCATAATGCCACCTACTACCCATAATTATTATCATACATCAGCCACCTATCCTATTATTATGATATGTCCGTATTGTTGTTTCAAACAACCTCCACAAATTCTATATAACAACTAACTCCGGGCTTTTCCATAGCCTTGTCATAATATAATACTCAATTACGCTACACATAATGAGCACAATAACAATACAACAAAATCCCTTTCAATCGATGCTGGACAGGTACAACACTGCAGCCGATATTTTAAATTTAGAACCATCTTTGCGAGAAACCCTTCAACGCCCCGAAAAACAGGTGCTGATAAATTTTTCTATAAAGCTTGATAATGGCAAAGAAAAAAACTTTGAAGGTTACCGCATCATACATTCAACCGTATTGGGCCCATCAAAAGGGGGCATTCGTTACGATACGGCTGTAAATCTTGAGGAAGTAAAGGCTCTTGCTGCCTGGATGACCTGGAAATCTGCTGTGACAGGCATACCATTTGGCGGGGCAAAAGGAGGCATAGTAGTAGACCCTAAACAACACTCTAAAGCCGAACTGGAACGTATAACCCGGGCCTATACAAAGGCGTTAGCTGATATTTTTGGGCCGGACAAGGATGTTCCTGCGCCGGATATGGGTACAGGCCCAGACGAAATGGGCTGGCTAATGGACGAGTTTTCGTTGCTTCATGGCAAAACCATACATGCAGTAGTTACTGGTAAACATTTGCATGCCGGCGGATCATTGGGCCGCACAGAGGCTACAGGACGGGGAGTTAGCATTATTACATTACTCGCCATGTAAAAATTAGGGTTGCCCGTTAGCCACTCTACTGTCGCAATTCAGGGATTTGGAAATGTAGGCCTGCATACGGCGCAATTTCTATATGAAGCCGGGCTTAAAGTTGTTGCCGTGAGCGATATTAATACTGCCTTATACCACCCTGCCGGAATTAATATCCCGGAGCTCATCCTTTACTATAACCTTAACGGCAAAAGCATTACCGGATATCCCAAAGCCGAAGCTATAGAGCACGACGAATTATTGCTCCTGCCACTTAATGTGTTGATACCTGCAGCTAAAGAAGATGTAATAACTGCGGCAAATGCTCCTTACATAAAAGCAAGCCTTATTGTTGAAGGTGCCAACGGACCGGTAGCAAGCGATGCAGACACTATTTTAAAAGATAAAAACATTACTGTTGTGCCGGATATTGTAGCGAACGCAGGTGGCGTAACGGTATCTTATTTTGAATGGTTGCAAAATTCGCTGCATGAATCCTGGCCTATCGAGCAGGTTAACAACAGGCTTAACGATATTTTAGAGAAAAGTTTTAGCGATGTCTATGCCACCGCCATACAATATGATGTAACGTTGCGTGTTGCAGCTTACATACTGGCGGTAAAAAAAGTAGCGCAAACGCATTTGCTCAACAAATCTGTCCTTAATGCGCACAGTTACATCCAAAATTAGATAATCAAGGGAGACACAACTTAGATTAAAGGCACTATAAAAACACATACACCAAGCAATGACATGAAAATGTGGTTTTAAAGTGCTAAACAGGCACGAAAATTGTAATTAAGTTAAATGTACCAGTCAGGTTGAAAATAAGGTTGACATTTAACAGTAAGCCATATATAAAACCGTAAATTTATATTTAATTAAATAACAGGAAATGAAAAATCTAAATCCCTTCTTTACAATCGGAACAGTGGGCATGATCGTGATTTCAATACTTCATATAACATTTGCATTTATTTTAAATCTGCCTTTAAATAATGTTTTCATTATTTTATACCCGGTATTTTTAGGATTGATCATGGCAGGTTCTATGCAAAATAACAAGAACCAGAAAAAACTTATCCCTATAAGGGTTAAAAAATAGATAAGCCTTCAAATCACGCTTATCTTGATTGAGCCGACCCATGTGGTCGGCTTTTTTCGTCTTTATAATGTGCGGTCTGTATTTAACATGCACTAAACTAATGCATGCATAATATTTTATATATTTACAATACAAACACATAATAATGAGCTATACCGATAAAATGCTGCGCGACGGCGCCTTAAATGATAAAGTGATAGTAATTACCGGCGGTGGCAGTGGCCTGGGCAAAGCCATGACAAAATATTTTATGGAACTGGGGGCTAAAGTGGCAATTACATCCCGCGATCTCGAAAAGCTACAAAATACCGCTGCTGAACTTGAAGACCAAACGGGCGGAAAATGCCTTGCCGTACAGTGCGATGTTCGCCATTATAATGAGGTAGAAAACATGCTTAAAACGGTGCTCGATACCTTTGGCAAAGTAGATGTGTTACTTAACAATGCAGCCGGAAACTTTATATCGCCTACAGAGCGTTTATCTGCAAATGCATTTGACACCGTTATAGATATCGTTTTAAAAGGTTCTAAGAATTGTACTCTTGCCTTTGGAAAACACTGGATAGATTTAAAGCAGCAGTCATCTGTAATATTAAATATTGTTACCACTTACGCCTGGACAGGATCTGCCTATGTGGTGCCAAGTGCCACTGCAAAAGCAGGTGTTCTTGCCATGACGCGCAGCCTTGCAGTAGAGTGGGCAAAATATGGTATTCGCAGCAACGCCATCGCACCCGGCCCCTTCCCTACTAAAGGTGCATGGGACAGGCTATTACCGGGTGATCTTAAAGAAAAGTTTGACCTTGCTAAAAAAGTACCGCTTAAGCGCGTTGGCGACCATCAGGAACTTGCTAACATTGCCGCCTATCTTGTCTCTGATTTTTCGGCATACGTAAACGGAGAAGTGATAACAATAGATGGTGGTGAGTGGCTTAAGGGTGCCGGCCAGTTTAATATTCTCGAAGAGATTCCCGAAGATATGTGGGACATGCTGGAAGAGATGATTAAAGCAAAGAAAAATAAAGAATAGGTTATGCTGTAATTTAAAGCCTGGTTAACCCATGCTTAGTCGTTTTTAGACAACGTATATTGAACAAAGTTTTAGGGAGCAGAAATATTTCTGCTCCTTTTTTTATGGAATTTCTTTGTTTATTTAGACTTAGTATAAATAATTTTTTATATTTGTCACCGGAATTATATCCTTACTGAATCTAAATAAACAAAACGCATGAAAAAAATTTTACTTTCTGCAGGTATGCTTTGCGCTACTCTTTTTGCCAGTGCACAGTGCGAACCTCAGGCAGCATTAAACGAAGATTTTACAGACTTTACAATTTCTAACTCGGCTGCTTTTCCGCAAAACTGCTGGAGTACAATAGCCGCAGGTTTCCCCGCAGGCGTAGCTATTTATACAGCTCAGGCAGGTGAGCCTGCTAACCCATTTGTAACTTTTTACACAAGCACGGCTGTTAACACGGCAGGTTATCTTAGTAGCCCGGAGATTAGCACAATCGATGGCGCACACCAGCTTTCTTTTAGCACCTGGAGAATTTTACAGGGGCCGGGCGAACCCGCAGGTAATGTAACTGTACAAATTGGCACAATAACAAACACTGCAGACGGTACCACATTTACACCGGTAGGCGACATTATAACGGTTAATGCAGCTACAGCAGAAACACACAGTAACATTGTGCTGCCCGCAACTACAACTGCCGGTACACACATTGCATTTAAAATACTATCTGACACGCCGCACAACGCTATCGGGATAGACAATATAGTATGGGATGCGGTGCCTGCGCCCGTATGTACTGCAGTTGGTGCGTTAGACGAAGACTTTACAAATTTTACAATATCTAACACCGCAGCATTTCCGCAAAATTGCTGGACTACCATTGCAGCAGGCTTTCCTGCAGGTGTAGCTATCTATACTGCTCAATCGGGACCTACAAACCAATATGTTACTTTTTACACGAGCACAGCTGTAAATACACCAGGCTACTTAAGTACCCCGGAGATTAATACGATTGATGGCGAACATCAGCTTTCTTTTAGCACCTGGAGAATTTTGCAGGGACCTGGCGAACCTGCAGGCAATGTAGCGGTACAGGTAGGTACCATAACGAATACCGAAGATGGAGCAACATTTACCGCATTTGGCGATGCAATAAACGTTAACTCGGCAACTGCGGAAACGCACAGTAATATTGTTTTACCGGCTACTACAGCTGCAGGTTCACATATAGCATTTAAGATAACATCTGATACCGCTCACAACGCTATAGGTATAGATAATGTAGTTTGGGATGAAGTTCCTGCAACAGATTGTGCCGCCGTGGCAACAATAGATGAAGATTTTACCGATTTTGTTACCGGTGCACTGCCACAAAACTGCTGGACATCGAGCAACAGCTTCCCTATGGTAACTGTAGATGCAGATGACGAGGCAGGAATAGAAAAATCGCTTACGATTTATAGCTTTATGAGTGCAAATACCCCTATTTACATAGTTTCGCCGGAAGTTTCTACAATAGACGGTAACCATAAACTTTCATTTACAGCTAACCTTCAATCGGCCTCTATGCCGGGCGGCACTGCAAGCCTGCAAATAGGCACCCTGACAGACCCTGCTGACTATACTACATTTGTAGCTTACGGCAATCCAAATACGCTAACAACATCTGAAACCCCAACGCTATATGAAAACATTGTAATCCCGGCATCGGGCACGCAAAAACATATTGCTTTCCAAATAATTACAAGCGTTAATCACGTGGCGTCTACCATAGATAATGTTATTTGGGAGTCGGTAACGGCGGGTGTTGGTACCGTAAAGAACAATACTTTCAGTATCTACCCTAACCCTACTACAAACAAAAGCGTAACCCTTAATTATAACATGACAGATAATGGCTATGTAAGCGTGTACGCCCTTACAGGTGCTAAAGTATATGAAACTGCGGTAACCGGCACGGGTAAAACCATCAACCTCTCGTCGTTATCTGCAGGGATGTATGTTGTTAAGTTAACAACAGGCAATGGTACCGCCTCGCAAAAACTTGTAATACAATAAACCAACACTATATTCACCACTAAGCCGCACCTCAAAGTGCGGCTTTTTTAATTTAGTATTGTTAACAAATTCCGTTTTCAGGAACCATAAATAATCGTATTTTTACGGTTCCAAAATTTCAAACATAAATGGGTAAGATCATTGCTATTGCCAACCAAAAGGGCGGCGTGGGTAAAACAACAACATCGGTAAATCTCGCAGCTTCGCTGGGCGTGCTCGAAAAAAAAGTGCTACTGATAGATGCCGACCCTCAGGCCAACGCAAGTTCCGGCCTTGGCATAGATGTAGAGAATGTTGAGATTGGTACCTATCAGATACTTGAACACAGCAGTACACCAAAAGACGCTATAATACCATGCAGCGCTCCAAATGTGTGGGTAATACCTGCTCACATAGACCTCGTGGCTATTGAAATAGAGCTTGTTGACAAAGAGAACAGAGAATACATGCTTAAACAGGCGCTTGAAAGCGTTAAGGATGAGTACGACTACATACTAATAGACTGTGCACCATCGTTAGGGTTGCTAACCCTTAATGCCCTTACTGCGGCAAATAGTGTTGTGATACCTATACAGTGCGAATACTTTGCACTCGAGGGGTTAGGTAAATTACTTAACACGATAAAAAGTGTACAAAAAATACACAATCCTGATTTAGATATAGAAGGTTTGCTGCTAACAATGTACGACTCCCGCCTTAGGTTATCTAACCAGGTAGTAGAGGAAGTACAAAAGCATTTTCATGACATGGTGTTTAATACCATCATTCAGCGTAATATAAAGTTGAGCGAAGCGCCAAGTTATGGCGAAAGCATTATCAATTATGATGCTACAAGTAAAGGTGCTACAAATTACCTGCAGCTTGCCGAAGAAGTTATAAAGAAAAATAGTAAAGTAGGTTTATGAAAGCCATAAAAAAGCAAGCCCTTGGAAGGGGATTATCTGCATTATTAAAAGATCCTGAAAACGACATCAAATCGGTTGAGGATAAGAATGCCGACAAAGTTGTGGGCAATATCATTGAACTCGAAATTGATGCAATTGAGATAAACCCGTTTCAGCCCAGGACAAATTTTAACGAAGAGTCGCTGCGCGAACTTAGTACCTCTATAAAAGAGCTTGGTGTTATACAGCCTATTACCGTTCGTAAACAAGAGTATAACAAGTACCAGCTTATAAGTGGCGAGCGCAGGTTACGCGCATCTAAACTTGCCGGCCTAACCCATATTCCTGCTTACATTCGTATTGCTAATGATAACGATTCGTTGGTAATGGCGTTAGTAGAGAACATTCAGCGCCATGACCTAGATCCTATAGAAATTGCACTTTCATATCAAAGGCTTATAGACGAAATACAACTTACACAAGAGCAAATGAGCGACCGTGTAGGTAAAAAGCGCTCTACAATTGCTAATTATCTTCGTTTGCTTAAACTGGATCCTATTATCCAGACGGGTATTCGCGACGGCTTTATAACTATGGGTCATGGGCGTGCTATTATTAATATAGAAGATCATGATGCCCAGGCAGATATTTACCAGAAAATTGTAAGCGAAAACCTTTCGGTGCGCGAAACAGAGGCATTGGTTAAAAGTTATCATGAGGGTACCCCTGCCCCGGCAGAAAAAACACCTGCAAAAAGCAGTTCGTTTACTATAGAACAGGAAGAGAAAAAAACCATTACCGAATTTTTTGGTGCAAAAGTTGATGTAAAAATAGATGGTAAAGGGAAAGGCAAGATAACCATACCTTTTAGTTCTCAGGAAGATTTTAACAGGATCATTAAACTTATAAAAGGTTAGTGAAAAACATACTTTTCATACTCATCGCACTGTTCTTTTTTTCGCTGCCTGCCTTTGCGCAGGACGACGAACTAAAAGTTGATATTATAAGGCAGGACACGGTCCTGCTTAAACCGTATAAAATGGATGCGTTAGCGCCTGCAAGGGCCGCATTTTATTCTGGTTTAGTACCCGGCCTTGGCCAGATATATAACAAAAGATACTGGAAAGCACCAATAGCCTGGGGGGGCATGGGCCTAAGTATTTACTACTATTCCTGGAACAATAAAAAGTATCATGAATACAGGGATGCTTATAAAGACAAACTTGCGGGGCGACCGGTTACAGGAACCCTCTCTGAGCTTAACGGAGACCGACTAATAAGAGGCCAAAAGTTTTACCAGCGTAACCGCGACCTTTCTATGTTTATAACCATTGGTATCTATTTACTAAACATTGTAGATGCCAATGTAGATGCTCACTTAAAGCAGTTTAATGTAAACGAGAATCTCTCATTGCTGCCGTCGCTGCAACAAAACCAAATAGACTACAAATACAATATGGGGCTTACCCTTAACTACAAGTTTTAACATGAAAATTGCTTTGTTAGGTTATGGCAAAATGGGTAAAGTAATAGAAGGTATTGCTTTACAAAGAGGCCACGATATCGTTCTAAGAAAAAAAAGCTCCGATAGTTTTAGCGGCCTTGAAGATGCCGATGTCGCTATAGATTTTAGCGTGCCTGATGCGGCCATTGGTAATATATCGGCATGTTTAAATAGTAATATACCGGTAGTAAGCGGCACAACGGGCTGGCTGGAACATTACCATGATATGGCACAACTTTGCGAAGAAAAAAAAGGAGCTTTTATCTATGGCTCTAACTTTAGCCTCGGCGTAAACATTTTTTTTGAGCTTAATACCTACCTCGCCAAGATGATGGCTAACCTTAAGCAATATAAGGTAGCTATGGAAGAGGTGCACCATACCCAAAAACTTGATGCGCCAAGCGGTACGGCTATTACCCTGGCTAAAGACATCATTAATAATTCTGATTATGCAGGTTGGGCTATTGGCAATCCTAAAGAAGGCGATCTTTTTATCGATGCCAAACGGGTAGAAGGTGTTCCCGGCACGCATACAGTTACTTACAACAGCGATGTTGACGCTATAGCAATTAAGCACACCGCCCATAATCGCGAAGGTTTTGCCCTTGGTGCTGTAGTTGCTGCAGAGTGGCTGGCGGGAAAACAAGGCGTATATAGCATGAAAGACGTTTTAGGACTGTAACATTTTAATGTAATAACCTACATATAGATATAAAAAAAATTAGAAGATGACATTAGTACAATGGTTTATATTTTTCCTGATAGTACAGGTAGTGCACTTTTTAGGAACGTGGAAGTTATACATAAAAGCCGGAAGGCAGGCATGGGAAGCAGCAGTTCCGGTTTATAATGCAGTAGTTTTAATGCGTATCATTGGCCGTCCGGCGTGGTGGGTAATTTTACTTTTTGTACCTGTAGTAAACCTTATCATGTTCCCGGTAGTATGGGTAGAAACGCTCAGGAGCTTCGGCAAAAAAAGCACTACAGATACGATTTTAGGAATTGTTACTTTAGGGTTTTACATTTATTATATAAATTACACTCAGGAAGTTACACATGTTAAAGAGCGTGATTTAAGGGCCACGAGTAAATCGGGCGATACAGTAAGTTCATTACTGTTTGCAATTGTGGTTGCCACTATAGTGCATACTTATGTATTACAGCCATTTACCATACCTACAGCATCATTAGAAAAAACATTGCTCGTAGGCGATTTCCTTTTTGTGAGCAAAGTAAACTATGGTGCGCGTGTCCCTATGACAACCGTTGCCGCACCAATGGTTCATGATACTATTCCTTTCTTTAATGTAAAGTCATACAGTACATGGCCACAACTGCCTTACTTAAGGTTTCCGGGCTTCGAAAAAGTACAAAAAAATGACATTGTAGTATTCAATTGGCCTGCAGATACTTTAACCGACTACACTAACTTTAAAAGTGCGGTTGTTAAAAAGCCAATAGATAAAAAAATGAACTACGTAAAACGTTGCGTAGCGATACCAGGTGATAAACTGGAGGTTAGGAACGGAATTGTTTTTATTAACGGCAGCGAATTAAAGTTATCTGACAGGGCTAAAGTTCAGTACAATTATACGGTGAGTACTAATGGCGATGTACCTTCGTATGAGCTTGAAAAACTTGGCATTACTGACCTCACTAAATCATACACCATTGCACCCGGATTTACAAACCAGCAGATACAGGCAATCAGCCAGTATGTAAATGGCTATAGAGAATTAACAGATGGTTCATTGTACATCATTACCGGTCCTAACGGCATTCCAATAGAAGTATTGAACCAGACCCAGATTAAAATGAGCGACGGTGGCGGCAACTCTTTTGTGGCCAATCTTACTTTTGAGAAAGCCGACAAGCTTAAAAGATTAACAGGCATTGCTGCTGTAGAAAGGGTAATAAGTAAACCTGGAAGTGGTGGTGCTGTATTTCCTGGCAACCAGCCTGCATGGACACAGGATAACATGGGCCCTATAACTATGCCAAAGGAAGGAACTACAGTACAACTTACTACAGAAAACCTCCCAATGTATAAACTTATCATTGCTGATTATGAGGGTAACGACCTCAAGGTTACAGGAAACGAAATTCGTATAAATGGAAATGTTGCTACCTCATATACCTTTAAACAGGATTATTACTGGATGATGGGTGATAACCGCCATAACTCTCTTGACAGCCGCTACTTTGGTTTTGTGCCAGAAAACCACATTGTGGGCAAACCGGTATTTATCTGGATGAGTTATGATTCCGGTACTAAAAGTATCCGATGGGAACGATTATTTACTACCGTAGGCGGAAGCGGCGAACCGGTTTCGTATTTTAAATTCTTTATTGGCTTATTAGCTGCCTGGTTTATTTTTGACTATTTCAGGAAGAAACGCAAAACCGCTGAATAGTTTTCGAAGTATAAAATTTCAGTCAGACACGAATTACACTTACATCCACAATTATTATTAGTGCGAATTAGTGGAATTCGTGTCTGACTTTTTATGAGAGGTTAGCATCTCAAATTAATCAAATCAACAAATAACCAAATCCACTTATTGATGGACATCTTAATACACCCTACTTACTTTCCTTCTATAAGTCATTTTGTCGCAATGGCCAAAGCAGATGTGATAACTTTTGAAGTTGAAGATAACTTTCAGAAACAAACCAACCGCAACCGTATGTATATTTACAGCCCAAACGGTATACAACTGCTTAACATACCGGTAAAACATAACGAAGAGCCCGGAAGGCAGCTTTTTAAGGATGTAAAGATTGAGCAGGCATTCGACTGGAGAAAACAGCATTTTAAGTCGCTCGAAGCCGCGTACAGAGCTTCCCCTTTCTTTGAGTACTTTGAAGATGATATCCGCCCCATATTCGAAAAGAAACACATCTTTATGATGGACCTAAATTTTCAGGCGTTAGAGGTCATCACCTCATGCCTCGGTATGGATCTCAACATCAAAACGACAGATGAATTTATATTGGAACCAAAAGACGTACCTGATTATCGTTATCTGGTTAACGGTAAAAAAGACAAGTCAGAATTTGAATCGTATACACAGGTTTTTGACGACAAGCATGGCTATATTAATAACCTAAGTATACTTGATTTACTCTTTAACGAGGGCCGTTATGCAATGGATTACTTAAAAAATCAGACGCTGTAGTTTATTCCTCTTGATTCTGCGCTTCAAAACACAGTCGTGTCATAATAGGGAAATGATCTGAATTTACAAAACCTGCAAATGTAGTGTATTGCTTTACGTCGATAAGCTTATCGGTAAAAACATAATCTATCCGCGCCGGATAGTATTTAAAGTTATACGACTTGCCAAAGCCACTTCCTGCTTCTTCAAAAGCATCTTTCATATTGCCTTTTACACTGCGGTACACATATGAAAATGCGCTGTTGTTAAGGTCGCCGCAAATAATCATTGGATATGGGCATTCGCTTTTGTGCTTTTCAACCAGTTCGGCCTGTAGCTGTTGCTTTTCAAATGCTGCGCTTATGCGATTAAAAATTACTTTCGATTTCTCTTCGTCTATACTTTCGTGAATATCCGGGCTAATTTTAATGGACTGTAAGTGCATACTGTACACACGTATGGTGTCGTTGCCCTTTTTAATATCTGCAAAGATGGCATTATTTGCCGAACCCGGAAACTGTATATCGCCCTTATTGATTATCCTAAAACGCGAATAAATAGCCTGGCCGGTTTGGCCAGCCATTTTAAAAATATATTTATACCGGTAGCTTTTAAATGAGGTATCTCCTATTTTGTTGTATTCCTGCAGGCATAAAATATCCGGGTTCTGTTCTTTAATAAATGCGGGTATCTTTGCTGCAATTGTACGATCGGGCAGCCAGTCGTACAGGTTAAATAGCCTTACGTTGTAGCTCATTAGGGTAAAATCATCCTTATCTGAAGGAAGGTCTTTAGCCGAAAACCGATAAAATTTATTTACAAAAGTAATCCCTAACAAAAGTATTAGGCCGCTAAGCAGCATTTGCCTTTTTACCTGGACAAGCCAGTAAATAAAACACACAAAATTAAGCACCAGCATGAGAGGCATAACCAATGTAAAGACCGATAGCAGTGGGAAAAGTTTAGGTGCCATAAACGGCAATATATATGCTATAACCGTTAGAACGGTTAACACGATATTGAGAAAATAGACTACCTTATTAAACCACGAAAGTTTTTTCATTCACTGCTTTTGTGTAGACCAAAGCTACTTATTATTTGCCAACTTTAAATAAAAAATCCTTCTCTTCTTTAGTAAGGCTCTCGTAACCGGAGCGGCCTATTTTATCAAGAATATCGTCTATTTGTTTTTGTGTAATGCTCTTTGGTCTCATGCCGGCCGCCCTGGGGGCTGGCGGTACAGGATTACGATGTACTTTTTTAAATGGCGCTTGTTTTCTTGTCTTAAATAGGCCTTCAACCCACTCTGTAATTGCCGAAACTCCACGGGTAAGATCTGTATTATTTTTAAGTAGCTTTATATAGACAAATCCAAAAAATGCACCGGCAAGATGGGCAATGTGGCCACCTGTATTTTCGGCAGAAGCATAAATAAGATCAAGTACGATAAACACAAGTGCAATGTGCCACAGCTTTACAGTGCCTATTAGCATAAGGCGTACGCTATAATTAGGCGCGTAAACGGCGGTGGCGATAAGAATTGCCATAATAGAAGCCGAAGCGCCAACCACTTTAGCGTTGATTCCCGTTAGCATAGGCAGCGTTTGATAACCCACTATGAATATGGCCCCCGCAAATAATGCCGAAAGTATATATACACCAAATAACTGCTTTTGAGTAAAGAATGTAAGGAACAGCTTACCTGCAAAAAAAAGCATAAGCATGTTGAATAATATATGGGTAAAACCGGCATGCAAAAATGCGTAGCCAATTATAGACCAGGGTTTCCAAAGTAAATCTAAAGGATTAGACGAAAGGCTAAACCAGTCGGTTGTACCCGGAACGTCCCAGCGCAAAAAGGAAATATCTACTTTAAGGAGCGAGAGTATACTAAATACGATCATGGGGATGGCAAAAAGGCCAACGTTCCAAAAAATAAGGCGTTGCACAATGCCCCCCACCCTATATTCCATTTTTAAATCGTTAATTATGCTCATAAATTAGTTCCAGCGATTGCCGTTGTATTGATTTTTCTTCCAGTACCACATCATTATAAAACCTATTAATGCACCGCCAAGGTGTGCAAAATGAGCAATCCCGTCGCCACCGCTGCCAAATAAGCCCTGACCTTTAAGTCCCATAAATAAATCAAATGCCAGTAGGCCCGGCACAAAATATTTTGCTTTTATAGGGATGGGGAAAAACATAAGCATAAGCGACACATCGGGGAACATAAATGCAAACGCAACCATTATGCCATATAGTGCACCAGATGCACCTAACATGGGAGAATAGTAGCCACTGCGGATTAAAATATCGAACGTAGACTGGTCTATTTTACCATTAAACACTGCAAATTTTTGAGTGCTGAGGGCTTCCAATATCTGATCCCTTGAAAGACCCGATGTCTGCACAATTTCCATTGCCTTATTAAATGTGTAGTAGTCGATACCCACATGTAAAGCCGCAGCACCCAGCCCGCATGATATGTAGAAAAAAATTAATTTTGTAGATCCCCAATAGGTCTCTAATGCGCTGCCAAACATCCATAGCCCTACCATATTAAACAATATGTGTAAAAAATTACTCCTGTCATGCATAAACATGTACGTTACAGGTTGCCATATTTTAAAATCAGGATTGAGTGGGAAATGTAATGCAAGCAGGGTGTCGGCACGTGGCCCGACAATCTGGCTGCCAATAAAAAACAGTACATTAATTATAATTAAGTGCTTAACAGTCTCAGTTATACGCATCATATAGCAAATCGTTTATCAAGGTCTTCCACACTCACGGTAATGAAAGTTGGTTTATTAAAAGGCGAAACGTCTGGCTCTTTGCACGCAAAGAGGGCGTTTACCATGTTTTCCTGCTCCCGCTCATTAAGTAGCGTTCCGGTTTTAACCGCCAAACTTCGTGCCATAGATTTTGCTATGCTGTCGCTCTGGCTAAAGCTACTATCGGGCACTTCCTGTTGCAGGTCGTTTATTAATTCTTCCAGTAAAATAGACACTTCGCTTTCGGATACATTCACCGGAAGCCCGGATACTACAATGTGGTCATGGTTAATTTCTGCAAACACAAAACCAGTATTTTGCAGGGCATCCTGCATTTCCCTTATGAGTTCCAGTTCGGTTTTATTAAAATGCAAAACCAGCGGAAAAAGTAACTGCTGGCTTGCAGCATGCTGCACGGTTATATTGCGCAAAAACTGCTCGTACATAATGCGCTGGTGAGCACGTTTCTGGTCGATTATTAACAACCCTGATTTAATAGGGCTTACAATATATTTTTTATGTATCTGGTACGTTTTGTACACGGTTTGCTCTACTTCATTATCGTTAAAGAGCGAACCGGTAACTTCTTCCGACTCGAAATTGATCTCGGCAATATCCTCAGACGATGTGCTTATTCCGGTATACAAACTTTCCCACGCCGGCTGCGATTGTGTCTTTCTGAATGATGGCGATGAAAAACTTCCTGAACCCGATGCCATAGAAGCAGATCGTACAGGTTTCTCCTCAACGGCAAAAGGGTTATAGTTTCGATCTACCTGAACCTCAGGCATTACAGCCTCTTTTGCCTCGTAGCTGTAAGGCGTATCAAGATTGGCATCCCGGTCAAAGTCCAGTACAGGGCTCACGTTAAACTGCCCAAGGCTATGTTTTATAGACGATCTCATAATGGCATAAAGCGCATGCTCATCGTCAAACTTTATCTCCGTCTTTGTGGGGTGAATGTTAATGTCTATGGTATTGGGCGGTACATCGAGGTAAATAAAGTACCCGGGCTGGCAGCCATCTTTAAGCAGGCCTTCGTAAGCCGCCATAACTGCATGGTGCAGGTAAGCGCTTTTTATGTAACGATTGTTAACAAAAAAGAACTGCTCACCCCTGTTTTTCTTGGCAAACTCGTGCTTCGTGACAAATCCCTGAATTTCTACGATTCCGGTATTTTCCTTTATCGGAACAAGCTTTTCGTTAGTGCGGCCACCAAAAATGTTTACAATACGCTGGCGGGTATTACTGGCTGGCAGGTTAAACATTTCGCTCCCGTTGTGATACAGCATAAAGCTAATGTTAGCATGCGCCAGGGCAACACGTTCAAACTCATCTACAATATGACGAAACTCTACTGTGTCGCTTTTTAAAAAGTTGCGCCGCGCCGGAATGTTAAAAAACAGGTTCTTTACAGAAAATGACGTGCCTTTGGGCAAAACCGCCACTTCCTGCGATGTGAATTTGCTACCCTCTATTATAAGATGTGTACCCAGCTCTTCCTGCTCCTGCCTGGTTTTAAGCTCTACGTGGGCAATAGCCGCTATAGAAGCCAGTGCCTCTCCTCTAAAGCCTTTGGTATGCAGGGAGAACAGGTCTTCGGCAAGGCGAATCTTTGATGTGGCATGGCGCTCAAAGCACAATCGCGCATCTGTAACGCTCATACCCAAACCGTTATCTATAACCTGCACAAGGGTTTTGCCGGCATCTTTCACGATCAATTTAATCTCTGTAGCGCGGGCATCAACGGCATTTTCCAGCAGCTCTTTAACCACCGATGCCGGCCGTTGCACCACCTCTCCGGCAGCGATCTGGTTGGCAACATGGTCTGGAAGTAACTGTATAATGCTCGACA
>Ga0265798_10000552_pt1 | contig 61710 bp, 52 predicted proteins | sample P3T30metagenome_FD_192430 | JGI IMG/M metagenome (GOLD analysis project Ga0265798, IMG submission 192430) | Plant litter microbial communities from East Loma Ridge, Irvine, California - P3 T30 | ecosystem: Environmental > Terrestrial > Plant litter > Unclassified | place: USA: California... | reverse complement strand
GCCGTTCCGCATCGGAACCGGCTATGACTGCCATGCCCTGGTCGAGGGCCGCAAGCTGATCGTCGGCGGCGTCACCATCCCGCATCGCCTGGGCCTGCTGGGCCACTCGGATGCCGACGTGCTGCTGCACGCCATCATCGACTCGCTGCTGGGCGCGGCTGCGCTCGGCGACATCGGCAAGCACTTTCCGGATACCGACCCGATGTTCGCCGGCGCCGACTCGCGCACGCTGCTGCGCGAAGTCGCCTCGCGCGTGCTGGCCACCGGCTACACCATCGGCAACATCGACGCCACCATCATCGCCCAGCAGCCGAAGATGGCGCCGCACATCCCGCAGATGGTGTCGCGCATCGCCGAAGACCTCGGCGTCTCGCCGCAGCAGGTGAACATCAAGGCCAAGACCAACGAGAAGCTGGGTTTCCTGGGCCGCGAAGAGGGTATGGCGGCGCAGTCGACGGCCTTGCTGGTGAAAGTCTGACCGTCGTTCCCGCGCGCCTACCGTCGCCCCCGCGCAGGCGGGGGACCAAGTTTTGCATGAGCTATCGAAACGCATGCAAACTTGGGTCCCCGCCTTCGCGGGGACGACGTTGAATATTCGCGGGAACGACGTATTTGGGGCTCCCTGCTGCAGCTTCCGTCGCGCCGTGCGACACTGTCGGGAATAAAACGACAACACGGGAGCTTGGGATGACGATCCAGAACACGATGAGCCCGCGCGCCGCCTGGCTGCTGATCCTGTCAGCCAGCGCGATCCTGATGATCACGATGGCGGCGCGCCTGACCACCGGCCTGTTCCTTTCGCCGATCAATACCGCCACCGGCCTCGGCGTCGCCTCGATCAGCCTGGCGATGGCGGTCGGCCAGTTCATGTGGGGCGCATCCCAGCCGATCTTCGGCGCGGTGGCCGACAAATACGGTCCGGCGCGCGTGATCGTGGTGGGCGCCATCATGCTGGCGGCGGGCCTGGCCGCGACCCCCTTCGTCTCCACGCAATGGGGCCTGATGCTGACCCTGGGCGTGCTGTCCGCGGCCGGGGCCGGCGCCGGCAGCTTCTCGATCCTGATCGGCGCCACCGCCCAGCGCCTGCCGGCCGAGCGCCGTCCCTTCGCGGCCGGCTTCGTGAATGCCGGCGGCTCGTTCGGGCAATTCGTCTTTTCCCCGCTGGTGCAGTTCATCATCCAGGCCGGCGGCTGGGTCACCGCCATGTTCTCGCTGGCGGCAACCACGCTCCTGACCATCCCGCTGGCCTTCTTCATGCGCGGCCAGAAGCCGGCGCCGCATGCCGCCGCGGCGGCGCCCGACGAATTCACGCTGGGCCGTCAAATCCGCACCGCCATGCGCGACAGGAGCTACCTGTGCCTGCACGCCGGCTTCTTCACCTGCGGCTTCCATATCGCCTTCCTGGTCACCCACCTGCCGGGCGAGGTCGCGCTGTGCGGCCTGCCGGCGGGCGTCTCGGCCAAGGCGCTGGGCCTGATCGGGCTGTTCAACATCGCCGGTTCGCTGGTCGTCGGCGCGCTGGGCCAGCGCTACCGCATGAAGTGGCTGCTGGCCGCGATCTACGGCGGCCGCGCCGTGATGATCGCGCTCTATCTGCTGGCGCCGAAGACCGCGCTGACCTTCTACATCTTCGCCGCCGCGCTCGGCTTCTCCTGGCTCGCCACGGTGCCGCCGACGGCCGGGCTGGTGGGCAAGCTGTTCGGCACGCGCTACCTGTCGACCCTGTTCGGCCTGACCCTGCTGTCGCACCAGGTCGGCGGCTTCTTCGGCGCCTGGCTGGGCGGGCTGGCATTCGTGAAGTTCGGCGATTATTCGTGGATGTGGTACGCCGACATCGTGCTGGCCCTGGCCGCGGCGCTGGTCAACCTGCCGATCCGCGAGGCCGTCCCGCACCGCGCGGCGGCAGCAGCAGCGGCAAAAGCCTGAGATGGCGCGCGATCCCTGGGCCTACCGCGACGTGGCGGTCGAATCGGTTGCCGACCCGCGCACCGGGCTGTTGCGGATCCGTCCGGTGGCGGGGCAGGCCTATGCGACTTCGATGCGGGTGCACTGCTCGCGCAGCCTGCGCGATCCGGCGCTGTATCCGGCCGGGACGCGCTTCCTCATCCGCGCCAAGCTGACCGACCGGGGCGGGGCGCCTTACCTGTATGCCCACCATGGGGACGCGGTGAAAGTGCTGGCCGGGCGCGAGCTGGCGTCCTTCATGGACGAGTACCGGCGTCGGCGGATCTGAGCGTGCACGCCGCAGACACTTCGAAAAAACAAGAGTATCCATCAAGGTTTATGCGGTTTTAATTGCGCAGCTTTGACGTTAATCTGGTGGCTCCACGATTTGAGGAGTTATCGAAATGCGTACTTATCCCACCGACAGCGCCAAAGCCGTATCGCGCCTGCTGGCCCTGACCATGATCGTCGACGGCCATCTGGCGCCTTCCGAACTGAAGGCCATGCGGGCGTCAAGCAGCATCCCGGCGCACGCCGCGCTCGGCGAGGACGCGTTCGACGACGTGGTCCAGGAACTGTGCGAAGACCTGCTCGCCAGCGCAGCCCGGCGCTGCAGCGCGGAAGTCGAGATCGACAGCCGCCTGCTCGATGCCTTGCTGGGCGAAGTCCAGGACCCGGCCCTGCGCGTGTCCGTCATGAAGACCATGCTGGACATCGTGCATGCCGACAGCGTGCTCGATGCGCGCGAGACCCTGCTCATCCAGCGCGCGTTCAAGGCCTGGTCCGTGGAGCGCCTGCATGCCGCATGACTTCGCGGTTATCATGTAGACATCCCGACCAACCGAGAGATCGTCATGGCAACGCGCAAGATCGCAGTACTGGTAGGCAGCCTCCGCAAGGAGTCCTTCACCCGCAAGCTGGCGAAACAGCTGATGCTGGTCGCCCCGCCCACGCTGGAACTGGAGATCGTCGATATCTCCCAGCTGCCGATGTACAACCAGGACGACGAGACCGACACCCCGCCGCCGCGCTGGTCCGAGTTCCGCGACCGCATCCGCGATGTCGACGGCGTGCTGTTCTGCACGCCCGAGTACAACCGCTCGCTGCCCGCGGTGCTGAAGAACGCCATCGACGTCGGCTCGCGCCCCTACGGCAAGGCCGTATGGAACGGCAAGCCCTGCGCGGTGGTCAGCAATTCGCCGGGGGCGCTGGGCGGCTTCGGCGCCAACCACGCGGTGCGCCAGTGCCTGGTCTTCCTCAACATGCCCTGCATGCAGTCGCCCGAAGCCTACATCGGCGGCATCGGCAGCAAGTTCGACGGCGACAGGCTCACCGACGAGTCGCTGAACGGCTTCCTGCAGCAGTTCATGGAGTGCTACGCGACCTGGGTCGAGCGCCATGCCGACTGAGGGTGCCTCGTCGAGCCGCAGCCCGATCGCGATCCGCGAGATCGACCATGTGGTGCTGCGCGTGATCGACCTGGCGCGCATGCAGCGCTTCTACCGGGATGTGCTGGGCTGCGCCGAAGTGCGGCGCCAGGATGCCATCGGCCTGGTGCAGCTGCGCGCAGGCAGCGCCATGCTGGACCTGGTACCGGTGGAGGGCAAGCTGGGCCGCATGGGCGGGGCCGCGCCGGGGCGCGAGGGGCGCAACGTCGACCACGTGTGCTTCCGTGTCGAACCCTTCGACGAGACCGCGATCCGCGCCCACCTGGCCGCGCACGGGGTCGAGGCCGGACCGGTCGAATCGCGCTTCGGCGCCGAAGGGGAAGGGCCGTCGATCTACCTGCACGACCCCGAGGGCAACATGCTCGAGCTGAAAGGGCCGGCTTCAAAGTGAGTGCCGGAGAAAAGCGCATGAAGGGCCTGAAACGGAAATTCGCGGAGCGGGTCTACGTCTCGCAGGTGCCCGAATCCTACGGCAAGCCGCCGCCGGGACTGCGGCGGCGCATGTTCGACATCATCTTCGAGGCCGATACCCCGGCCGGGCGCCGCTTCGACATCGCGCTCGTGTTCGCCATCATGCTCAGCATCCTGGTGGTGGTGCTGGACAGCGTGCCCGGCCTGCACAAGGATTATGGCGAGACCCTGAACATCGTCGAGTGGGCCTTCACGGTGCTGTTCAGCCTCGAATACCTGGCGCGCGTGGTGTGCGTGCAGCGGCCCTGGCGCTACATGACCGGCTTCTACGGGGTGATCGACCTGCTGGCCGTGCTGCCGACCTATTTTTCGCTGCTGGTGCCGGGCAGCGAGCTGTTCCTCGACATCCGCATCCTGCGCCTGCTGCGCGTGTTCCGCATCTTCAAGTTGACCCTCTACATCGAGGAATACACGCGCCTGGGCGAGGCCCTGTCCGCCAGCCGGCGCAAGATCATGGTCTTCCTGTCGGTGGTGCTGATGGCGATCCTGATCCTCGGCACCGTCATGTACGTGGTCGAAGGGCCGAAGAACGGCTACACCAGCATCCCGGTCGCAATGTACTGGGCGACGGTCACCATGACCACGGTCGGCTACGGCGACATCACGCCGCACACCCACCTCGGCAAGGCGATCGCGTCCTTCATGATGCTGCTGGGCTGGGGCATCCTGGCGGTCCCGACCGGCATCGTGACCGCGGAACTGTCGGCGCGCCGCGGCGACCGCCGCTCCGGTCCCGCACGGCTGGCGGCGGTGCCGCGCTTCTGCGCGCAATGCGGCAGCGGCGGCCATGAAGCCGCTTCGCGCTTCTGCAAGGACTGCGGCGCCCAGCTCTGACGCGCGGTTTCAAGTCCCTCACCCTTGGTGCATATCAAAGGCGTGAAGGCTCGGGTCTTTAGGCTTCTACCTTCATGCACGGTTCGTGCGGCAGTGCAGCAAACCGCCGCCGTGCCGTGATCGTGTCCAACCACTTCATCAAGCGAGGCAAGCCCATGTATCCGTTTCCGCAAAATATCACCCCCGCCGTGCGCACCCACGTCGATGCCCAGACTGCCTTCCTGAACGACATGTCGAAATCGCTGTTCAAGTCGTTCTCGCAGATGTGCGACCTGAACATCCAGCTGATGCAGACCATGATCGAGGAAACCGCGCTGGCCAGCAAGCAGGTGCTGAGCGCAGACCGCCAGACCGAGCTGCTGAGCGCCGCCACCGCGCGCGCCCAGCCGGCCAGCGACAAGCTGCGCGCCTACCAGCAGCACATCACCCGCCTGGCGGCCGACGCCCAGGTGGAGCTGGCGCGCGTCACCGAGCAGCATGTGCAGAACACCACCCGTACCGCACGCGCCCTGGCCGACGAAGTGGCGCGCGACGCCACCGAGCAGACCGAGCGCAGCCTGCGCGCCCAGCAGGAAAGCGTGAGGCAGCTTGCCGATCCGTTCGCCCGCGGCGGCGATCGCGCCGGTGATGGCGCTGCGGCGCAAGGGCAGGCGCAGTCCGGCATCGGTGGCGATGGTTCCCAGCAGCATATCGAGCGGGGAGCACAGCAGGCGGCGGCCGGTGGCCAGAGCGGCCAGCGCGGCGCCACCACGCACTGAGCAATCGATCAGGACTCGATCCGTTCGAGCACGGCCGCGCGGTACTGGCGGCTGCAGGGCACGCGGGCGCCGCCGCGCAGCACCAGTTCGCAATCGCCCTTGTCGAGCGGGACCACCCGCTCGATCCATGCCAGCTGCACCGCGGCGCGCCGGTGGCAGCGCAGGAAGGCCGGACCGAGGCGTTCGGCCAGGCCGGCCAGGGTCTGGCGCAGCAGCGGGCTGCCGGCCGGCGTGTGCAGCACCACATAGTTGTCCGCGCTTTCGATCCAGCCGATATCCTGCACCGGCACCACGCGCATGCCGCCGCGTTCCGACACCAGCAGCTGCTGCAAGGGCAGGGCCGGCAAGGCCTGCGGGGCAGGCGATTGCAGACGCTCGCGCAGGCGCTGCACCGCGCGCGCCAGGCGGGCGGCGTCGTAGGGTTTCAGCAGGTAGTCGATGGCGCCGGCGTCGAAGGCCTGGATCGCGTACTGGTCCCAGGCCGTGACGAATACGATGGCAGGCGCCGGCTCGGGCAGCGAGGCCGCCAGTTCGATGCCGGACAGCTCGGGCATGGCGATGTCGAGGAAGACCACGTCCGGCTTCATGGCCTCGATGCGCTCCAGCGCTTCGATGCCGTCGGCCGCCTCGGCGATGTGCGTGATCGCAGCCTCCGCGGCCAGCAGGCGGCGCAGCTTGTCGCGCGCCGGCTTTTCATCGTCGACGATCAGGACGCGCATGGCAGCCTCAGCTCGGCGCGTACGCCGCCGTCGCGCGCGGCCAGGGACAGCGAGGCGCGCGGCCCGTGCAGCGCCGCCAGCCGGGCGCGCAGGTTGGCCAGGCCGATGCTGCCGCCTTTGCTGCAGCCATTGCCGGCGCCGGCGGCCTCGCCCAGGCGGCCGTCGTCGTCCACCCGCAGCACCAGCGCACCGTCCTCGCGCTGCGCCGACACCGCGATGCGCGTCAGCCCGCGGCGCTTCTCGACCGTGTGCCGGAACACGTTTTCCAGCAGCGGCTGCAGGCTCATCACCGGCAGCGGCTGGGCCAGCAGGGCGTCGTCGATGGCCCAGGTGATCTCGACCCGGCCTGCGAAGCGCTCGGCCATCACGCCGGCGTAGCCGCGCGCGATCTCCAGCTCGGCCTGCAGCGGCGCTTCGATGGCGTCGCCCAGCGCCAGCGTGGCGCGCAGCACGCCGGCCAGCTGCATCAGGGTGGCGTCGGCCTTGTCGACGTCGGTATGCATCAGCGAGGACACCGTGTTCAGCGCATTGAACAGGAAATGCGGCTGCATCTGCTGGGCCAGGCGCTGCAATTGGGCCTGCTGCAGGAGGGCCTGGGCCTGCTGCGCGCGCAGCCGGGTTTCGAGCAGGGCCAGATAGGATTTGATGCCGAAGCGGACCGCCGCGAACAGGCCGACGAAGATCGTGATCTTCATCGACTCGTAGACGAATACGCCCGGCCACGGCCCGTGTTCGTAGGTTTCGCCGAGCAGCGCATACACGCCGTGGCGGATGCCGAAGGCCAGCGGCGTGAACAGGAGCCACCACATCGGCAGCCACAGCGACTGGCGCGCGAACCAGCGCAGCGGGTTGCCCAGCAGTTCGTCGGCACTGCGGCCATAGCGCCACTGGACCAGGGTCAGCACGGTCGCCACCAGCGCCGACGAGCCTTCCCACAGGATGGGCTTCCAGATGTCCGGGCTGTGCTCGTTGCGCTGGAAGTCCTGGATCGCCACCAGCACCATCAGGGTCCAGAACAGCGTCCACGCCAGGACGAACACCAGCTTGAGGCGGAGACCGGAAGAGGGACTGGTAGACATGCCGCGATGATGTCGCAAGCTTGCTCTCTTGTCAAAAGACTTGCCTGGCTGTACTTGCGCGGCCCTCGTGCGAGCCTTGCCGCAGGTGCCCGATGTAGAATCGATCCCATCATGACCTTGCTCCTGCCTCTGCTGTGCACCCTGGCCAGCCTCTGCATTGCCTTCATCAGCCTGCTGGGCTGGTCGACCGGCATCGAACGCCTGACCTCGGTGCAGCCGGGGCTGCCGCGGCTGGTACCGATGACCGCAGTCCTCATCCTGCTGGCGGGCGCCGCGATCCTGCGGCAGTGGCAGGAGCGGCAACATACCTCGGGCGCAGCCGGCCGGCCGTCCGGCCATGCGGGCATGCTGCCGGCCGCCGCGCTGGCATTGGGGGCCGGCGTCATCGGCCTGTGCCAGGCGCTGGACTGGATGCCGGCGGTGTCGGTGCAGGCCCTGACCATGTCGTCCCCGCTCACGGCGGCGATGTTCGGCGCGCTCGGCATCAGCCTGCTGTGCCTGCTGGATGGGCGCTGGATCCGGCGCGGCCAGTGGTGCGCCCTCGGCGTGCTGCTGTTGGCGATGCTGACCGCGGCCGGCTACGGCTTCCGTGAAACCATCCTGTATGAAATGCTGCCGGGTAAAGGCACCTCGATCCTGACCACGGTCTCGCTGCTCCTGCTGTCCATTGGCGTGCTGGCCTTGCGGCCCACCGAAGGCATCATGGAAGCCGTCACCGGTCCGGAACCGGGTGCCTGGTTCGTGCGCCGCCTGCTCGGCGCGGCGCTGGCCCTGCCGGTGCTGCTGGGCGCGGCCGCGGCGCTGGCGCTGCATTTCGACGTGGCCGATCCCGGCACCCTGATCGCCATGGTGGTCTGGAGCATGATCGCCGTGTTCACGGCCATGATCTGGCGCCTGTCGCTGCGCCTGTACCGCATCGAAGGGGCGCGCCGCGCCGCCGAGGAAGAGCGCGAAGCGGCGTTCGCGGCCCTGCGCGAGGCCGACGTGCGCAAGGACGACTTCCTGGCCATGCTGGCGCACGAGCTGCGCAATCCGCTGGCGCCGATCCGCGCCGGCGCCGAACTGCTGCGGCGCACCGGCGGCGCCGACCCCCAGCTGCGCCGCACCAGCGAGATCATCTCGCGCCAGGTCGACCACATGGTGCACCTGGTCGACGACCTGCTCGACGTCTCGCGCGTCACGCGCGGCCTGATCACGCTGGAGCAGAAGCCGGTCGACGCCCACCGTGCCGTCTGCGACGCGGTGGAGCAGGCCAGGCCGGCCATCGCCCAGCGCGGCCATCGCCTGCAGACCGCCCTGGGCGAGCAGCACCCGCTGGTGCTGGGCGACCACAAACGCCTGGTGCAGGTGGTCGTCAACCTGCTGAACAATGCGGCCAAGTACACGCCGCCGGGCGGCGAGATCGGTGTCAGCCTGCGCGTCGGCGCGCATCAGATCGAAGTCGAGGTGCGCGACAACGGCATCGGCATCGACGCCAGCCTGCTGCCGCGGGTATTCGAGACCTTTACCCAGGCCACCCGGACCGCCAGCCGTGCCGAAGGCGGACTGGGTCTGGGCCTGGCCCTGGTGAAACGACTGACCGAGCTGCATGGCGGGAAGGTCGCCGCCGGCAGCGCCGGGCTGGGCCAGGGCAGCAGCTTCACGCTCACGCTGCCGCGCCTGCAGGACGCGCCGTCGCCCGCACCCGCACCGGATGCGGCGGCGGATGTGCCGGCGCGCTCCTGAGCCTCAGTATTCGAGTTCGTCCTCGCCCGGCTTGCGCCCCCGGCTGCGGTCGAGCGGCTCCTTCATGCTTTCCACTTCGCGCATGAATTCGTCGATGCCGTGGTCCTGGCTGACCCGGACCTCGGGCGGCAGCAGCACCGCCATGTACAGTTCGTCGGCCAGCCGGCCGCTGCGCTGCAGGTTGAAGATCAGGATCAGGCCGGAGCCCAGCACCGCCATGCCGGCCGCGATCCAGCGGTAGCGGCGCCGGTTCTGCGGCTTCACGGTGCAGAGGTGGAAGTAGATCATGCCGGCCACCAGCAGCGTCGCCGCGTGCGAGGCATAGTGGGTAAAGGCCTCGAGCGAGAAGGCATACGCGATGGTGGATGCCAGCAGCGCGGTCGCGGCCAGCGCCGCCAGCCCGCAGCCGAACACGAACAGGTGGCGGCCCAGGCGCGCATGGCGTCCGAACAGGCGGTTGCCGAAGGCCCAGGCGCCGCTCCACAGCAGGGCCGCGCCGACGCCCCAGGCCAGGGCCTCGAAGTAGCGCACGAACTCGAAGTACTGGGTGTCGCTGAGCCAGCGCGCGAACAGCGCGAAGCAGCCGGTCAGCAGCACGCCCGCCGCGCCGGGCAGCGCGCCCTCCCAGCGGTGGAAGGTGCGGTCCTCGAGTTCCGGCGCCACCGGAAAACTGGCCGCGCGCACCCGCAGCGAGGTATGGCCGATGCGCACCACGGTGTCCCCCTGCAGCACGAGCTCCTGCAGCCGCCTGCCGCGGTGATTCAGGCCGTTCCTGCTGCCGAGGTCGCGCAGCACCAGGCGGCCGGCGGCATCCATCTCGATGCGCGCGTGGCTGGCGGCGACGTGGTCGTCGTCAATGATGAAGTCGTTGTCGTAGCCGCGGCCGAGCCGGATCGGCAGGGCGTCGACGCGGCAGCGCTGCAGCACGTCGCCGTTCCTGGCCAGGGTCTCGATGAACCAGGGACCGCTCATCGCCGGCTCCGCCCCAGCGCCGACAGGAACGCGCGGGTGGCCCGCATGCCGTTCTCGAACGAGACCCCGGCCAGGTCCAGGCGGCTCTGCAGGCTGGCGTTGCCGTCGTCGTTGCTGGCGGCGAGCAGGGTGAAGTTGTACAGGCCGGCGAACTTGCGGTAGGCGCGCACGCAGGTGACCGCGCGCAGCGGCAGGCTGGCCGTGTGCACGAACTGTTCGGTGCAGGCGGGGCGGGTCAGGCGGGTGTCGCGCGTGGAGCCGATGCGGTCGACCCGGAACTGGCTGCTCGCCAGCGCGGCGAACTGCAGCGGATGCATGTTCGCCGAGCGCAGGTAAGTGTGGGACATCGACACATGGCCGGTCTGCTGGGTGTCCGACACATAGATCGCGGCTTCCATCGCACAGCTGACGGAGTCGCCGGTGTACTCGGCCTCCAGGCGGAAGTTCGAACGCCCCCAGCAGCGCAGCTGCTGCGACTCGCGCACCGGTACGTGGTAGGGGCCCATGGTCTTGATCGACAGCGGCTCGGCCAGCAGGCGGTCGATCATGTCGCGCTGGTGGGCCAGCAACTGCTGCGCGATCAGCGGATTGAAGTTCTTCGGCGGACGCGGCTGCTGCGCCACCTTGCGCAACAGCTCCTGGGCGTAGCGCACAGGCACCAGGAAGCTCACCGATTCGCCGTCGCGGCGCTTGGACACGTTGATGCCGGCCACGGTGCCCGACACCGTCACGCTCGGCCCGCCGCTCATGCCCGAGTTGATCGGACCGGTAAAGATCAGCTGGTCGTAGAAGCTGCGCGTGATGACGCCGTTGTACGCGCCTTCCGAAATCGCAAAGCCGAGGTCGAGCGGATTGCCGAGCGAGTACAGGTACTGCCCCTGGGTCAGCCTGACCGGGTGGTCGGGCACCTGGAAGAAGCCGGTGCCTTCGCGGTTGACGCGCACCACGGCGAGGTCGTGCAGCACGTCGACCGCCAGCAGCTCCACCGGCCCGGTCTTGCCGTCGGTGTCGACGTATTCGCCGGTGTACACGTCCGGGTCGAGCGCCATCTGCGACACCACGTGGTAATTGGTCAGCACCAGGTTGCTGGTGCCGACCATGAAGCCGGAGCCGACGGTGGACTGGCTGCGGCCATTCTTCAGCAGCATGCGGATCTGCAGCAGGTCGGCCTTGGCGGCCGAGTACAAGTCCTGGGCGGCGCTGGAGGGCGTCGGCAGGGCGGCGGTCTCGTCGGTTTCACCGGGACCGGGCGCGGGCGGGGTGGTGGCGGGCGGGGCGCCGGGCGGTATCACCAGCGGCGGCTGGGGCGCCGGCTTGCCGCCTTGCGCCTGTCTGTTCTGTTGCGCAACGGGCGCCGCCCCGGCGATGACGCAGGCGAGGCACAGCAGGGTGGCGGGCTTGAAGAAGCGCATTCCATCCGTCGTTAGCAAGTTGACCAGACGTCATCTTGCCAGAATACCTTCGGCGGTAGCGCGCGGCGCCGCAAATGGCGCCGGGGGACTTACAGTTCGCCGTCCAGCACCGGCTCGGCCGCCGGAGTCATCATGTGGCCCAGCTTGGCCTGCTTGGTGTTCAGGTAGCCGTTGTTGAAGGCATTGCGGTTGACCAGCAGGGGCACGCGCTCGGCCACATCGAAGCCCAAGCGGGTCAGGGCGTCGATCTTGCGCGGGTTGTTGGTCATCAGGCGCACCGACGAGATGCCGAAGTGGCGCAGCATCGGCTGCACCAGCTCGTAGTTGCGGGCGTCGGCGTGGAAGCCGAGCTGCAGGTTGGCCTCGACGGTGTCGGCGCCGGCTTCCTGCAGGCGGTAGGCGCGGATCTTGTTCACCAGGCCGATGCCGCGGCCTTCCTGGCGCAGGTAGAGCAGGATGCCGCGCCCTTCGGCGGCGATCTTTTTCAGCGCGCCTTCGAGCTGGGCGCCGCAGTCGCAGCGCTGCGAGAACATGACGTCGCCGGTCAGGCATTCCGAGTGGATGCGCATCAGCGGCGGCTCGCCCGTGGACAGGTCGCCCAGCGTCATGGCCAGATGCTCCTTGCCGGTCGTGTGCTCGACGAAGGCGTGCAGCGTGAACTGCGCCCACGGCGTCGGCAGGGTGCACGACGTGACGTAGTCGACGAGGTTGGACGGGGTGGCGATGTCTTGCATGACGGGTTCCTGGAACAATGACGTTTGATGCGATCGACCTGCGGTTTATCCGCAGGTAAAGCTGAAGTTTACCGGAAATCCGACACTCCCGTGCGGCGCCGGCCCGTTGCGGCCGGTTTTGTATCCGTACGGCATCATCCTATGCTACGCTGGCGGCGCCATTTTTCATGACGACCGCGATGCCTTCCTCCGCTTCCTTCCTTCGTCCGCTCGTACGAGGTCTCCTGCCGCAGCGCCTCGCCGCCTGGCTGGCGCTCGCCTTCACGCTGCTGTCCTTCCTGCTGTCCGTGCTGCTGGTGACCGTGATCGAGCGCCGCAATACGGAGCAGGTCAAGGACAGTATCGGCCACGGCCTGGCAGAGCTGGCGCTGCAGACCTCCGACAAGCTCGAACGCGGCATGTACGAACGCTACCGCGAGGTGCACCTGATGGCGCTGCGCCGCGGCCTGCGCCGCGAGATCCCGCTCGAACGGCGCCGCGAGACCCTGGACCAGCTGCAGGACAGCTACGGCTATTACAGCTGGATCGGCATCGCCGGCCTGGACGGCAAAGTGCTGGTGTCGGCCAAGGGCGTGCTGGAAGGCGCGGACGTCGGCAAGCGGCCCTGGTTCGGCGACGCCTTGCGCGGCAAGTATGCGGGCGATGTGCACGAGGCCAAGCTGCTGGCCAAGCTGCTGCCGCAGCGCGACGAGCCCTGGCGCTTCGTCGACGTTGCCTTCCCGGTGCCGGACGATGCCGGCCAGCCGCAGGGCGTGCTGGGCGTGCACCTGTCCTGGGAATGGGCGCGCGACGTCGAGCGCTCGGTGATCGCGCCGATCGCGGCGCGCCGCCAGGTCGAGGCGCTGATCGTCGACGCCAAGGGCATGGTCCTGCTCGGGCCGCCCGGCTGGCTTGGCAGCAAACTGGACCTGGCCAGCCTGAAGGCGGGCGGGGCGCACAAGGACGGCGGCTACCTGGTCGAGAAATGGCCGGACGGCCAATCCTGGCTGGTCGGCTACGCGCGCGGGCGCGGCCACGCCGACTACCCTGGCCTGGGCTGGACCGTGCTGGTACGCCAGAACGTCGACGACGCCTACGCGCCGGTGCGCCGCCTGAGCGAATACGGCTTGGCCGCCGGCGTGTTGCTGGCGGCGCTGTGCTCGCTGGCCGGCGTGTTCATCGCGCGTCGCATCACCCGTCCGCTGGACGAGCTGGCGTGTTCGGCGCAGCGCATCCGCGAGGGCGAGCCGGTCACCATCACGCCCGGCCGTGGCGGCTACGAAGAGGTCGAAGCGCTGTCCGCGACCCTGAACGTGCTGGTGGCCGACCTGGTCCACCGCCGCCATCAGCTGGAGCACCTGAACACCACGCTGGAAGAGCGGGTCGACCAGCGCACCCTCGAGCTGGAAAAGGCGCTCACCACCGTGCGCGCCAGCCAGCAGCGCATCGTCAACATCATCGAGACCGCGCAGGACGCCTTCATCAGCGTCGACCTGGAAGGCCGCATCACCGACTGGAACTCGGCCGCCCAGGCGATGCTGGGCTGGAGCCGCCAGGACGCCGTGGGCCGCACGCTGTTCGACGTCATCATCGCCGAGCGGCACCGCGCCGCCGCCTGGACCGCGCTGCGCCAGTTCCGCGAAACCGGCCAGCTCGACCTGCTCGGCCGCCGCGTCGAACGCACCCTGGTGCGGCGCGACGGCGTCGAGATCACGGCCGAGATGACGACCGGCCTGGTCGGCACCGGCGAGGGCGTGTTCTTCAGCGTGTTCCTGCACGACGTCTCGGAGCGCAAGGAAGTCGAGCGCATGAAGAACGAGTTCGTCTCCACCGTTTCGCACGAACTGCGCACGCCGCTGACGGCGATCAGCGCTTCGCTGTCGCTGCTGAAGGACGGCATGGCCGGCGAACTGCCAAGCGATGCGCAGGGCCTGGTCGGCGTGGCCTGCGCCAGCACCGAGCGCCTGGTGCGCCTGATCGGCGACGTCCTCGACATCCAGAAGATGGAGGCCGGGCAGATGGACTACCGCTTCGAAGAGCAGCCCGTGGCGCCGGTGGTCGAAGGCGCGGTGGCGGCGATGGACAGCTTTGCCGTCCAGGCCGGGCTCACGCTGCGCTTCGAGGCCGGCGAGGGCGCTGCCGGTCTGCAGGCCAGGATCGACCGCGACCGCCTGACCCAGGTGCTGACCAACCTGCTGTCGAACGCGATCAAGTTTTCCGAGAACGGCGGCGAAGTCCTGACGCGCCTGGAGGGCGGCGGCGGCCTGCTGCGCATCGCCGTGACCGACCATGGCGCCGGCATCCCGGAAGCCTTCCGCGGCCGGATCTTCCAGCGCTTCGCCCAGGCCGATTCCGCCGACTCGCGCAAGAAGGGCGGCACCGGCCTGGGGCTGAGCATCTGCCGCAGCATCGTCGAAGAGCATGGCGGCCGCATCTGGTTCGAGACGGAAGAGGGCGCGGGCACCAGCTTCTTCGTGGAGCTGCCGGCGCCGGCCTGAAGCCGCGCTCAATGATCGTAACTGAGCACCCGCAGCAGTTTCCACTGCCCGCCGTCGCGCTCCCACACCATCGAAAAGCGGTAGACGCCGCATTCTTCCGGCGCCGTCCCGGCCGGCTTGTTGCAGAAACGGTGCTTCCCGATGTGCATGGCGTGGTCGGGACCGGCCGGGAAGATCTCGACCGTCTCCGGCATGGCCTCGCGCCGGATCCGGTTCGGGGCCCTGAAGTTCTTTTCGAAGATGGCGATGTTGTCGGCATAGCCCGTGACGCCGCCGCGGTCGTGGTAGAACTCCAGGCGCGGACTGAAGCCTTCCTTCAAAGGACCGATGTCGCGCGCGTTCAGGCCGCCGAACAGGCGGGCGTCGGCGGCGCTTATTTCGGCTTCCAGACGGGCCCGGGCCGGGTCCTTCGCTTGCCCCATTGCCGCCGTGCCGGCTGCCAGCAGGCACACGGCGGCCGTCGCCAGTCGCTTGTTCATGCTCGTCTCCTATTCAGAAAACCCCGACTATGCCGAAGATGCATCGCCGGCGGCATCGCCGATCGGACGAAAGGGCGGATTGCGTGGTCTAAAGGCGAAAAAGCGCGGATAAACGGTGTTGCAGAAATTGATGAAATTATCGGAAGTCGGATTCAGCACAAACTTTCAAATATATAATCGGCATCATTTCTTCGAACACCTTCACCTGGAGCAGCGATGATCCGGACCCTGTTGGCTGAAGCAAACCCTGTCGCGCGGCTGGGCATCCGCTCGCTGCTTCGTGCAAATGCCGAGGCGCTCGAAATCGACGAAGCCGGCAGCCATGCCGACCTGCTGGCGAAGCTGGGCGAACGCTATTACGAATTCATCATCGTCGAGCCGGCGATGGGCGGCGAAGGCAGGGGCACTGCGCTGGTCGAGCAGGTGCGTGCGCTCTCTCCCTGGTCCGACATCCTGGTGTTCACGGCGCTCGACGAACTGAGCTTCGGCGTGGGCGCCATCCGCCAGGGCGCCAAGGGCTACCTGATGAAGACTGCCCGCCGCGACGAATTCAGAACCGCGGTCAAGCGCGTGGCCGGCGGCCAGCTCTATCTCAGCAAGGCGCTGGCGGGCGAATTCGCGGCCGGCGTGCGCAAATACGACGTCCGCAACAAGCCCCACGAAAGCTTCAGCCAGCGCGAGTTCGAGGTGTTCGCGCTGGCAGTGTGCGGCATGACCGTGATCGAAAGCGCGCAGATACTCCACCTGGACACCGGGACCGTCGGCGACTTCAAGCGCAGTGTGATGGCCAGGCTGGCGGCGTCCACGCAGCAGGACCTGGTCGGGTACGCGGCGACGCACGGCATCAAGGCCGACTGCAGCGCGACCTGCAGCGGCTTGTGGTCCGGCCGCTACGGTCAGGCCGCCGCCGCGATCCCGAGCCCGGCGATCCAGCCCGCCACCTCGGCCGCCGGCATCGGCTTCGCGATCCGGTAGCCCTGGGCGACATCGCAGCCGTTGGCGCGCAGCCAGGCCAGTTCCTCTTCCGTTTCGACGCCCTCGGCCACCACCGACAGGCCCAGCGCGTGGCTGAGCATGATGGTCGATTCGACGATGGCCGCATTGCGCGGCGAATCGGTGATCGCGGTGACGAAGCTGCGGTCCAGCTTCAGCTCGTTCACGGGCAGGCTTTTCAGGTAGGCCAGCGAGGCCTGGCCGACGCCGTAGTCGTCGATGGAGAGCTTCACGCCGAGCGCCGCCAGCGCTTCCAGGTGCGACAGGGCCAGTGCCGGCTCGTCCATCAGCGCGCTTTCGGTGATCTCCAGGCACAGGCGGACGGCGGGCACGCCGTGGAACTCGAGCAGGGCCTTGACGCGCCGCGGCAGCTCGGGGTCCAGCAGGTCCAGCGTCGACAGGTTGGCGGAGACCGCGATGTCCAGCCCCTGTGCCTGCCACTGCGCCAGCTGGCGGATGGCGGCATCCAGCACCCAGGGCGTGATCTCGCGAATGAAGCCGGTCTGCTCGGCGAAGGGGATGAAGCTGCCCGGCGGGACCATGCCGCGCTCGGGATGGCGCCAGCGCAGCAGCGCTTCGGCGGCGACGATGCGCCCGCTCTTCAGGTCGAGCTTGGGCTGGTAGGCCAGCATGAATTGGTCACCATGCGCCCCGGCCGCCATCGCGGCGCGCATGTCGCCGATCAGGGACAGCTGTTCCGGCGCCGGCTCGGCGCCGGCTTCGTGGGCGAAGGCCAGGCCCGAGCGGCGGCGCTTGGCGGCGGCCAGCGCCAGCTCGGCGCGCCGCAGCAGGGTGCCGGCGTCCAGCCCGTCCTGCGGGTACAGGGCGATGCCGATGCTGCCGCCGATGTCGAGGCGCTGGCCGTCCAGCGTGATCGGATCGCGCAGCTGTTCCAGCACCGCGCCGGCAAAGCTGCGCGCGCAATCCGCGCTCGCGATCTCGAGGAGGAAGGCGAAGTGGTCGCCCCACAGGCGCGCCACCATCAGCGGCGGATAGGGCAGGTGCGAGATGCGTTCGCCGACCTCGCGCAGCAGGCGGTCGCCGACCTGGTAGCCGAGCGCGTTGTTGATCATGGCGAAGCGGTCGATGTTCAGCACCGCCACCGCGCGCGGGCTGCCTTCCGGCTGGCGGGCGAAGGCCTCCAGAAAGCGGGTGCGGTTGGGCAGGTCGGTCAGGCTGTCGACGTAGGCGAGGCGCACGATGCGCTCCTCGCGGCTGGCGATGCCGTCGCGCATGCGGGCGAAGCTGGTGGCAAGCTGGCCGATCTCGTCCTGCGGCAGGGCCGGCAGCGCCTGGCCGTAGTCGCCCTGGGCGATGCGCTGGGCCGCCTGCGACAATTCCTCCAGCGGCCGGACGATGCGCCGCGCCAGCGTCACGCTGCCCAGCGCGAACACCACGATGGCGGTGACGATCACCCACAGCAGGCGCACCTGCAGCTCCTTGAACGGCGCTTCGACCATCGCCACCGGCAGCTGCAGCACGGCCTGCATGGCGCCGTCGAGCGGCACCCGCATGGTGCGCCAGGACTCGCCGGCGATGTCCTGCACCGCCTGCTGGCCGGCAGCCGGCAGCCCGCCCGGCGCCAGTGCGGCGCGCTGCGGCGCATCGAAGGAAGAGGCCAGCAGGACCGGGCCGCGCGCGCCGTAGCGCACCACGTGCACGGCCAGACCGGTGATGCCGGCCATGTCCTTCGCCCAGCGGTCGTCGACCTGGAAGGCCATCGCCACCCAGGCGATGCGGTGCGGCGCCATGATCGGCACCAGCACCACCTGGTACAGCTGGCCGTTGCGCATCTGGCGGAAGCCCGCGCTGCGCCCGCTGGCCTCGGCCTCGAGCATCAGGTCGGGGAAGGGGAAGGCGTCGCCCGGCGCGGTCTGGCGCTGGGTGCTGGCGATCAGGGTGCCGTCGGGGCGGGCCACCATCATGACCTGGGCGTGGATGCGCTGGCCGTGGTTGCGGATCACCGAGCGCACGGTCGGCTGGTCCTGGGTGGCGATCGCTTCGCGGAAGGCGAAGTCGCCCGACAGCACGCCGGCCGCGGTTTCGAGCTGGCGCTGGTTCTGCTCGAGCAGGCGCTGGAAGACCTTGGCGCCGACCGCGAGTTCGCTGTGGCCTTCGCTGCCGACGATGCGCGCGCTGCTATCGCGCACCAGCGCCAGCACCAGGGCCATGATCAATACCAGCAGGCCCCCGAACACGAGGACGATGCGGCGCTGGAGCGAGGTGAGGATCATGGCGGAAAGTGGCGGAAGGTCAGTATTGGCCCTGGTCGACTTCCGTATGCGGCCTGGGCTCGCGCGCCCGCGCATCCAGCACCAGGTTCAGGCGGGACGCGCCGCCACCACTCGCGCCGACTTCGACCTCGGCCGCTGCCACGCGCGCCTTCTGCAGCGGATGCCACAGTTGCACGCGGTAGCGCCCGGCGGGCAGGTTGGCGATGCGTGCCTGGCCGTCCGGCCCGGTCTTGCCGAAATACGGGGACTCGACCACCAGCACCCAGGCTTCCATCCAGTCGTGGATGTTGCAGCCGATGACGACTTCGCCCGGTTTGTCGAAGGTGATCGGCTGGCCCGGCTTGCCGGCGTAGAGCTTGATCTCGAAGCGCTTGGGCTGGGAGAAGGAGTAGACGTGGTGGCGGACCGTGTCGTTGTTCGGGAAGTCGACCGGCGTACCGGTCTGCACCACCGTCACCCAGGGCGCGAATTCGGCGCCGCGCTGTTCGATGACGGCATGCGGGCGCGCTCTCGAGGCCGATGCCGGCGCGGCGGCGGGTTCGAGCACCACGGCGGCGTCGGGCAGGGGCTTGCCGGCCGGAGTCCGGACCAGCACGTCCAGCGTGGCGGGGCCGGTCTGTACCCCGGCCGCGCCGGCGCACACCGGCAAGGCCAGCAAGGCCGGCAGGAACGCGCGCAGGAGCATGGCGGATTACTGGTCGAGCTGCAGGCCTGGCGCGATCTGCCAGACTTCGGTGGTCAGCATGCCTTCGCGGTAGCTCAGGACGTGCCAGACCTTGACCGGGACCTGGCCGCCGTAGTCCGCGCGCTGCTGCACCGAGGCGCCCTTGGCATTGGCGAAGGAAACCAGCTTGCCGAAGCTGGCGGGACGCGGCTTGCCGGCGTTGGCGGCGATGAATTTCTGCCAGACCGCGCGGATCTCGGCCTTGCCGCGGTAGCGGCCGTCGAGCGGACCGCCGACCCATTCCAGGTAGGCGTCCTCGGCATAATCCTGCATCAGCGCATCCAGGTCGCCGGCCGCCACCGCGTCCAGGTGGGCACGCGCCTTCGCGTCGTCCAGCGGACCGGCGACCGAAGAAGCGGCGGGCAGGCAGGCCAGGGCCGCCAGGGCTATCGTTACGCAGTGCTGCTTGATTTTCCGGACCGTCATGGGTGTCTCCCTGTGAGGTGATCTATTGTATTTATGCCTGGAAAATAATAATACACGGAAAGAAGATAGCTTTCTATAAACCTCAGGAAGCGTTGTTTTGCCGCCGTCAATACGTGAGCGTCGGCTCAGCGAAGCTCGTGCAGGGCGATGCCGCCGAAAGCGGCGCCCCATGCGCTGAAGTCGGCTTCGAGTCCGGGCAGCAGCCGCAGCAGGGCCGGCTTGTCGTGGTGGAAGGTGGTGGCGCTGCCATCGATCTCGCGCGTCGACTGCAGGCGGAACAGGTCGGCGTTCACCGTGTCGCCGGCCGCAACGGCTTCGCGCAGCAGCACCAGCACCTGCTGGCCGTCGAGGCGCAGGCGCAGCAGCTGGCCGGTCTCGCCGGCACCGGCGCGCACGTAGCGGCGCTGGGTTTCGGCCGCGATCTCGCCGGCCTCCAGCGCGATGCGCACCTGTTTATGGTGGCGCGCGGCCCAGTCGAGGAAGGGGACGGCGAACCCGGTCACCTGGCTCGGGTCGGTGCGGTAATCCATCACGGCGAGGCTGTCGACCAGCGGCGCCAGCGCGTCCAGCAGGGCGGCTTTGCCATCCCACCAGAAGGGCACCACCAGCTCCAGGCGCAGGCCGCCGGCGGCGGCGCGCAGGGTGCGCGCCATCGCCAGGTAGCGGGCGTCCCAATCGACCTTGCCCGCGCCATATTCGGGAAGCAGGTAGGGCTCGACGTCGAACTGCAGCCCGGCCAGGCGCGCGGCCGGCTCGACGCCGGCGTTGTAGGCGGCATAGGCGTGCACCATGCGCGCCAGCGCGGCCTGGTGGCCGGGCAGCACCATGTGCGGGTCGCCGTCCACGCTCAGCACGCGGATGCCGCGCTTGCCGGCGGCGCGGATGAAGGCCGCCAGCGCGGCCGGCTCGCCCACGGCCTCGTTCCTGAAGGGCACGGTGATGAAGAGTTCGCGCACCCCGTGCGCCGCGGCCCAGTCCAGCAGGCGCGGACCGTGCTCGCGCCAGTCGGCCGCCTTCCATACCCAGGTCGAGCGCGCCGCCGGTGTGGCACCGGACGCCGGATCGGGTTCGATGGCGAGGCTGTCGATCGTCAGGCTGGACGCCTGGGCCGGGCATTGCAGGACGAAGTGGCGCCAGCTTGCCGGATCGATTGTCCGCGGCAGTCCGAGGCGCAGCGGTTCGGCGGCGCCGGCGGCGCGGGCCGGCAGGGCGCCCAGGGCCAGCGCCGCCTCGCGCTCGGCCTGCGCGGCATCGGCCGCCTGCAGCGTGAAGCCGGCGTCGGCCGTGTAGGCAGCCGCCAGGCGCAGGCGTGCGCGCGGCAGGAACCACGGACCGCCCAGCAGCACGCCGGCCGGGCGCGTGCCGGCACCGCATTCGATGCGCAGGCGGCCCTGGTCGAGGGCGACGCGGACCCGCTCCTCGACGCCGAAGGCGCGCGCCTGCATGCGCTCGAGCAGGTTGGCCCGCAGCGGCATTGGCGCCGGCCTGGGCCTGCCCTGGCGGCTCGAGGGCAGCACGTGCTCGCTGACGGCGAAGCGGCCTTCGCGCAGGCGGCCGTGCAGCAGGATGGTGCGCTCGACGTCTTCACCGGGCGCCAGCGGCAACAGGGTCTCGATGCGCGCGCCCGGCGGCAGCGCCAGGCTTGCGCAGCCGGCCTGCGCCGGCTGTTCGGTCACCTGCCAGCGCAGCCTGTTGCCGTCCGCGTCCAGGATGTCGGCGTAAGGCTGCTGCGCCGCCGCCGGTGCGGCAGGCTGCGGGCATAGCTGCAGCCGGGCGGCATGGGCGGGAGCGGTCATGGCCAGCAGCAGCGAAAGAGAGAGTAAAGAACGGCGCATCGGGACTCAGGCGCCGAGGCTGCCCTTGCGCTTCATGGCGCCCCAGCTGGCTTCCTTCTGGGTCGCCCAGCGGAACAGGCCGATCAGGCGCCACCAGGTGTTCAGCTGGCGGTAGCCCAGGTTCTCGAGCAGGACCACCACGCCCAGGGCCAGCAGCTGCTTGCCGCGCGGGTAGATGTGGAAGGACATCTCTTCGAGCAGCAGGCCGGAGGCGGACAGCAGCACGCCGAGCCCGATCGCCACGAACATGAAGGTCGAGAAGGCCTGCCAGGAAATCGCGCCCGTCAGGAAGGAGACGATCATGAACAGGTAGCCGCCCACCTCGACCAGCGGACCGAGCCACTCGAACAGCAGCATGAACGGGAAGGCCAGCCAGCCGGGCACGCCGCCGTTCCTGGAGAAGAACAGGCCCCAGTTGGCGTTCAGGCTCTCGGCCAGGCCGCGCTGCCAGCGGATGCGCTGGTTCTTGAGCGTCGCGAGATCTTCCGGCGCCTCGGTCCAGCAGACCGGGTCGGGCACGAATTCGATGCGGTAGGGCTGGCGCCGTTCGCGCAGCAGGCGGTGCAGGCGCACGATCAGTTCCATGTCCTCGCCGATGGTGTTCGAGCGGTAGCCGCCGACGCTGACCACGGCATCCTTGCGGAACACGCCGAAGGCGCCGGAAATGATCAGCATGCCGTTCACCGCCGACCAGCCGAGGCGGCCGAACAGGAAGGCGCGCAGGTACTCGACCACCTGGAACAGCGCCCAGGGATTGCGCGGCAGGCCAACCCTGGTCAAAAAGCCGCCGGCGACCTCGCAGCCGTTGGCAATGCGGATGGTGCCGCCGGTGGCGACCATGGTCGGGTCGCGCAGGAAGGGCTGGGTCACGCGCTCCAGGCTGTCGCGCTGCAGGATCGAATCGGCGTCCACGCCGCAGAACAGCGGATAGCGCGAGGCATTGATGCCGGCGTTCAGCGAATCCGCCTTGCCGCCGTTGAACTTGTCGATCACGCGCAGGTTCGGGAATTTCGTCGAGCGGTAGATCGCCTTGATGTCCTTGGTCGGAATCTGGCGGCGGTAGGCTTCCGGGAAGGGCAGCAGGCCGAACTCGCGCTTGAGCACGTCGAGGGTGCCGTCCTTCGAGCCGTCGTTGACGACCACCAGTTCGTATTCGGAATAGGTCAGCTGCAGCATCGAGCGCACCGAGGCGGCGATGCTCGCTTCCTCGTTATACGCCGGCACCAGGATGCTGACCGGCGGTTCCAGGCCGGAATAGGCGCGCGGCAGGTCGTCCAGCATCTCTTCCTGCCCCTTGCGGTGCAGGGTGCGCAGCGACAGCAGGTTGAGCAACAGGTAGCCGCCGTTCAGCAGGATGAAGTAGCACAGCACGAACCAGGTGACGAAATCGAGCAGCAGGTGATGGCTGTTCATGCGGTCTCCATTTCAGCGTTGGCGGTGGCGGCGTCCTGCTCGGCCAGCACCTGGGCCAGCATGTCGGCGGCGTAGCGGTCTTCCAGCCTGGCGTGCAGGGCAGCGAGGTCGGGGCGTTTCAGCCAGGGCAGGTCGACCAGCGCCTGGGCCGCACGGTAGCGCACCCACCACTCGCGGTCGGCCAGCAAGGCGACCAGGCGGTCGACGTCGCTGCGGTCGCCAATGCGGCCCAGCGCCTTGGCGGCCTGCACCCGCACCTGCCAGTCCTCGTCCCCCAGGCGCGCGCGGACGGCGTCCTGCAGCAGCGGCGTGTTCACGATGCGCAGCGCGGCGGTGACCACGGCGACATCGCCACTGGCCAGCGCGGCCCGCAGCGATTCGGCCGGCAGCTCGACGCGCAGGGCTTCGGCGATGCGCAGCGCGCGCGGCAGGCGTTCGGCGCGCAGGCGCGGCAGCATCCCGGCCAGCACCGCCACCACCGGCGTGCCGGCCTGCTGCAGGATGCCGGCCACGTGCGACATGGCCCAGTCCTCGCGTTCGATGAACAGCGGCGTCAGGTATTCGGCGGCGGCCTGCGGATCGATGCGCACCAGCGCCCACAGCGCCGTCAGCGACAGCGTCGGGTCGTCCATGCCGGCCAGGCGCAGCAGCTGCGGCCAGGCCTGGCGGTCGCCGAGGTGGCCCAGCATCAGCGCGGCCAGCAGGCGTTCGGTGCGGGCGCGCCGGCCCAGCATCGCGCGCGCTTCAAGATGCAGACCGAGGCGGCCGGCGATGTCGTTGAGGGCGGCGCCGGCTTCGCCGCGCAGCGAGGCCTGCAGGTGCACCCACAGCTTGATGAAGTGCAGGCGCTCGGACGCGGCCAGCCTGGGCAGCTCATGCGGGGTGTCGCCGACGATGGCGGCGTTCAGGATCGGGCGCCAGCGCGCCAGCGTACGCGTCTCGCGCCGCTGGCGGGCACGCAGGGAAATCCGCAGGCGCAGGATCTCCAGGCCGAGCAGGAGGGTCAGCAGCAGGGCGGCGATGCCGGTCCAGAAGGCCGCCGCCAGGATCGGGTCGCCCCCGAAGTTCATGCAGCGGTTTTGAGGAAGCGGCGCAGGCGTGCCAGCAGTTCCTGCGGCTGGAAGGGCTTGATGATGAAGTCGTTGGCGCCCGCATCGAGGGCGCGCACGGTGTCGCGTTCGGTGTTCTTGGCGGTCAACATGATGACCGGCGTGTCTTTCCAGCTGTCTTGGGCACGGATCAGGCCGACGATCTCGAAGCCGTCGACGTAGGGCAGCATCACGTCGAGCAGCACCAGGTCCGGCGCCGGGCTGCCGATGACGTGGGCGCTCGCGGCACGGCCGTCGGCGACGTGGGTGACCTGGTAGCCCTGGCGCTCCAGCATGAAGGTCAGGACGTGGGCGATGTGGACGTCATCCTCGACGACGAGGACAGTGGGTTGTGCGCTCATGGGTGGGCCGCAAAAGTTGCTCTGAGGCTTTATTATACCCAGCTTGCCGTCGTCAAATTTCACATTTGGCCGCACGCCTGCCAGTTTGTGGCCTGCGTGCGACTACCTGTGGTTACCTTGGCAAATCGAACAGCAGCAGTTCGGCGGCTTCCGCCCTGGCCAGGCTGACGCGTTCCTCGTCGGCGAGCTTGAGGGCGTCGCCTGTGTTCAGGACCACGCCGTTGACCTCCACCCGGCCGCGGATCACGTGGACGTAGGCCAGGCGCCCGGCAGCCAGCGGATGTTCGATTTCGTCGTCGCCGTTCAGGATGGCGGCGTACAGCGAAGCGTCCTGGTGGATCAGCACCGAGCCTTCGCGGCCGTCGCCGGATGCGATCAGGCGCAGCCTGCCCTGCTTTTCTTCGAGCGGGAAGTGCTTCTCTTCATAGCTCGGGGCGATGCCCTGCCGGTTCGGCTGGATCCAGATCTGCAGGAAGTGCACCGCGTCCGTCTTCGAGCCGTTGAACTCGCTGTGGCGCACGCCGCTGCCGGCGCTCATGCGCTGCACGTCGCCGTAGTGCAGCACCGAGCCGGTGCCCATGCTGTCCTTGTGCTCCAGCGCGCCGTCCAGCACGTAGGAGATGATCTCCATGTCGCGGTGGCCGTGGGTGCCGAAGCCGGCGCCAGGGGCCACGCGGTCTTCGTTGATCACCCGCAGCGGACCGAAGCCCTGGTGGCGCGGATCGTAATAGTCGGCAAACGAAAAGCTGTGCTGCGATTGCAGCCAGCCGTGGTGGGCGCGGCCCCGTTCTTCACTTTTGCGTACTTCGATCATGATTCGCTCCTGGTTGTGTTCTCGATGGAAGCCAGTATAGCGAGGCGGAATCGACAAGAAAAACGAGTAGTTTTGCGGTTTACGATCGAAAATTTCGATCAAGTAGGGTGGGCACTCCGTGCCCACGATATCAGCGCCTCAACGGGTCGAGCAGGCCGCGCAGCGCGTTGTGATCGATCTCGTACATCAGTTCCAGCAGTTCGCCCAGCTCCCCGCGCGGAAATCCCTCGCGGGCAAACCAGGCAAGATAGTGGCCGGGCAGTTCGGCGATCTTCTTGCCCTGGTATTTACCGAAGGGCATTTCGCGGACGAGGAGGAGCTGCAGGTGTTCAGGTTTCATGGTCCCGTCATTGTAGTAGCATGGGCGCGAGGAGGACCAACATGGATACCGACTACAACCTGCAACGCTTCGTCGACGCCCAGGAGGGCATCTACGCCACCGCGCTCGGCGAACTGCGCGCCGGCCACAAGCGCACCCACTGGATGTGGTTCATCTTTCCGCAGATCGAAGGCCTGGGGCACAGCGAGATGGCGCGCCGCTACGCGATCCGTTCCGCCGACGAGGCCGCGGCCTATCTCGCGCACCCGGTGCTGGGCAAGCGCCTGCGCGAGTGCACGTCCGCGGTCCTGATGCACGAGGAGGTCGGCGTCGACGAGATCTTCGGCCATCCCGACGACCTCAAATTCCATTCCTGCATGACGCTGTTTGCCGACGTCGCGCCGGACGAAGCCCTGTTCCAGGACTGCCTCGACCGTTTCTTCGACGGCATGCCGGACGCGGCCACCCTCGAGAAGCTGTCATGAACGCCCGTGACGATGAAGGCGGCCCGCTGGCGGACTTCGTGCGCGGCATGACGCGGCTGCTGGAGCAGGGCGCCGGCGAAGCGGCGATCCTGCGCGAGGGCCGCGCGCTGCTGGCCGGGCTGCTTGCCCGCGACGGCTGGCTGCCGGACAGCTTCATGCAAGCGGACCCGGACGGCTACCGCATCCACCGCCTGCACGTCGACCCGGCCGGACGCTTTTCGGTATCGGCCATGGTCTGGGGACCGGGGCAGGGCACGCCCATCCACGACCATACGGTCTGGGGCATGGTCGGCGTGTTGAAGGGGAGGGAACGCTGCGAGGAATTCAGCCCGCTGCTCGAGCCTGGCGGGCCGCTGGTGCGCGGCCACGTGCACGAGCTTCAAGCCGGTGATATCGATCTCGTCTCACCCACGATCGGTGATATACATCGCGTATCGAACGCCCTGGAGGACGGCGTCTCGGTCAGCATCCACGTCTATGGCGGCGACATCGGCGTCATCGAACGCTCGCGCTACGACGACACCGGCCGCGCCACCCCTTTCGTCAGCCCCTACGCGTCGTGTTTGCTGCCCAGCCGTGCGGGCTGAGGTGGATTTCCTGTTGTTGCGTATAATCCGGCGGATAGCTTGTCCACCAACACATTCTCAACAACAAACATGGCTTCATCTTCAGAAAACATCAGCATGGCGGTGTTCTGCGACTTCGAGAACGTCGCACTCGGCGTGCGCGATGCGAATTACGAAAAATTCGACATCAAGCCCGTCCTCGAACGCCTGCTGCTCAAGGGCAGCATCGTGGTCAAGAAAGCCTATTGCGACTGGGACCGCTATAAAGGCTTCAAAGCGACAATGCACGAAGCGAACTTCGAGCTGATCGAGATCCCGCACGTGCGCCAGTCCGGCAAGAACTCGGCCGACATCCGCATGGTGGTGGACGCGCTCGACCTGTGCTACACCAAGGCCCACGTCGACACCTTCGTGATCGTCTCCGGCGATTCCGACTTTTCGCCGCTGGTCTCGAAGCTGCGCGAGAACGCCAAGCGCGTGATCGGCGTCGGCGTCAAGAATTCGACCTCGGACCTGCTGGTCGCGAACTGCGACGAATTCATCTTCTACGACGACCTGGTGCGCGAAGTGCGCCGCGCCGCCGCCAAGCGCGACGAGCGCAAGGGCCAGGGCCAGTCGCAGCAGCAGGGCCGCCGCCCTTCGGACGAGAGCAACCGCAAGAAGGAAGACCTGGAAGCGCGCAAGCTGCAGGCGCTGGAGATGGTGGTCGAGACCTTCGATGCGCTGGTATCCGAACGCGGCGACACCGGCAAGATCTGGGCATCGCTGCTGAAGGACACGCTGAAGCGCCGCCGTCCGGATTTCTCGGAGACCTTCTACGGCTTCCGCACCTTCGGCAACCTGCTCGAAGAAGCGCAGACCCGCGGCCTGTTCGAGTTCGGCCGCGACGAGAAGTCGGGCACCTATGTCTACCGCAGCGCGCAGACGATCGAAGCCCTGTCCGGTGCGGCGGAAGCCGAGCCGCTGCAGGCGGCTCTGGCGCCCGCTGTCGCGGAGCCGGGCGACGAGCTGGCCGCGGAGACCCAGGGCGAGCAGCCGAGCGAGATCCCGGCCCCGGCGCCGGCGCGCGAGTCGCGCCGTCGTGGCGGCCGTGGCGAACGCGGCGACGAGCAGCCTGGCGAGACCCCGGCATCGGCACAGCAGCGCGACGCACGCCGCCGCGGCGGGCGCGGACGCAAGGGGCGCGAGCCGATCAGCGACCTGGCCGCCGAGCAGGCCGCCTTCGCGCAGGAACAGGCAGCGCAGGAAGCGGCCGAGATGGCCAGCTGGCCGGCGCCGACCCCGGACCTGGTCGAGGTCGACGACAGCGACGCGGCGCCTGCACCGGTGCCTGAAGCGGCCGCCTCGGATGTCGCTGAAGCCGAAGCCGGCGAAGCCGCACCGGAAGCCGCCGCCGAAGAGCCGGCCGCCCCGCTGAAGGAGCGCCGCCGCACGCCGCGCAAGCCGGCCGCGCGCAAGGGTAGCGCTGCACGCGCCGGTGTTGCCGACAGCGCTGCCGCGTCCGAAGCCGGCGCGGATAATGCGGCCATCGCCGCCGATGCCGTGGCTGCGGTGGCACCTGCCGTGGCCGACACCGCCGCTGCCGGTGCCGACACCGACACCGACATCGATGCCGTGACCGACGCCGACCCGTCCGATCCGGCACCGGCCGCCAAGGAGCGCAAGAAGTCGTCGCGTCCGGCGCGCAAGCCGGCCGCCGGCACGCGCCGTCCGGCCAAGCCGAAGACGCCCGAGGGCAGCTGATCCGGCAGCTGACCCGGTTCTGACGCGCGCCGGCGCAAACCGGGGGTGTGCAATAATGACAACGCACCCCTGGCTTGCCCGATTTGCCTGCTCTGGCTGTTTGCGCAAAGGACCGACATCATGCGACCGCTCACCGGACTGTTCATCCTTGTCACCTCGCTCGCCCTCGGGCCTTCGCTCGCGGGCGCAGCCGCACCCGCGGTTGCACCGCCGGCCTCGCATCCGCTGCTGGGCATCTGGGTCCTCAGCATCCCCCAGCTCGGCTGCTCCGAGACCTACCACTTCCGCGGCGACGGCACCACCCTGGTCAAGAGCGCGGACGAGGTGTCGGAAAGCGAGTTCACGGTGGCCGACAAGCCCAGCGCCAAGGGCTTCTACAAGCTCGAAGACCGCATCGTGAAGGACAACGGCAAGCAGGACTGCTCAGGCGAGGTCATGCAGATCGGCACCCGCGCCACCAACTACCTGCGCTTCCACCCCTCGGGCGCGCGCTTCGTGATGTGCCGCGAAGAGTCGATGGAAGCCTGCATCGGGCCCTTCGAGCGGATGCCGGCCCAGGGGATCTGATCCTTCCGAAGATGACTGGCCGTGCCGCTGGGTGTATATTGCTCGGCGCTTAGTCAATCATTATCGGAATCCTGATGTCCCCGGCACTCCTGTTCTGCATCCTCATCGCCTATTTCGCATTGCTGCTCGGCGTCGCCTGGGCGACCTCGCGCAACGCCAACAACGACAGCTTCTTCATCGGTAACAAGAGCAGCAACTGGATGCTGGTCGCCTTCGGCATGGTCGGCACCACGCTCTCCGGCGCCACCTTCATCAGCGTGCCGGGCGCGGTCGGCATCGACGCCTTCGGCTACGGCCAGGTGCTGATCGGCTATGTGTTCGGCTACATCGCCGTGGTCTACCTGCTGCTGCCGCTGTACTACCGCCTCAAGCTCACCTCGATCTACACCTACCTCGACGGCCGCCTGGGGCGCCGCGCCTACCAGAGCGGGGCCGGCTTCTTCATCCTGTCGCGGCTGTTCGGCGCCACCGCGCGCCTGTACCTGGTCGTCGCCGTTTTACAGGGCATCATCCTCGACAGCCTGGGCGTGCCGTTCTGGCTCACGACCTTCGTCATCCTCGGCATGATCCTGCTCTACACCTACCAGGGCGGCGTGAAAACCATCGTCTGGACCGACACCCTGCAGACCACCTGCATGCTGGGCGGCCTGTTCGCCTGCGTGTACTTCATGCTGGGCCAGCTCGACCTCAGCATCCCGCAGGCGCTGCAGCAGATGCACGAGCGCGGCCTGTCGCGCGTGTTCACCTTCGACCCCGACAGCCCGAGCTTCTGGCTCAAGCAGATCGTGGCCGGCGCCTTCATCGTGCTGACCATGACCGGCATGGACCAGGAGATGATGCAGAAGACGATCTCGGTGAAGACATTGAAAGACTCGCAGAAGAACCTGCTGGCCCTGACCGCGGTGCTGGTCGTGGTGCTGTCGAGCTTCCTGTTCCTGGGCGGCCTGCTGTACCTGTACGCGCCGGTTGCGGGCGTGACGGCCACCGGCGACAAGATCTTCTCGGCGGTGGTGATGGGCCACCTGCCGGCGGCGGTGCAGATCATCTTCCTGATCGCGCTGATCTCGGCCCTGTTCCCGAGCGCCGACGGCGCCATCACCGCGCTGACGTCCACCTTCTGCATCGACATCCTCGGCATCAAGCGCCGCGACGACCTCCCGGAAGAGGCCAAGGGCCGCCTGCGCCGCCACGTGCACCTGGGTTTCGCGCTGCTGTTCCTGGTGATGGTGCTGTTCTTCAAATGGGTCGACAACCCGAGCATGATCGGCGTGATCCTGAAGCTGGCCAGCTACACCTATGGACCGCTGCTGGGCCTGTTCGCCTTCGGCATGCTGACCACGCGCAGCCTGAACGACCGCCTGGTGCCGGTGGTGACCATCGGCGCCCCGATCCTCTGCGCGCTGCTCGAGTACAACCAGCACTATTTGCTCGGCCATTACCGGCTCGGCCTAGAGTTGCTCATGGTCAATGGCGCATTGGTATTTATCGGCTTGTATGCCATCTCGCGCCGGGCGACCATCAAGCCGGCCACCGTCACGGCTTAACCTATAATCAATGGACTAAAACCGGAGTACATATGTCTTTCAAGCCCATGACTTCCCTGCGCCGCGGTGTCGGTGCGCTCTGGCGCGGCCTCGATGCCACGCGCCGCTTCGTGCTGAACCTGTTCTTCCTCGTCATCCTGATCATGCTGTTGTGGGCGATCTTCGGCGGCGGCCTCAAGCCGCTGGCGCCGAAGACGGCCCTGGTGCTCGACCTGAAGGGCGAACTGGTGGAAGAGAAGGCCGGCAGCGTGCGCGATTCCGCGGTGGCGGCCTTGAGCGGCAACGCGCGCCGCGTGATCCAGTTGCGCGACGTGCTGAACACGCTGGATGCGGCCGCCAAGGACGCCAACATCAGCAGCGTCGTCCTGCTGCTCGACGAGATGGACGGCGGCGGCCTGGCCTCGCTGCGCGAATTCGGCGCCGCCGTCGAGCGCGTGAAGGCGGCCGGCAAGACGGTCGTCGCCTGGGGCGGCACCTACGACCAGAAGCGCTACATGGTCGCATCGCATGCCAGCGAGGTCTACTTGCACCCGATGGGCATGGTGCTGATCGAAGGCTTCGGCCGCCACCGCAACTACTACCGCGACGCCCTCGACAAGGTCGGCGTGACGGTCAACCTGATGAAGGTCGGCACCTATAAATCCTTCGCCGAGCCCTACATCGGCAACGGTCCGTCGGACGCTGCCAAAGAAGCCGACGCCTTCCTGTACAACGCCCTGTGGGCCAATTACACGGCCGAAGTCGAGAAGGCCCGCAAGCTGCCGCAAGGCGCGATCGCCAAGGGCATCGAAGAGCTGCCGCAGCGCATGGCAGCCGCCAACGGCAACGCCGGCAAGGTGGCGCTGGACTGGAAGCTGATCGACGGCCTCAAGACCCGCGACGAGATCCGCGCGATGATGGTCAAGCGCGGCGAAGCCGACGAGGCCATCAAGAGCTTCCGCCAGGTCTCGTTCCAGGACTACCTGGACCGCCACCCGCCGAAGATGCTGGGCGACGCCGTCGCCGTCGTGGTGGCGGCCGGCGACATCACCGAAGGCACGGGCGGCCCCGGCATGGTGGGCGGCATCTCGACCGCCAACATGATCCGCGCCGCGCGCGAGGACAAGCAGGTGAAGGCCCTGGTCCTGCGCGTCAACTCGCCGGGCGGCAGCGCCTATGGCTCGGAGCTGATCCGCCGCGAACTGGAACTGACCCGCAGCGCCGGCAAGCCGGTGGTGGTGTCGATGGGCGACGTCGCGGCATCCGGCGGCTACTGGATCTCGATGGCGGCCGACGAGGTGATCGCCGACCCGAACACCGTGACCGGCTCGATCGGCGTGTTCGCCATCCTGCCGACCGCCGACAAGGTGGTCGACAAGCTGGGCATCCACACCGCCGGCGTGACCACCACCTGGCTGGCCGATGCCTACAATCCGCTGCGCCCGCTCGACCCGCGCTTCGGCCAGCTGATCCAGTCCAGCATCAACCACATCTACGACGAGTTCACCACAAAGGCCGCGATCGCGCGCCGCACCACGCCCGAGAAGATCGACGCCGTGGGCCAGGGCCGGGTCTGGACCGGCGGCCAGGCGAAGGAACGCGGCCTGGTCGACCGTCTCGGCAGCTACGGCGACGCGCTGCAGTCCGCCGCCAAACGCGCCCACCTGGACGGCGACTTCCGCGTCGCCTACACCGAGCGCCCGGACAGCCTGGCCGAGCGCATCCTGTCGCGCCTGGGCCTGTCGGATGCCCAGGCCCTGACGGTGCAGGTCAAGCTGGGCCTGCTGCCGGCGGACCTGGCGCTGGATGCGCTGCCGGCCGGCGCGGCAGCCGGCGTGGCGAAGGACCTGGGCTGGCTGTCGCAGGTGGCATCGCGCCGCCAGCCGTTCGCGGCGGTGACCCACTGCCTGTGCGAAATCCCCTGAACCTCTTTACATAGGTTAATGGTTTGTAACGAGTTGTAGGTCAGGGCAAGCTGAAACGACGGGCGCGGAGCCGATCCGCGCCCGTTTTCGTTTCTCGTTTGGTACGTTACGAAACATAAAGCCAAAGCGGTCCGTGCTAAATTCAAAAGTAAAACAGCCAAGGACCAGCATGAACCCGACCGTCACCCCCGACAAGGAAAAGACCACCACCCGACCCCAGCGCACACGCCGATCGCGCGTGATCGGTGCCATCGTCGCCATCCTCGCCATGGCCGGCCTCGGCTGGCTGGCCTGGCACCTGACGCACCAGCCGGCAGGCGGCGGTCCGGGTGCCGGCGCGGGCGCCGGACCGGGCGCGGGCAGGCAGGGTGGCCAGGGCGCGGGCCCGGGCGGCGGCGGTCCCGGCGGCGGCGGACGCGGCGGACGCGGCGGCATGAATGCGACCACGGTCGGCATCGGCAAGGCCGAGCGCGCCGACATCCCGATCACCCTGGAGGCGCTGGGCACCGTGACCCCGGCGGCGGTGGCGACCGTGCGGCCCCAGGTCGGCGGCGTGCTGCAGAAAATCACATTCACCGAAGGCCAGCTGGTCAAGGAAGGCCAGGTGCTGGCCACCATCGACGCGCGCCCGGCGCAAATGAGCCTGCTGCAGGCCACCGGCCAGCGCCAGCGCGACGAAGCCCAGCTGGAAAGCGCGCGCGTCCTGCTGCAGCGCTACCGCACGCTGCTGGAACAGGATTCGATCGCGCGCCAGGACGTCGATACCCAGGCGGCCCTGGTCAAGCAGCTCGAAGGCGCGGTCACCACCGACAAGGCGGCCGAAGGCATCGCCCGCATCAACCTCGGCTACACCCAGGTGCGCGCGCCGATCTCGGGCCGCGTCGGCCTGCGCACCGTGGACATCGGCAACCTGGTCAACAGCGGCGACGCCAACGGCATCGCCGTGATCACGCAGATGTCGCCGATCGACGTCGAATTCGCAGTGCCCCAGGACCAGCTGCCGGCGCTGCAGCAGCGCATCAACCAGAACGCGAACATGCAGGCCATCGCGATGGACCGCACCCGCACCCAGAACCTGGCCACCGGCCGCTTCTTCGCAATGGACAACCAGGTCGACACCCAGACCGGCACCGTGCGCGCCAAGGCGCGCTTCACCAACGACGGCGGCAAACTCTTCCCCAGCCAGTTCGTGAACGTGCGCCTCGAGGTCGACACCATCAGGAACGCGGTGACGGTGCCGGTGACGGCGCTGCGCCACGGCGCCAACGGCGACTTCGTCTACGTGCTGAATCCGCAGAACAAGACGGTCGCGCTGACCAACGTGAAGCGCGGCCAGGCGAACGCCGAGCGCATCCAGATTACCGAGGGCCTGCAGGGCGGCGAGACCGTCATCACCGAGGGCGCCGACCGCCTGAAGGATGGTGCCAAGGTGATGCTGCCGGGGGATCGTCCGGCGGGGGTGGGTGGACGTGGCGGGCAGGGTGCTGCGCAGGGTGGACAGCCGGGCCAGCAGGGCGAACACCGCCAGCGCCGCCAGCAACAGCAAGGGAATGCGCAATGAGGGCTACGGATTACCCGTCGTCCCCGCGCAGGCGGGGACCCAAGTTGGCTCGCGTTTCGATAGCTCAAGCGGAACTTGGACCCCCGCCTTCGCGGGGGCGACGTAGTGCTGAATGGGAACGACGGCCTGGAGTGCACGCATGAGCCCCTCCGCCCCCTTTATCCGCCGACCGGTCGCCACCTCGCTGCTGATGCTGGCGATCGTGCTGGCCGGCCTGGTCGGCTATAAATTCCTGCCTCTGTCGGCCCTGCCCCAGGTCGACTTCCCGACCATCCAGGTGCAGACCCTCTACCCGGGCGCGAGTCCGGAAGTGATGGCGCGCACCGTGACGGCGCCGCTGGAGCGCCAGTTCGGCCAGATGTCCGGCCTGTCGCGCATGAGTTCCACCAGTGCGGCCGGCGTGTCCGTCGTCACCCTGCAGTTCGGCCTGGGCCAGACCCTGGACGTGGCCGAGCAGGAAGTGCAGGCCGCGATCAATGCCGGCGGCTCGCTGCTGCCGACCGACCTGCCGGCGCCGCCGGTCTACGCCAAGGTCAACCCGGCCGACGCGCCGGTGCTGACCCTCGCCATCACATCGGACACGATGCCGCTGACCGAGGTGCAGAACCTGGTCAACACGCGCCTCGCGCTGAAGATCAGCCAGGTCACCGGCGTCGGCCTGGTGACCCTGCAGGGCGGCCAGCGTCCGGCGGTGCGGATCCAGGCGAACACCGAGGCGCTCGCCGCCAACGGCCTGGGCCTGGACACGCTGCGCACCGCCATCACGGCGGCCAACGCCAACAGCGCCAAGGGCAGCTTCGACGGCCCCGCGCGCGCCTACACCATCAACGCCAACGACCAGCTGGTGACGGTGCCGGATTACACGAACCTGATCGTCGCCTACCGCAACGGCGCGCCGGTGCGCCTGGGCGACGTCGCGCGCGTGGTCGACAGCGCCGAGAACGTGAGACTCGGCGCCTGGGCCAACATGAAGCCGGCGATCATCCTGAACGTGCAGCGCCAGCCGGGCGCCAACGTGATCGCCACCGTCGACGCCATCAAGGAGCGCCTGCCCGAACTGCAGGCCAGCCTGCCGCCGACCCTGCGCGTGGACGTGCTGTCCGACCGCACCACCGGCATCCGCGCCTCGGTCGAGCACGTGCAGATCGAACTGGTGCTGGCCGTGCTGCTGGTGGTGCTGGTGATCTTCGCCTTCCTGCACAGCATCCGCGCCACCGTGATCGCCAGCCTCGCCGTGCCGATCTCGCTGGTCGGCACCTTCGGCGTGATGTACCTGCTCGGGTACAGCCTGAACAACCTGTCGCTGATGGCGCTGACCATCGCCACCGGCTTCGTGGTCGACGACGCCATCGTCATGATCGAGAACATCGCGCGCTACATCGAGGAGGGCGAGAAGCCGATGGCGGCGGCCCTGAAAGGCGCGACCCAGATCGGCTTCACCATCATCTCGCTGACCGTGTCGCTGATCGCGGTCCTGATTCCGCTGCTGTTCATGGGCGACGTGGTGGGGCGCCTGTTCCGCGAGTTCGCGGTGTCGCTGGCGATCACCATCCTGATCTCGGCGGTGGTGTCCCTGACCCTGGTGCCGATGATGTCGGCGCGCTGGCTGCGCCAGAACGACGAGTCGCACAACTCGCGCTTTGCACGCTGGTTCCAGGCCACCTTCGACAACACCGTCGGCTACTACGACCGCTCGCTGAACTGGGTGCTGGAGCGCCAGGGCCTGACCCTGTTGGTGGCGCTGGCGACCCTGGTGCTGACGGCGCTGCTGTGGACCTTCATCCCGAAGTCGCTGTTCCCGACCCAGAACACCGGCCAGCTGCAGGCGCGCGTGGAAGCGCGCCAGGCCATCTCCTACCAGGCGATGACGGAAATGCAGCAGGCCGCCGCGCGCGAGATCCTGGCCGACCCCGAAGTCGCTTCGCTCAGCTCGACCGTCGGCGTGGACGCCGCCAACAACACCATGCTCCACACCGGCACCATGCTGATCAACCTGAAGGAAGGACGCGGCGACCAGGAAGAGCTGATGAACCGCCTGCGCGAGCGGGTCACGCGCAACGTCGCCGGCGTGAATCTCTACCTGCAGCCGACCCAGGACCTGACCATCGACGCCGAGAGCGGCCCGACCCAGTTCCGCCTGTCGATCGAAGGCGCGGACACGAAAACCGTGACCGAGTGGGCCAACAAGCTGGCCGCCGCCATGGCCCGGCGCAAGGAAGTGCGCAACGTGGTGACCGATGCCGGCGCCACCGGGGCCGCGGCCTTCGTGAACATCGACCGCGACTCCGCCTCGCGCCTGTCGGTAACCGCTTCCAACATCGACGACGCCCTGTACAGCGCCTTCGGCCAGCGCATCGTCTCGACCATCTTCACCGAGACCAACCAGTACCGCGTGATCCTCGAAGCGCAGCAGCCGGAAAACATGTCGCTCGACGCGCTGGCCAACCTGCAGCTGCGCACCGGTTCCGGCCAGCCGACGCCCTTGTCCGCGATCGCCACGATCACCGAGCAGGCGGCGCCGCTGCAGATCACCCACGTCGCGCAGTATCCGGCCACCACCATCGGCTTCGATACGGCTTCCGGCGTGAAGCTGGGCACGGCGGTCAATGCGATCAAGGAAGCGGCCGAGGAGATCAAGCTGCCGTCGTCCGTGACCATGACCTTCCTCGGCGCGTCCGGCGCCTACCAGAACTCGCTGTCGAACCAGCTGTGGCTGATCCTGGCCGCCGTGGTCTGCGTCTACATCGTGCTGGGCGTGCTGTATGAAAGCTATATCCACCCGCTGACCATCCTGTCGACGCTGCCCTCGGCCGGCGTCGGCGCGCTGCTGGCGCTGATGGTGACCGGCCAGGGCCTGGGCGTGATCGGCATCATCGGCATCATCCTCCTGATCGGCATCGTGAAAAAGAACGCGATCATGATGATCGACTTCGCCATCGAGGCTGAAAGGGATGAGGGCAAGGACCCGCGCACCGCCATCCACCAGGCCGCGATGCTGCGCTTCCGCCCCATCATCATGACCACGCTGGCGGCGCTGTTCGCGGCGATCCCGCTGATGCTGGGCTGGGGCGAGGGCGCGGAGCTGCGCCGTCCGCTGGGCCTGGCGATCTTCGGTGGCCTGATCGTCAGCCAGATGCTGACCCTGTTCACCACGCCGGTGATCTACCTGGCCTTCGACCGCCTGGCGCGGCGCTGGGGCGGCGAAGCGCCGGCCAAGCCGCATGGCCCGGGTTCGGACGACGGACCCGGCCCCGGTCCGGATGGTGGTCATCCTGCGGCCAAGCCGGCGCCGCAACAGCCGGCCTTGTTGACGCCGCAGCCGCAGACCACTGCCCGGCGCGCAGACGGTCCGCACGGAGCGGGTGCATGAACCTGTCGCAGCCTTTCGTCCGGCGTCCCATCGCCACCGTCCTGCTGACCATCGGCATCGCGCTGGCCGGCATCGCCGCCTTCTTCGTGCTGCCGGTCTCGCCGCTGCCGCAGGTGGACTTCCCGGCGGTGTCGGTGTCGGCCAACCTGCCGGGCGCGAGCCCGGACACGATGGCGTCCTCGGTGGCCACGCCGCTGGAGCGGCGATTGGCGACCATCGCCGGCGTCAACGAGATCACCTCGAACAGCGGCAACGGCTCGACCCGCATCAATTTGCAGTTCGACCTGAACCGCCAGATCGATTCCGCCGCGCGCGAAGTGCAGGCGGCGATCAACGCCTCGCGCGCGGACCTGCCGGCCACGCTGAAGAGCAACCCGACCTACCGCAAGGCGAATCCCTCCGACTCGCCGGTGATCATCCTGGCACTGACCTCGAAGACGCGCAGCCCCGGCCAGATCTACGACGAAGTCTCGAACGTGGTCCAGCAGAAGCTGGCGCAGGTGAAGGGTGTCGGCGACGTCGAGATCGGCGGCGGCTCGCTGCCGGCCGTGCGCGTCGACCTGAACCCCTTCCAGATGAACCGCTACGGCCTGTCGAGCGAGGACGTGCGCGCGGCGATCCAGGCCTCGAATCCGAACCGCCCGAAAGGCGCGCTCGAAGGCAGCGGCATGCGCCTGCAGATCTATTCGCAGGCCAACACCCCGACCAACGGCCGTACCGCTGCCGACTACCGCGGCCTGGTGGTGGCCTGGCGCGACGGCGCCGCGATCCGCCTGCAGGACATCGCCGACGTGACCGACGGCGTCGAGAACATCAACACCCTGGGCCTGTTCAACGGCCAGCCGGCCGTGATCGTGCTGGTGACCAGCCAGCCGGGCGCCAACGTCATCGAGACCGTGGACGGCGTCCGTGCGCTGCTGCCGACCCTGCAGGCCCAGTTGCCGCAGGACGTCAGGATGCAGGTGGCCTCGGACCGCACGAATTCGATCCGCGCCTCGCTGCACGAGATCGAACTGACCCTGATGATCTCGATCCTGCTGGTGGTGGCCGTGGTCAGCGTGTTCCTGCGTAGCGTGCGCGCCACCATCGTGCCGGCGGTGGCGACCGTGGTTTCGCTGCTGGGCACCTTCGGCGTGATGTACATGCTGGGCTTTTCGATGAACAACCTGTCGCTGATGGCGCTGACCGTGGCGACCGGCTTCGTGGTCGACGACGCCATCGTGGTGCTGGAAAACACCAGCCGCCACGTCGAGCAGGGCATGGACCGCATGAAGGCGGCGCTGCTGGGCGCCAGCGAGGTCGGCTTCACGGTGCTGTCGATCAGCCTGTCGCTGGTGGCGGTGTTCATTCCGCTGCTGTTCATGGGCGGGCAGGTGGGACGGCTGTTCCGCGAATTCGCCGTCACGCTGAGCGCGGCGGTGATGATTTCGCTGGTGATCTCGCTGACCACCACGCCGATGCTGTGCGCGGTGCTGCTCAAGAACCACGACAAGAAAGACCAGCTGAAGCGCCAGCCGGGCAAGCTGGCGCAATGGTCGGAGCGCGGCTTCAACCGCATCCTCAAGAGCTACGAGCACGCGCTGGACTGGGCGCTCGATGCCAAGCCGCTGGTGATGCTGATCCTGGTGTTCGTGGTGGGCCTGAATGTCTACCTGTTCTCGGCCGCGCCCAAGGGCTTCTTCCCGCAGCAGGACACCGGCCAGATCAACGGCGGCATGCGCGCCGACCAGAGCATCTCCTTCCAGGCCATGCAGCAGAAGCTGCACCAGCTGGTCAACATCATCAAGAGCGACCCGGCGGTCGATACCGTGGTCGGCTTCACCGGCGGCTCGCGCGCCGGCGGCGGTTTCATGTTCATGAACCTGAAGCCGGCCAGCGAGCGCGCGAAAGGGGAGAGCGGCCAGGCCGTGATCGCCAGATTGCGTCCGAAGCTGGCGCGGGTCACCGGCGTGCAGCTGTTCCTGAACCCGGTGCAGGACCTGCGCATGGGCGGGCGCCAGAGCAATTCCACTTACCAGTACACGCTCAAGAGCGACAACCGTGCCGATCTGCGGGCCTGGGCGACCAAACTGGCCGACGCCATGAAGCAGCAGAAGGCGCTGACCGATGTCGATACCGACCAGGCCGAGAACGGCGTCGAGACCTATGTCGAGATCGACAAGGAAAGCGCGGCGCGCCTGGGGATCAGCGCGAAGGACGTCGACAATGCGCTGTACAACGCCTTCGGCCAGCGCCAGGTCGCCAACATCTACGATGAGCTGAACCAGTACCACGTGATCATGGGCGTGGCGCAGAAGTATGCGCAGTCGCCGGAGGCGCTGAAGGACGTGTATGTGCCGGCCAAGGCCGCCGCCGCCTCGGCCGCCTCGGGCAATGCGAATACCGGCAGCAGCGGTACGTCCAGCAGCAGCGTGACCGGGGCGAATACCGGTACCGGCGCGGCTGCCGGGACGGTGGGCGCGGGGGCGGGCGCCACCAGCGGCTCGAGCGGCGGCGGATCGGGCGGCGCGCCTTCCAGCGCCACCAATCTCACCGCCGCGCGCGACCCGTCCAGCGGCTCTGCGCTGTCCACCGGCGCCACCACCATGGTGCCGTTGTCGGCCATCGCCAGGTTTGCCGAACGCTCGACCCCGAGTTCCGTCAACCACCAGGACGGCGAGCTGTCGACCACGATCTCCTTCAACCTGAACCAGGGTTATTCGCTGTCCGACGGCCAGGCCGCGGTGCGCGATGCCGAGAACGCCATCGCCATGCCGGGCAACGTACGCGGCAGCTTCCAGGGCCAGGCCAAGCAGGCGCAGGAATCGAACAAGCAGCAGCCGCTGCTGATCCTGGCGGCGATCGTCGTCATCTACATCGTGCTGGGCATCCTGTACGAGAGCCTGGTGCACCCGATCACGGTGCTGTCGACGCTGCCCTCGGCGGGTGTGGGCGCGGTGCTGGCGCTGCTGATGTTCCACATGGAGTTCTCGATCATCGCCCTGATCGGCGTCTTCCTCCTGATCGGCATCGTCAAGAAGAACGCGATCCTGATCATCGACTTCGCGCTCGAAGCGGAGCGCGCGCGCGGACTGTCCGCCACCGAGGCGGTGCGCGAAGCCTGCCTGCTGCGCTTCCGTCCGATCCTGATGACGACCCTGGCAGCGGCGCTGGGCGCGCTGCCGCTGGCGATCGGCTTCGGCGAGGGTTCCGAGCTGCGCCAGCCGCTGGGCATCGCCATCATCGGCGGCCTCGTCGCCAGCCAGCTGCTCACGCTGCTGACCACGCCCGTGGTCTACGTCTACATGGACAAGCTGCGCACCGTCAAGCCCGACGAGCACGAGCTGGCGCGCCATCCGCACGAACACGAAGCTTCCATTTCCCATTCATGAACATGCCTATGCCATCCATCCTGCGTCCTTCCTTGACCGCCCTGGCCGCCACGCTGCTGACCGTATCGCTGCTCGCCGGCTGCGCCGTCGGCCCGGCCTACCAGCGTCCCACCACGCCGGAACCGGGCGCCTACAAGGAACTGCAGGGATGGGTGCCCGCCGCGCCGGCCGATGCGCTGGAACGCGGACCGTGGTGGACGCTGTTCCAGGACCCGCAGCTCAACGATCTGGCAGCCAGCGTCGAGGTCTCGAACCAGAACGTGGCGGCGGCGGTGGCGGCCTATGCGCAGGCGCGGGCGCTGGTGACCGAGCAGCGCGCCTCGCTGTTCCCTTCGGTGACCCTGAACGGATCGGGCACGCGCTCCGGCACCCGCGGCGGCGGCGGCGGCAACGCCACCGTGGACCCCAACGGCAATATCATCGGCGGCGGCGATGGGGGCGGCAGCGTGCGCAATGCCTACCGCCTGTCGCTGGGCACCAGCTGGGAACCGGACGTGTGGGGCCGCCTGCGCGCCGGCGTGACGGCGGCCAGCGCGAGCGCCCAGGCCAGCGCTGCCGATCTGGCGAGTGCGCGCCTGTCGGCGCAGGGCGAAGTCGCTTCGGACTACCTGCAGCTGCGCGCGGTCGACGCCCAGCGCGCGCTGTTGGCCAACACCATCGCCGGCTACGAGCGCGAGCTCAAAATCCAGCAGAACCGCTATAACGTCGGCATCATCCCGCACTCGGATGTCTACCAGGCCGAGACCCAGCTGGCCAATGCGCAGAGCGACGACCTGAGCCTGGCGCGACAGCGCGCCCAGTTAGAGCACGCGATCGCGGTCCTGGTCGGCAAGACCCCGGCCGAGTTCGCGATCGCGCCGAACCCGACCTGGCAGGTGACTGTGCCGGAGGTGCCGGTCGGCGTGCCGTCCACGCTGTTGCAGCGCCGCCCGGACATCGCCGCCGCCGAACGCCGCGTGGCCGCCGCCAACGAGCAGATCGGCATCGCGCGCTCGGCCTACTTCCCGAGCATTGGCCTCTCCGCATCGCTGGGCAGCTCGGCCAGCCGGGTCGGCGAACTGTTCAACGCGTCGAGCGCGGCCTGGTCGTTCGGCCTGTCCGCGGCCCAGACCCTGTTCGACGCCGGCGCCACCCGCGCCCGCGTGGCCGGCGCCCGCGCGGCGCACGAGGAAGCGGTGGCGCGCTACCGCCAGACCGTGCTGGATGCCTTCGCCGACGTCGAAGACCAGCTGAGCGCCACCCACGTGCTGGCCCAGCAGCAGGAACTGCAGCGCCGCGCCTCCGAAGCCGCCGACAAGGTCGAACAGCAGGTGCTGAACCGCTACAAGGCCGGGCAGGTGAGCTATACGGAAGTGGTGCAGGCCCAGATCACGGCCCTGAACGCGCGCCGCGCGCTGGTCACGACCCAATCGACGCGCCAGACCACGGCCGTGGCCCTGGTGCAGGCGCTGGGCGGCGGCTGGCATGCCGACTGACCGGCATCAAACCGGGGTCAGACACCGAATTTTGGAAAGGTTTTGGCGGAAATGATGGGCGGGCTGGCTGATTTCTCGCTGCCGGGTTATGACTCGACCGCTGGCGCCGTGCTCTACATCGCCGGCACGGTCTGCATGACGGCCTGGATGCGCCGCGCCGAGTTCAGGCAGGGCGGCAGGGCGGCCGGCGTCGCCGCGCTCGACCTGCTGAGCAGCATCAGCCTGGCAGTGCCGGCGCTGGCTTACTGGAATGTGCATCTGGGCGCCAGGCTGGGCGATGGGCTGCTGCGCCTGCTGTTCTTGTTCGGCTTGCTGGGCCTGTTCGGATTCCTTGCCTTCGATACGCGCACGGTGATGCGGCATCCGCGTCTGGCACTGCGCCAGCGCCGCATCGTCGCGTCCATCGGTGCCGCCGGCGTGCTGTTGCCGTCCTCGCTCGAGGTATGGTGGGGCGGCTCGGCATTGATGCATGTGTACGCGCCGGCATGAAACGGGACTGGAGAACGACGATGCGTGGCAGATTTGGATTGGCGCTTGCGGTGGCGATGGCGATGTCCGCAGTGCCGGCGCAGGCGGCGCGTGCAGAGCGGTGCACCGGTATCTGGGCCGTGCAGGCCTCGCGGCCGACCGGCAGCGGGACCAGTCCGGCGCCCGTGATTGCGCCGGACCGGCGGGCGCGCCTGGAAGCGGACCCCGGGCTCGACCAGCTGCGCTTCGTCGGTCCGTCCGGCCGCGGCGAGCTGCTGCAGGTTTATGGGGCGGAAGGGGACGGCCTGATCGACCCGAGCCAGGGCTGACCGAGGTGATGTGGGCGCCGGACAGCCGGCATTTCGTCGCCAATGCGAGCGACGGCGGTGTGGTCGGCACCTGGAATGCGACCGTGTTCGCGGTGCGGCAGGGGCGCGCGCACAGGCTGGCGCCGCTGCGCGACGTGCAGCTTGCCGCCAACCGGCTGGCCCGCTGCGAAGAGCCTGAAACTGCGAACCTCGGCGTGGCTGCCTGGCTCGCGGGCGGTGCGGAAATGCTGGTCGTGGCGCAGGTGCCGCCGCATTCGTCATGCAGGAACATGGGGCAGATGCACGGCTATCGCGTGGCTACCGGGTCCGGCCGGATACTGGAAAGCCTGTCGCATGCCACGATGCGCAAGCGTTGGGGCCGGACGCTTGGCTGCAATGCCCGGTGACTCAGCTCAACTCGGCTTGGCTTGGCCTGGCTGCTGGCGCCGCGCCCAGCGCGCCGCCAGCACCGCACACACCATCAGCTGGATCTGGTGGAACAGCATCACCGGCAGGATCACCATGCCCAGCGCGCTCGGCGCGAACAGGACCTTGGCCATCGGCACCCCGCTGGCCAGGCTTTTCTTCGATCCGCAGAACACGATGGTGATCTCGTCTTCGCGCGAGAAGCCGAGGCGGCGGCTGATGAAGGTGGCCAGGCCCAGGGCAATCGCCAGCAGCACGCAGCACAGCACGCTCAGGCCCAGCAACGAGGACAGCGACAGCTTGTGCCACAAACCCTCGTTGACCGATTCGCTGAAGGCCGTGTAGACCACCAGCAGGATCGAGCCCTGGTCGACGATCTTCAGCATTGGCTTGTGGCGGTCGACCCAGGCGCCGATCCACGGGCGCAGCAACTGGCCGGCCAGGAAGGGCAGCAGCAGCTGGTAGACGATGGACAGCACCGCGTCCAACGGCGAGGCGCCGGGGCTCGATGCGCCCTGCACGATCAGCATCCCCACCAGCAGCGGCGTGACGAAGATGCCGACGAAGTTCGAGGCCGAGGCGCTGCACACGGCGGCTGCCACGTTCCCGCGCGCCATCGAGGTGAAGGCGATCGAGGATTGCACGGTCGAGGGCAGGGTGCACAGGAACAGGATACCGACGTAGAGCTCGGGCGGCAGCACGCCGCTGACCACGGGCTTCATCGCCAGGCCCAGCAGCGGGAACATCACGAAGGTCGAGGCCAGCACCACCAGGTGCAGGCGCCAGTTCGTCAGCCCGGACAGCAGGGCTTCGCGCGACAGCTTGGCGCCGTGGAGGAAGAACAGCAGGCCGATCGCGACCACGGTCACCTTGCCGAGCACCTGCGCGGTCTGGCCCTCGCAGGGCAGCAGGCTGGCCAGCGCCACGGTACACAGCAGCCAGGCGGAAAAGGCATCGGGGATGAGGCGGCGCAGCGGCGCAGTGATGCGGGATAGGAAGGACATGGCGGCTGTTCGGTATCGCGGAAGGTCAACCGCCTATTCTAGCCCTTTGTCGAGGACGGCGCAGGACCAGTCCGCCTGCGTAAAGACGCGGCGATCCGACAGCGTGAGTATCGGTGAGAAATCTATTTCCAGCTGTTAGCAGGAACTATATACTCCCCACTTGCTTTTTATTCACCCTGGGGTCCAACGTGTTCAAATCCACGCTTTTAAACTTCGCCCTGCCTGTGGTCGCCGTGATGGGGGTCATCGCCGCCGCCAACGCCGACGAGGGCCAGTGGCAGCCGCACCAGCTGCCGCAGCTGAAGTCCGAACTCAAGCGCATCGGCATCACCATCCCGGCCGAGAAACTGGCCGATCTGTCGAAGCATCCGATGAGCGCCATGGTGTCGCTGGGCGGCTGCTCGGCGTCCTTCGTCTCGCCGGACGGCCTGATCGTGACCAACCACCACTGCGCCTACGGTGCGGTGCAGCGCAACTCGACCCCGGAACACAACTACATCGTCAACGGCTACCTGGCCAAGACCCGCGATGCCGAGCTGCCGGGCGGCCCGAACACCCTGGTCTACGTGACCGAGAAGGTCGAGAACGTGACCGACCGCGTGCTCAAGGGCCTGTCCGCCAGCATGTCGGGCAAGGAGCGTCACGAGCAGGTCGAAAGCCGCATCAAGGCGCTGATCGCCGAATGCGAAAGCGACAAGGCTTACCGCTGCTCGGTGCCGGCCTTCCACCGCGGCCTCGAGTACTACCGCATCAGGCAGCTGATGGTGCGCGACGTGCGCCTGGTGTACGCGCCGGCCGACAGCGTCGGCAACTTTGGCGGCGACATCGACAACTACGAATTCCCGCGCCAGGCCGGCGACTTCTCCTTCGTGCGCGCCTATGTCGGCCCGGACGGCCGCCCGGCCGATCCGTCCCCGAACAACGTGCCGTATAAATCGAAGGACTTCCTGGTGGTGTCGGCCGAAGGCCTGAAGAACGGCGACCCGATCCTGCTGGCCGGCTACCCGGGCCGCACCAGCCGCTACAAGCTGCCGTCCGAGATCCGCTTCGCGCGCGACGTCGACTACCCGGCCAAGGCGGCATCGATCACCGCCGACCTGTCCGTCATCGCAGCAAGCACCATGGGCAACCCGGCCTGGGACGTGCGCTACGCCAGCGTGGCGAAGAGCCTGAACAACGTCCTGAAGAAGACCCAGGGCCTGATGGACGGCTTCGCGCGCACGGACATCGCCGCGATCAAGGACAAGCAGGACGCCGAGTTCCGCGGCTGGTACAAGCAACATGGCAAAGGCGGCAGCCTGCTGTCCGACCTCGATACCGTGATCGGCAACGACATGGCCACCTCGCAGCAGGAAGCCGCGTGGGCGGAAGCAACCCACAGCGACCTGCTCAAGAGCGCGCGCACCCTGTACCGCCTGTCGCTGGAGCGCCAGAAGCCTGACGCCCAGCGCGAAGCCGGCTACCAGGAACGCGACCTGTCCTTCATCAAGGCGCGCCTGACCCGCCTCGAACAGTCCTTCGTGCCCAGCGTCGACCAGGCCCGCTGGACCGCTGGCCTGAACCGCTACGCGAAGATCGATGCGAAGAACCATCCGCAAGGCCTGGACGCGCTGCTGCCGAAGGTCGACGCGATCCCGGCGCTGTACAAGTCGACCGAGCTGGCCGATACCGGCAAGCGCTTGGCCTGGATCGGCAAGGACCCGGAAGCCTTCCGCAAGTCGAACGATCCTTTCATCCAGCTGGCCGTGCGCCTGCAGGACACCGCGATGGCCCTGGAAGACCGCCGCAAGGAAGTCGACGGCAACCTGGAACGCGTGATCCCGCAATACATGGAAGCCGTGATCGCCTGGAAGAAATCGCAGGGCAAGCCGGTCTACCCGGACGCCAACTCGACCCTGCGCGTCACCTACGGCACCGTGGGTTCGTACACCCCGCGTGACGGTATTACCAAAGGTCCGTTCTCGACCGTCGAAGGCATCGTCCAGAAGGCCACCAACAAGGAGCCGTTCAACGCCCCCGCCAACCTGCTGCAAGCGATCCGCGAGAAGCGCTACGGCGTGTTCAAGGATCCGGTGCTGGGCACCGTGCCGGTCAACTTCCTGACCAGCGCCGATACCACCGGCGGCAACTCGGGTTCCGCGGTGATGAACAAGCGCGGCGAACTGGTCGGCCTGAACTTCGACTCCACCTATGAATCGATCACCAAGGACTGGTACTTCGACCCGGTGATCACGCGCGCGATCCACGTCGACATCCGCTACATGCTGTGGGTGATGAAGGAAGTCGACCACGCCGACAACCTGCTGAAGGAAATGACGATCAAGTATCCGAAGAAGTAATCGTCAGCTTCATCACGTCGTCCCCGCGAAGGCGGGGTCGACGTTTTTAGGGCGCGGGGACGACGTTTTTACGCCACCGGAAACCAGATATCGAACCGGGTTTCGCCCGGTCCGGCCGGCCCCAGCGCATACGTGCAGCCATGCCGCCCCAGCACCTCGCGCACGAACATCAGGCCGATGCCCTGGCCACCCTTCTTGGTGCTCACAAAAGGCGTGAACAGGCGCTGCGGCGCGCCATCCCCGAGCAGCCCCCCCGAATCGAACACCGACAGGCGCACGCGCTCGCCCAGGTCTTCCAGCTCGACCCGTATCGCGCCGCCGCCCGAACGGTCGCGCGCATTCCGCTCGTCGATCGCCTCGACCGCATTCTTGACGATGTTCAGCAGCGCCTGCTCGATCAGCTGCACGTCGAGCTGCAGGGGCGCGACGGCGTCGCAGCGGCTCCAGCCGAGCCCTATGCCGCGCGCGTTGCACTGCTCGCGGTTCAGCCACAGGATGTCGTCGACCACGTCCTGCAGGCGGGTCGGACGCAGTTCCGGCGCCGGCATCTTGACCACGCGGGTGAAGCGGTCGATGAAGTCGCCCAGGCTGATGTTGCGGCGCTTGACGGCGACGATGGCGGTGACGAAATCGCCGGCATCGCGCTCTTCCAGCTGGCCGCGGTAGGTCAGCAGGGAGTCGAGCACCGAGCCGGTGGCCGCCACCGTGTTGTTCACCTCGTGCGCGAGCACGCGGATCAGGCGCGCGTAGGTGGCGCGTTCCGAGTCTTCGAGTTCGGCGCTCAAGTCCTCGACGATCAGGAAGTGGCGCGCGAAGCCGCGGTCGAAGAAGCGGCTGCGCTGCGCGCGGTAGCGCCGGCCGTCGAGGTCGACCAGCAGCCGGCTGTCGCCGAGATCGAGTTCGTCGAGCTGGCGCACCAGGTCGCGGCTGCGCGCGATGCCCCGTCCGTCCAGCGCGGGATCGAAGCCGCCGGCGTGATCTTGTGGTGCGGCGGCCTGCCAGGCCGATAGCGGCCTGCCATGCGGCGCGTCCAGGCCCAGCAGGGTTGCGGCGCTCGCATTCACCAGGCTGATCGCGTGGTCGAAGTCGAACACCAGCACCGCGCTCGGCGTGGCTTCCAGCAGGCGCTCCAGGAAGCCCTGCTGCTCGCCGATCGCCAGGCGCTCCCGGTGCAGGGCGCCCAGCATGCCGTTGAACATGGCGACCAGCTCGTCGAGTTCCGACACGCCCGGCGCCGCCAGGCGCGCCGCGTACTGCTGGTCCTGCAGCAGGTCGTGGAAGCGGCGCGTGTAGCCGAGCGGCTCCAGTACGCGCCGCGTCAGCCACCAGCCCAGCGCCATGCTGGCCGCCAGCAGCAGTTCGGCGCCGACGAACAGCAGGGCTTGACCCGGCAGCAGCAGGGTGGCGCAGCCGGCAAGAAGCAGATGCAGCAGTGCCAGGTAAGCCGTGAGCCGCGCCTGGAGTTTGATGGCCGGCAGCTTCATTCCTCGCGCACGCCGGCGCCCAGGCCGTGGCGTTCGAGGCGGCGGTACAGCGCGGTACGCGACAGTCCCAGCGCCCTGGCCATGCGCGAGATATTCCCCGCGTGCTGCTGCAGCGCCTGTTCGATCATGTGGCGTTCGACCTGCTCGAGCGTCATCCCATCCACGCCCAGCCGGCCGTTGGGCGCGCCTTCGTCGACCGCGCTGGCGGCCTGGAAGTCGGCCTGGCCCAGGTGCTGCCTGCCGGCCAGGAGCAGGGCGCGCTCCAGGGTCTGCTTCAGCTGGCGGATATTCCCCGGCCAGGGCTGGTTCGACAGCCAGTCCAGCGCATCCTGCGCCAGCACGACCTCGCCCAGGCCATAGCCCTGCGCCACGCTGTCGGCGATATGGCGCGCCAGCAGCGGGATGTCGCTGCGGCGCTCGCGCAACGGCGGCAGGCGAATGGTAATAAGGTTCAGCCGGTAGAACAGGTCTTCGCGGAATTCGCCGCCGGCCACCAGCTCGGCCAGCTCGCGGTTGGTGGCCGAGACCACGCGCAGGTCGGCTTGCAGAGTCGTGCTGGCGCCGACCGGCTGGTAGCGCTGGTCCTGCAGCACGCGCAGCAGCTTGACCTGGTCGCCGCGCTGCAGTTCGCCGATCTCGTCGAGGAAGAGGGTGCCGCCGTCGGCCACGGCGACATGGCCCTTGCGGTCGCTGCGGGCGTCGGTAAAGGCGCCGCGCACGTGGCCGAACATTTCGCTCTCGAACAGCGAGCTGGTGATCGCGCCCATGTTGATCTTGACGATGGGGTGATCCGCCCGCGGGCTATTGCGGTGGATGGCGTCGGCGATCAGCTCCTTGCCGGTGCCGCTCTCGCCGAGGATCAGCACCGGCGCCCGGGTGCGCGCCACCTGGGCGATCGTCTCCAGCACCTTCAGCAGCTTCGGATGCTCGCCGACGATGGCGGAAAAATCGCATTGCGCGTCCAGCGAACGGCGCGTGAGTTTCGGACTCGAGGCCGGCGCGGCAAGATCCAGCGTGGCCTCGACCAGCGCCACCAGCTGGCCGTTGTCCCAGGGCTTGGTGAAGAAGTTGGCGGCGCCGGCCTTCACGCCGCGCACCGCCAGCGAAATCGAACCCCAGGCCGTCATCAGGAGCACCGGCAATGCCGGGTGCTGCTGCTTGATGCGGGCCAGCAGGTCCATGCCTTCCTCGCCGCTGGTCTGGAGCGAGAAGTTCATGTCCTGCAGGACCAGGTCGAACCGCAGGTCGACCGGCCCGGCCTGCAGCTGTTCGAGGGCCTGCTGCGGGCCGTCGGCGCAGACCGTGTCGAAACCGGACTGCTTGAGCAGCAGGGCCAGCGAGACCTGGACCGCGCTGTCATCGTCGACGATCAGGATGCGGCGCTTGCGTGTTGATTCCATGCTTTTCAATTCTTGTTTTATTCGTAGTGCAGCGCTTCGGTCGGGCTGAGGCGGCTGGCGCGCCATCCCGGGTAGAGCGAGCAAAGCAAGGATAGCAGATAGATCACGCCCATCGACAGCCCGGCGGCGCCGAGGAAGACCAGCCAGTTCAGGCTGTCGCCCAGCGCGCCCGTCACTGGCAGCTGCACCAGCAGCACGAGGCCGAGCACCATCGCGAAGGAGCTGAGCAGCAGTTGTTCGGTGACGATCTGCCGGTAGATGTCGCCGGCGGAGGCGCCGACCGCGCGGCGCAGGCCGATCTCCGGAATGCGCCGCGTGGTGTTCTGCCACAGCACCCCGAACAGGCCGAAGGCGACCATCGCGAGCATGAAGGCGGCGATCACGCCGACGACGGCCAGCGGCACCAGGTGTTCCTTCAGCAGCGAGGCCCGCATCGAGGACAGCGGCGCGATCTCGTAGGTCCAGTCGTTGCGGATCAGCTTCAGCTGGCGGTTCAGCTTCGCTTCGAAAGCGCGCGGGGTGCCCGGTGCGACCTTCAGCAGGATGACGTTGACGCGCGACTTGCCGGCCAGCGGCGCGAAGCGGGTCATGATGAAGTTGGTGGGTGCCGACAGCGGTCCCCGGTTGCGGAAGGTGTCGATGATGCCGACCACCTTCAGGGTCCGCGTGACCTTGTCCTCGGTATGCGGGAACTGCATGCCCAGCGCGTCGCGGCCGGGGAACATGGCCGCCGCGAGGCGCCGGTCCAGCACCACCGGCTGCGCCGCGGCGCCTTCGTCGCGGGCGTCGAACCAGCGCCCGCGCACCATGCCCAGGCCCATGGTGCGGGCAAAGCCGTCGTCGGCCTCGAGGATATTGGTGTCGACCGTGGCGCCGGTCTGGGGCGATTTGTAGGAGGTGGTCCAGGTGTTCATCCTGTAGGGGGCATACGCGGCGAAGCCGATGGAACGGACTTCAGGCAGCCTATCGAGGCCGCGCCGCAGCGTATCGTAGGTATCGGCCGGGAACATGGCGATGTCCGCGCCGGTGCGGATCGTCACCGACCAGGTATCGCTGCCGTCGAAGCCGATCGGCTCGCGGTACAGCTGCCAGTAGCGCAGGCCGAAGGCGGCCACGCCGAACACGATGGCGAAGGCGAGCAGGATCTCGAGGCTCAGCATCAGGTTCCTGGATTTGCGCTTCCAGGTCAGCTTCAACAGGTGGCGCAGCATCATGCGGTTCCTTTCAGGGCGTGGACGGGATCGAGGCGCGACATGTTCCAGGCGGGGATCACGCCGGACAGCAGCCCGAAGATAAAGGCCAGCAGCATGCCGTAGCCGAACACCGGCAGGTTGACGCCGATCTTCAGGTAGGGAATCAGCTGCGAAGCTTCCAGCCACCACAGCACGCCCTGGGTGGCGGCGAGGCCGAGCAGGCCGCCGGCAAGGCACAGCAGGATGTTCTCGACCACCAGCTGGCCGACCAGCTGCATGCTGGTGGCGCCGAAGGCCTTGCGCACCCCGATTTCCGCGCTGCGTTCGAGGATGCGCCCCATGTTCAGGTTGACCAGGTTCAGAGCCGGCAGCAGCATGAACAGCAGCATGCCGCTGCCTATCATCGTCAGCAGCCTGCGGGCGCCGGAGTCGAGCGCCGCGTCGCGGTTCATCTCGCCGCCGAGCAGGTTGCGGGCGACCAGGTCGAGCTTGCTGTCGGCCCAGAAGGTGGTGGTGGCGTAGGTTTTCGGATCCTCCGTCACGAAGCCTTTTGCGATGCGCGCAACCTCCTGCTGGATGCGCGGCAGGTCGGACGGGCTCTTCGCCAGCAGCATGGCGGCGAAGGAGCCCGTGAGCTGGTTCTGGTAGTCGCTCGACGGGAAGGTCGAGAGCGGGGCCCACATGTCGGCGAAGGCATTGATGTGGATGACGTCCTCGACCACGCCGATGACGTGGAACAGCTGGCCGCCGGCGCTGATGGCCTGGCCGACCGCGGCGGCAGGCGGGCCGCCGAACAGCTTGCGGGCGCTCGCGGCATTGATCACGGCGACCAGGCGTCCGGCAGTCTCGTCATCCTCGTTCGGCAGGCGCCCGGCCAGCACCTTGAAGTCGAGGATCTTCCAGTAGTCGGCGTCGACCCGCCGCATCTGCAGTTCGCTGACGCGGTCGCCCTGGTAGATCGACACCGCGTCCGGCGTGGTGAAGGCCGAGACGCGCTCGACGCCGGACATGGGCTTCAGGTACTTGTCGATGGTCTTGTAGCCGAGCAGGCCGGTTCGGATCGTGCTGCGGTCGGCGCTCATGCTGCGCATGCTGTAGATCTGCAGGAAGCGGTCGCTCCTGCCCTCGACGCCGGTCGGCCAGAAGGTGGTTTCGAGCAGGGCGGTGATCACCATCAGCACTACCAGCGTGAGCACGATGCAGGCAAGGTTAATCGCCGTGAACAGCTTGCGGCGCATGAAGACCTTCCAGGCGGTGAGCAGGTAGTTACGCAGCATGGAGGTGCTCCGGGCTGACCAGCTGGCCGTCGAATACGCGCACGATCCGGTTGGTGCGGCGCGCTTCCTGTTCGTCGTGGGTGACCATCACCACGGTCGTGCCTTCCGCATTCAGCTTGAGCAGGATGTCCATGACTTCCTCGCCCATCTTGCTGTCCAGGTTGCCGGTCGGCTCGTCGGCCAGCAGGATCTTCGGCTGGCCGACGATGGCGCGGGCGATCGCCACGCGCTGCTGCTGGCCGCCGGACAGCTGGTTCGGGTAGTGGTCCATGCGCGCGCCCAGGCCGACCTTTTCCAGCGCCGCGCGCGCCAGGCGGCGCCGTTCGGCACCGCTGCCGCTGCGGTAGAGCAGGGGCAGTTCGACGTTGTCGATCACGCGCAGGTCCGGGATCAGGTGGAAGCTCTGGAAGATGAAGCCGAAAGTGCGGTTGCGCAGGGCCGCCAGCTGGCGGTCGCCATGGCCCTTCATCGATGCGCCGCCGATCTCGACGCTGCCCTGGCCGGGGCGGTCGAGCAGGCCGATGATGTTCAGCAGCGTGCTCTTGCCGCAGCCGCTGGGGCCCATCATGGCCACGAATTCGCCTTCCCTGACATGCAGGTCGATGTCCTTCAGGGCGAGGGTTTCGACCTTGTCGGTGCGGTAGGTCTTGCTGACCTTGTTCAGTTTGATCATGTCGTTCTCCTTATTCGGTAATACGGATGCGGTCCAGATCCTTGAAGGCGCTGGTGTCGGATACGATGAAGCGTTCGCCCGGCTGCGCGCCGTCGACCACCTCGACGACCTTGCCGTCGCTGGCGCCGAGCGTCAGCAGGATCCTGTGGGCGGCGCCGTCGCGCACGGCAAAGGCGGGCTGGCGTCCCTTGCCGTTGAAGGCCGTGCCGCTGTCGATCACCAGCACGTTGGCGCGGCGCTCGGTGACGATGTTGGCGTCGACCCGCATCTTGTTGCGCAGGTGCGGGTTGTGTGGCTGTTCGAGGTCGACCAGCAGCTTGATGGTGCCGTTCTGGATTTCGGGCAGGATGGTGTGCACCCGGCCCGCCAGGACCTCGCCGTTCTGCTCGACGCGCACCGGCTGGCCGGCCGCCAGCTGGCGCGCGTGGAAGTCGGACAGGGTCGCCTCGACGCGGTAGTTGTTCAGCTCCGAGATGCGCGCCACCAGCTGGCCGGCGGTGACGCTGGCGCCTTCTTCCTCGACCAGTGAGGTCAGCATGCCGGAGAAGGGCGCCCGTACCCGGGTCTGTTCCAGCAGGCCCTCCTGGCGGGCGATCTGCTTCTGCAGGATAGCCTTTTGCAGGTTCGCGGCGGCGATGCTGCTCGCCGTGCTGCGGCGCGTGTCCTCGATCAGCTCGCGCTGCTGGCGCAGCTGGACTTCGTTGCGCTGCACGCCCAGTTCCGAGCTCAGGAGGTCCTGGCCCGACACCAGGCCGCTTTCGCGCAGCTTGCGGTTGCGCTCGCGCAGCGCGCGGCTGGCCTGCAGGTCGATCTCCAGCAGTTCGATCGTGGACCTGGTCTGCTTGAGCTTCTGCTCCATGTCGAGCCTGAGACCGAGAACCTTGTTTTCCTGCTGCGCCAGCTGCTCTTTCAACGACTCGAGCGCCAGGCGGATCTCGCGGTCGTCCAGTTCCAGCAGCAGCTCGCCCTGTTTCACCTGCTGGCCCGGCTTGGCCAGCACGCGTGCGACACGGCTCGCGCCCGGACTGGACACGACTTCCTCGTGCACCGGGATGACCACGCCGGCGGCGTTGATGGTGTTGTCGACGTTACCGCGCCTGACCTCGGCCACGACGATGTCGGCAGCAGTCACGCCGGGACGCACGGCGCGGTTGATGCCCCAGGCCGCGGCTAGGAAGCCGGCGCACAGCAGGATGCCGGTGGCAAGGCGGAGGAAGTGGCGGCGGCGCAGGGTGTCGATGCCGATGGCTTGGTCCATGAGGATGCTTGCTTTGAAAGAGTCGGAATGCATCCTTCATTGCAAGCATCGTGCCAGAGGGCTTTTCCCCCTGGCGGATGCATGCGGCGCGCCGTCGCGCTGCCCGTGCGCGGGCAGTGGTGTCCGGATCCGGGCAGTCTGACCCTGGCTCAGTGGCCCAGGTTTTTGGCCAGGAAAGCTTCGAGGCGCTGGTAGAACTCGGTCACGTTCTTCGTGTCGTAGAAGCCGTGGCCCTCGTCGGGCGCCAGGAACCACTCCGGCGGATGGCCGGCCTTGGTCAGCGCGTCGCGCATTGCCTCGGCCTGGTTGAGCGGCGCGCGCTTGTCCTTGCAGCCGTGGACCAGCAGCACCGGGGCCTTGATTCGCGCCGCCTGCAGCGCCGGCGAGAAGCGGTCGAGTTCCGCCTTGTCGGTGCCGATGTAGCGCCTGAGTTGGGCCAGGAAGCGCACGTCGTTTTTCGCTTCCGCCGTCGTCTCCATCAAATTCAGGTCGTACACGCCGGCATAGCCGACCGCGCAGCGGAACATGTCGGGTTCGCGCGCCGCCAGCATCAGCGCCGAATAGCCGCCGAAGCTGGCGCCGACCACGCAGATTCGCCCGGGGTCGACCGTGCCCTGGGCTATGGCCCAGCGCACGCCATCGACCAGGTCGTCCTGGATCTTGCCGCCCCACTGGCGGTAACCGGCGCGCATGAAGTTCGGACCGCGTCCGTCAGAGCCGCGGAAGTTGACCTGCAGGACGGCGTAGCCGCGGCTGGCGAGGAACTGGGCGTCGGTGTCGAAGAACCAGTCGTCGGCCACGCCGTGCGGACCGCCGTGCGGCAGCAGCACCATCGGCAGCTTGACGCCGGGCGCGGCCGGTGGCGCCGTCAGGAAGCCGTGCAGCGTCACGCCGTCGCGGGTGCGGAAGCTGACCGGGCGGCGCTCCGCCATCCGCTCGGCGTCGATGCCTTCCATCGCAGAGAACAGCAGCTCGGCCTTGCCTGTGTTCTTGTTGAACAGGTAGTAGGAGCCGGGATCGCGGTCGCTGGAGACGCCGAACAGCAGCAGCTTGCCGTCCTGGCTGAAGCTGTGGAAGCTGACCCAGGCACCCGGGAACTGCTGGCTGAGCAGCTTGTGCAAGCGCGCATCCTCGCTGCCCTCGTCGAAGTACACGGCACGCGCGGCGCCAAGGCCGGCGCGTGCGCCGAAGGGCATGCCGCCGCCGGCGCCGACCAGCAGGCCTGCGGGCTCCGCAACGGGATCGGTGTACAGCGTGGTGCGCTCGCCGGTGGCCAGGTTTTCCTGCACCAGCGCATCGGGCTCGCCGGACTTCGAGTAGAGCGCCGCGAAGCGGCTGTCGTCGGCGGAGAAACCGATCGGCACATAACGCTGTGCCTGGGATTCGACCTTGTTCCAGGCCCCGTTGGCATCGTCGCGCCGGAACAGCAGCGCGTAATTGTCTTCGTCGGTGCCGTGGGCGAAGCGCGGCTTGCCGTCGTGCTGGATCAGGAAGCCCAGGCCGCGTACCGGGAGCGTGGCGAGCAGTTTGCGCACCGCGCTGCGCGCGTCGATGTCGTACAGGAGCGTGCGGTCGGCCTCCCACAGGCGCGAGGTCACGAACACGTGGTCGTTGTAGCTGCCGCCGACGTCCTCGAGGTAGCCGTAGGCTTCGTCGGAAGGGTAGCGGTTGCCGCGCGAGGACTGCTGGAACATGCGGTAGCCGTGCAGGTATTCCTGCTTCTTGCCGTCGTAGTCGGTGGCGAGCAGTTCGCCGGTCGACACCGGCTTTTCGCGCGAGCCCAGCTCCATGCCGCGCGCAATCACCAGCCGCTTGTTGCTGACCCAGCGGCAGTCGAGCGGCACCTCGAAGGCCGGCAGGCGGATCGCGCCTTCCACCTTCAGGTCAGGCAGCGAGTACACCATTACGACCGGAACCGGACGCTCGCCGTTCGGCATGCGGACCGTGACGGCGATGTGTTTGCCGTCCGGCGCCAGGCGCGGCAGCGAGTACTGGTCTTCGCCGGCGAAGGCGGCAATCGGGATGGAGGGAGTGGCGGGTGCGGCAAGGGCTGGCAGCCGGGTCGCAAGCAGGGCGGCGCAAAGCAGGATTCTGGGCAGGCGCATGGCGTTTCGGTAGACACTCGGTGGGTGGAATATGCATGAGTATAGCGCCGGGCCGGCAGCCGAAATCCTCACTTTGTCACGGCGCGGCGGCCGGACGAACGGCGGCCCGGCTTGCGGATTCGCGCGCCACCTTCCATAATCGCCTGTTGACCTGACATCTTCCCACCCTGCCGCGCATGAACGACCCGCTTTCCTTCCTCGGCTTTTCGACCACGCCGCTGGAGCTCATCTCCTTCGTCCTGTCGATCGCGACGGTGCTCCTGAATATTCGCCGCATCCACTGGGCCTGGCTGTTCGCGATCGTCTCGTCCGCCACCTACGGCATCGTCTTCTTCAAGGCCCGTCTTTACGGTGACGCCGGCCTGCAGGAGGTGTTCATCGTCGCCTCGATCTGGGGCTGGTACGAATGGCTGCGCGGCACGGGCAGCGACGACAGGCCGCTGGTGGTGAGCTGGCTGGACCGCAAGGGCTGGACCTGGTTGCTGGCCGGCTGGCTGCTCGGCTTTCTCCTGCTGTCCTGGTTCCTGCACGCCTGGACCGACACCGACGTGCCGCACACCGACGCTTTCCTGACCGCCGGGAGCCTGCTCGGCACCCTGCTCGCGGCGCGCAAGAAGGTCGAGAACTGGCATGTGTGGATCGTGGTCGACGTGCTCTACGTCGGCCTGTACGTCTACAAGGGCCTGCACCTGACCGCGGTGCTGTATGCGGTGTTCGTGCTCATGGCGGCGCTGGGCCTGCGCACCTGGGCGCGCGCGGCGCGCGAGGGCGTGCGATGACCCGCAGTTTGCCCGTTGCACGTATCGCGATCCTCGGCGCGGAGTCGACCGGGAAGTCGACGCTGGCCCCGGCACTGGCCGCGCGTTATGAAACGCTGTGGGTGCCGGAGTACCTGCGCGAATTCGTCGAGACGCGGCAGCGCGTGCCCTTCGAGGACGACCAGCCCGGCATCGCGCGCACCCAGCGTGCGCGCGAAGATGCGATGGCGGCATCGCCGGACGCACGGCGCTTCCTGTTCTGCGACACCACGCCGCTGATGACGGCGGTCTACAGCCGCATCTACTGGGGCAGGGTGCCGCCCGACCTGCTGGCGCTGGAAGCCGGACACGATTACGCCCTGACCCTGGTGGCGGGGCTGGACCTGCCCTGGGTGCCGGATGGCCTGCAGCGGGAATCGGAAGAAGTGAGAAAGCAGGTGCACGAATGCCTGCTGGCGGTGCTGCGCGAACGGGGCATCCCGTTCACGCTGCTGGAAGGCGACCTGCCGCAGCGGATGCGGCAGGTTGAACGCCTGCTCGGCTAGACTTCAGAAGTCGAACTGGCCGGAGATGCGGAAGGTGCGCGGCGCGCCCGGCAGCAGGTAGCCGCCCAGCGCCGGCGTGACGTCGCGCCAGTAGAACTTGTCGAACAGGTTGTCGACGCGGGCGCGCAGCGTCATCTTCGTCGCGCCCAGGTTCATGGCATAGGCGGCGCCCAGCCCGAACACGTGGTAGCCGGGCACCATCACGCGGTTCTCGACGTCGAAGGCCTTCCTGCCCGAATACTGCCAGTTGGCGTCGACTTTCAGGCCCGGCAGCTGGGGCAGGGCGTACTCGATCCAGCTGGTGGACTTGAAGTTGGGGACGTCGGTGACGCGCTTGCCGTCGATGCCGGCGTCGCCGGTGCCGTCCTGGCGCGTGTTGAGGGCCATCAGCGACACGCCTGCCTGGAGGCCGGCGCCCAGATTGCCGTCCGCCGCCAGCTCGAGGCCGCGGTGGGTCTCGCGGCCGCCGCGCACATAGGGGTGGCGCTGCAGGGTCTCGCCATTGACCACCACTGGCACGGTACGGTTCGGGTCCGTGTATTCGAGGCCCTGGCGGATCTGGAACAACGCCGCTGACAGGTTCAGGCCGGCCACCGAACCCTTGGTGCCGATCTCGAACTGCTTCGAGCGGCCCGGCTCGAGGACCTGGTTCTCGTTCGCGGTTTCCATCGGCGCGATGCCGCCGTGTTGCAGGCCGTGGCTGACCGAGCCGTAGACATTCCAGTCGCGGTTCAATCCATACACCAGCGCGAGGCTCGGCAGCAGGAAGTGCGCGCGGCTAGCCACGTAGGCGGGCACGGGCAGATCCGCTTCCCAGTCGCGGCGTTTGGTCTGCACGTAGCGCAGGCCGCCGTGCAGGGTCAGCTGCGGCGTGAGGGTCACGATATCCTGGGCGAACAGCGCGCTTTCCCGGTCGCTGCGGCGCTCGAACACGGGGCCGGTCACGCGCTCCGGGCCGACGTGCGGCGTGTCCAGCGGATGCCAGATATTGCTGTAGCCGACGTAGTCGTAGACGTAGTCGCCGAAGCTGTCGTGGCGTTCCGAATACGAAGCGCCGACGGTCAGCTGGTGCTTGACACCGCCGGTCGCGAAGCGCCCCTGCAGCATGGCCTGCAGGCCCCACGGGGTCTTGCGCTCGCCCACGCTCTGGTAGTCGTAGACGTCGTAGTCGCCGTTCGAGCAGTAGCCAGGATAGTAGCCGTCGCCCTCGTTGCTGCAGCCGTAGGGGAAGGCGGTGAAGTCGTCGCGCTTGAACCAGTGCTTGTTGGCGGCCACCGTGGCTTTCCAGCCATCCGCCAGTTTGTATTCGAAGCGCAGGCCGAGGTTGGTGTCGCGGGTGTCGACCGGACGGGCCCAGGGCTGGTCGTTCAGGAGCAGCTTGTTGGAGACGCCGCTCGGCAGCACCTCGTTGCGGATCAGCTGGTAGCCGGGCGCGGTGAGCTGGGCCTTGTGCTGCCAGTCGAGGTCGAGCTCCAGTTTGGCATCCGGCGTGATCTGCCAGTCGAAGGCGCCGGAGACGAACTGGCGCTCGCCGTTCGCGCCGCGCACGTAGGAGTGCAGATCGGCGGCGGCGGCGTTGATGCGGTAACCGAAGCGGCGGTCCTCGAAGCGGCCGCCCAGGTCGACGGTGCCGTACAGGGTGCCGCGTTCGCTGACTTCGACGGTGGCGGAACGCAGCAGCGTATTCGTCGGGCGCTTGGTCACGTAGTTGACGATGCCGCCCGGCGTGGCGACGCCCGCGGTGAGGCCGGCCAGGCCCTTCAGGATCTCGATGCGCTCCTTGTTCTCCAGCGGGATCTGGGTATCGCCCGGAATCGCGAAGCCGTCCTTGCGGTAGCTGTAGTTGTTGTCGAGGGCGAAGCCGCGGATCGAGAACTGCTCGGCATAGCCGACCGCGTTGTAGGCGTCGCTGACCGAGGCGTCGTAGCGCACCGCCTCGGTGCTCGAGCGGATCGACAGGTCCTGCATCTGCGTGCGGCCGATGGCGGTGATCGAGGCCGGGGTGTCGACGATCGGCGTGTCGGCAAAGCCGCCGACGCCGGCGCGCTCCAGGCCGGGTGCGCGGGCGCCGGTGACGACGACTTCGGCGATCGGCTGGGCGGCCTGGTCCTGGGACTGGGCGTGGGCGTTCAGGGAGAAGGCCTGCAGGATGGCGCAGGCCAGGATCGAATACTTCAGTTCAGGTTTCATCGTTTGCTCGTCTTCGCGCGCCGTTTGGCGTCGCTGCTTTTTTTAAAAGCCGGAGCCAACTGGGGAAGGGCAAACAGGAATGGACGCCGTCTCAGGCATCACCTTGCGCTTTCCTTCGCTGGCATTATCCAGATCAGGTACGAAGGGTATCTCTCACCCGGCAGCGAACAGCGGCTGCCAGGACCCCTAGCGAAGGCGCGAGTGTAGCATGGATGCGGGACGGCGTGGTGCTTGTGGCAAGTGTGGTCGGGCGGCGCTCAGGTTCTCTGCGTAACATAAGCTTCGCGCAACGGCCGCCAGCCCAGCCGCTTTTCGATCAGGCGGCGGTAGCGCGTGTCGATGTGGGCCGGCGTGCGGCGCACGTAGTCCTCGGCCTTGGCGCGGTCCTCGCCCTGCAGGCTGTCGAGCCAGGCGACGGCTTCTTCCGAGGTCGGTGCGCGGCCGCTGGCGCCTTCGAACTTGGCGGGCAGGGCGGTCCAGACGACGGCGTCGATGCCTTTGCGTTGCATCCATGCGGCGATGCGCGTATCCACTTGCGCGCCGTCGACCGGTGGGATGCTGCCGACGCATTCGGGGTAGCCGGGATGGATCTGCTCGCGCTCGCCCAGCATGGCGCGCGCGGTGTCGAGGTCGCGCGTGGCGAGCCAGGCCCAGTAGGTCGGGACCGGCTTGAAGCCTTCGCACAGGGCGAGCGCCAGCTCGGGATCGTCGTCGCTCTGGCGGACGAATTCGATGGGGAGGTGCGGGCCGTCGGGATGCCAGCCGGAGGCCAGCTTGAGTGGTTGGGGCTTGTACAGCAGGGAACCCCAGGCGATGCAGGCGATGTTCATGGGCACTTGCTTAATTTGACGATATTGAGTGCCAGTCTAGCCCGCCTGGGGAAAGCGGGGTGCACGGGTGTGCGTGCACCGCCGCCTGTGTTTACATCAAAGGCTGCGCTCCAGCACCTTCCTGCTGACGTCCAGCGTCACCTCGCCGGTCTCGCCCAGTCTGGTCATGCCGTGGGCTTCCAGCGCGTTGACCACCGCCGGCACCACATCCTTGCCGAGGCCATAGTCCGACAGTTTCGTCGGCACGCCCACCGAACGGAAGAACGCCTCGGTGCGGGCAATCGCCGCCTCGATGCGCGCATCTTCGTCGCCATCGACCAGGTCCCACACGCGCGCCGCGTACTGCAATAACTTTGCCCGCTTGGCCTCGCGGCGTTCGCGCAGCATGGCCGGCAGGACGACCGCCAGGGTCTGGGCGTGGTCGAGGCCGTACAGCGCGGTCAGCTCGTGGCCGATCATGTGGGTGGCCCAGTCCTGGTTCACGCCGGCGCCGATCAGGCCATTCAGGGCCAGGGTCGCGGTCCACATCAGGTTGGCGCGCACTTCATAGTTTTCCGGCTCGGCGAGCGCTCGCGGGCCTTCTTCGACCAGGGTCTGCAGCAGACCCTCGGCAAAGCGGTCCTGCACCTTGGCGTTGCCGGATACCGTCATGTACTGCTCCATGACGTGCACGAAAGCGTCGACGATGCCGTTGCCGACCTGGCGCGCGGGCAGGGTGTAGGTGCGGGTCGGATCAAGGATGGCGAATTGCGGGAACACCATGCGCGACATGAAGGCGAACTTTTCCTGGGTCGCCTTCTTCGTGATCACGCTGCCCGAGTTCATCTCGGAACCGGTGGCCGGCAGGGTCAGCACCGCGCCGAAGGGCAGGGCCGCGCGCACGTTCTTCGCGTGCTGCTCGAGGATGGTCCAGGGATCGTCGTCCAGCTTGGCGCCCGCGGCGACGAACTTGGTGCCGTCAATGACCGAGCCGCCGCCCACGGCCACCAGGTAATCGACGTTCTCGCGCTTGACCAGGGCGATGGCCTGGGTCAGGGTTTCGTAGCTGGGATTGGGCTCGATGCCGCCGAATTCGAAGACGGTATGGTCCTTGAGTGCGCTCATCACGGCATCGTAGGTGCCGTTGGCGCGGATGCTGCCGCCGCCGTACAGCACCAGCACGCGGGCGCCGCCCGGGACCAGCTTGGACAGGCGCTCGATCTGGCCTTCGCCGAACAGGATGCGGGTCGGGTTGTAGAAGTCGAAGTTAAGCAAAATGAAAATCCCCCTCGGGTTGCACAGGAGGGGGATTATCGCCGAGCCCTGGAAACTGCGCTGGCGGGAGGCTAGACCTGCGCCGGCTCCAGCACCGGCGCCGCATGTTCGACGTGGGCCCGCGCGTGCAGCAGGTGGCGCTGCAGCGTGTTGCGGGCCGATTCGCCGATCAGGCGCCAGTGCTCGCGGCGCTGGGCGGCGCGCTTGCGGTGCTTGGACGGCATGTCGGACAGCGGCTTGACATAGAAGGGCAGCGCGATGCGGTAACCCTGCTTGCCCGGCAGTTCCTCGCCGCCCAGGATCTTCCAGAAGCCGTCGTAGGCGTTGGCGAAGTGCTTTTCCGGATCGGGGT
>Ga0265798_10000550_pt1 | contig 61764 bp, 42 predicted proteins | sample P3T30metagenome_FD_192430 | JGI IMG/M metagenome (GOLD analysis project Ga0265798, IMG submission 192430) | Plant litter microbial communities from East Loma Ridge, Irvine, California - P3 T30 | ecosystem: Environmental > Terrestrial > Plant litter > Unclassified | place: USA: California... | reverse complement strand
CAGGGCCATCACGGTCGCGCCGACGTCCCAGTCGCGCTTGACTTCCTGGGTCACGCGCGCCGCCACCAGCTGGGCGAAGGAGCGGGTGTCCAGGCCGCCCGAGCGGTCCTGCGCCACCTTGGCGGCGTAGCGCCCGGTGAACACGGTTTCCGCACGCGGCTGCCAGTTGGCGGTGATGCCGATCGAGTGCACGGCGCGCTCCAGGTCGGCGATGCCGGTGTCGCGCTCCAGCTTGTACTCGTACTTGGCCAGGCCGTTCCAGCCCAGGGTTTCCAGCGCGCGGTAGGCGACGCCGGCCTGCAGCAAGTCGTTCGCGCGCAGGCTGTCGTTGCCCTTGCTGCGGGTTGCGGCCAGGGTGTTCTTGCCGAGCAGGGCCCAGGTCTCGTTCAGCTTGTAGGCCGCGCCGACGGTGGACAGCACGCTGTCGCTGTCGACGGCGTGGCGCCATTCGAGGCGGGTGTTGGCGCGCAGCGCCGGATCGCGGGCATATTCCAGGGCCACGGCGGCGGCCACCGATTCATTCGCGGCGTTGCCTGCCAGCACTTTAACACGCTCGAGGCTGGTGCTTGCACGTACGCCTTCGGCCACGCTCCACAGGTTGCGCAGACCCAACGCCGCCTCGGCCTGGCGGCCGTCGAGGCCGGGGCCGCGGGCGCGGTATTCGGAGAACACGCGGCCATCCTTCATGTAGTCGGAATCGATACCGATCACGGTGGCGTTGCGTTGCTGGCCTTCGTTCAGCGCGTAGTTCGAGCCCAGGCTGCTGATCAGCTCATGGCGGCCGTAGATACGGCTGCCGCCGGCCAGGCGGTAGTCGCCGCCCAGGGCCAGCATGCGGCGGCCGCTGTCCTTGACGTCCTGCTCGCCTTCCAGGTAGACGCCGGCCTGCGGCAGGCCCGGCACCTGGGTCGAGACCTTGGCGCGCACGCTGGTCAGGTCCGGCTGCACCAGGGTGGTGCCGTCGGCCGCGTTCTCGTGGGCGCGGCGCACGCCGCCTTCCACGCGCACGCCGTTGCCGAAGGCATAGCCGGCGTTCACCTGGCCGCCGTCGCGCGAGGCGCCGGTGGTGAGATCCGCACTGTGGATCAGCTCGGCGCCGACGCTGACGCGCTCGTTGGCACGGTAAGTGACCTGGGCACCGGCTTCGGCGCGGCCTTTCGGCAGGCTGGCGGCCGGGTTGTCGAAATACGGGTCGGCGCGGCCTGCATAGATGTGGCTTTCCAGCTTGCCGTCCTTGCGGACCGCGTCGACGCGGGCGGCGCGGCCTTCCATGCTGGATTTCTCCATGCGGGCGCCTTCCACGGTGATGGTGGTCTTGTCGTCCGGACGCAGGGTGCCGTTGACGCTGGCGAGCGTCGTCGGGGCGGCCGGGTTGCGGTCGTTGACGTAGCTGCCGCCGATCTCGACGTGCTTGCCCAATTTATATTGAGCGGCCGTGCCGGCGATCCAGAAGTTCGGGCTGCCCTGGTCGATCTCGTAGCTGATGCGGATAGTCACCGGGTTCAGGTCGGCGTCCAGGCTGGCGATCGGCGCGCGGAACAGGATGCGGCCGGTCAGCGCTTCGATGTCGTAGTCGGCGTAGCGGCTCATCAGGCGGCTCGACACCAGCACACCCGGGCGGTTGCGGTCGCGGATGATGATTTCGATGCGTTCGCTGTTGATCACCATCACGCCGCTGCCGGTCAGGTAAGGGCCCGAGGTGCCGTTGGCGGCGATTTCCTCGACCATCTGGCGGGTGCTGTCGTGGCTGGCGAAGGAATCGACGGTCAGGCCACCCGCTTCGTAGTGGTGGCGCAGGCCGTTCAGCGCGCGGTTGTAGGCGCCCAGGTTGCGCGACGGGGTCGTGCCCGGCGGGGTGAAGTCGCCGAACAGCAGGTACGACTTGTTGCGGTCGGCACGCAGGTACAGGCGGCTGGTCGACTGGGCGTCGAAGCCGCGCTGGGCGTCGTCGCCATAGGTCGGGTAGTACTGGGTCGGGTCGAGGTCGCGGAACAGCTTGTTCTCGCTGACCTTGTCCGAATCGTAGGCCAGGGTCAGCAGGGTGTCGTTCGCAACCTTGCCCTTGGCAAACACGGCGGCGCGGGCGCCCAGTTCGGCGGTATTCGCGCCGTGGCTGGTCGACAGGCTGCGCAGCGCGTCTTCGAAACCGTTGAACTCGCGTTCCGGCTTGCTCACGTTGCCACCGATGCGCTTGAAGCTGAGGGCGCCGTCGACCACGCCGGCCGCGACCATTGGACGCAGGTCGGGCACGAATTCGACGCGGGTGGCCGCTTCGATGTTGCCGGCGTGCGCCTTGATGCGGGCTTCGCCGGCTTCCTTCGGGGCGCGCAGGGCGACCTGCGCCTGGCCGCCTTCGACGAACAGCTGCAGGCCCGGCTCGCGCGGATCCAGGTCGGCCTGTTCCCAGTCGCCGAGATTGGTGTCGAGGGTGACGGCGGTGCGCTCGGCCACCGGCACGCCGGCGCCGTCTTCCAGGCGCACGCGGAGGCCGGCCAGGCTGCGGCCGTCGGCGGCGATGCTGGCCTTGTCCATCTCGAGGACGACGCGCGCCAGCTTGCCCGGGGCCAGCACGGTGAGCTGCTGGGTGCCGCGGGCGTTGCCGAAGGCGTCGCGCTGGGTCACGGCCAGCACGTTCTTGCCCGGCTGGAAGGCCACGCCGACGAATTCCCAGCTTTCCAGCTGGCGCGCGGCAACGGTGCTGCGCTTGCCGATACGATCGGAGCCGACCGCCTTGCCGTTCACGGTCAGTTCGAAGCTGACGCCGTTCAGGCCCTTGACGCGCACGGTGGCGAGGGTCTGCGGCAGCACGGCACCGTTCTCCAGGCCGATGAAGGCGAGGCTGTTGTCCAGGGTGTTCAGGTCGATCGCGGCGACAGCGGTCTTGGCGGCCTTGGCCGGCGCCGTGATCTGGGCCTGGGCATGTTCGGCGGCCGTCAAGGCGTCGCGGCGGGCGGCGATGGCGGCGTGGAGCTCGGTGCTGCAGTTGGCGATGGCGAAGTCGGCCTTGGCCAGTTCGCCGTCGTGGACGTCGACGAAGCGGCTGCCCGCGTCGCCGACGTTGCGCTGCGACAAGATCGCCAGCTGGCTGCCGGCCGGCAGGGTCGACATGTCGACCTTGGCCACGTGGGTGCGCGGACGCAGGTCGGCGAAGCTGTAGCGGCCGTCGGCATCGGTGATCGCGTAGCTGCCGTCTTCCAGGTAGACGCGCACGCCCGGTACGCCCGCTTCTTTCGGGCCGCGCAGCCTGTCGCCGTCGCAGTCGGCGAAGATGGTGCCGACGATATACGCTTTTTCGCTGAAGATGCCGGCGCTGACGCTGACCTTGGCGGCGGCGACGCTGCTGACCAGGGCCAGCGGCGCGGTGCTGGTGGCATGGGCGCGGTTGATGCCGTCACCCTGCAGGGCGCCGGTACCGATGCGCGCACGGTAGCGCAGTTCGGCCACGCCGTGGGCGCTGACGGTGCCGATGGCGAAATGCAGGCCGGGGCCGCGCTTGCCGCCCGGGTCGGCGGCAAGCGCGCCTTCCAGGCGCACGGTGCCCGGCACCAGGCTGAAGCCGGCCGGCAGGTCGTCGTCGACGTTCACGCCGGTCAGGTCGACGTCGGCGGTGTTGTGGACGCGGATGGTGTAATCGACGAATTCGTTCACCTCGGCGGTCGAGCGCGAGGCATTCTTTTCCAGGTACAGCAGGCCCGGGACCGGGTCCAGCGGGACGTCCAGGGTCACGGCGCCGGTGGCGGCGCTCACGGTGAAGTCGGCGCCGTAGGAACCGTAGAGTTGCAGGGTGCGGCCGGTGATCTTGCCCGGATCGACCTTGGACGGGAAGACATAGTTGGTCGGCGGCACCACTTGCAGGCGATACAGGCTGGCGCCGACCAGCGGGAAGCGGTACAGGCCGTCTTCGCCGGTGATGACGGTGCTGGGGGCGACGGTCACGCCGTCCAGGTCGATGACGTGCGCCGGGCCGCCCGGGATGCCGCCGTTGCCGGCGCCGGTGACGTCGATCAGGGTGACGGTGGCGCCGGCCAGCGGCAGGTTGCTCTGGCTGTCGAACACGATACCGGCCGGGTCGATCAGGATCGAGCTCTGGGCCGTGCCATTGCCGCAACCCTGGATGGTGGCCACCAGGGTGTCGTTCATCGTGGTTTCGAGCTTGCCGTCGCCGGCGCGGGTGCCGTCGATGCCGGCATCGACGGTCATCACGGCTTGCGTCACGCGGAACACGCCGGAATCGGCATCGGTCTCGGCGGCCGGGAAGGTTTCCTTGTCGCCCGTTTTCTTCGAGGCGATCTGGATCATGATGTTCTCTGCATTGTCGCCGCTGGCGTCGCAGCTCGGCGCGTCGGCTTGCACGTACAGGCGCTGGCCGACCGTGGTCATCACGGCCGCGACCTTGAAGTCCGGGCCGGTGTAGTACTTGATCGTTTCCGGTTGCACCGCCGTCACCTTGTTCGAGCGAACCGAGGTGAGCGTGCCCTGCGCGTCGGTATAGCTGCCGGTGGCGCGGTTGTTGATGGCGGCGCAGGCGAGGCCATACACGCAGCTCAGCGCGATCAGCAGGAGGTACAGGGCGACTTGACGGAGGGAACGCTTCATGGTGACGGGACCGGGATGAAGTGGGAGGAGCCGTTCCCGGCTGCGCTCTGGCGGCCGGGTCGGGCGAAGGCTTGCTTGGTATTACGGGTTGATGCGCACGCCGAAGGTCAGCTTGGCCGAGCCTTGCGGGGCCAGCAGGCCGACGCCGGCCGAGATCACGCCGGTCAGGCCGGGCAGCGGTGCGGTGACCAGGCCCTGGCTGGCGGTGGCGCCGGTCAGCAGCGTCGGGACGACGTAGATCGTGTTGGCCGGGACGGTGTCGTTGATCACGACGGCGGTCACGCCGTTCTGGCCGACGTTGGTGGCGGTGATCTCGTAGCGGATGCACGCGCCCGGGATGGCGCCGGCGCTGATGGGATCGCTGCTGAAGGCGGTGTCGGGCGTGCCGTCGCAGTTCGCGTCCAGGGCCTGCTTCTTGACCAGCTGGATGGTCGGGGCGCCGGCGGCGGCGGTCACGAGCACGGCTTCGTGGATCTTGTCGCCGACGCTGGTGGTGGCCGACAGGGCGCGGAAGTACAGGTCGACGGTGCCCGGGTTGGTGCCTGCCGGCACTTGCACGTCGGCATAGACCACTGTATTGGTGCCGCCGGCAACGGTCGCGGCGGTGATCGTCGCGCCCGAGGCGTCCTTGAAGGTCACGGTCCAGCCGCTCGGCAGCGGGGTGGCCGAGCCGAAGGCCGGATCGGTGCTGGCCGACAGCGCGAAGGTGTCGGGACCGGTACCGCTGTTGTTCAGGTACAGGTTGAAGCGGGTGGTATTGCCGGCAGCGACGGTGTTGGTGGTGACGGCGCTCTGTTCCGCACCCGCACCCGCGCCCTTGGCACCGGCGCCGGCGCTGTCCACGGTCAGGTCCAGGGCCGACGCGGCGGCCACGGTGGTGACGTCGGTGGCGCTGGCGTTGATGGCGGTGTTGAAGACGCTGGTCGCGGTCACGGTCAGGTTGTTGGTCGCGGCCAGCGTGGCGCCGGCCGGCAAGGTGGCGACGGCGACCACGTGGATGACATCGCCCGGCGCGACGTTGCCGGTGGTGGTGATCGGGGTGGCGTTGTCGGCCACGCCGTCGCCGTTGGCGTCGGCAAAGAACTGCACGTTCGCCATCTGGAAGGCGCCGGTGTTGCTCTGGGTCAGCGTGAAGCTGTCCGGGCCGTTGCCGTTGTTGGTAATGGTATGCGCATACACGACGGTGTTGTTGGCACTGCCGGGCTTGGCGGTACCGGTCGAGACGGCAACCGCCGCCACTTGCTGGACCACGGTGGTCACGGTGTTCGAGGTCGCGGTGCGCGCCACCAGGGTCGAATCCAGGTAGCTGGCGGTGGCGGTGTTGGTGATCGCGGTGCCGGCCACGGTCGGTGCGGCCCAGGCTTGCATGCCGTGGGCGGCGGCGATGGCGATGGCGAGCGACAGGGCGCGGCGCGGAGTCGGGCAGAGTTTCATGGAAGCTTACCTTTCAGGACAGTTTGTTATTGCTGGGTCGCGCCATCGAGGCGCATGCGGGATGAAACGGTTACGCTGCGGCCGGGCGCGAGTTCGCCCAGCGGCCAGCGCAGGAAACGGTATTCGGAGGCCGCTACGGTCTCGACCACCGGCTTGCCGTCCTTCATGACGGTGCGGGTCAGCGGGACCGGAGAGAATGTCTTGCCATCCAGGCTGGCCTGGACCTTGGCTGGCGTGGCGCTGTCGGCCAGGTAATGCATGCCGCCGGCGGGCACGGGCAGCGTGGCCATCACGTCCTTGGCGGCAGCCGTGCCGGCGTTGCGGTAGCTCACCTGGTATTCGATGGTGTCGCCCGGCAGGGCTTCGGTGGTGGCGACCAGCTTCTGGCCGTCCTTGCCGGCAACGACCTTGAAGGCGTGCAGGGTGGCGGTGACGCCGTTGTCGGCGGCGAAGACGAAGGCGCAGGCGAATTGCATCAGGCACGCCGTCAGGATGACGAGGATACGTTTCAAGGTTTCTCCAGTGATTAGGTGGCTCATCGGTAAATCCAGTCTTTAATGACTTTGCTGTTATTGCTGAATGTTTCGATTTGCAAAGATTACTGGATTTACTGATTTATTCCAAGAACTATTTCTGTGCGGGAATGTTGTGTTGCGGCAATGGAACAACAGGGGCGTGCGGAGGGGATCGAGCGGATGCGCGCAGGGCAGGCGCAAACAAAAACGCCGCCGGCTTGGGAGGCCGGCGGCGTTCGCGTCAGGAATGACGATACTGGGATGGGCGGAGGCGCCCTGGCGTCAGGCGTTCAGGCCGGAAGCGCCTTCTCGACGGCTGCGCGCAGCTGGGGGAAGGGGACCGGCTTGGCGTAGACCGGGATGTCGGCTGGCAGGCCGAGCGAGCTGATGGTCGTGCGGTCCAGGCCGCTGACGATGATGATGCTCAAGTGCTTTTGCTTGGGATTGCTGCGCAGGCTGTTGACCATGCGGAAACCATCCATGCCGGGCATGCTCAGGTCGCTGATCAGGAGGTCGGGGTTGTGTTCGCCGATCTTCAGCAGGGCGTCGAAGCCGTCCGAAGCCTTGATCAGTTCCAGCGGCAGGTCCCAGCCGCTCATTTCCAGCTCGTACAGGCGCAGCAGGGAAGCGTCGTCGTCGACGATGAGGACTTTGTGCGGGCGCACCGCGCCATCCACCGGCGCGGCCGGCGCCAGGGCCTGGCGACGTTGGTCGAGCAGTTTGTCGACCGAGCTCGCGGCGATGCGGCGGTGCCCGCCCGCCGTCTTCCAGGCCTGCAGGGTGCCGGCCTCGACCCACAGCTGGATGGTGCGGTGCGAAACGCCCAGCAATTTGGCGGCTTCGGCGGTGGAGTAGAACTCCTTGGCGTCCGCAGGGCCGCCAACAATTGGATTCGTCATATTTCTTTCAGTTACAAAGTCGTTCATTTCTCGTGGTGTAGTACAAGACACAAGCTTCGGCACGGCTTTGCGTGAGTGGTCTGGCTGGCGTTTCTGTGCACACTGCCTCAAAGTTGAAATGAGGCATTGTGAGAATGTGTGATTATTTACCGAAACTATAGCTCCTTTTACCAAGTTTCGTTTCGGAATTATGTAACTTTTGTCTACAACGATAACATTTGTTCACTTTCCGCAACATTGTCGGATTTAGGGATTCGAAAGATTTTAACCGCAATGTAAAGGAGATATTGAACAAATGTTGTATATCGGATTTGCCGTTTTGAGAAGATCGGTATGTAACCGGTTCTGCAGCCTCGACACTCCGGTCGAAATACTGGAACTCAGCCGTTCGATATACTGGAATAACGTCGTCGGACGTCGTATGACTTGATTCGCGAGAAGATTTGGGGAGGGGCGCGCAGCGGGTAAGACCAACGCTGGCATACACGCAATATTGTCATTCCGAAAGCTTCAGAAAGCAATATCACTACGGAAATAATAAAGCCGCCGCCCCGCGATGCGGGTACGGCGGCTTTAAAGTTGATCTACGTCAGTCTTTGTATTTCGGACCGTTGTGCAGGAACACCCCGCCCTGGAACTTGAGGGTCAGGTCATCCATATCGTCGATGCGGTCCACGCCGGACGCGTACACGGCTTCCGAGAAGCGGCTCGAGCTGTCCTTCGGCTTGTAGGCCAGGAAACGCGAGTGGCGGTCGTCCCACCATTTGCCCGGGTTGTCCGAGACGCCAAAGGCGATCGTGTGGCCGACGCGCGGGGTGATCAGGGAGCGGTACAGCAGCTGGACCAGGTCGTCCAGGCTTAGCCAGGTGGCCAGCTGGCGATGGGTGGTCGGTTCCGGGAAGCAAAAGCCGATGCGCAGGCATACGGTTTCGACGCCGAAACGATCCCAGTAGAAGCGCGACAGTTGCTCGCCGAACACTTTCGACAGGCCATAATAGCCGTCCGGACGCGCCGGCATGGCGGCGTCGACGGTCTCGGTGGTCTTGTACATGCCCATCGTGTGGTTCGAGCTGGCGAAGACCACGCGGCGGATGCCGAGCTTGTGCACGGCTTCATACAGGTTGACCATGCCCAGGATATTGCCCTGCATGATGGGATCGAACTCGACTTCGGTCGAGACGCCGCCGAAATGCAGGATGGCATCGACGCCTTCGCACATCTTCATGACCGCCTCGCGGTCGGCCAGGTCGCATTGCACCACTTCCTCGCCGGGACCCGCAGGGCCGATCTCGGCCATGTCGGCCAGGCGCACGATGTCGGCGAACTGCTTCAGGTGTGGGCGCAGGCGCTTGCCCAGGCCACCGGCCGCGCCGGTGAAGAGGATGCGTTTGAATGGTTTCGTCATAAAGCGATGAAAAGTGAAGGCAGGGGCGCGGCGTCAAGCCGCGCCCGGGATGTCAGGCGGCGAACGGGACCTCGGGAAGGCCCTGCACGCCCGGACGCAGCAGGACGGTCGAACCCGCCCAGCCGTCGTCCTTGCCAGGATTGATGGAAGTCACCAGCACGGTCGCCAGGTCCGGGCCGCCGAAGCAGAGCATCGACGGCTTGGCCATGGGCAATTCGATCTGGCGGTCGAGCTGGCCGCCAGGGGTGAAGCGCAGCAGCAGGCCGGCGTCGTTGGCCGCGGTCCAGTAGCAGCCGTCGGCGTCCACCGTGGCGCCGTCGGGCCGGCCCGGGTATTGTTTCATGTCGACGAACAGGCGCCGGTTCGAAGGCAGGCCGCTGTCGATGTCGTAATCGAAGGCCCACACGGCCTGGCTGGCCGGATGGGAATCGGACAGGTACATGGTGCGGCCGTCTGGCGACCAGGCCAGGCCGTTCTGGGTCAGCAGTGCCGACACCACGGGGATGGAGAGGCCGTTCGCGTCGTAGCGGTACAGATGACCCACGGCGCGCGCGGCCGCCATGTCCATGAACATGGTGCCGCTCCAGAAACGGCCCTGGCGGTCGCAGCGGCCGTCGTTGAAGCGCATGCCGGCGCCCAGCTGGTCCGCCGGCGGTGCGCCCAAGCGCTCGGCCTGGACGGTGCCGTCGGCGTTCAAGTCCAGCGCAAAGATACCGGTTTCCATGCCGGCGATGAAGCCGCCGCCGGCACGGGGCGCCAGGCAGGCGACCATCTCCGGCGTGGCCCACGAGCTGGCCGCGCCGCTGGCGTAGTCCAGGCGCCAGACGGTGCGCGCCGGGATGTCGGTCCAGTACCAGACTTGCTCGGCCGCATGCCAGGTCGGGCTTTCCCCGACCGTGCCGAGCGGCGCGGCAGTGCGTTGCACCTCAAGCATTGGCCAGCTCCGCAGGCAGCGGCGGCACCTTGTGCGCCGGGATCAGGGCTTTCATGATGCCCCAGGCGACCAGGTAGGCCAGGGCGCAGAAGCTGAACATGATCATGTAGCCGGTCTGGATCTGGCCCAGGGCGCCGTAGTAGTCGAACAGCTTGCCGCCGATCTTGGTCACCAGCACGCCGCCGATACCGCCCAGCAGGCCGCCGATGCCGACCACCGAACCGACCGCGTGTTTCGGGAACATGTCCGACGCCGTGGTCAGGAGGTTGGCCGACCAGGCCTGGTGGGCCGAGGCGCCGACGCCGATCAGGATCACCGGCACCCAGTAGGAGTAGTGGCCCAGCGGTTGCGCGGCCAGCACGACCAGCGGGAAGAAGGCGATGCGCAGCATGGCTTTCAGGCGCGCGTCCATGACGCTGTCGCCGCGCTTGATGAAGACGGTCGGCCACCAGCCGCCGCCGATCGAGCCGATCATGGTCATGCTGTACAGCACGGTCAGCGGCAGGGCCATTTCGGTCGGGGTGATCTCATAGGTGGTGGACAGGTATTTCGGCAGCCAGAACAGGAAGAACCACCACACGCCGTCGGTCAGGAACTTGCCGATGGCAAATGCCCAGGTTTCGCGCTTGCCCATCAGTTCCAGCCAGCCGGTCTTGCGCACCGGCGCGTCGGCTTCGGCCGGCACGTGGGTGCGTTCCTCGCCGGCCTGGATGTAGTCGAGCTCGGCCTTGCCCAGGCGGCGCTGCTTGGCGGGATCGTCGAAGAAGATGGCCCAGAAGATCATCCACAGGAAGCCGATGGCGCCGATCCAGATGAAGGCGGCTTGCCAGCCCCAGATGGCGGCGATGATCGGCACGGTCAGCGGGGCCAGGATGGCGCCGATGTTGGCGCCTGAATTGAAGATGCCGGTGGCGAACGAGCGTTCGGTGCGCGGGAAGTATTCGGCGGTGGCCTTGATGGCTGCCGGGAAGTTGCCCGCTTCGCCGATCGCCAGGATCGCGCGCGCCACGATGAAGCCGGCCACCGAGACCGGGACCGCGGCAATACCGATGCTGGCGAAGATGCTGTTGACGGCTTCGCCCACGGCGATCGAATAGGCGTGGGCGATGGCGCCCAGCGACCAGATCAGGATGGCCAGATGGTAGGAACGCTTGGTGCCCAGCCTGTCGACGATGCGGCCGGCAAACAGCAGGGCGACGGCGTAGATGAACTGGAAGGCGGCCGCGATGTTCGCGTAGTCCGTATTCGACCAGCCGAATTCCTTGGTCAGCGACGGTGCCAGCAGGCTCAGCACTTGCCGGTCGAGATAGTTGATGGTGGTCGCGAAGAACAGCAGGCCGCAGATGGTCCACCTGTATTTGCCGATAGCGTTCCGGGTCATGGTCAGATCTTTATGTTGGTTTGGGGACTGACATGTGTCACTCGGCGGTAAACGTCTCCATGTTTACCGTTGCTGCGTTATGGTATGCGCATTATCGATCAGAAATAATCAATTTCTTGATCGAAATGCCGGCGCGACAACATTTTTTTTCGCCGCGCCGGCATGGGCCTGACTTACTGGGCCGTTTGCAGCGTACCGTCGATCACGCGCGCCAGCTTCAGCGGGTTATCGTCGCGCAGCGCTTCCGGCAGCAGTTCCGCCGGCACGTCCTGGTAGCACACCGGACGCAGGAAGCGCTCGATGGCGGTGGCGCCGACCGAGGTGCTGCGGCTGTCCGAGGTGGCCGGGAAGGGGCCACCGTGCACCATCGCGTGCGAGACTTCGACGCCGGTCGGGAAGCCGTTGAACAGGATGCGGCCGGCCTTGCGTTCCAGGGTCGGCAGCAGGTGGCCGGCGAGAAGGCGGTCCTCGGCAGTCGCGTGCACGGTGGCGGTCAGCTGGCCTTCCAGGTGCTTGGCCACGGCCAGCAGTTCGGCTTCGTCCTGGCAGGCGATCAGCACCGACGCCGGTCCGAAGATTTCCTCTTCCAGTGCCGGGGTCTTCAGATAGGTTTGCGCGTCGCAGCGGTACAGCGCCGCCTGGGCGGCGCAGCCTTTGCCTTCGGCGCTGCCCTGGGCCAGCAGGGACAGGCCTTCGATGCCGGTGCGCTTGTCGATGGCATCGGTATAGGCCTTGTGGATGCCGGCGGTCAGCATGGTGCCGGCGCCTTTCACGGCCAGCGCTTCGGCGGCGGCGGCGGCGAAGGCTTCGAACTGTTCACCGGCCAGGCCGATGACCAGGCCCGGGTTGGTGCAGAACTGGCCGACGCCCAGTACCAGCGAATCGACGAAGCCGGACGCCAGCTTGGCGCCGCCCGCGGCCAGTGCGCCCGGCAGTGCGAACACCGGGTTGATGCTGCTCATCTCGGCGTAGACCGGGATCGGTTCCTTGCGCGCGGCCGAGGTCTGGACCAGGGCCAGGCCGCCGGCGCGCGAGCCGGTGAAGCCGATGGCTTTCACGGCCGGGTGGGCGGCCAGCTTCTGGCCGACTTGGCGGCCTTCGCCGATCAGCATCGAGAACACGCCTTCCGGCATGTCGGTCTCGATGGCGGCGCGTTGCACCGCTTTGCCGACCAGTTCCGAAGTGCCCAGGTGGGCACTGTGGGCCTTGACGATGACCGGGCAGCCGGCCGCCAGGGCCGAGGCGGTATCGCCGCCGGCGACCGAGAAGGCCAGCGGGAAGTTCGAGGCGCCGAACACGACGACCGGGCCCAGCGGGACCTTGCGCATGCGCAGGTCGGCGCGCGGCGGGGTGCGCTGCGGCAGCGGCGAGTCCAGCGTCGCTTCCTGCCAGTAACCGTCACGCACGACTTTCGCGAACAGACGCAGCTGGTTCACGGTGCGGCCGCGCTCGCCTTCGAGGCGGGCTGCCGGCAGGCCGGATTCCTGGCCAGCGCGTTCGATCAGTTCCGGGCCGATCGCCAGGATCTGCTCGGCGATCGCTTCCAGGAAGCGCGCGCGCTGCTCGACCGGGCGGTTGCGGTAGTCGTCGAAAGCCTGCTCGGCCAGCGCGCATGCCGCTTCGACGTCGTCGCCATTGGCCAGGCCGAACTCGGGTTCGATGCTGGCGCGCTGCGACGGGTCGAAGGCGCGCACGGTGCCGGCGCTGCCGCGCACGACGCGGCGGCCGATGATCATTTCACCTTGGATTGCCATGTTATATCTCCATTGGTGAGGCCGGCACGATGGCCGGCCTCGGGCTGATTGGATTGAAGGGATTACTGCGCGCCCTGTTTCATCATCAGCTTGTGCAGCATGTCGCACTCTTCCGCGTTCAGGTCCGACAGCGGTGCGCGCACCGGGCCGCCGTCGTGGCCGGCCAGGCGGGCGCCGGCCTTGACGATGCTGACGGCGTAGCCGGCCTTGCGGTTGCGGATCTCCAGGTAGGGCAGGAAGAACTCGTCCAGCATGCGGTTCTGCTCGGCGTGGTTGTCGTTGGCGACGGCGTGGTAGAAGTCCATCGCCAGTTTCGGCATGAAGTTGAACACGGCCGACGAGTACACCGGCACGCCCAGCGCTTTATAGGCCGCGGCGTAGACTTCCGCGGTCGGCAGGCCGCCCAGGTAGCTGAAGCGGTCGCCCATGCGGCGCCAGATCTGCATCATCAGTTCGATGTCGCCCAGGCCGTCCTTGAAGCCGATCAGGTTAGGGCAACGGTCGGCCAGGATTTCCAGCGAGGCCGGGGTCAGCTTGCACTGCGCGCGGTTGTAGACGACGACGCCGATGTTGGTCGACTTGCAGACCGCTTCCACGTGGGCGATCAGGCCTTCCTGGCTGGCTTCGGTCAGGTAGTGCGGCAGCAGCAGGATGCCCTTGGCGCCCAGGCGCTCGGCTTCCTGTGCGAACTTGATGGCGGCGCGGGTCGGGCCGCCGGCACCGGCCAGGATCGGCACCTTGCCGGCGCAGGTGTCCACGGCGACCTTGATGACCTGCGAGTATTCCTCATGGGTCAGCGAGAAGAACTCGCCGGTGCCGCCGGCCGCGAACAGGGCGGTGGCGCCGTACGGGGCCAGCCATTCCAGGCGCTCGGCGTAGGTCGACGGACGGAAGTTGCCTTCGGCGTCGAAGTCGGTGATCGGGAAGGACAGCAGGCCCGAGGACATTACCTGTTTCAATTCTTGCGGATTCATCGTGTCTCCAGTGTGGGTGTTCGGTTGAGGTATATCGGCGTTAAGTTGTATGTCATCGTACAACCTAAAACGGACCGCGGCAAGAAAAATTATGCGCCCGATCAAGCCTGCCGGACGCCGGCCGGGCCTGGTCGACGCGGCGCGGTCAGCTGAGCTTGGCTTCCAGGCGCTGTTGGGTCTGGCGCAGGCGTTCGCGGCTGTTGGAGAGGTGGGTGCGCATCGCCGCGCGCGCCGCTTCCGGGTCCTGGCGCAGGATGGCGTTGTAGATGTCCTCGTGTTCGCGGTTGACGCGTTCGAGGTAGTCCATTGGGCGTTCCGGCTCCATGCCCGGCGTGTTCAGGCGCGCGCGCGGGATCAGGGCGTTGCCGAGCTGGCCCAGCATCTCGACGAAATACCGGTTGCCGGTGGCCTCGGCCACCAGCGCGTGGAAGCGCACGTCGGCATCGACCGAGGCGCGGCCGGCGCTCATGGCGCGCTGCATGTCGCCCAGCGCCTCGCCCAGCTCGGCCACCTGCGCCTGGCTGCGGCGCGAGGCCGCCAGCCAGGCCGCCTCGGTCTCCATGCTGATGCGCAGCTCGAGGATGGCGAGCACGTCGCGCACGGTGACGATGCTGTCGGTATCGATCCCGAGATTCGCCTGTTGCTTTTCCAATACGAAGGTGCCGATGCCGTGCCGGGTCTGCACCAGCCCGGCCGCCTGCAGGTGCGAGATCGCCTCGCGCACGACCGTGCGGCTGACGCCATACTGTGCCATGATGGCGGATTCCGTCGGCAATTTATCACCGGGCTTGAGCTGCGCCTGGCGGATGCGGCTGTTGATGTCCTCGACCACGCCCTGGGCGAGGTTTTTCTTGCGGACAGGCAGTGCGACGGCGGCGGACGAGCTCATGCGGAATGGGTCGGGTTGGTTTGACAACATCCCATTATACCCATGATCCCCGAATGCGCTTGCGTGATATGATGTCTGACGACTAAACTGGTTGGACCAATTTGTTTTTGTACCGAGTACACTGATAGAGGAACACATGACGATCATGACGGCCGCTCCGGCCGCAAGCGCGAACACCCCGCGCACCATCCGCATGCACGCCAACGACAACGTGGCCATCGTCGTCAACGACGGCGGCCTGCCCGAAGGCACCCAACTGCCCGGCGGCCCGCTGCTGCGCGAAGCGGTACCGCAAGGCCACAAGGTGGCCCTGGTCGACCTGGCCGAGGGCGAGGCCATCGTACGCTACGACGTGACCATCGGCTACGCGCTGCGCGCGCTGCCGGCCGGCAGCTGGGTCTCCGAACAGGTGGTAAGCCTGCCGCCCGCGCGCGAACTCGACGATTTGCCGATCTCCACGCGCGTGCAGGCCCCGCAGCCGCCGCTGGAAGGCTACACCTTCGAAGGCTTCCGCAACCCGGACGGCAGCGTCGGCACCCGCAACATCCTGGCCATCACCACCACCGTGCAATGCGTGGCCGGCGTGGTCGAGCACGCGGTCAAGCGCATCAAGGACGAACTGCTGCCCAAGTACCCGAACGTCGACGACGTGGTGGCGCTCGAGCACACCTACGGCTGCGGCGTGGCGATCGACGCCCCCGGCGCGGAGATCCCGATCCGCACCGTGCGCAACCTGGCGCTCAACCCGAACTTCGGCGGCCAGCCGATGGTCGTCAGCCTGGGCTGCGAAAAGCTGCAGCCGACCCGCCTGTTCCCGAAGGGCACGATCCCGATCCTGGGCGACGCCGGCCCCTCGCACGTCTGCCTGCAGGATGCCGGCCACGTCGGTTTCCAGTCGATGATCGATTCGATCATGCGCACCGCCACCGAAAAGCTGGAGATCCTGAACGCGCGCAAGCGCGAGACTTGCCCGGCCTCCGAGCTGGTGGTCGGCATGCAGTGCGGCGGCAGCGACGCCTTCTCGGGCGTGACCGCCAACCCGGCGCTCGGCTACGCCGCCGACCTGCTGGTGCGCGCCGGCGCCGCCGTGATGTTCTCGGAAGTGACCGAAGTCCGTGACGGCATCGCCCAGCTGACCGCGCGCGCCACCACCCCGGAGGTGGCCGAGGCCATGATCCGCGAGATGGACTGGTACGACAATTACCTGAAGCGCGGCGGCGTCGACCGCAGCGCCAACACCACGCCCGGCAACAAGAAGGGCGGCCTGTCGAACATCGTCGAAAAGGCGATGGGTTCGATCGTGAAATCCGGATCGTCGCCGATCTCGGGCGTGCTGTCGCCGGGCCAGAAGCTGGAGCAGAAGGGCCTGATCTACGCCGCCACCCCGGCCAGCGACTTCATCTGCGGCACGCTGCAGCTGGCCGCCGGCATGAACCTGCATATCTTCACCACCGGCCGCGGCACCCCCTACGGCCTGGCCGAGGTGCCGGTGATCAAGGTCGCCACCCGCAGCGAACTGGCGGCGCGCTGGCACGACCTGATGGACTTCAACGCCGGCCGCATCGCCACCGGCGAAGCGACCATCGAGGAAGCCGGCTGGGATCTGTTCCGCATGATGCTGGACGTGGCCAGCGGCAAGAAGACCTGGGCCGAGCAGTGGAAGCTGCACAATGCCCTGGTGCTGTTCAATCCGGCGCCGATTACCTGATATCGGTAGGGGCGCGGGGCTGGTCCCGCGCCTGCCGGCGACCCGCTACGGCGTATCGATCGTGAATCCGGTGGCCATCGGCTGCCGAATGTAATTGTCAACGGTCCTACCGAGTCGTAGCGGGTGGCGCAGATTTTTGCGCGCGTTTATTCAATATGGCCAGCCTCTTCAAGGTCCAACGCCCTCCGCTCATGTCGAAGGACGCCCGCCATCGCGATGGCCGTCCCAGCCACGGCAACTCGTCAATGTCGTCTTCATAGTCGAACCAGACCGTGGACTGCTCTGCACCCAGCGCCACCACGATCTCGGGTGGCCACTCGGGCAAGGCACTTAGCCACAGTTTCATTCTCGAGACCAGGCCAAGTGCAAGGGGGAGCGAAGTCCAGGATTGCTTATAATCCGTGGATATTTCAACTTTTAGGTGACGAAATCGGTCGTACTGATCGATTGGCTGGTCAAATTTCTCAAACGACAGACGATAGTGCCAGCCATTTGAACCCAGGTACTCGAATTCTCGATAGTAATGCTGTTCGGTAATTGAAGGCATGGTGGCAAACTCCGAGGTTCCAGATGGCGAGGGAATCAACGCGTCAAGCACGCGTCCGTCGCTGGCCGGGTGCGGTCGTTCACGATTCAACCCGCCCACCCGATATCGCATGAGTGAAAACAAAATCGAAAAAAACCGTTTCTTCCACCAGGCCCAGCTTGAGCGCCAGGTCGATGAATGCGTCGTAGCTTGTGACACTCTCCATGCGCCGGCGGGTGAGTTCCCGATCCAGCTCCATCCTTATCTCCGTTTCGATACGTGATCGGCAACCGCCCACGCGCCGGGAGCGCGCAGTTGGATGACTGCTTTGAGCGATAGCGGACGGCCGCCATGGTTGAGTGTACGATCCATGTCACAGATAGCGGATGATCCGCCGGTAAAGCAGGGACTGGAAATCCTGTGTGCTGCCGAAGACCATGTGCACCGTGATCTTGCGCCTGTCTTCGTCGACGTCATACAGGATCCGGGTGTGGCGTTCGTGCGTGCAGATCCTGGTGTTCGTTTTCCCGAGGGCCACGAGTTCCGGGATGACGATTCCCAAATACGGTTGGGTGGCCAGCAGGCTCAATTTGTCGGTGAGCGCTGCGTAATTTTCCCGGGCCTTGTCGCGCCCCCACTTTTCCATCACGTACAGCGTACTCTCGATGATCTCTTCCTTGGCCGAGTCCAGGATGTCAACGGCGTACGGCATCGATCAGCCGGCCTTCTTTTGCACGGCGCGATCGCCAAAGATGGCCGCCTCCATATCGAGCTTGGCTTTCTCCAGGGACTTGACCTTGCCCGCAGCCTTTTCCTTTTCGCCCATGTTCAGCAGCTTGAGCAAAGCATTGGTTTCCTGCGACCGGTAGTAGTCCTCGAAGCTTACGCACACGAAGGCGGGAACGCCATTCTGGGTGATAACCACACTCCCTGACTCTTCTTGAAGTTCCTTGGCGACATCAGCCGTGTTGGTCTTCAGATAAGAGATAGGGCGGAACCGCTTTGCCACTGTCATGATGTGCTCCCTGCTGGTTAGCGTGGTACCAATTTAAGACAGAATTTAGTATGCCTTGCGCTGTCCTCACGGTCAACCGAAATACGCGTAAGCTGGTAGCAGCCTGTTTGTTGGATGACCTGATTCAAGGCGCCGTAACCGTGGCGACCGTGAATCCCGTTGCCATCAGTTCGCGACTGTACTGCCCCATGTGACCGTGGCGGCCGGGCGTGCTCAGGTAGCCGCTGAGATGGACTCTTGCCGTCAAGAACTTCGCATCCGCCTGGCCAGGGCCCAGCTCGGTCCAGCGCACCGCACCGAAGGACGATACCCACCAAGTCTCGCCGTCCCGGCCATCCGGGACGAAGCGGCTACGCTCGAAGCCGCGTGACCATTCTCCATCAGCCTCGACCTTCTCGTAGCCATAGCCGGCCAGGATCGCCTCGCGTTCCTCCGGGTGCTCGCGCCAATAGGCCTGGCCCTTGTAGTAGGCCTCGTGCACGAGGCCGGATTGCGTGTACACACCGCCTGCCGGGTGGGTGTAACCGCGGAAAAGGTTGTCCGCGTAGACTTGCACCGGATCCTCGCCTTGCCCGACCTTGGCGTCGGCTTCCGGTGAAGCCAGGTAATGCTGCGCGAGTCGGGTGACGAGCTCGGGGACCTCGCCGGCGTGGGCGGCTGCGGGAAGGATTCCCGCAAAGGCGAGAAGGAGGGCAGGGGACAATGCGCGCATCGAGGACCTTTCTGTTCAGTAGCGTGCCGGCACCGGCAGCGGAGGCGCGAGGGAAAACGTGTAGCTCATGGCCAGCCAGCCCTGTTCCGGCTCGCCGTCAGCCAGGGCCGGCGTGAACTTGCAGCGCCTGAAGGCGGCGACGGCCGCCTGGTCGAGCTCGCGGTGGCCGCTCGACTTCTTGATCTTCGAGTCCAGGACGGCCCCTTCCTTGTCGACCAGCAGGGCGAAGTCCACGCTGCCTTCCATCTGCTCGCGCACGGCATTCACTGGATAGACCGGCTTGCCGCAGCTGTCTACTCGCAACCGGGCCGCGGTCCGCGCAACTGGCCGCGGCGCGAGCACCTCTGGGGGCGGGCCGAGGAACACGATCGCGCTGGCCAGCAGCTCCCGGTTGTACATGCCCATGTGGCCATAGTGGCCGGAGCTGCTCAGGTAACCGCTGATGCGAACCGGCCCGCCGCGCGCCTCTGTCGGCATTGCGCCCGCGAGCGGCGAAACCCACCACAACCCCTTGCCGTCGCGCGGCGTGAAGCCGCTGATCTCGAAGGCGCGCGTCCAGGTCCCATCAAGCTCGACACGCTCGTAGCCATAGCCGGCCAGGATGCTGTCGCGCTGGTCCGGATGCGCGCGCCAGTAATCCTGGCCCGCAGTGTAGGCGTTCATGGCCAGGCTTGAGGCCGCGTACGTTTTGCTGTCCGGGTTGGTATAACCCGCGAAGAAGTTGCTCGAATAGGCCTGGATAGGATCGGCGCCCGGCAGGTCGGCTTGGTGGCGCGCCAGCCAAACCTGTGCCAGGCGGGTGACGGTGTCCGGCACGTCGCCGGCCTTGACGGAGGCAGGCAGGCTGAAGGCAGCCAAAGCAAGAAGCAGGGTCGTGGCGATATGTCGCATGCAGGTTCCAGTCGATCAGAAGTGAGAGCGCGATGCTTGCGCCTTGTCCAGCATGGCGGCCAGCGCCGCCCGGTTGCCGCCCTGCGGCCAGCCCTGCACCTGGTCGATCACGCGGCCATCCTTCAGCAGATAGAAGCGCGGCACGCTGGCGGCGTCGAGATCGCCCCACTGCGCGACATCGTAGGGCGCGGTCATCGGCAGCGAGGGATTGGCGGCGTTCCAGGCGGCCATGAAATCCGGCTCGACCGGGGCGCTGGGCGGGGTCACCAGCATCAGGTGGGTGGCCTGCAGGCGTGCGCGCAAGGACGCGTCCTCGTGCAAGGCGGCGAGGGCGTCGCGCGAGTAGTGGCAGCCGGCGCCGACCACCATGACCAGTTGCAGGCCGGCGGGCGCCGGCGCGGTTTCGCGCACCAGCGTGCCGGCGTCGTAGCGGTAGACGCTGCGGCCGCGGAAGCCGGGGCCGAGCGCGTCGACGACCCGCGGGACCGGGCGCCGCGCCAGGTGCGGCCGGGTGGCGGCAAAGGCGCGCGCCTCGTCGAAGGCGCGCGCGCCGACCAGCGCCTCGAGCAACTCGCGGTCCAGGCCGCGCCGGGTGTCGACGCCGCGCCGGACCAGTTCCCGGTGCACCCGCGGCAGGTGGCTGGACGCCGCCGAGCCGGGGTAGGCCCGGGCGGCCAGGCCGGCCGCGGCGAACAGCAGCGGCAGGTTGCCCAGCGCTTCGCCTTGCAGCGCCGCCGCGTCCATGCGGTGGGCAAAGGTGTCCAGGTAGTCCTGCAGCGGTGCCTGCGGGCGGCGCGAGGAGGCGCCATCATCGAGGGACGTGGCCGTATCGAGCTGGCGCTCGAACCGGACGAGATCTTGCTCGAGCTGCGGGGCGGGCTCGGGAAAACGCAGCGGCGGGCCGGCCATGTTCGCTTCGATCGTCGGCAGGTAGGCAGCGCTGTCGAGGAAGGCCAGCACCGCGGCCGCCTGGCCGGCGTCGAGTTCGCGCACCAGCGGGCCGAAGCCGAAGCCGGCCAGGCCCCGGTCGCCCCAGCGCATGCCGCGCAGGAAGGCGCGCTTGCCGTAGGGCGTCAGCGCGTCCAGCGGCGAGGCCTGGCCGGACACCAGCACAGCCTCCCACTCGGCTTGCGTGCGCACCACGGGCGGCGCGGCAGCCGGTCCGCTCGCCTGCGCCAGGGCGCCTGCGCAGCAAGCCCACGACAGGACTGCCGCACACGCCAGTGAACGTTTCGATCCCATGCCATCCCCGGGGCAATAAAGATGGGCATCATGCTAGCGCAGGCAGGGGCCTGGAATATGCGCACTTTTTCACACGCGCCGTCGCCGGCGCGGCAGGATCAGCTCTCGATGTTTTCCAGCTTGCCCAGGCAGCGGCGCTGGAAGCTGGTCAAGCCCTGCTCAACGAGTTCGTCATCCTCGCCGACCACGTGGGCGTCGACCAGCATGCGCAGCTTGGCGATGCGGTCGCCCTGGGCCAGCGCCTGGGCCAGCGTGGCCTCGCCCGGGTTGCCGGCGTGGGCGATGGCGGCGTTGACTTCGTGCGGGAAACCCCAGTGCGAGGCGATGCCGGCCGAGATGGCGCGGCCGGACGCCAGCAGGGCGGCGCCGAATTCGGCGGAGGCCGGCACGCTGCCCGGATGGGTCTTGTCGGCCAGCCGGAACGCCACCACCAGGCCCACGTTCTGCATCAGGCCGGCCAGGTAGGCTTCGAACACGCCGGCGGTCAGGCCGGGCGCCATCAGGCTGGCGGCCAGTGCGCACTTGACCGACTGGTCCCAGATGTGCGGGGCGGCGCGGCGCGCGAAACCCTCGGCCTGCATGTTGACGATGGGGCGGAAGGCAACCCGCGCCAGCAGCATGCGCAAGCCGTTCTGGCCCAGCATCATGATGGCCGCTTCGGCATTCTTGACCGGCTGGATCGGGCGGTAGTAGGCGCTGTTGGCTTCGCGGATGACTTCGGCCGTCAGCACCACGTCCTGGGACACCTGGCGCGCCAGGTCGGCGCTCGAGGCGCCTTCATCGCCCAGGCTGCGCAGAAGCTGCGGCACCACCTCGGGCACGCGCGGCACCAGGCCGGCGGCGGCGGCCGGGTCGCGCGCCAGGGCGTGCACCTGCTCGAGGATGCGCTGCTCGAAGTCGGGCGGCACCTCGGTGGCCGCGGACGCGGTCAGCCAGCGGTACCAGGCGGCCTCGATCTCGGCGCCGACGGTGTCCGCGGCGGTGGCGGGCGCGGCAGGGGCCGGGGCGGCTGCCTCGGCCTCGGCGCGGGGTTTCAAACGGTTCAGCCAGTTTTTCATGGGGGACGTGGTTTCGTGCTGCGTGACAGCCCCCATTTTAACGTGCCGCGCCTAAACCCGTCGCGAGCGCCGCCGCGCCGCGCCCATCAGCAGCAGGCCGGCGCCACCGAGCAGGACGGTCGACGGTTCCGGCACCGCGTTGACGGCGGCGATCCCGGCATCAAAGGTCAGCGCCAGGGCGCCGTCGCCGTTCAGCGTGAAGGTGGCGACGTCGCCCGGCGTGCCGAGGTAGCCGAAGTCGCCGTTCAGCAGGGCGACCGAGAGCGTGCTGCCGGCGCCGGGACCAGGCTCGACGTCGAAGCCGATATCGAACGAGAACAGGCCGCCGAAATGGGCCCACTGGCCGAACTCGTTCCAGTCGCCGCCGTTGCCGATGCCGATGCCGGCGCCGACCGAACCGGCGGCCTCGCCGCTGGCGAATCCGTCGGCCGCGAAGTCGCCGGACAGGCCGCTGATGGTGGCGTGTGCCGGAGTGGCATTGCTCAACCCCAGGAACAGGAAGTCGAGGTAGCCGTCCTGGCCGGCCAGCGCCGCGGTATCGATCGTCACATGGAATTGCGGACCGGCCCAGGCCGGGGCGATGCCGATCGACAGCAGCAGCGCCAGCGTGGCGCGCAGCAGCAGGGATGTGATGCGGAAGGATGAGATGTGGTGCATGCGGGTCTCCAAGTCGGTTATTTGGCGGCGAAGAACTTCGGCGCGTAGCCGATGCCCAGCTTGTCCGGGTTCAGGAACAGGGTCGTGACGGTGACGGTCTCGCCCGGCGCCAGCGAGGCGACGGGGACGGCCAGCGTCGGCGCGCCGCCCTGGCTGCCGCCGGCATTGTCCAGCGTGACGCCCGGCGTCAGGCCGTCGAGCCGCAGCAGCAGGTTGCCGCTGACGATCGCGTTCGACATGTTGGTGAACGACACCGTGCCGCGGATCTTTCCGCTCGCGCGGTCCAGCACCAGGCCGGACTGGGCGATCTTCATGCTGGCCGTGACATCCGTGAACAGGGGCACCACGGCGCTGCCCTCGAAGGCGCCCAGGTCGGGCGCGGCACCCTGGTAGGGCAGGCCGACGTTGACGCCCTTGTCGATCAGGTCACTGCCCGCTTTCAGGCGGAACATCGGCAATTGCGGCAGGCTGCCGTCCGGCAGGCGCGGCGCGTCCCAGCCGTCGAGCGACGTGCTCTGGAAGTCGGAACTGTTCAGCGTGACCGGCAGGTTCCAGCTGTTGTAGGCCATGTCGGCGCCGTCCGTGTTCGACACCAGCGTGCCGGTGTAGGCCAGGTTGTTGCGCAGGATGCCAAGGTTGACGGCCGATCCCGTCTCGTCCACCCCCAGCATGTTGAAGTCCGGCTTGTTGGCCACGCTGGTGTTGTTGTAGAAGACGTTCGCCACCGGGTGGTGGTTGGCATAGAAGCCCGCCGCCTTGTTGCCGAAGGCGACGTTGTTGCGCGCGATGTGCACCGGCGCATTGGCCGCCCAGCCGCCACCGAAGCCGCCGACCTTGAAGCCGTTGCCGTTGCCGGCCGGGATCGAGGTGGTGGTGCCCGGATAGTAGCCGTGGCGCCAGGCCCAGGAATTCTCGACGACGACCACGGAACCCGCGTTGATGAAGTCATAGCCGTCGTCGGTGTTGGCCCAGGCGCGGCAGCCGCGCAGCACGTTGCCCGGCGAGTTGGCGCCGATGTGCACGCCGAAGCCGTCGGCATTCTGGCCGGCGCCGCTCTTGCTGTAGGGGTCGTAGTTGTGGTGCGAGTCGACGTTCAGCACCAGGTTGTTGCTGCCCTTCGAGATGAACATCCCCGGGCCCATGTTGTGGTGGATGTTCAGGAATTCGTAGATGTTGTTGCTGCCGCTGTTCCAGACGCCCCAGGATTCGTTGTTCAGCAGGTTGCCCGGCTGCTGGGGCGCGCCCGTGACTTCCAGCCCCTTCAGGTGGATCCAGCTGCCGGTCACGTTGAAACCTTTCACCCGGCAGTTGTCCTTCATCTGAGAAAAGTCGAACACCGGGGTCTCGCCCGGATAGGCCCAGTAGCGTATCAACTTGCCGGCACTGCCGCTCTTGTTCAGGGTGACCACGTTGACGGTGTCGGTCATGCTGGCGCACCCGTTCAGGCCACCCATGAACACGTAGGCGCCGCCGCGGAAGTAGACCGTGTCGCCGGCGGCGGCCGCGCTCTGCGCCTTGGCGAAACTCTTCCAGGGCGCGGCCAGGGTGCCGGCGGCGGCATCATTGCCGGTGGGCGCGACGTACCAGGTGGCGGCCGAGGCGGAGGTGGCGCCCGCCAGGAAAACGAGGGCGAGCGCAGCCTGCAGCGGTGCGCGCCGCCGCGTAAATTCGATGTGCATGAAGTCTCCGTGATTGTCGGTTTTTTTCGGAACAGCGTGCCGGCGTCTGTTGGGGCCGGGCTGTCATTACCTGCCGATTCGATGCCAGCGTCAATCGGGCGCACACGAACGCTCAGCATCTTGAGTAATTGACGAGCGAGGCCCCCGGGGGCGGATTTTTGCCGTACTGAACTGCTAATATTTTAGTAGACCAGTTTCCTATCCCGATCGGATTCCCATGATTCCACGCATCCTTCCACTATCACTCGCCCTTGCCGGCCTGCTGTCCGCCGCCACGCTGCCCGCCCACGCCGAGCGTGCGCTGTACGACTTCAACCCCGGCTGGAAGCTGCTGGTGGGCGACCCGGCGGGCGCCGAAAAGCCGGGCTTCGACGACGGTGCCTGGAAGGCGGTGACCCTGCCGCGCGCCTGGAACGAGGACGACGCGTATGCGAAGGACATCGTCGACCACTCGACCGGCATCGCCTGGTACCGCAAGCATTTCACGCTCAAGGACTTGGCACCCGGCCAGAAGGTCTTCCTCGAATTCGAAGGCGCGCGCCAGGCCGCCGAGGTGTACGTCAACGGCAAGCGCATCGGCCTGCACGAGAACGGCATCAACGCCTTCGGCTTCGAGATCTCCAGTGCCTTGCAGAAGGGCGACAACGTGGTTGCGGTGCGTACCGACAACAACTGGGACTACCGCGAAAAGGCGACCGGCCAGAAATACCAGTGGGCCGACAAGAACTTCAACGCCAACTATGGCGGCCTGCCGAAGAACGTGCGCCTGCACGTGACCGAGGCCCTGTACCAGACCCTGCCGCTGTACGCGAGCCTGGGCACCACCGGCGTCTACGTGTATGCGCGCGACTTCGACATCGCCAAGCGCAGCGCCACCGTCTGGGCCGAATCCCAGGTGCGCAACGATGCCGCGCAGGCGCGCAGCTTCACCTATGAAGTCGAACTGCGCGACAAGGACGGCAAGCAGGTCGCGCGCTTTGCCGGCCCGGCCCAGCGCATCGAGCCGGGCGCCACCACGGTCGTGAAAGCCAATGCGAAAGTGGACGGCCTGAATTTCTGGAGCTGGGGCTACGGCTACCTGTACGACGTCGTCACCACCCTGAAGGTGGACGGCAAGCCGCTCGACAGCGTGACCACGCGCACCGGTTTCCGCAAGACCGAATTCGGACAGGGCATGGTCAAGCTGAACGACCGCGTGATCCAGATGCACGGCTATGCCCAGCGCACCTCGAACGAATGGCCGGCGATCGGCATGTCGGTGCCTGGCTGGGTCAGCGACTATGGCAACGGCATGGCGCTGGCCAGCAATGCGAATCTGATCCGCTGGATGCATATCACGCCGTGGAAGCAGGACGTCGAGTCGCTCGACCGCATCGGCCTGATGCAGGCGATGCCGGCCGGCGACTCGGAAAAGGACGTCGACGGCCGCCGCTGGGAGCAGCGCATCGAAGCCATGCGCGATTCGATCGTCTACAACCGCAACAGCCCCAGCATCGTGTTCTACGAGAGCGGCAACAAGGGCGTCAGCCTGGAACACATGAAGGAGATGAAGGCGCTGCGCGACCAGTTCGACCCGTATGGCGGACGCGCCTCGGGCAGCCGCGAGATGCTCTCGAGCGAGCTGCAGCAGGTGTCGGAATACGGTGGCGAGATGCTCTACATTAACAAGAGCGCGCGCATGCCGATGTGGGCGATGGAATATGCGCGCGACGAGGCGGCGCGCAAGTTCTGGGACGAACTCAGTCCGCCCTTCCACAAGAACGGCGACGGCCCGCTGCACAAGAACCAGGACGCCAGCGTCTACAACCGCAACCAGGACACCTTCGCGCTGGAAGACGTGGCGCGCTGGTACGACTACTGGCGCGAGCGTCCCGGCACCGGCACCCGCGTCTCGAGCGGCGGCGTGAACATCGTGTTTGCCGATTCGAACACCCACCACCGCGGCGCCGAGAACTTCCGCCGCAGCGGCGAGGTCGATGCGATGCGCATCCCGAAGGACGGCTTCTATGCGCACCAGGTGATGTGGGACGGCTGGGTCGACGTCGACAAGCCGCGCGCCCACATCGTCGGCCACTGGAACTATGCGCCGGGCACGGTCAAGCCGGTCCACGTGATCTCCAGCGCCGACGCCGTGAAACTGACCCTGAACGGCAAGGAGGTCGGCAGCGCGAAGCAGAGCAACCGCTTCCAGTTCACGTTTGACAACGTGAAGTGGGAAGAGGGCGAGCTGAAGGCGGTCGGCTACGACGCCAAGGGCAAGCAAGTGTGCGAGACGGTGCTGGCCACCGCCGGCAAGCCGGTCGCGCTGCGCCTGACCCGCATCCAGGCGCCGCACGCGCTGTACGCGGACGGCGCCGACCTGGCGCTGCTGGAGGTGGAAGCGGTGGACAGCAAGGGACGGCGCAACCCGGTCGCGCTCGACACGGTCCACTTCGAGCTGCAGGGGCCGGCCGAATGGCGCGGCGGCATCGCCCAGGGGCCGAACAATTACATCCTCTCGCGCGATTTGCCGGTGGAGGGCGGCGTCAACCGCGTGTTCGTGCGCAGCACCACGCAGCCGGGCCGGATCACGGTGCGGGCGAAAGCCGATGGCCTGGCGCCGGCCGAACTCAGCATGGAGTCGCAGGCGGTGAAGGTGGCCGATGGCCTGGCGTCGCCGGCGCCCAGGCTGCCGCTGTTCCTGGAACGCGGGCCGACGCCGTCGACGCCGTCGTTCAAGGTCTCGCGCATCGCCGTGCCGGTGGCTGCCGTGGAAGCGGCCAGCAACGCCGGCGAGGCCAGGGCCAGCATCGACGACGATGAGACCACCAAGTGGACCAGCACGCCGGGCGAGGGCGCCAGCATCACCTATAAACTGGCGCGGCCGGCCGAGCTGCGCGAGATCGCCCTGAAACTGGCCGGCTGGCGCGAGAACAGCTACCCGCTGCGCGTGACCGTGGATGGCGAGGAAGTCTGGCGCGGCAAGACGGCCAAGAACCTGGGCTACGTGACGCTGCCCTTGAAGCCGAAGACCGGCAGCACGGTCAGGATCGTGCTGGACGGCGCGGTCGACCAGGCCGGCGCCATCAAGCTGACCGAAGTGGCCAACCAGGCCAACGTCGATACCGGCAGCAAGGCCACGCCGAAAGGCGCGCTGGCGATCGTCGAAGCCGAATTCTACGAGTTCCCGGCACAATGAAAGCGACGCCCCACACCGACCCCTTGCCGCCCGGCGGCTTCCGCCTGGACCGCTCGCGCAATGCCACGGCCCAGGTGTTCGAGCACCTGCGCGCCCAGATCGTCGGCCTGGCCATCCGGCCGGGCGCGGTGCTGGACCGGCCGCGGCTGAGCGAATACTTCAACCTGTCCCTGAGCCCGATCCGCGAAGCGCTGCTGCGCCTGGAAGAGGAGCGCCTGGTCGACATCTTCCCGCAGCACCAGACCCGGGTGCGCGGCATCGACCTGGCCTCGGCGCGCCAGGCCCACTTCCTGCGGCTGTCGGTCGAACTCGAGATCGCGCACGTGCTGGCGCAGGCGCCGAACCCGCTGCTGGAAGCGGCGCTGCTGGCTCTGGTGGCGCGCCAGCGCGCCTGCCTGGAGGGCGGCGACCTGGAAGGGTTCAGCGCGATCGACATCGAATTCCACCGCCGCCTGTACGAGGAAGCCGCGCTGCCGGATTTGTGGGCGACCATGCGCAGCCACAGCGGCAACCTGGACCGCCTGCGCCGGCTGCACCTGCCGGTGAACGGCAAGGCCGATTCGATCCTGGCGCAGCATGCCGGCATCGCCCGCTGTATCGGGCAGGGCGATGGGGCGGGGGCGCAGGCGCTGGTGCGGACGCATTTGTCGGGGACGCTGAATGCGCTGGAAGCCTTGCGCAAACAGTTCCCGGGGATGATTTTGCCGCCGGATTACATGGCGGCGTGAATCCGCGTCCTATGCACGTCGTCCCTGCCTCAGCACGTCGTCCCTGCGGAGGCAGGGATCCAAGTTCTGCCCGCATGTCGGTCGCGCGTGCAACTTGGGCCCCTGCCTGCGCAGGGGCGACGGTCTTCGAGCTAGCGAAATAAGCGGATTACGACTTCGGCCCCGGCTTGAGCACCGAATCCGCCCGCGCCCGGTCCTGTGCCGTCAGCTGCGGCCCGACCTCGCGCAGCGCCTCCGCCGCATTGCCATGCCCGGCCGTGCCGGCAAGGCTCAGCCACACGTAAGCCATGGCCAGGTCCTGCGGGCCGCCTTCGCCGCGGCTCAGCATGGCGCCCAGGTTGTACATGGCGTCCGGCTGGCCCTGTTGCGCGGCGGCGTCGAACCAGCCGCGCGCGGTCTTGACGTCCTTGTTTACGAGGCCGCCCTCGTAGAAGAAGGTGCCGAGGGCGAATTCGGCGTCGCGGTCGCCCTTCAGCGCCGCTTCCTTGTAGTAGACGATGGCCTTGTGCGGGTCGGCCGGCACGCCGGCGCCGAGGTCGTACATGCGCCCGACCGCGAACAGCGCCTGCGGATGGCCGGCCTTGGCGGCCACGCCGAAGTAGGTGCCGGCCAGCGTCGGGTCGCGCGGGACGCCCTCGTCGCCGGCGTAGTACAGCCGGCCGACGTGGAACTGGCTCGGCACGTAGCCGGCGAGCGCGGCTTCCTTCAGCAGTGCCAGGCCCTTGCCCGCGTCCTTCGGCCCCAGGCTGCCTTCCAGGCGGTCCATGCCGAGGATGTCGAGCGCCGGGACGTAGCCGAAATCGGCGGCCTTTTCGTACCAGCGGCGCGCCTTGGCCTTGTCCGCCGGGACCTGGATGCCGTGTTCGTACATCCGCGCCAGCATGAAGGCGGCCTGGATGCGGTCGTTCATCACCTGCGGGTTGGCCGGGTCGAAGCGCAGTCGGTCCACGGCCGGGTCGAAGCGTTGCCCGGCCACGCGGTCGAACCAGTAGACGGCCTGCTTGCCGTCCTTCGGCGTGCCGACGCCGTACAGGTGCATCTGGCCCAGCATCAGCCCCGCCGCCGGGTAGCCGACCTTGCGCCAGGCGGTGTCGAACAGCGCCAGGGCGCGCGCGTGATCCTGCTTGTTGAAGGCCTCGAAGGCCTCGCGCAGGGTCTTGTCCCTGCGCGCGATGTGCATCTGGGACGCCGCCATGCGCCAGTCGCTCGGGCCGCAGTCGCCGCGCGCGCCGCCACCGAATCCGCCGCCGAATCCGCCACCAAATCCACCACCAAATCCACCACCTGAGCGTCCCCGCGTCGATGGAATCAGGCCACGCAAGGACGACGAGAGCGGCATGTTCGAGACGTCGCCGTAGGGCGCGTACTCGGTAACCGAGCGCACGTCCCAGGAGATGCTGCCCGGGTGGCTGAACTCGCGCATGTAGCCGACCGTGACCGGGTCGAAGGCGGGATTGTAGGGGTTCATGAAGGCGCACGAGGAGGCGTAGGCGCCGGACAGCAGGCGGTTGGTCGCGGCCTCGATCACGCGCTCGTCGATGTTGTCGTGGTTGCCGGTGATGACCACGGTGCCGGGGCCGGTGATGGCCTGCGCCGGCGCGGGCGCGGCGGGCAGGTAGGCCAGTGCCAGCAGGGCCGGTGCGGCGAGCAGCTTGCGCCAGATCGGGCGCCTCACGTTCTTCATGATTTCTCCCTCTTTTTCGAATTGTTGTCCAGGCGTGCCCGTCCAGTGTAGCGCGGGGCGGGGCGCCTGCGCAGCCGCTGTGTAACGCCGTGTAGCGCGCCATGCCGGCGCGGCGCCGGTCGCCGCCAAACGCTCAAATGATCAATGCTTGATCGATTTGGAACGGACAATCGCGCAGCCGATTCCGATCGAAATTTAACGGCCGATAGACCGGAAATAACGGCGTATTTACGCGTAAATACGCGACGATGCCGTGACAAATCCATGCGGCATACGTGCCTTGGTGAGCGTCCGTGATCCCGCAATGACTGAAATCGCTCATTTGGATGAGTGTTTCTAATCAATCGATCAAATCCTGAATGCATGGCCATACACTGTGCACGGAACGAAAGTCATACGACGACCGCAGCCCCAGAGCTGCGGCGGAATCGCGAAGAAGGCCGCCTGCCGGCCGCACATGGAGACAGAACCGTGCGTACTATCGAAAAAGTCATTCACGTCAACCGCCTGAGCTATGCCGTGTCGCTGGCGCTGGCCTCGCTCGTGGCCAGCAATGCCGCGTTGGCGCAGACCACTGCGCCGTCCTCGACCACCGGCGCCACCACCGCGCCGCAGTCGGGCAGCCCGGGCGACCAGCCGGCCGCGGCCACCAACGTGCAGGTCACCAATGCCAACCAGGGCAACGGCGCCGTCGCCACCGTCGTGGTGGCGACCCGCCGTTCGCAGCAGTCCAGCATCGACCGCAAGAAGAACGCCGCCACCGCGATGGATTCGATCGTCGCCGAAGACGTCGGCTCGCTGCCGGACCGGAACATCGGCGAGGCGATTTCGCGCATGGCCGGCGTCTCGCTGGAGCGCGGCGACTTCGGCGAAGGCGTCAACGTGGCCGTGCGCGGCAACGGCCCGGAACTGACCCGCGTCGAACTCGACGGCCAGGCCGTGCTGTCCGCCGGCGGCTCCGACATGAACGGCGGCGGCTCCGGCCGCGGCACCGAGTTCCGCCAGCTGTCGTCGGACCTGATCAAGAGCGTGGACGTGGTCAAGGGCTCGACCGCCGACATGACCGAGGGCTCGCTCGGCGGCGGCATCATCATCAAGACGCGCACCGGCCTGGACTTCAAAAAGCCCTTCGCCTCGCTGCGCGTGGCCGGCCAGCAGAGCAACCTGAATGAAAAATGGACGCCGGATACGAACCTGATCCTGGCCGACAAATTCCTGAACGATCGCCTGGGCGTGATCGTGAACGGTTCGTCGACGACCATGCGCAACGAGTCGCACTCGATGCAGGTGGCGACCTCCGGCACACAGGGCTATGCGCGCTCGCTCGACTTCGACAACTCGCCCGAGAAGACCTGGACCGCGAATCCGAACACGCTGAACATGGCGGATCCGACCGTCAACCAGCCGACCGGCACCGCCGGCACCTGGAAGGGCGCGACCCCGCTCGACATCCTGAACAAATCGGCCGCCGCCAAGACCAAGGCGGACTGCTATTCCGCCTTCCCGGTCCTGACCCAGACCGCCCCCGAACTGGCGGCCCTGAGCACCAACAACCGCAACAGCGCGGTGAACATCCGCGGCAACGAGCTGCTCAGCTGCCTGAACCAGTGGAACGACTATACGCCGTCCCTGGTGCGCAACATCATCAAGCGCGAGGTCGACAAGCGCCAGAACCTGGACCTGCGCTTCGACTTCAAGGTCAACAACGAGCTGACGGTGTATGCCAAGGGCAGCTACAACAAGCGCAAGGTCGACAACAACACCCTGACCTACGGCCTGGGCGGCCTGAACTTGAATACCGGCGGCACCTACACCGAAGACGCGAACGGCGTGCGCGCCGCGATCCCGGGCAGCGGCTATTACACCTATGCCCTGCCGAGCTGGCGCAGCGGCACCTATCCGTCGTCGGCCACCGTCGCCAACGTCGACCCGTCCTCGGTCGTCGTCGATTCGAACCACCACGTCACCCAGTACACGATCACCGACGGCGTCGCCAACACCGACCAGATCCACATGACGTCGGAGACCATCACCAAGTACTTCCAGCTGGGCGGTACCTTCCGCCGCGGCGGCCTGACCGCGGAATGGTTCGTCGGCGATTCGGACTCCAGGTTCCAGCGCGGCGACGCCCGTACCTCGTTCAACTACAACTACGGCGCGGCCACGATGTCGGTGCTGCCGACCGGCCTGTGGACCTATGCCTTCCCCCAGGGCACGAACTTCGACCAGTCGAATCCGGCCAACTACGCCGGCCTGAGCCCGGCCACGGCCGCCATCAAGGCCGTGACCTCGGCCACCGCCTACATCCCGAAATCGCCGGGCTACACCATCGCCCAGCAGCCGCTGACGACCCAGGCGGCCCAGGTGACCTGGACCCCGCGCATCGCCGAGACCAGCGAGCGCACCGCCAAGCTCGACCTGACCTACGCGACGCCGCAATCGATTCCCTTCTTCACCCGCTTCAAGGCCGGCTTCAACCTGCGCGACACCAAGGCCGACCAGTGGTCCCCGAACGGCGGCTCGGTGGTGCAGACCGGCACCGGCAGCATCGGCGACGCCAACTACGTGGCGCCGATCACCGTGCCGCGCTCGATCGTGCGCGGCTTCCTGCAGGGCTGCCAGGACACCCCGACGTCGGCCACCAGCGGCGCCGGCTGCCAGTACGGCTACAAGCCGAACATCGACCCGCGCTACGTCAGCGACGGCACGATGGTCGTGACCCGGCAGCAGTTCCAGGACATCATCGCGCAGTCGCTGAACGGCAACGCCACCGCCACCAAGTTCTTCAATGGCGCCAACGGCCGCAGCAGCACGATGATCGACAACTGGACGCAGATCGACGTCGACAAGTTCCTGGCGCTGTCCGGCGTGCCGGGCCTGAACTACGACTGCGTCAAGAGCTGCACCGGCAGCGACGGCAAGGTCTACGAGCAGCCGGTCACCCGCCTGAAAGAGCGCACCCAGGCCGTCTACCTGATGGGCGACTTCAGCCTCGACCACGTGCCGCTGACCAGCTGGACCTTCCCGTTCGGCTGGGAGCTCGAAGGCAACATGGGCTACCGCTACATCCGCACCAACGTGCACGGCACCGGCCAGATGTCGTTCACCACGGTCACCCCGACCGCCAGCTACGATCCGTCCAAGCCGAACGCCGCCGGCGGCACGGTGTCGAACACCTTCAGCCAGAACACCTCGATCAGCCAGACCACGCACGACTTCCTGCCGATCTATAACCTGGCGATGTGGGTGGTGCCGGACCAGGTCGTGATCCGCTACAACCACGCGAAGACGGTCGCGCGTCCGCCGGTCACCCAGCTGCTGCCGGCCGGCGAGTGCATCTACGACCAGACCCTGACCGAAGAAGACCAGCGCTGCACCGGCACCCTGGGCAACCCGGCCCTGCTGGCCCAGCGCAACGTCAACCAGAACCTGAGCCTCGAGTACTATCCGAACAAGGATACGATGTTCACGGTGTCGGCCTTCCAGCAGAAGGGCATCGTCGGCCCGGCCATCAAGCAGGGCGCCAGCCAGGTGCCGTTCTTCGCGGGTTCGTCCCAGGTCGATCCGGTCACCGGCACGCCGCTCTCCAGCCTGCTGTTCGACTATTCGACCTACATGAACGGCGCCGCGACCACCCGCAAGGGCATCGAGTTCAGCACCAAGACGGCCTTCACCTTCCTGCCGTGGTTCCTGCGCTATACCGGCTTCGACGCCAACTACTCGAAGCTGCGCTCGGCCACCTCGTCGCAGAACATCGTCGAGCTGCTGTCGGGCGATCCGCTGCCGCCGCAGCGCGAGTCGAAGTTCTCGTACAACTGGGCGCTGTGGTATGACGATGGCCGCCTGTCGGCGCGCGTGGCGATCCAGTCGGTCGCGTCCTACTTCAACTTCATCGCGGCCAACGGCGCGACCACCGTCAACAACTGGCCGAACGCCGGCGGCGGCCGCACCACGGTGATCCCGTACAACCCGGGCCTGCCGGACTACAAGGACTCGACCCGCTACGTCGACGCCAAGATCGGCTACAAGATCACGCCGAACATCGAGATCTTCGCCGAAGGCCGCAACCTGGGCAACGCAACCAGCTCGAACAGCCAGGGCAGCTACGGCGGCTTTGCCGACGGCACCCGCAGCCTGCTCGACTACGCCTACTCGGGCCGCCGCATCATGGTCGGCGCCAACTTCCGCTACGGCGGCTGATCGAGGGCCTCGCTCAACACCTTGAGTATTTCCAGCCAAGCCGGGCAGACAGCTCCCTCCAGGACCTGTTTGCCCGGCTTTTCCTTTATATTGACGCGGCTTGCATTGCGCCAATTAATTAAGCAGGAACGATAACAATGACCGAGACCCCCCGACTGCTCCTCGCCGCGCTCGCGCTGGCGCTGGCCTCCACCTCCGCCCAGGCCGCACCGAAAGCCGCCGTGCTGGACCTGTCCGGCACCTGGCAATTCGCCCTCGACCGCGACGACCAGGGCGTCGCCCAGCAATGGTTCGGGCACGACTTGAATGACCGTATCAAGTTGCCCGGCATCCTCAACGCCCAGGGCTACGGCGACCCGATCAGCACCGAGACGCCCTGGGTGCTGTCGCTGTACGACCGCGCCTGGAACCTGCGCGAGGACTACAAGGCCTACACCGAGCCGGGCAAGGTCAAGGTGCCCTTCCTGAGCCAGCCGCCGCGCCACTACCTGGGCGCCGCCTGGTACCAGAAGGAAGTCGAGGTGCCGCGCGGCTGGCAGGGCAAACGCGTGCTGCTGCGCCTGGAACGGCCGCGCTGGGGTTCGACGGTCTGGGTCGATGGTAAAGAGATCGGCAGCGTCAAGAGCCTGGTGGCCGAGCACGACTACGACCTCGGCATGCTGGCGCCGGGCAAGCACCGCATCTCGGTGCGCGTGGATAGCCGCTTGCTGATGCCGTACCGGCCGGATTCGCATGGCGTGTCCGATTCGCTCGGCATGAGCTGGAACGGCATCGTCGGGAAGGTCGAGTTGCGGGCCACCTCGCCGGTCTACATCGACGATGCCCAGGTTTATCCGGACGTGGCGGCGCGCACTGCGCTGGTCAAGCTGCGCATCGGGAACGGTGGCGGCAAGCCCGGTAAAGGCTCGCTGGTCGCGAACGGCAAACCTTATCCAGTCAGCTGGAGCGGGGAGGGCGGCACGGCCGAGATCCGCGTGCCCTACCCGAAGAATGCGCCGACCTGGGATGAATTCCACCCTGTGCTGCAGAAGCTGACGCTGGCGCTGTCCGGGCCTAGCGCCGACGATGCGCGCGAGCTGAAATTCGGCTTCGTGCAGATCGCCGCGAAGGGCACCGAGATCCTGGTCAACGGCCGCCCGGTCTTCATGCGCGGCACCCACCACGGCGGCGACTTCCCGCTGACCGGCTACCCGCCCACCGACGTCGCCTACTGGAAGAAGCTGTTCCAGACCAACAAGGCCTGGGGCATCAACCACATGCGCTTCCACTCGTTCACGCCGCCGGAAGCGGCTTTCGAGGCGGCCGACGAGGTGGGCGTCTACCTGCAGCCGGAACCGGGCATGTGGAACCGCTTCGCACCGGGCTCGCCGCTCGAAGCCCAGCTCTACGACGAGACCGAGCGCATGATCCGCGCCTACGGCAACCACCCGTCCTTCCTGCTGCTCAGCCCCAGCAACGAACCCTCGGGCAACTGGAAAGAGGTCTTCGACAAGTGGATCGCCCACTACCGCGCGCTTGACCCGCGCCGCATGTACACCAACGGCACCGGCCACACCGAGCCGAGCGTGCCGAACGTCGACAAGGGCACCGACTACCTCGCCATCCAGCGCATCGGCCCCAAGCCGCTGCGCAACAAGACCGGCTGGTTCGGCCGCGATTACTCCGCCTCGCTGGAAGGCATCACGGTGCCGGTGCTGTCGCACGAGACCGGGCAGTGGGTCGCCTATCCGGACTTCGGCATCATCAAGAAATTCACGGGCTACCTGCAGCCGGGGAACTACGAGATCTTTCGCGACTCGGCGGCGAAGCACGGCGTGCTGGACAAGAACCATGACTTCGCGCTGGCCTCCGGCCACTACCAGCTGATCTGCTATAAGGAAGAGATCGAGGCGGCGCTGCGCACCAAGGGCCTGTCCGGCTACCAGCTGCTCGACCTGCACGACTACCTGGGCCAGGGCACGGCGCTGGTCGGCATCCTCGACACTTTCTGGGAATCGAAAGGCTACGCCAGCGCCGACGAATTCCGCCGCTTCAACGGCGTGACCGTGCCGCTGGCGCGCCTGACGCGTGCCGTGCTCACCACGCGCGACAGCCTGGACGTGCCGGTGGAGATCGCGCACTACGGCGAGCAGCCGCTGAAGGGGGCGACGCCTTCCTGGCGCATCGAGGATGCCAACGGCAAGGCGGTACGCAGCGGGCGCTTCCCGGCACTCGACATCCCGATCGGCAGCAATACGAAGCTGGGCACCATCCAGGCGCCGCTGGCCGAGCTGCCGGCACCCGGCCGCTACAAGCTGGTCGTCAGCCTCGAGGGCGCCAAGGTCGCCAACGACTGGGACTTCTGGCTGTACCCGGAGCGCGCAGCGGCCGAGGCCCCGCCGTCAGTGCTGGTGACGCACTCGTGGAACGAAGCCGAGGTGCGTTTGAACGCCGGCGGTAACGTCCTGTACATGCCGCGCAAGGCGGACCTGGACTGGACCTCGCCGCCGCTGGCCGACGTGCCGGTATTCTGGAACCGCCTGATGAACCCGGGCTGGGGCCGCATGCTGGGCCTGTGGATCGACAACAAGCACCCGGCCCTGTCCCAGTTCCCGACCGCCGAGCACATGGACTGGCAATGGACCGAACTGGTGGCCAGTGCCCGCGCCATGAACCTGGACCGCCTGCCACGCGGCTTGCAGCCCATCGTGCAGCCGATCGACGACTGGAACCGCAACTACAAGCTCGGCACCCTGTTCGAGGCGCGCGTCGGCAAGGGCAAGCTGATGGTGTCGACGATGGACCTGGAAAACCGCCTGGACGAGCGACCGGTGGCACGCCAGATGCGCGCTTCGGTGCTGGCCTACATGGGCGGCGGCGCCTTCCAGCCGAAGACCGAGGTGGCGCCGAATGCTTTCCGCGCGGTGCTGTTCGATACCCGTATCATGAAGAAGCTGGGCGCCCAGGCCAGCGGCTGGCCGGATGCCGGCAATGCCATCGACGGCGATCCGAATACCTATTCGCTGGTGAGCGTGAAGGGTGACGTGGCGCGGCCTACGCCGGAACTGACGATCACCTTCCCCCGGTCCGTTCCGTTCACGGGTCTCGTGCTGATGCCGCGCCAGAACCACCGCGACCATGAGGGCGACGTGCGCGAACTGCTGGTGCAGGTCAGCGACGATGGGCAATCGTGGCGCGAGGTGAAGCGTGCGACGCTGGGGTCGACCTTCGATCCGCAGACCGTCACATTTGATCAGGGCGTGAACGCGCGCTACCTGAAACTGACCTCGCTGTCCGGCTTCGGCGCGGACCGCGCCAGCGCGCTGGCCGACGTGGCCGTGCAGTACGCGGGGCCGGCGCTGCCGGAAGAGGTGGGGGAGGTGGAGTACAAGCGTTCGCGTTCGACGTCCGCGGATGTGGATGAGGCGGGGATGGAGGATCGGAAGCCGGCGCGGAAGAAGCAGTGAGTTGGCCCGATGGAGCGCGAATAAGCGTTAGCTTGAAACCGTCGCCCCTGCGCAGGCAGGGGCCCAAGTTCAGCGTTCCGACGAAGCGTGCAATTTGGGCCCCCGCCTTCGCACGGGCGACGTTTACACGCTAATTCATTTCTTCAAGTAGCCCTTCATCTCCGGCACCACCCGCACCAGCTCCGTCACCACCATCCCGGAAAAGTACTCCGCCCCTTTCTTGCCCAAATGCGTCCGGTCGAACGCCGTCTTGGCCTGCCCCTGCCGTTCGACCCCGGCACCGCCGCCGTTGGCCGCAGCCGGCACCACCGCTGGCGGCGGCGCCATCGCCAGCGTGTCGGCCTCGGCCTGGCCCATCGCCTGCACCGCCGCGGCGCTGACGCGGTTCAAATCGACCAGCGCCACGTGTTCGCCGGCCGCCACGCGACGGGTCGCTTCGGCCCAGGGCATCAAATCGTCCTTCAGGTAGTCGCCGGCGAAACTGCGGCGCGTCAGCGGCGTCACCAGCACCGGCACGCCGCCGGCGTCCTTCACCTCGCGCGCGTAACGCGCCATGTTGGCCGGGAATTCGGTCACCAGGTCGGTCGAGCGCGGGGCCTTGCCCGGCTGGTCGTTGTGGCCGAACTGGACCAGCACGTAAGTCTTGCCCGGCGCGCCTTCGCGCAGCAGCGCCTGCACCTTGTCCCAGTGCCCTTCGGCGCGGAAGCTCTTGCTGCTGCGCCCGCCCAGCGCGAGGTTGTGACAGCTGACTTCCGGCGTGAAGCGCGCGCACAGGGCGTCGCCGTAGCCGGACTTGGGCGACATGGTGGAATCGCCGACCAGGATCACCTGGATCGGCGGCTGGGCGGCGTGCGCGCCGAAGGCAGCGGTGACGAGGAGGGCGGCGAAAGCGAGCTTGGGAAGGCAGGGCATGGGATCTCCTTTTATATTAGTGTGCTTGGGAAATTCTACTGCGATTCTACATGCGCGATGCATCGTTAATGAAGATTTAAGCCGGCCGCATGCGGTGCTCATGTAAGTTCGGGGTCCCATCATTCCGGAGGCACTGCAATGCGCCGCACCATCCTCGGTATCAGCCTTGTCGGCACACTGTTGTTCGGACTCGCGTTCGCGGTCTCGTACCTGAAGCCCATCTGGGTCGAAAGCGCGGCGCGCGAGGTCCTGCGGGTCGAACTCGAGCGCCAGGCCGGCGCACGCATCGACGCCCTGAGCGGCACCCGCGTGGCCGGCTTCGCCCGGCAGGTGCTGGCGCGCACCGACGCCGACATCATCGGCATGCGCGCCGCGCTGCGTGCCGAGCTGCCACGAAAGGCGGCGCAAGTGGTCGACGACATGCTCGATCCGGACTGCGATTGCCGCCGGCGCCTGGCCGCCGCCGTGGACGCCGGCGCGCGCCTGCACCTGCGCGCCCTGGAAGGGATGCGCGGCCGGCTGCAGGCGATGATCGAGTCCAGCTACGCCCACGTCAGTGCCAGCCTGCTGCGCGAATGGCGCATCTTCACGCTGACCAACGCCGTGGCCTTCACGCTGCTGGGCGCCGTCACGCTGGCGCGTCGCGGATCGGCGCTGCAGTTGGCGCTGCCGGCGGCCGTCATTGGCGGCGCGCTCGCGCTGACCGGCGGCGCCTGGCTGTTCGCGCAGGACTGGCTGCACACCATCGTGTTCGGCAGCTACGCCGGCCTTGCGTACGCCGGGTGGCTGGCCGCGGTGGCGCTGCTGCTGGCGGACCTGGCGTTCAACCGGGCGCGCGTCGTCAATGGCGTGCTGCAGGCCGTGGGGGCGACCGTGACGGCGCCGGCCTGCTGAGCGTTTTGGCGCACCTCAATGTCGTGGACGGATAAGGCTGGGCAGCGGGCACTCTAACGAGCAGACCCCGATCGATCGGGGGCAACTCCAGGAGACATCATGCGCATCCACGGCGGCAACTACGGTCACGCGAGACTGATGTTCGCAACCATCCTGCTCGCATGCGGCATCGGCCTGGCCGGCTGCCATGGCAACGACGACCATGACCATGACGGCCAGACGCCGGGCACGGTCCTGCTGCCGGATACCGGCAAGGTGGCGCCGACCGAGGTGCGCATGACCTGGTTCGGCATCTCGAACTGGACCTTCCGCATCGGCGACCTGACCATCCTGATGGATGGCTACATGTCGCGCATCCCCCAGGATTATTTCTACGGCGGTGGCGGCGGGCTGGCCTACACCAGGGCGCCGTGGCCAATCGACAAGGCGGCCGTCGACAAGGTCCACGGCGTGCTGACGGGCGGCGAGGGCCGGCGTGTCGACCTCCTGATCACGGGCCACAGCCACTTCGACCACAGTTTCGATACGCCGTACTGGGCCCAGCTCACCAAGGCGCCCATCGTCGGTTCCCGTACCACCTGCTACCAGACCCGGGCGCTGGGCGTCCCCACTTCGCAATGCACGACCGTTTACGGCGGCGAGGAGATCGTGCTCAACTCGTGGGTGACAATGCGCGTGGTGCGCTGGAACCACAGCGGCACCCACGAAACCAATCCGGAGCAGCACGATCCGATCGAATTGCAGAGCGTGCCGGTGCCGGATGCAGCCGGCAACCTGCGCGGTGGCGTGGCGGAAGATTTCCCGAACGGTGGGGGCAACCGCGGCTACCTGTTCACCGTCCGTACGGCGGACAAGGGGCAACTGAGCTTCTTTGTCACCAATTCCGGCGCGGCCCAGGACCTCGACGTCGACAGCATCACCGACGGCGTCAACTACGGCAAGCCGCTGGACAGCCTGCGCAAGGCGATCGCAGATGCGGGCCTGGGCAATGTCGACCTGTGGATCGGCGCCGGCGGCCAGCCGGTGGTCGCGCTGGCGCTGCCGATCCTGAAGCCGAAGGCCTTCGTGCCGAACCACCTTGGCAGCTTCTACGTGCCTTTCGAACAGGGCAACACCTCCCCATTCAATGACGCCACGCTGACCAGCTTCCTGGCCACCAACAACGTGGGCTTGCTGGCACCTAGCCAATACCTCGATGCCTGGGTGCTGGATGCGAAAGGCGTGCGCCAGGTGGACAATGCGGCGATGAAGCAGGCGTACGGATTCTGATCGCTGGCGCGCAGGCGGCGGCGCTCAGTACGGCCCGCGGATGAACTCGCGTACCTGATCGCGGTACACGCGCGCCAGCGCCGCATGCAAGTCATCCGGCACCGGCGCCACGCTTGACGCGCTGACGTTGGCCTGCACCTGCGTCGGCGAACTCGCGCCCGGGATCACCACCGAGACTTCCGGATGGTCAAGGATCCAGCGCAGCGCCATCTGCGCCATCGTCATGCCCGGCGGGACGAGCGCGGCCACTTGTTCGGTCGCGTCGATGCCGCGCGCCAGCTCCAGGCCGGCGAAGGTTTCGCCGACGTTGAAGGCCTGGCCGTCGCGGTTGAAGTTGCGGTGGTCATCGGGCCGGAAGGTGGTGGCGCGCGTGATCTTCCCGCCCAGCAGGCCGCTGGCCAGCGGCAGGCGCACGATGATGCCCACGCCCTGGCTCGCCGCGCGCGGCAGCAATTCCTCGGCCGGCTTCTGGCGGAAGATGTTGAAGATGACCTGCAGCGAAGCCAGGCCGTCCTGCTCCAGGCAGATCATGCCTTCCTCGACGGATTCCACGCTGGCGCCCCAGCGCTTGATCAAACCTTCCTGCTGCAGTTCGCGCAGCCAGTCGAACACGTGGCCCTGGCGCAGCACCTCGGTCGGCACGCAGTGCAGCTGGGTCAGGTCGAGCGATTCCATGCCGAGGCGCTCGATCGAGCGCAGGGTGGCCTCGCGCAGGGTCTCGCGCGTGTAGCCGTCCGGGTAGATGCCGGCGCGGCCCAGCTTGGTGGCCACGACCAGCCCCTCTGGCTGGCGTTCGCACAGGAAGCTGCCGATCGAGCGCTCGCTGGCGCCGTCGCCGTAGACGTCGGCGGTGTCGATGAAGCGCACGCCGGCGGCATAGGCATTCTCCAGCGTCTGGCGCGCGACCGCGTCGTCCCAGTCGTCGCGCCAGCCGCCGCCGAGCTGCCAGCAGCCCAGGCCGATTTCGGGAACCTCCAGGTCGGTCTTGCCGAATTGTCGCAGGGTCATCGCGCGTTCAGTCATGGTATGCAGCCTCGTTGAATGGTCGGGGCTGCCATTGTATGCAAATCAGGACCGGGTTGCCGGCTTCAGGATCGCGTCGGCTTTCGCACGGTCCTGCGCCGTCAGTTTGGGCGTGACCGCCTTGAGTGCGGCGTCGGCCTGGGCGTGGCCGCTCTGTTTCGCCAGCGTCAGCCAGACATAGGCCATCGCCGGGTCGGCCGGGCCGCCTTCACCGTTCAGCGTCATTGCCCCCAGATTGAACATGGCGTCGACCTGGCCCTGCTTGGCGGCGGCGTCGAACAGCTTGCGCGCGGTGGCCGGGTTCTTCTCGACCAGTTCGCCGTCGTAGAAGAAGGTGCCGAGCGCGAACTGGGCGTCGGCATTGCCTTTCAGGGCCGCTTCCTTGTAGTAGACGATGGCGCGCTTCTGGTCGGCCGGCACGCCTTCGCCCAGGTCGTACATGCGGCCGGCCGCGAACAGGGCGCCCGGATAGCCGGCCTTGGCGGCCATGTTGAACCAGGCGCCGGCCAGTTTGAGGTCGCGCGGCACGCCGGTGTCGCCGTTGTAGTACAGCTTGGCCAGGTTGTACTGGGCCGTGACGTAGCCTTCCTGGGCAGCGGTCTGCAGGTAGTCCAGCCCCTTGCGCGCGTCGTGGGCGCCGCCATAGCCGCTGACCCAGGCCTGGCCCAGGATGTTGCGGGCCGGGACAAAGCCGAACTCGGCCGCCTTGCCGTACCACTTGATCGCTTCCGCCGGGTTCCTGGCGGTGCCGATGCCGCGCTCGTAGATGCGCGCCAGCATGAAGGCGGCTTCGACCTTGCCGCTCATGGCTTGCGGTTCCTTCGGGTCGAAGGCCATGCCGTCGCTGGTCGGATCGAAGCGGGCGTCGGTGACCTTGCGTAGCCAGTCGACGGCCTGCGGCGTGCTCTTCGGCGTGCCCATGCCATACAAATACATCTTGGCCAGGGTGACGCCCGCTTCGTCGTAGCCGATCTTGTTGTAGGCCGTCTTGAGCAGTTCCATCGCGCGCGGGTAGTCGCGCTGGTCGAGGGCTTCGAAACCCTGGGCCAGGGACTTGTCCTTGCGCAGGATTTCGTTGCGGGCGGCGGCAAAGCGGCGGTCGCTGGCGCCGCATTTCACCGACGGGTCGTTGGGATTGGTGGGCGCGTCGCCGTTCAGGCCGCTGAGCGAGGACGAATCGACGGTGCGCGAGGCGTCGCCGTCGGGCGCGAGGTCGGAGAAGCGTTCGGCGTCGTTCGAGATGCTGTCTTCCATGCCGAAGTCGGCCATGTAGGCCAGCGCCACGTCGTCTTCCGCCGCGTTGGGGCTGCTCATGAAGGCGCAGGACGACGCGTATTTGCGCGACAGCACCTTGCTCTTGGCGGCGATCACGGTGTCCGCCGCCGGCGCGCCGCCGCGGTTGCCGGTGACGACGACCGTGTTGCCGGACTGGGCGGCCGGGGCCGGGGCGGGCGCCTGCGTTTGCGCAAGGACGGGCAGGGCAAGCGCGCTGCTCGCCAGCAGCAGGGCGAGCGTGCGCTGCTTGTTGTTCAGGATGGTCATCGTCGTCTCCTTTTTGATGTTATGAGCGATGTAGCAAAGCAGTGTATCTGAACAAAATTCTGCCGAAACAAGTAATGGCGATCAAGATCTTGATTCTTTGCCGCAAAAAACGAGGCATCGACGGCGCCACTGACATTGCGGCTTCGACATTGGCGGCGGGTGAGGCGAAAAAACAACGCATTTATGCTGATCCAGACAGTGCAACATGATTCGATTCCAGCCGGCACCTGCGGCAAATCGAATCATGTCGCATGCCGGATGCATGGCGATCGCCGGCCTGCGATAACGCTTCACACGCGGATTTAAAACTTTTCATGCAAAACGCTATCGCTCGCACTGCGTTTGCGCGTAAACCCGGCATTTGCTCAGCTTCGCGCACGGACGATCAACGCCGGTATTTACGCCGCATTTTCCGCTCATTTCCGTGATTGTTTTTTCAAGCCCGATTTTCGCCTTAAATCGCGGCAATAAACTAAAAAAACGTAAGCACAAATAACTACGTAGCCGCGACAGCTTTTTTCCCCGTGTCGCAGGCAATAAAACCGGCCCCCAAAGCGGCCGACATCAAGGAGACAGACATGCGAACTACCTCACAGGGGCTGCGCCCCAACAGCCTGAGCGTGGCCGTTTCGGTCGCGCTGGCATCGCTGGTGGCCGGCAACCTCGCCATCGCCCAGGAAACGCCGCCGCCCAACCCGAACCCGACGCCGAACACCGAATCGGTGTCGCAGGGCAGCAGTGTCGCCACCGTCGTGGTCAGCACCCGCCGCTCCCAGCAGTCGAGCATCGACCGCAAGAAGAATGCGGCCACCGCGATGGATTCGATCGTGGCCGAGGACGTCGGGGCGCTGCCCGATCGCAACATCGGCGAGGCGATCTCGCGCATGGCCGGCGTGGCGCTCGACCGCGGCGACTACGGCGAAGGCGTGACCGTGGCGGTGCGCGGCAATGGCCCGGACCTGACGCGCGTCGAGATCGACGGCCAGGCCGTGCAATCGGCCAACAACACCGGCTCCAGCGGCCGCGGTTCCGAATTCCGCCAGCTCTCGGCCGACCTGATCAAGAGCGTGGACGTGGTCAAGGGCTCGACCGCCGACATGGTCGAGGGCTCGCTCGGCGGCGGCATCCTCATCAAGACCCGCACCGGCCTGGACTTCAAGGAGCCCTTCGCCTCGATCCGGGTGGCCGGCACCCAGAACAACCTGAACAAGAAGTGGGAGCCGGACACCAACGTCATCCTGTCGCGCAAGTTCCTCGACAACCGCCTGGGCGTGATCCTGAACGGCTCGAAGTCGACCACCGTCAACGAGCTGCACCAGATGGCGATCGCGACCAGCGGCGCGGCCGGCTACGCGCGCCTGATCGACTTCGACAATTCGCCGGAAAAGACCTTCAGCTACAACCCGGCCACGCTGAACATGGCGGACCCGGCCTCGACCACCCCGATCGGCGTATATCCCTACACCGCCGGCACCGGCAACTACAACACGGCGACGCCGCAGGAAATCCTGAGCAAGTCGGCCGCGGCCACCAGCAAGGCCGCCTGCTACACGGCTTTCCCGCAGATCACCACTGCGGCGCCGGCGCTGGCGAACCTGAGCTCGACCAACCGCACGAATGCGGTGAATGCGCGCCAGAATGAACTGATCAGCTGCCTGAACCAGTGGAACGACTACACGCCGTCGCTGATCCGCAACCGGGTCCAGACCGAGACCGACAAGCGCCAGAACCTCGACCTGCGCGCCGACTTCAAGGTCAACAACGATTTCACCATCTACGCCAAGGGCAGCTATTCCAAGCGCAACTGGGAGACCAACAACTCGCAGCTGAGCCTGGGCGGCCTGAGCGTCAATCCGAACTCGCTCACCTACGTCGACACCAACGGCGTGCGCGCGGTGTCGCCGGCGGCCACCGGCACCTACTACCTGTACCCGACCACCGCCAGCTACGTCAGCGGCACGCCGACCTCGGGCGCGGTCGCCAACGTGAACCCGTCGACGGTGACGGTGGACGCGACCCACCACGTGACCAGCATGGGCATCAACGACGCCACCGCCGGCATCGACCAGCTGTACCAGCGCAACAGCGTGCTGACCAAGTACTTCCAGACCGGCGGCACCTGGAAGCGCGGCTCGGTCACGGCCGAGTACGTGGTGGCGGATTCGAAGTCGAGCTACACGGCCGAGCAATACCGCAGCGCGTTCAGCCAGTACTACGGTTCGGCCACGCTCAGCGCCCAGCCGAACGGCCTGTGGAGCTACACCTTCCCGGCCAACTCGACCCTCGACCTGAACAACCCGGCGCGCTACGTGCTGCTGAACCAGCCCGACAAGTCGAGCGCGGTCACCGGCGGCGGCGCCAACATCAACAGCATCCCGGCCTATACCAAGGCCCAGCAGCCGCTGCTGACCGTGTCGCAGCCTTCGCTGGCCTACACGCCGACGGTCAGGGACACCGGCGAGCTCACCGCCAAGGGCGACCTGACCTGGGCGCTGCCGGAAGCGGTGCCGTTCTTCACGCGCTTCAAGACCGGCTTCAACTTCCGCGATACCAAGTACAACGAGTACGGCAACGGCAGCAACGGCGTCCAGATCAATACCAACCCGAACGTGTTCCTGGCGCCGTCGATCGTGCGCAGCACCCTGGTCGGTTGCCAGGACACGGCGGGTTCGCTCGGCGCGGGCGGCAACAAGTGCCAGTACGGCTATGTGAAGACCAACGCCGCCAACAACCAGACCTCGGGCACGATCACCGTGACGCCGGCGCAGTTCCAGGACATCGTCGCCCAGTCGCTCGCCGGGAACGTCACCAGCACCCAGTTCTTCAACGGCGCCAGCGGCAACCTGACGACGCCGCTGGCCAACTGGCCGAAGATCGACGTGCCCAAGCTGTTCGAGGTGGCCGGCGTGCAGAACGCCAACCTGAACTGCATCTACAGCTGCATCGGCACCGACGGCAAGACCTACGACCAGCCGGTGACGCGGATGAGCGAACGCTCCGAGGCGGCCTACGTGATGGGCGACTTCAACATCGACCACATCCCGTTCACCGGCCGTGCGCTGCCCTTCGGCTGGGAACTCGAAGGCAACATGGGCTACCGCTACATCCGCACCAAGGTGCACGGCGTCGGCCAGATGTCCTTCCAGTCGATCACCAAGACCAGCAGCTACGATCCGCGCAATCCGAACGCGGCCGGCGGCATCAATGACGTGACGGTCGCGACCAACACGGCCGTGGATGCCACCACCCACGACTTCCTGCCGATCTATAACCTGTCCATGTGGGCGATCCCGGACAAGCTGGTGCTGCGCTACAACCGCGCGCGCACGGTCGCGCGTCCGCCGGTGACCTACCTGCTGCCGGCCGGCCTGTGCCGCTTCGACGAGCGCCTTGATGAGGATGCGACCCAGACCTGCACCAAGACCATCGGCAACCCGGCCCTGCAGGCGCAGAAGAACCTGAACCAGAACTGGAGCGCCGAATACTATCCGAACAAGGATACGATGGTGTCGCTGGCCTACTTCAAGCAGAAAGGCGTGGTCGGACCGGCCCTGGTGCAGACCGAGAACGGCACGCTGGGCCTGGCGCTGGTCGACCCGACCACCGGCCGCGCGCTGGGCGAGCTGCCGTTCTCCTTCCCGACCTACGAGAACGGCGTGCCGACCACGCGCAAGGGCTGGGAATTCAGCACCAAGACCGCCTTCACCTTCCTGCCCTGGCTGCTGCGCTACACCGGCTTCGACGCCAACTACACCAAGCTGGCCTCGGTCTCGTCGACGCAGAACATCGTCGACCTGCTCACCGGCGCACCGCTGCCGCCGCTGCGCGAGTCGAAGTTCCAGTACAACTGGGCGCTCTGGTATGACGACGGCCGCCTGCAGATGCGCGTGGCGGTGCAGGGCACGGACAGTTACTTCAACAATATCGCGGGCTCGAGCAGCAATTACCTGAACAACTATCCGAACGCCAGCGGCAACACCCGTCCGCCGGCCTACAACCCGGGTTCGCCGAACTTCCGCGATGCGACCCGCTACGTCGACGCCAAGGTCTCGTACAAGGTCACGCCGAACGTGGAGGTGTTCCTCGAAGGCCGCAACCTCGGCAATGCGACCACCAGCGACAGCCAGGGTTCCTACGTGCCGCTGGAGAGCGGCGCGCCGAGCATCCTGGCCTACAACTACTCCGGCCGCCGCATCATGGCCGGCGCCAACTTCCGCTTCGGCGGCTGATCCCCGCCATCCCGGCACGAGCGCGTCCCCGGGACGCGCTTTTCCCAATTCCACTTCCCCGCTGCCCAGGGCCGCTTTCGCGCATCCGCGCGCAGCGACGATCATCTTTGGCATTCCCGCATCAGTTTCCGATCACGTTGGTGATTGTTTACCAGCGGCATGTTGCAGGCTGATTACATGGCAATACACTAGCGTCGTAAGTACACATAAATACAGCGCGACGGCCAGCCGCCGTGCCGCTGACGATAAGACCGGCCCGCCCAAGGCCGAAACCATGGAGACAGAACATGCGAACATCCTCACAGGGCCTGCGCCCCAACCGCCTTGCCGTGGCCGTTTCGGTCGCGCTGGCCTCGCTGGTGGCCGGCAACCTGGCCATCGCCCAGGAAAACCCGGCGCCGAATCCGAATCCAAGCCCGGCCCCGTCGTCGTCGGTGTCCCAGGGGAGCAGCGTCGCCACCGTGGTCGTCAGCACCCGCCGTTCGCAGCAGTCGAGCATCGAGCGCAAGAAGAACGCGGCCACCGCGATGGATTCGATCGTGGCCGAGGACGTCGGCTCGCTGCCCGACCGTAACATCGGCGAAGCGATCTCGCGCATGGCCGGCGTGTCGCTGGAGCGCGGCGACTTCGGCGAGGGCGTGAACGTCGCGGTGCGCGGCAATGGTCCGGAACTGACCCGGGTCGAGCTGGACGGCCAGGCCGTGCTGTCGGCCGGCGGCACCGACATGAACGGCGGTAACAGTGGCCGCGGCACCGAGTTCCGCCAGCTCTCCGCGGACCTGATCAAGAGCGTGGACATCGTCAAGGGCTCCACCGCCGACATGACCGAAGGCTCGCTGGGCGGCGGCATCATCATCAAGACCCGCACCGGCCTCGATTTCGCCAAGCCCTTCGCTTCGCTGCGCGTTGCGGGCCAGCACAACAACCTGAACGACAAGTGGACGCCGGACACCAACCTGATCCTGGCCGACAAATTCCTCAACAACAGGCTGGGCCTGTTGTTGAACGCCTCGTCGACCACGATGAAGAACGAGGCGCACTCGATGCAGGTCGCCACCTCCGCGACCCAGGGCTATGCGCGCGCCATCGACTTCGACCACTCGGCCGAGAAGACCTGGACCGCGAACCCGAACACGCTGAACATGGCGGATCCGCTGGTGAACCAGCCGACCGGCACCGCGGGCACCTTCCAGGGCGCGACCCCGCTCGAGATCCTCACCAAGTCGGCGGCGGCCAAGACCAAGGCGGATTGCTATACGGCCTTCCCGGTCCTGACCCAGACCTCGCCGCAGCTGGCGAGCCTGAGTACCAATAACAAGAACGCGGCAACGGTCCTGCGCGGCAATGAGCTGATGAGCTGCCTGAACCAGTGGAACGACTACACGCCGTCCCTGATCCGCAACACCATCAAGCGCGAGGAAGACCGCCGCAAGAACCTGGACCTGCGCGCCGACTTCAAGGTCAACAGCGAGCTGACCGTGTACGCCAAGGGCAGCTACAACAAGCGCAACGTCGTCAACGACACCTTGAACTATGGCCTGGGCGGCCTGAACTTGAATACCGCGGGCACCTTCACCGACACCGCCGCCGGCGTACGCTCCGCGGTGCCGAACACCGGCTACTACCTGTACGACACGCCCAGCTTCCGCAGCAACAACCCGTATGCCACCGGCACCACGGCCAACGTGAATCCGGCGTCGGTCACGGTCGATCCGTCCCACCACGTGACCCAGTTCACGATCACCGACGGCGTCGCCAACACCGACCAGATCCGCATGCGCTCGGAGACGATCACCAAGTACCTGCAGCTGGGCGGCACCTTCAAGCGCGGCGGCCTGACCGCGGAGTTCTTCGTCGGCGATTCGAAATCGGACTTCCAGCGCGGCGACGCCCGTACCGCCTTCAACTACAGCTACGGCGCCGCGACCCTGGCGGTGGCGCCGAATGGCCTGTGGACCTACACCTTCCCGCCGGGCTCGAGCTTCGACCAGTCGAATCCGGCGAACTACGCCGTCCTGAAGCCGGCCGCGACCGCCACGTCTGCCGTGGCGGCGACCAACTACGTGCCCGCGGTGCCGGCCTATACGATCGCACAGCAGCCGCTGACCAGCCAGGCCGCCCAGGTCACCTGGACCCCGCGCATCGCCGCGACCGAAGAGCGTACCGCCAAGCTCGACCTGACCTGGGCGACGCCGGACGCGATCCCCTTCATCACGCGCCTGAAGGGCGGCTTCAACCTGCGCGACACCGTCGCCAACCAGTGGGGCAGCAATGGCGGCGTGGTGGTCAAGACCGGCACCGGCAACGTCGGCGCCGCCAACTACGTCGCCCCGGTCGTGGTGCCGCGCTCGATCGTGCGCAGCTTCCTGCAGGCCTGCCAGAACACGCCGACCTCCGCCACCAGCGGCGCGGCCTGCAACTACGGCTTCAAGCCGAACGCCGACCCGCAGACCGGCACCGAGGGCACCATGTGGGTGACCCAGCAGCAGTTCCAGGACATCGTCGCCCAGTCCCTGACCGGAAATGCCACCAACACCAAGTTCTTCAACGGCGCCAGCGGCCGCCCGGACAGCCTGGTCAACAACTGGACCCAGATCGACGTCGACAAGTTCATCGCCCTGTCCGGCGTGCCCGGCGTGAACTTCGATTGCGTGAAGAGCTGCAAGGCCAACGACGGCAATATCTACGAGCAGCCGGTCACCAAGCTGAAGGAGCGCACCCAGGCCGCCTACCTGATGGGCGACTTCAACATCGACCGCATCCCGTTCACCTCGCGTTCGCTGCCTTTCGGCCTCGAACTCGAAGGCAATGCCGGCTGGCGCTATGTCCGCACCCAGGTGCGCGGCACCGGCCAGATGACCTTCCAGTCGATCACCAAGACCGCCACCTACAATCCGGCCAACCCGACCGCCACCGGCGGCACGGTGACCAGCAGCTTCCGGCGCAACACCTCGATCGACGACACCACGCACGACTTCCTGCCGGCCTACAACCTGGCGATGTGGGTGATACCGGACAAGGCCGTGGTCCGCTACAACTGGGCCAAGACCGTGGCCCGTCCGCCGGTCTCCTACCTGCTGCCGTCGGGCACCTGCATCTATGACGAGACCGTGCAGGACGTGGAAGGCGGCCACCAGCGCTGCACCGACACCGTCGGCAATCCGGCCCTGCTGGCGCAGCGCAACGTCAACCAGAACCTGAGCCTCGAATACTATCCGAACAAGGATACGATGTTCTCGATCGCGGCATTCAACCAGAAGGGCATCATCGGGCCGGCCATCAAGCAGGGCGTGAGCCAGGTGCCGTTCTTCGCGGGTTCGTCGGAAGTCGATCCGGTGACCGGCACGCCGCTGTCCAGCCTGCTGTTCGACTACTCGACCTACCTGAACGGCGCGGCCACGACCCGCAAGGGCCTGGAGTTCAGCACCAAGACGGCCTTCACCTTCCTGCCGTGGTTCCTGCGCTATACCGGCTTCGACGCCAACTACACCAAGCTGCGCTCGGCCACCTCGAGCATGAACGTGGTCGAGCTGCTGTCGGGCGATCCACTGCCGCCGCAGCGCGAGTCGAAGTACTCGTACAACTGGGCGGTATGGTATGACGATGGCCGCCTGTCGGCACGCATTGCGGTGCAGGCAGTGGCGTCCTACTTCAACTACATTGCCGCCAACGGCGCCAACACCGTGAACAACTGGCCGAACGCCGGCGGTGGCCGCACCACCGTCATTCCCTACAACCCGGGCTTCCCGGACTATCGGGATTCGACCCGCTACATCGACGCCAAGATCGGCTACAAGATCACGCCGAACATCGAAGTCTTTGCCGAAGGCCGCAACCTGGGCAACGCGACGACCTCGAACAGCCAGGGTTCCTACGGCGCCTTCTCGGATGGCACGCGCAGCCTGCTGGACTACGGCTACTCGGGCCGCCGCATCATGGTCGGCGCCAACCTCCGCTTCGGCGGCTGATTGGAGAGCGAGCGCTCAGTACGCTGATTGTTTCGGGCGGCGGGCTTTCCAGGCCGCCGCCATCGCATAGAATGTTTTCGATGCGTCTCACTTTGTGTCTCAAGTTCGCCGGCCACCAACATGGCCGGTTTTTTTTTGCCACGATTCGATCACCTTCCTGATTCTTTCCGGACCGCGCGAAAACGCGGCGCGGCGCTCACATAGAATCGACTCCACGGCAGAGCTGTCACGACAACAGGCCCACAGGGCCGATCCCTTGGAGACAAATCATGATGCAATGCGCCATCACGCCCACCCGCTGCGCCCGCGCAGTGGCCACCGTCCTTTCCCTGCTGGCCGCACAGTCCTCGCTGGCCCAGGAAACCCCGCAAACAGGCACCGACGCCAGCCAGGCCGGCGCCGCCAATCCGCCGGTGGCCAACGTCGTCACCATCGCCGGCACGCGCCAGTCGGTGGCCTCGGCCATCGACCGCAAGCTGCGCGCGGCCACCGTGGTCGATTCCATCGTCGCCGAGGACATCGGCCAGTTCCCGGACAAGAACGTGGGCGAAGCCTTGTCGCGCGTGACCGGAGTGCAGCTCTCGCGCGATTTCGGCGAGGGCTCGCAGGTCTCGATCCGCGGCGTCGAGCCGGACCTGAATCGCATCGAGATCAACGGCCAGTCGGTGCTGAGCACCAACGGCACGGCCGGCCGCGGCGCCGAGTTGCGCGAACTGGCCTCCGAGCTGATCGGCTCGATCGACGTTTATAAAGGCTTGACCGCGGACCTGACCGAGGGCGGCGTCGGCGGCACCGTGCGCATCACGACCAGGAAGCCGCTCGACTTCAAGAAGCCGACCATCGGCGGCACGCTGTCGGGCGAGCAGGCTTCGTCGCGCGGGGGCGTGCAGCCGCGCGGGAACCTGTACCTGGCCGACAAGTTCATGGGCGGCAAACTCGGCCTGCTGGGGAACTTCGTCTACGACAAGGTCCTGACCCGCAACGACTATGCGCGCAACACCTCCTGGCGCTTCCTGCAGGACTGGGACAACTCGCCCGAGAAGACGGTCACCAGCACCGACCCGGCGGTGGCCGGGATCGCCAACAAGGCGGCCTGCGCCACCAGCGGCTTGAGCGCCGCGCAGCGTACCGCCTGCACCAACCAGTGGAACGATTATTCGCCGGGCATCGCGCGCTATGGCATCTGGACGCGCGACCACAAACGCTCCTCGGCCGAGCTGACAGCGCAGTACCAGTTCGACAAGGATTTCACGGCCTTCGCCAGCTACCAGGCCAACCGCCAGCGCGAGCGCCTGAACGACCGCAACTTCGGCACCGACTTCGGCGCCACCAACCGCCTGGCCAATCCCGGCAACGCGCCGGTATATGGCGCCAATGGCGTGCCGAGCACCGCCGGCACCTGCGTCACGCCGACCACTACGCCGGACAGCATGGTGGTGCAGAACCATTACGTGACCTCGTACACGGTGGGCCAGTGCCTGAACGTGGCCGGGCAGGGCGGGCAGGGCGCCTTCTCCACCTCCGCGCGCGACTTCCAGCTCGACGTCGATTCGCGCTACCTGTCCAGCGGCTTCAACTTCAAGCGCGACCGGCTCGAGGTCGAAGGCCTGATCAACACCTCGAAGTCGGACTACGGCAACGACACCAACAGCGTGGTGCTGACCCAGAACGCGCCCGGCCTGAAGGTGACGCTGGATTCCCAGGGTTTGCCGCACTTCGATTTCCCGGCCGGCTACAGCCCGGACAACCCGGCGTCCTACGTGCAGGCGCAGCTGCAGTACCGCCCGACCGAGACCAAGAACACCGAGGACCAGGGCAAGCTGGACTTCAAGTACCGCCTCACCACGCCCTTCTTCAGCAAGGTCTGGTTCGGCGTGCAGGGCCGCAAATCGACCGCCAAGCAGTACAACGGCGGCGGCTACGTCGCCAACGGCGGCGCCAACGCCGGCTCCACCGCGGACGACATCAACGTCCTGAGCGCCAACGTCAACCAGACCGCGATCTACGATCCGCTGTACACCGGCAGCGCCCAGCGCCCGAACGACACCCAGAACTTCATCAACTCGAGCTATTCCACGCGCTACCTGAACGCGGCCCAGATGGCGAGCCTGGTGAGCAGCGTGATGGGGCGCTCGCCCGGCACCTTCTTCAAGGGCTACAACGACGTGCAGAACATGCCGTCGGGCTGGGCCTCGCCGGTGTACGCCGCCGCCGCACCCTACTTCGACACCTCCAAGTTCACCCACCAGTACCTGTACTCGGCGCCCGGCAGCGACGGCAACACCTATCCGCAGATCCCGGCCTTCCAGGCCGACGAGAAGATCGGCGCGACCTACCTGCGCCTCGACTACGGCACCCAGCTGTGGGGCTACGACATCGACGGCAACGTGGGCGTGCGCTACACCCGCACCCGTACCCGCGCAACCGGCCTGACCCAGTACAAGGTGCGCGTGCCGACGGGGACCGGCAACGCCTACAACGATGTCGCGACCAGCAACAGCATCGTCAGCCGCGAGAACACCTACAACGATGTCCTGCCGAGCTTCAACGGCGCCTTCTGGTTCAACGACCGCACCGTGGCGCGCCTCGGCTGGGCCAAGGCGATGGCGCGCCCGCGCATCGACCTGCTGGCACCGAACATCGTCTGCACCGAGGGCAGCGGCCTCGCGGCCTACGGCGGTACCGGCGGCAACGATACCTGCACGGCCGGCAATCCGGACCTGAAACCCTACCGCTCGACCAATACGGATCTCAGCCTGGAGTGGTATCCGGGCAAGGACACCCAGTATTCGGTGGCCTTCTTCCAGAAGGACATCTCGAGCTACGTGCTGGAAAAGGTTCTCGTTCCCGGCGTCGACATCCTGAATAACGGCAGGCGCTTCGATGTGACCACGGCGGTCAATGGCGAGGGCGCCACCACCAGCGGCGTCGAACTGGCCGCGCGCACCGCCTTTACCTGGCTGCCGGGCTGGCTGGGCGGCTTCGGCGGCGACGTCAACTACACCCGCATGCGCTACAAGTACGCGGCCGGCAACGAGCGCCTGAACGTCCTCGACGGCAGTGTGCTGCCTTACCCGGGCATGTCGAAGAACAGCTACAACGTGTCCTTGTGGTATGACCGCGGCCCGTGGAATGCGCGCGTCGCCTACAACTTCCGCGACCGCTTCTTCACCGGCGGGAACGACGTCTCGGGCAACCCGAACTTCCAGGAAAAGACCGGCTTCCTGGACGCCAAGCTGCAGTACCGCTACAACGACCACGTCACGTTCTCGATCGAAGGCAAGAACCTGACCGACCAGGCGCAGACCACCGACGCCGGCGATTTGTTCCGCGTGAACGAACTGGCGTGGTCGGGACGGCGCTATTTCATCAGCGTCTCGATCAAGAACTGATTTACTGGAGCTTCGATGTTGCGTGCGTATTTTCGTGCAACCCGGCTGGCCGCGCTGCTTGCGGCCGGCTTGTTCATGGCGGCGCCGGCCCTGGCCGCCGACCCGCTGTATCACAACCCGCGGTATCACAACCCGCTGGTGCCGCAGCGCGCCGACCCCCAGGTCACGCTGCAGCCCGACGGCTGGTACTACTTCACGGCCACCGTGCCCGAATACGACCGCATCGAGATCCGCCGCGCGCGCACGCTCGACGACCTCGGCAAGGCCGAAGCCAGGGTCGTCTGGCGCAAGCACGCCAGCGGCGCGATGGGCGCCCACATCTGGGCACCGGAGATGCACCGCATCGACGGTAAATGGTTTATCTACTTTACGGCCGCCCCGGCTGAACACGTGTGGGAGATCCGCCTGCACGTGCTGGAAAACGCGTCCAGCGACCCGTTCAAGGGCGAGTGGGTCGAGCGCGGCCAGCTGAAGACCGGCTGGGAATCCTTCGCGCTGGACGCCACCACCTTCGTGCACCGCAACCAGCGCTACCTGGTGTGGACCCAGCGCGCGCCGGATGGCAGCAAGGGTACGAATATATACATCGCCAGGATGGACACGCCGCTCTCCATCACCGGTCCGGCCACGCTGCTGACGAAACCCGAGTACGCCTGGGAAAAGGTGAAGTACGAGGTCAACGAGGCGCCGGCCGTGCTGGTGAAGAACGGCCGCGTGTTCCTGACCTATTCGGCCAGCGCCACCGACGCCAACTACGCGATGGGCATGCTCACCGCGCGCGAGGACGCCGACCTGCTCGATGCGAAAGCCTGGACCAAGTCGCCGCAGCCGGTGTTCAAATCGAGTGACGCCAACCGCCAGTGGGGCCCGGGCCACAACAGCTTCACCACCACGCCGGACGGCAAGACCGACGTGCTGGTCTACCACGCGCGCAACTACCGCGACATCGTCGGCGATTCGCTGCACGACCCGAACCGCAATACGCGGGCGCAGGTGATCCACTGGCGCGCGGATGGCACGCCCGACTTCGGGGAGCCGGTGGCAGATTAATTTGGCACGCGCAGGAACGGCAAGACCGCTTCCTGGAACACCCGGCGCGCCGTCCACTTGCTGGGCGGCGGGTCGGCCAGGCGCGCCTCGAAGCGGCGCCAGCAGGCCCCGTTCCAGGTCCGCTTCGTCTGCAGCTCGGCCTTCCTTCCGGCGTAGATCTCCCTGACGGTCCTGCCCAGGTAAGTCGGCGGATCCGTGTAGTGCCAGTAATCGTAGAACCGGTCTTCAAGGCTGGCGCCGGCCTCCAGCAGCAGGCGCGCCGCCTCGCAGTTTTGCAGGTAAACCGCCGTCAAGAGCGGGGTGCTCCAGTTCGCCTTCCTGACGTTCACGTCGGCGCCCGCCTCGATGAGCAGCTTGACGATCGCGGGATCGTCGCGGAGTACCGCCGCCGACAGCAGATAGCCGCGGTCTTCGGTGTAGAAGTCGGGATCCGCGCCGCGGGCCAGCGCCGTGCGCAGGGAGCGCGCATCGCCGGATTTGACTGCCGCATAAGCGTCGTTGTCCGCCGCCGTGGGGCCGGGCATGGCGGTCATCGATTGTACCGCCACCATCAGGACCAGGCCGGCGGCGCCGAGCCAGTCCAGCCTTTTCCGGAGCAGGCCAATCAGGGACAGGAGAGGAAACAGCAGCACGGCGGCGCTGCGGATGACCTGTTCCGGCAACAGCGGCGAATCGGACACGCTGCCCGCCGCCGACACCAGCAGCGGCAGCGCCGCGACGACCCCGAACCAGTCGATGGCGCGCAGTACGCCGTGGCTTGCCCGGCGCGCCATGCTTGACGTGAGCGTGATGTGCATGTGCTTTGGCCTGCGCTAGTGACGCTGCAGCAGCGCCGGCGCGTAGGTCTTCACGAAGAAGGCCAGCGTGATGCAGGCCGTCGCCAGCAGCGTGAGCCCGCGCACCAGATCCGGCGCTGCGCGCCGCCCGAGGTGCGCGCCGCCGTAGCCGCCGAGGATGGCACCCAGCAGCATCGCCAGCGTCTCCGGCCAGCGCACCGCGCCGGCGGCGATGAAGGCGAGCACCGCCACCGTGTTGGCCGCGCTGACCAGCAGCGTTCGCGGCGCGTTCAGCATCTTGAGGTCGCGGCTGTCGAGCAGCCCCCAGATCGCGATCATCATGATCCCGACCGCGCCGCCGAAATAGCCGCCGTAGATGCCCAGCCCGAATTGCACGGCCAGCACCGCATGCGCGTGGATGCGAAAGCGCGCGCGCAGCGCTTCGCCGATGCGGCGGCCGAAGGCGAGGGCGATCGACGCCACCAGCAACAGCCAGGGCAGCACGAAGGTGAAGGCGGCCGACGAGGTCTGCAGCAGCAGCAGGGCGCCGGCCAGGCCGCCCAGCAGCGTCGCCACCAGCAGCGCGCGCAGCGGCACGGCGCCGACCGGCCCCAGGCCGTCGCGGTAGGCCCAGGCGCTGGCCAGCCCGCCCGGGTAGAGCGCGACCGTGCTCGAGGTGTTCGCCAGCACCGGCGGCACGCCGGCCGCGATCAGCGCCGGCAGGCTCACGAAGGAGCCGCCGCCGGCCAGCGCATTCATGGCGCCGGCGACGACGCCGGCTGCGAAAACCAGGGTCAATGTGTCCATGTTGCCGATGGTAGCTGCTGGCCCGGCCATCTGGCAATGCGGGTATGCGTTACGGCGTCCCGGTCATCGCTCAGGACGACAATATGCAGCGCTTCCGCCTGACCGGCCGATGACCGACTGGATGTCGGCGATCGTGAAAGGCTTCCGCAAATAGCCGTCGAGCGCATCGACGGCATCCAGATTGATGGGTTCATTGGCGCTGGTCAGGACGACGGAAACCTCGGGCTGCATCTGCTTCGCCAGCCAGGGAAGGGAAATCCGCTGGTCGCAACTCATGAATGCGCGGTTCGTCATGACCAGGTCCACCTTCTTCTTCGACAACTCCGCCAATGCCGCGGCGACTGTGCTGACGTTCACGGCGCGGCGCCCTGTGGCCTCGACCATGATTTTGACTGTCTGCCCGACGTCGGGGTCGCGCTCCACGATCAATATCTCGCCTTCCACGGTCTGCTTTTCCCGAGTGTTCGCGATGTATCAATGATAACATTCCGGTTTCAATCAGCGCGTTCGTTACAGGAGTCCCAAGATGGCAAGCGAAGTCCAGCGACGCACGGTCGACCTGTCCGCCTACCCGGACCTGGTCGTGATCTACCTCGGCATGCGCGTGAACACGCTGGCCGGCCTGAAGACCCTGTTCGGCTTCGGCCCGAAGATATCGGCCTCGGTGGCGGCACGCCCGGACGGCCTGCTGCTGCACGAGACCATGCTGTATTCGCTGTTCCCGCCGCACCTGGGCATGCGCCAGTACTGGCGCGATTTCGACAGCCTGGAAGCCTGGGCGCGCTCGGAACCGCACCGCGTGTGGTGGAAGCAGTTCCTGCGCGACGCTGGCGGCACCGGGTTCTGGCACGAGAGCTACTTCATGGGCGGCGGCATGGAAGCGGTCTACGACGACATGGCGAACGACACCGGCTTCCTGCGCTTCGCGCCCGTGGTGCCGGCGCAGGGCAGCATGTTTTCCGCGCGCGGTCGGGCGCGGCGGCCGGGTGCGGCGGCGCGGGATGGCGCGTGACAAAGCGCGCATCTTTGGCGGCGCCGCGATTGCTACGATGGGGGTTTTCGTGAGGGGAACGGCATGGTCGAGATCGATGAACGGTTGGTGCGCCTGATCAGCCTGCGCGAGGCGGGACAGTACGACGAGGCGCTGGCCTTGCTGCTGGCATTGTTCGCCGAGGCCGCGCACGCGGACGTGCCGGCGCGGCGGGCCCTGTTCGCCGTCATGCTGGAGTGGCAGTTCATGGTTGAAGAATTCGAGCCGGCCCGCGCCGCGCTGGCCGAGGCGCGCGACGCCCAGGCGGCGCGGCTGCTGGCCGGCGACCTGTTCTTCGACGAAGGCTACGCGCCGGGCGAGGATGTTCCCGAATATCGGCGCCAGGCACGCTATGAGCTGATCATCGACATGAACGACATCCTGAAGGACGCGCACTCGACCCGTGACCTGTTCGTGCGCCTGGAAGCCGTCCAGCCCGACCTGGCGCAGCGCAGGGCATGGAGGGCGCTGCCTGCCATCGTGGAGGTCGGCGATTTCGCGCTGGCCGACCGCTACCGCCGCGACCCGCTGGCCATGCTGGAGCCGGTCAAGGACTCGGCCCAGCACTTTCCGCTGTTGCCGCCTTACCGCCAGGCGCCGCGCCTGGCGGCGGAGATGATGAACCTGACGCGCGACGTGCGCATCGCGACCGCCGTGCTGCGCGGCCTCGGGCGGCCGATCGAGGCCGATGCGCTGCGCGAGGCCCTGCTGGCGGGCCTGGCGAGCGCCGAACTGCGCGAGGTGGCGGGGCGCGAGCTCGATGAACCCGGCACCATTAGCCGGCTACTCGCCGAACACCAGATGGCCCAGGAAGCGCCGCCGCCCTGAGTCGAACCCTCAATCCCCGGCGCTGACCTTGCCCAGGCCTTCCGCGCGCTGGTTGACGATCTTCGGCCGGCCGTAATAGGTCAGGCTGCCCATGCCCTGCACGGTGGCGTCGAGCCGCTGCTTCGCATACACGCGCACGCCGCCGACGCCCTCGAAGTCGACGTTCACGTCATCCGCGATCAGTTCGCGCGTGTCGACCTGGCCGACGCCTTCGGCCTTCATCCGGAAGGTCTTGACGGCGCCGGTGATGTCCATCTTGCCGGCACCCTGGTAATCGACGTCCAGGCGCGGGCCGCGGATGTTGTTCAGCTTGATGACGCCGGCGCCTTCCACCGTCAGCGCGCGCAGTTCCGGCATGGTGATCGCGATGCGCTGCTCGCCGTGCTTGCGGTTCGATTCCTTGTCGCGCATGCGGATGCGCAGCACGCCGTTCACGACCTCGGTCGACACCCCGTCGATGAACTTGTCGCTGCCGCTGACGGCCAGCGATTGCTTCGAGCCGGCATCCACGGTCAGGCTGATCGCGCCCTGCATGTCGATGGCGGTGAAGGGCGGTGTGCTGCGGGCCTGTTCGCCGGCGTGGGCGCTGGTGGCCAGCAGCAGGGCGGCGATGAGAGTCGGTCGGCTGAATTGGCGCATGGTCGTTCCCCGGTTTTGTTAGTGTGATTTGATTGTAGGTTCGAAATCACACTTGGAGACCGGCTTTGTGACAGGCTGCACGATTCGCCGGACAAGCTGCACGAATCGCGGTGGAACCGGCTCAGCGCTGGCGGATGACGGCCATCAGCGGGCGCGCGATGCGCAGGTAATCCTCGCTCGCCAGCACGATGGAAGCGTCCAGGCGGCCGGCGTTGAAGGCGATCTCCGTGTAGCGCTCGAACAGTTCCGGGTCGGCCACCAGCTGCAGGTCCGGGTGGAAGGAAAACGGCGGGATGGCGCCCAGCACGCAGCCGGTCAGCGCGTCGATCTCGCGTGGGCTCATCAGGCTGCCTTTCTTCGCGCCCTGCTGCGCGGCCAGCGCCGCCAAATCGAGCTGGCGGTCCGCGGCCAGCACCGCCAGCACGTGCCTGGCCGGGGCGTTCGGCACCTGCAGCTTGCAGGCCATGGCCTTGGCGCCCTGGCCGACCTCGGTGCCGCGGATGCGCGCGACTTCTCCGGACTTGCCGGCGGGCGGGTGTTCGATCACGCGGTAGCGCGCGCCTTCGGCGTCGAGCAGGGCGACGAGTTTCAGGAAGATGGGTGTGGGACCGACGCCCGGCGGTAGCGATGTTTCAGTCATGGATGAATTATAGAGGCTGTGCGTGTGCTCCTACATCACCGCCCGGACGCATCCTATTGGGTGCCGGAACATGGGGGCTCATGATCGGTTCATCACCCATCCAGCGGAGACTCATCATGAAGATTTACCAGCACGTAGTGATCGGCGGCCTGATGGCCCTCGGCCTGGCTGCCTGCAGCTCGACCGGTACCGGTGCGAGCGGCGATGCCATGAGCGGCAGTTCGTCGACGGGCACGACCGCGAGCGGCGCCGGTGACAACGGCGCCAGTTCGGGCGGTGTCGGCAATGCCACCGGCATTGGCGCCTACAACACGCCGACCGCGCGGGATGGCGGCGATGCGTCGTCGACCAGCAGCGGTAGCAACAACGGCGCGGCCGCCAGCGGCAGCCGCTGAGCCATTAAGTATCTCTAGCAATTCCGTTTGACTTACCGTCAGCCTCGCCAATACGTGGTCGACCGCCTTTTGGCGACGGATGGTGTACTGGAAGATGAACTGCGATAAGGGACCAGAGCTCGTCGGGAGTGCGTGCTTTGGCCATGGTATCGGTTCGGCTAAAAACAGGCTTTCATGTTAATGCCAAGACCGTGGCTGCGTACGGCTGAAATCGACCCAGAGCGGAAGCTCGGGGCGTAGCAGTTAAGCTAGTTCATTCCTAGTCCCGCAGTCTGTCGCGAGCTCGGCGCAACAGGTCAGGCCATTCGCCCTCGAGCGAACTCAAAGCTCCGCGCTCGAAAACACAGCAGAGGTTCCAGAGCGCGCGTCGTTCGGCGTGATCGACTATTGTCAGCAGATCCGTGTCAGAGAACCGTCTCACGAGTTCGAACAAAACAACGGCTTCATCAGCAGTAAGTGAGATATGGACAATGTGATCTGTTGTCATCAATTTTCGTTGAAATGCTTAGTCAACTCGACGGTCCGCTTCTGGCCGAACTCGGCCGTTCGGAACTCTCAGTGTACGGCCCGTATTGCTCTCGTGGCAAGTTGAGGTTTTGATAGACCTACTAAGCCGTATCCACGGTTGCGGCGGGCATTGTCCGCCGCTGCAGAAGCGCGCGCAGGCGCAGGCCAGGCTGCTCCACGCAAACGTGGAGCAGGGCCGCCACGCCGATCGACACCGCCAGGTAGACCAGCAGCGCCACCAGCGGTGCACGCTCTCCCAGGCCAGGCGCCAGGCCGTCGAGCCAGGCGTACACCTGCTTGTGCGTCAGGTACAGGCTGAACGCGAGTGTGGCGACCAGACGTACGCCGGGCAGCGGCC
>Ga0265798_10000549_pt1 | contig 61774 bp, 41 predicted proteins | sample P3T30metagenome_FD_192430 | JGI IMG/M metagenome (GOLD analysis project Ga0265798, IMG submission 192430) | Plant litter microbial communities from East Loma Ridge, Irvine, California - P3 T30 | ecosystem: Environmental > Terrestrial > Plant litter > Unclassified | place: USA: California... | reverse complement strand
AGGGTGTCGACGGCCTTTTCCGAGGCTGGGATGACGAGCATGGACTATGGGGTTTGGGTGGGTTGATGGCGGGCTCGTCAATGGGCAAAGGAAAGATCGGTGAGGAATTGAAGAGCACGGGTGCTTTAGACTTGGTGAGAGTGGTCTGTCGATGATTTGGTTGGCCATTGGATTCGTGTCCATTGCGCCTTTTTCGTATTTCCTTTTGTTTCGATCATCTGGGACCGGGTTGTCTGGATTATTTTGGCGCTTGGATTTGATCTCCAGGTTTGTATGCCTTGGATAGATCGAGGAATCTTGTATTGTAGAGAGCTATGGGAAGACTCGGCTGGTCTGGATTCTAGAGTACTCTGACTTCAGTGGCAACTGTACATGTACCTTGTCAGACTCGCTTTCGCGTCGCTCAGGTTCATCTCGCTCTCTCTTCGAATGATGTTTGATTCGAAACAACAATCCTACGATTAACACAATGATCCAATTACTGTTGAAGCCTTCTTAAACTCGCGGCTAAACGTACGCAGGCAAGACGAGGCTGGCATCTCTGCGCTAGTTGATGAGGGGTCTCGGCCATGCCGTGATGTGTGATGTTGTCTCGAGTGCAGCCCTACCCAGTTCTAGCCCCAGTGTGCAGCGAGATCGCGATGTCTGATCCATGACCCGTCATCCCACTTTCCCACTCGATTGATGAACCGGGTTGTTGCTACCCCTCATCTCGCTGATCATCTCCTTCCAACTTTGCCCCTCCAACCAGACTCGACTGGCTCACTCACTACTGGCGAGACTGGGAAGAAGACTGGAGCTCGCACCGAGGAAAGCGGGTCTGACGGCCAGCTACTGCCATGCAAGGTGACGTCGCGAGATCAAGCACGAGCAAGCACCTGTAACACCACGCAAGCACGGCACAACTCTCTCATGACAGGAAGTCCTGAGGCAGGACCAAGAGCATTAGGTATAATAAGGTACCCTCTGAGCTCTCATCCCACCTTACCCTCCACTTTGTAGCTCCTACAACCAACTTCCAACCTTTCTTGAACATCACCAACAACAAACAAACCACTCCTACCACAACCAACCAAACCAATCACATATCATGTCTTCCCTCCTCAACAAGGCCAAGGACGCTATGGGGAAGAGCGGCGGCAGCAGCAGCAGCGGTGGCAGCGCCCCAGGCCAGCAATCCGGCGTCGAGAAGGGCGTTTCCGGCCAGGCCCACACCCGTAAGTCCTCACTCTATACCTACCTTCAGTACTCATCGCACATCGCCATCGATACATCAGCTCTCACCCACCATGAACACCCCACTGACCCCACCCCTAGAGATCGACAACCTCACCGACCGTGCTGGAATGGGAGACAAGTACGACGACAAGATCAACAAGTTCGCCGACGGCCAGATCAACAACCAGGTCCCCGGCGGCGCTGGCAGCAAGTAGACGGCGTGGATTGGAGTGAATGGTGGGCTTGAGCTTTGCTATGGCGAGCTTATGTGGAGCTCTACGCTCCGGTACGCGGTACCTACCGACTTACCTGCCCACCTAGCTACCTGTCAAGTAGTATTGATGTAATGAAGTTATGTCTTTTCAATGTATCTTCTTAATCGTCGTTCCAAGTTCTGACAGAACAACGTTGTGCCACGCATGAGCTTTTCGGCTTGCACCAGACTTCTGCATTGCGCCGGATCAAATTTTCTCGGTGTTAGGAGCTACATAGTTTGGAATCCGGTCGTCAGGTCGTCAAGTTGTCGATCGGAGGTCCTGTGTGCCCCGATGTTGGAGTCTGTGGGTTGTACATGTACATACAGTCATCGACAACCGTCGACTGCCGTCATCCCATCAAGCCGTTTCGAGCCATTGGAAATCGGGACTCAATCCTGGGATCAACCCATAAGCCTGCATGGTTATTCAGTACTCTGATCAATGCGTTTCGTTCACAAACGTGGCACTCACAGATGCGTCAAGGTCCAACCAGTCCGAGGCCTGCCAATGCATGAACGGATCCTGGTGTTGTACGGACATCTCGATCCCGAGTGCACCCTGTGCAAACCCACCAGAGTCGAATGTTTGGGATAGCGCAAGCGCCGCCGCCTCATCGGCGGCCGCAGAAGTGGCACCACCAGCTCCTCGGAGCTGTGTCTGCGGTTTATGCCTGCCGGTGTTTATTGAGCTTTGATTCGCAGACATGCCTCCGAGTTCTTCCAAGATGATGCTGTAGCGTCGGCTGGGTGAGTTGGTAGCCGTCGCTTGAGCAAGATGGACCTGACACCGTCCGGCCAAAGCGAGCAGAGCTCCTTTGTCAATGCCCTCCAGGATGTTGTCTTGTTGCATGTTCCAGACGTACGTCACCGACAGCGCGCAGAATGTCATGTAGTGCGTCCACCAGAAAGCGTGGAAAAGCGGGCCTTCCTGCGCAAGAGCGTCAATCGTTCGCAATGCATCTTGGGCCGCGCTGATGCACAGTCTGATGCTGTCTCGCCGGAACAACTGCGTATCGTTGTCGTCGTTGGACGGTACTGCCCGGTTGCTCGAGCGGTTTAGCAAGAAGGGTCTATATATGTGCATCACGGCATGCTTGTAAGCCAACTTGAGCGCCACGCACTGCCGACGGAAACTTCGGATCAGATTCTTAGGGTTTGCTTTCAGTAAGGCGGGCAATGACTCTTGCCAATATTCGAGCTTCTTCGCAAGTCGTCGTGCGGCACTGATGCATTGTGTTTCTGGCAGTGGTCTGATCGGGTACAGTTCGTCGGAAACCTCGCCTACGAATTGCGCGAGCTTAATGTTCCAGATGAAGCCGTCGATGTGGCATTCGTCCGTGTCGTCACTTTCGCTCGGAATACGGCCGGCTGGACTCATGTTTGCGTCGTCTACACGGTCTGGATAGTCTTGATCGATGTCTTTGTCGTGGAAGTGACGCGGCCGCCCCATCACCACTCCCAGGTATCTGTCCAAGATATATGCGCTCCAAAAGGTACGTATCCTGCATTGTGAGTGGACGTAGTTGGATCGCGAGCGCGAGTACAGCTTGTCTTTCCTGCTGCGTCTGTGCATTCCGAGAGCGGCTATGATCTGTAGCAGGTTGCCAAATATGTACCACGCTTGGTTCATTCGGCATGTCATCAGCAGATAGAATACTTGCAGTAGTCGGGCTTGAGCAGATTCAAGGTGCGGTTCTCCAGTCTCGGTCTCGATGAGGTTTGCCGTGACTTTGAAGTAGGCGTCGCTTTGGGCTAGTGATGGAGCGTCTTCGGAGAATCCTCGAGATTTCTGTCGGTGGAAGGTCGCTATTGCAAGTACGCCTAGCAGTACAGCAACTTTTGCGTTTCCCAGATTATCTGTTATCGGCAAGCCTTGTTGGATGTTGTTCACCACAACGTGGTACCACGTATCTACTGTTTGTCTATGAAGAGGCTTGTATGTAGCAACGCAGACCTCAAAATATAGATCCAGTAGGTCTTTGGCTTCCGCAGCGTCTGGAATGGTAGGTAGGATGATGGGACTGATGACCAGGCCAGACGATGAGGGACCAAAGAGTGGCTTGTCTCCAGCTGCGGTAAGTGGCTGACTCGATCTCTCAGTATGAGTAGCATCGTATGCGTTGCTAGTCTTTGACTTTGCATGTGCCCTGTGTAGAAAACTCAGGGCAGAAGTATGATCGACGTATTGCGCATTGCCTATGGCAGATGCGGGATCTGGTGAACTTCGTGATATGCTCTGGGAAGATTGGTCGGCGTCAGGGCCACCGGGACACGCAACGGTTCCGTCGTCTTGGAGGTGATTGTGTATGTTCAACGTGCCGGAGGCGTTGCCTACCTGATCATGCCGACGTCCGCCGAGTAGTGTATCGGATGGATCTGCAACCGAGCCATCCTGTTGCTCGCATCGGGCTAGTGTGCTCGTAGGAGTAGGGATGGGATTCTGGTGTTCAGTACCAGGCATGTCAGATATGGGTGAGAGTGGTGTCGGAGGACGGCCACGGAGGTATCGACTTTCGTAAGTGCAATGCAGGCCTCTCTCTGCGCATGTTGCGCATGGTCTTGCTCCTGTGCATCGAGCCTTCTTTGCCTGTGTGGTGTTAACACCACGATGTCAGCCAGCGGCATGAGATTCTACCAGTGAGACACATGCCTTGCAAACATCACAGGCCCGAGTTGCTTTGGAGGATCGACGTCCATGCTGTCTTTCTGAGTCGCAATGACGCTTTGCGACGGGCGAGGTCGTTGATGCCTCATGATTGTCGGCGCTACTCCACATGCCAAACATGGTCAATAGCTAGACGAGAAGGTCACAACGATATGCCACATGCCTAAGACCGGGATGCAACGTAGACGGACGAGCATATTGGAAATCCGGGCGGACGTCGCTCTAATAGGCAAAGCTGAAGTGAACAATGGTGCGGAGAAGCGGCCTGTGCGCACTCGGCCGTGTAGCCGAACCGCTTACGTTTCCGAAAGTCACTTGCGATTCAACCATCTTCGGAACTCCCCATGACACGGTACAATCCATTTCTCGTACATCTCGTTTAACCCTACATGATAAGAGCACTGACTGCTGACTTCTACAGAGTGTACTTGAAGAGTGGGCTCTTGTCGCCCATCTTAGTCAGCTCGTCCTCGGTGAACTGAGCACGAACATCGTCCTCCGAGAGCTTCTCGTTCTTCTTGTTGATGGTCCACAGCATGAACTCGAGGGTTAAGGCGGCTAGCACACCCGCAGCCGCGAATCCCAAAGAAGCTCCAAAACCCACTGGGTATGTGGGTGCTTCCTTCTCGATGAAGATGAAGCTGCCGGTGATTCCGCCCATATTGCCAACACCGGTCATGTAGCCAATTCCCATGGCGCGTTTGGCAGGACCGCCTAGGTTGTTCATGTTCCATGCTTGAACACCGGGTCCGATTGGGTAGAGCCTGGTTTGAGATTAGCAGGCATTCAACACTAAATGCTCTTTGCGAGATGGAATCACTTACCCGAAACACGCAAGACAGATGGCGAAGTAGCAAGCCGGGATGTTATTCTTGATGTCGCCCGCTTTGGCGCATAGAATGGCGTATGCTGTCACCACACATAGCTGTGGAAAGACAATAGTCGGCATTCGCCATTTGTAGCGATCCGAAATCACCGAGAAGCCATAGGCTGCGATAGCGCCCACGGTGTAGCAAGGGATCGTCAGCAACTGTGCGTTCGCAGAGGTGTAACCCATGTTCTTGATGATCTGGGGCATGGTGAACTTGAGACCGTAGTTCGGAGTGACGTTCGACCAGAACATGAGGATCAGGAGGTAGATCTTCCAGTCACTGACAACAGCCCACAGTATACGCCAGTCGAAGGCCTTCTCTTTCTTTCCACCTTTGGGCCTGACGCGGCCAGCTGCGACTTGGCGGAGTTCGAGGTAGCGGATCTCGTCTGGTGAGAGCCAACGGTGGGAGTGCTTTGGTGTGTCAACGAGGAGCCAGAAGCATGCCACACCAGCCGCGACCGAGGCGATGCCTTCCAGGATGAAGATCTAACGATGTCAGCGATGGTCTGCAACATTGAAATCGTTGATTAAATTACCCATCGCCAGCCTTCATACCCTCCTACACCATCCATGTTCGCGATCCCGAACGCCAACAAACCAGAAAAGGCACCAGCGATCGCACTTGCAGTGAAGAAGATCGCAATGCGGGTTTGACTCTCACTCGGAAGATACCACTTGGAGATGAGCAGGATGGCACCAGGGAAGAAACCAGCCCTGTCCAGTCGTGTTAGCACGAAACCTTCCAACCATCTCATTCTCAAAGCAAGGCCTTACTCGAACAATCCGAGCAATACACGAACGCCACAAAGCTCCTGGAAGTTCCTCACAAATCCGTGGCAGGTCATCACGATACCCCAGGCCGTCACAATCGCTCCCATGAACAGGGATGGTCGATCGAACAGGTTGAGGATTGCGTTGCTGGGTACCTCTGCAAGCCGCGTCAGCTTCAAAGTCAATGGATCTGTTCGATGTATGCTCCGACGTACCAGCCAAGGTGTAAGGGATAAAGAAAATCGCGAGCGCGATGTTGTACTGAGTACCAGTCATGTTCAAGTCTGGCAGAAGACCCTCGATTTTTGCATTGCCTATTGACGGTCAGTCAGCGGATGTCTTGCATTCGATTTCCGCACCTCGCAAGCAAGGAGGACAACAATACTCACCGATGTTTGCCCTGTCAATGAATGAAATCAGGTACAATATTAATAGCATCGGAACAAGTCTCCAATCGACCTTGCGGACCACCGCTTTCCTCTGATCTTCCGTGAAGTTGGCGAGGAACGCGGCCTCCTCGGCGGTCATATTGCCATTGTGGACTTGCTCGGTATGGATGACCTTTTCTTTTTCCAAGTCAATTTCATCGTCGCGATTTGGGCTAACGTCAGCGGTTTGCCGCTGCGACATTGTTTGTTGCATAAGGAGTTGGTGGCAAATGTTGGAATGGAAGTGAAAATGGTTCTGGTGAAAGTCCAGCCCGTTGAAGTCAGTCCCACATGGTGCGCAGATCGCAGGCTCGTACTACTTTTGTATCTTTGGAACAGACTACGAAGAGTCCTACTACTCTGTCGCAAAGTAGTGTTTCCGTCTGATCCGGGGTCTCCGCAATGGAGAATGGAGAAAAACTGGGGTGATTCGAGGGGTCTGAGCCGTGGGTAGACTCATGGCCAGGCCAGAGGACTCCGTGACAACGGAGACTCAGTGGATTATCTCGATTGAGATCGGATTCTACCTGGCTTCGAACGTGTGGAGACAAGACATGTCGGATTTGTCCTAAAATGGACCGGAAAATCCGGACTCATCAGCTGGCACGGCTATCGGTATTCGTGTTCCAGTGCCATACAAACATTTGTTCGCCTGATCGAGTAACCGAAACACCGAGAGGATGGAATGATCGTGGCATATAAAGGACGCGAGTGTTCTCGAGAAAAATCGTTCATCATCACCATCAGCAATCACAATCACAACCAATAATTCGGCAAGCACATCCACACACAACTTCACAACATCAATCGATCAAAGCAAATCAATCAACACAACCACTTCCAGACAAAATGAACGGACACTCAAACGGCACCGTCGGCTTCGACGTTAGCGGACTTGTTCCAGCTCCGGTCACTCCGTTCACCGAAGGCGGAAAAGTCGACTACGAGGCCATCCAGCGCCTTGGGTCCTGGCTTGGATCGATCGACGGCGTCAAAGGCCTGGTCGTCCTTGGCCACGCCGGCGAGGGCACTTTCCTCACCCAGCCCGAACAGGAGGAAGTCATCCGGGCCTTCGTCAAGTCCGTCAACGACCGCATCCCCATTATCGCCGGTATTACAGGCGAGGGCACTGAAGTCGCTGCTCTGGAAGCCAAGCGTGCCAAAGCCGCAGGCGCAAAAGCCGGCCTCCTCTACCCTTCACACGGCTGGCTGCGCTTCGGCTACCAGCCTGGCGCGCCGCAGGACAGGTACAAGGTCGTCTACGAGACCTCGGGCCTGCCTTTGATCCTGTTCCAGTACCCCGACAACACCCACGCGACCTACAACCTGCAGACCATGCTTGACATTTCCGCGCAGCCCGGCGTGTTCGCGATGAAGAACGGTGTGCGCAACATGCGCCGCTGGGATACAGAGATTCCGGTCATCCGCGAGCAGCGCCCGGACCTTCAGATCCTCACCTGCCACGACGAGTACCTCCTTCACACCGCTTTCGACGTCGACGGCATGCTCGTCGGCTACGGAAACGTTGCGCCCGAGCTCTTGCTTGAGATGATCGACGCCGGCAAGGCCAAGGACTACAAGCGGGCTCGCGCTGTTCACGATAAGTTGCTTCCGGTCACCAAGAGCATCTACCACCGCGGCTCGCACATGGAGGGTACCGTCGCGCTCAAGCACGCGCTTGTCGCTAGGGGCATCCTTACACACGCCACTGTGAGGTCGCCTTTGCTGCCGCTTCCCGATGGTGCTGAGGAGGAGATCCACGCTGCGGTCCGATCGGCGAAGTTGACCAAGGCTGTGACGAATGGCCACTAGAGGCTGAGAGAGAAGACGATCCATTTTTTCGTACATAGCGCTGCTTTTCCTTGATGAGATAGAGGTCGAATTACGTTTTACCCATTTGCTTTGCAGTCAATTTGCCCCTTTCAGTCTTTATCCTCTTCTTCTCATCACTTCGCGGGTCGTAACCAGTGTGAGTTGACAAGATCAAACACTGTCCGATATGGTATCTTGAAACTTTCCGTGATATAGAATTTGGTGTCTAGCGAAAGAAGGATGCAATCAAAGGAACGCCACCACGCCTGAAGTCGAAATCCCGCAAGATCAAACGCGTCCGACATCGGTCTTCGGAGAGCACCCGAGACCGGCAAGGCATGTCACTACTCAAACGCCCAATGCATACCACAACGAACAAAACATCGTTGAACAGACCTCACTATTTTGACTCGAAAGTTTCTAGTAGCAACCTCGGGTGGTGTTTAGCGGAGTTTATGGGATCATCGCCGCCGTCTTCGCAGGGTTCTGGTGTTAGTAACTCGTCCTATGCCGGGCATCCTACCGGTGGCCTCTGAAAGGGCTTCTTGGAAAGGGTATAAGTAAGACTTCGGTCGTGTCTCTCTCAACAAAAGAATAACGAACGAGTATATCCCGATCAAGACTCTAGCAACCTCTCTCAACCAGACTAACCTCGGCTCTCCGCATCAAACACATCGACTGATCAATAATCGGATCGCTCAATCGATCAGTCAATCGATCAGTCAACCCGTCAACCAATCGATTCATACAAAATTCGTTCCAGAACAACGCATACCTGACGAAACCCAGAGACCCAGAAAACCAGAAAAAAAAATGACAACCCCCCAACCCTACCCAACCCGCGCCTCAATCCACGCCCTCTTCCACAACATGGAAACCGGCAACGCCGCCGAAGTCTTCAAGCGCGTGTCCCCCGACGTCGACTGGACGGTCATGGGGACGCACCCGTGCGCCGGGCGCTACACCAGCCTCAAAGCCTTCCAGGAAGCGACTTTCACCCGCTTAGGCGCTATCATGAAACCCCCGGGCCTGCAGCTGAAAGTCCGCAATGTGATTGGGGGAGGGGAGCAGGAGTGGGCGACGGTGGAACTTGTTGCTGTGGCTGAGTGTGAGAGTGGTGAGTTCTTTTTGGGGGGAAATGTTTCCCTTCACCTAACCCATGTGATTCCAATTTGGAAGATATTACTGTTGTGGTGTGACGGTGTTGATTGCTGACATTGGATGACAGGGTTAAAGTTCGATAATACGTACGCTTGGTGCATTCGTTTCGACGAGGCTGGGATGATTGTGCAGGTTAGGGCTTACTTGGATAGTTGGATGGTCAAGCAGGCAATTGAGGAGAATGAGGTTCCCAGTCGGCGGGCGCCGGTGTGGGAGTAGATTTTGTAGGCTTCGTTCTCAGGGCGGGCCTCTTTTAATCAACAAGCAGGGATATCGGCAGGTAATATGTGTTCTCGAGATGCAGCCCACACGATGCAACTGGTAGTTATGTAAGATCTTGTTTGCACGAAACAACAGCACAAACATCAGCCACCTTACAACGAGCTCTTCTTCCCGCCCTTTCTCTTACCCCTCTTCAACACCTCGTCGATGACCGCCATGGCCTCGACAAGCCTGCGCTCCTGCAGCTTCGGCGCAACGACTTGCACGCTCAGCACGCTGCCGGCGTAAAGTTCCCTCTCCTTCTGACCCCAGAGCTCGCGATTGATCTTGTCCCAGCCGTTCAAGGGCTCGCCGGGTTGCAATTCGCACGCGAGATCTTCCTTCGACACAGAACGGACAGGGATGATTCCCGCCGGCAGATCGAGGAGGTTGAAAGCCGCAGTGTAGTTGACGTCGTTCCAGCGGTCGGTGGGCGGGATGGGGTGAGGTGCTGCGGGACAAATGAAGACGTCGATCTCGCGATCGATGTTGGAGGGATAAGCTTGCTGTTTCTGTCCAGAAACGCCCCAGAAACCACCGCTCTCGCGCCAGATGTCGAGCGCGCGGGTTTGGAGCTCGAGTTTCTGGCCTTGGAGTTTGGTGATTTGCTCGGTGGTCTTGCGGGGTTTGCGGCTGAGTCTGGTCTGGAGCCAGGGGGAGAGGGGTTCGGATTGGGCTTCGAGGATGTCGAACCAGGTGTTTGTACCGTCGAGGGAGAAGAGCCCGTTGGCTGTTTTGATGCACGCGCTGAGGAGGGAGGAGGCATCGAGGTCGATGACTTCGATGGGCGTGAGGTGCATTGAGGAGTTGGAATGGGCACGGAGAGTCTTTGCGACTTCGTCGATCATGCGTTGGACGGGAGGGAGAGGTGTTACGTGGCCGTCGGTCCGCACTATGCCGATGCGGAGGCGAGTCTTGCGTCTGGGTCCTGGGGGTGGAAGTCTGGTGTGGATGCCCGATTGCTGTTCCCAGGACTGTGGGATCACGTCTGGATCAAAGAGCCATGGCTGATTGTCGCCTACCACTCGCAGTAGCATCTCACAGTCTCGGATGCTGTGGGCTATAGGTCCTGCCGTGGCTTCGATGGAGATCTTACTGCTGCCCGCGGGGAGTCCTCCTTGTTGGTTCGCATATGGCACACGGCCGTGCGAGGGCTTGATGCCGTATAGGCCGTTGCATAAGGCTGGAACTCGAATGCTGCCGCCTACGTCTGTGCCGATTCCCAATGGAGAACCGTGTAGGCAGACGAGAGCACCTTCACCTCCGGAACTGCCGCCGGGCGTCAGGTCTTTGTGAGCTGGATTGCGGACTCGGCCAAATATGTTATTGTGGCTGTCCAAAGCCATCATGGTCTGTGGGACGTTCGTCTTGCAGTATAGGACGGCTCCAAGCGAGAGAAGATGCTCTACCAGAGCGGAGTTGACCGTGGACGGTTTGAAGCACAGAGTCGCCACGCCGAGTGAGGCATCGTAGCCTCTGATCTGGAAAGTGTCCTTTAGCGAGATTGGCAGGCCGTGGAGAGGTCCGAAAGGTTGACCGGTGCGACTGAAGTAAGCATCAAGCTCTTTTGCACGAGCAATTGCATCGTCGAACAGAATCTCGGTCAGACAGTTGGTGAGTTGTTGTGCGATTGCGGCACGCTTGCAGAAGGCGGTCGTCACAGATTCACTGGTGAGACTACCCTGTGAGAGCTCGTCAACCAGCTCAGTTGCGTCGTATTTCTCTGTAATTCGAAGCTCTGCGTCTGTCAAGATACCGCTCTGGCGGGGAACCTGGAGGATGTTGCTTTTGTCCTTGTCAGTTGACTGTGGTAGAAGCCAGGCTTGGGGGATACGAGCGTATTGCTCGGCCTTTTTGCGAGCGGCGATGTCACGCCAGGGCTCTTCCTTGATCTCTTGCTCTGCCATGTTTGAGATGTGTTGTCACGATATGCAGATAGCTACATTGACAGTGGGTGTTGTACGTGGTGAGGAGAGGCAGTAGTAAGCGTCTTGGACCGAATCATTTTGCCGAGGTACATCCCAAATAGGAAGGAGTACGGTGTCTGTATACGAAACCCCTCAAAAATACAATGTTCTTCTCCTTTCTCCTACAGTCTTCAACGACAATGTGGCATGGCGTTGACTTCTTTTGAAGACAGACCGAGGAAAAGTGCCGAGTGCTGGCAAAACATTCTCTCACGCTATCGGCACGTCGTTTGGTGAGAGAAGGTCCCCGGGCTGCAGGCGTTTTAAATCACCGATCCAGTGCAAAGCTGGCCCAAGCGAGGAGGCATCCGGCTCACAGCTTCCGTGTGCTAACGTACCATTGGTGGTATGCCTCTTTTGCTCTCATCGAATCATACAGTACTGCCGTACCATGCGAGCGGGTCTTGGTCTAGGCCATAACCAAGCTTTTTGCTTGATCGCGACAAGGCGACCCACAACAGCTCTGCCACGCTTTGATGTCTCATGCTAGCTAGCCTCGATCATCCTGGGAGATGGAGGAGGGGCACGTAAACACAGGAAAACAGATCTGCATTGCTGTCCATATGGGATTCTACCTGCATGTACAAAAGCCGTGTGGATGTCGATTGGCTACAGCTACTGATACGCAACACCGTGGTTGGTGTATTACGTGGACGCAGTGAGGTGTTGTATGCAATAACAGGCATCTGCATACCAAAAAAGTCATCCACCAGGCCACGTACTAGCAGCAGCCACCCGCGGCCGCGCCTGCCCGTGTTTGTGAAGCTACATTGACATGACCTCACTGCTAGGTAGGCAGGTGGGCAGCGAGGTAGCTAATTCCATGCCTGCAGCTGTTTATTTTCCCAGCTTACCACTGTGCTGTACTTTCTCCTCCTCTCACACCACTACTACTACCACCCTGTTACCCATTGACTTCCTGCAGCACCCTCCACTCCAAACCGTCCACCTCACAACCCACCGTCACCATGGTGCACCTTGCCCAAGTCAAGACAGACAAGAACCTGGCCGACAGCAAGCTTCCTGAACTCGAGAACCTCGACCTCGGTCCCAATCCTGACCAAAATGAGTTCACCGCCAGCGTCTACGGTTCTCGTTTCGCCGCTCAAGATCTGCCCAAGCATGAGATGCCGGACAACGAGATGCCCCGCGAGGTGGCATACCGCATGATCAAAGATGACCTCACCCTTGACGGCACACCAACTCTCAAGTAAGATTTGCTATGCTGCATACTGCAATCAAGTGGGTTGCTAACAATCAGCGACAGCCTTGCCTCATTCGTCACCACCTACATGGAAGATGAGGTCGAGAAGCTCATGGTCGACGCTTTCAGCAAGAACTTCATCGACTACGAAGAGTACCCCGTCAGCGCCGACATCCAGAACCGCTGCGTGAACATGATCGCTCGCCTCTTCAACATTCCCTCCCACGATGAGAACTCCAACGCCATGGGAACCAGCACCGTCGGTTCCTCCGAAGCCATCATGCTGGCCACTCTGGCCATGAAGAAGCGTTGGGTCAACAAGCGCAAGGCCGAAGGCAAGGACTTCAGCCGCCCCAACATGATCATGAACTCAGCCGTCCAGGTCTGCTGGGAGAAAGCCGCGCGCTACTTTGATGTTGAGGAGAAGTTTGTCTACTGCACACCCGACAGATATGTGATCGATCCAGAGGAAGCCGTCAACCTTGTCGACGAGAACACGATCGGTATCTGCTCCATTCTTGGAACCACCTACACTGGAGAGTATGAGGACACCAAGAAGATCAACGATCTGCTGATCGAGAGGGGCATTGATTGCCCGATCCACGTCGATGCCGCCTCTGGTGGTTTCGTTGCACCTTTCGTCAACCCTGATCTCATCTGGGACTTCCGTCTTGAGAAGGTGAGCTCCGCTTCCCAAACTGATCTCAATTGCAACCCACTGACAAATTACGCAGGTTGTCTCGATCAACGTCTCTGGCCACAAGTACGGTCTTGTCTACCCCGGTGTTGGCTGGGCTATTTGGCGTGATCCTGAGTTCCTCCCCAAAGGTACTATTATCTACCGCTAGATGGCAAGAAACACTCTAGCTAACACTTTCCAGAACTCATCTTCAACATCAACTACCTCGGCGCCGACCAAGCCTCCTTCACACTAAACTTCTCCCGTGGCGCTAGTCAAGTCATCGGCCAATACTACCAGCTGATCCGCCTGGGCAAAACAGGCTACCGCAGCATCATGCAAAACCTGACCCGCACAGCCGACTACCTGGCGGCGTCAGTCCAAGCCATGGGCTTCATCCTCATGTCGCAAACCCGCGGCAAAGGCCTTCCACTTGTAGCCTTCCGCCTAGACCCCGCGAAGAAGCACGCCTTTGACGAGTTCGCCATCGCCCACCAACTGCGCGAGCGCGGCTGGGTCGTGCCGGCCTACACTATGGCGCCGCACTCTGAGAAGCTGCGTATGATGCGCGTGGTGGTCCGCGAGGACTTTTCGCGTTCGCGCTGCGATGCGTTGATTGAGAATTTGAAGCTGGCCATGGGCGAGCTGCACAAGATGGACGAGAAGAAGATTTTGTCGCATTACGTCGAGCACATGAAGAACAATGGGTCGAGGACGGGCAGGACCAAGGACATGAACCAGCACTTCACTGATGAGGAGCACAGTCTCAGGGGCAAGCATGGAAAGACGCATAGCGTGTGCTGAGCTTGTGAATGGCCAGGATACGCAGAGAGTAGTTCGAGCCAAGGACAAGCATCACGAGGTATATGAAACGAACCAGACGAATCAAAATCATTTCAGCTCAGCACCTGTTCTTTTTTTTAACGGGCAATCTTTCTTAAAATGTTGTGAACTGTTTGTCGAAATTTACTACTACGATTACAACTGTTTATCTCTCTCTCTCTCTCTCTCTCTTTGCTCTTCCACGTTTCGTCTTGCATCTCCTTCAAGTCTCTATCTTACGATGCAGAATGCGAGGAACGAGAAGGTCGTTCGACTCGCATAGGAACATGTCGAATTTTTGTTGTGCCCCTGATCAATAACTCCGCAACACCTTGCTAAAGAAAGAAAAGGCCAGATGTAGACGTTTTTTCTTGTTTCCTCTTTTCCTCCCTCCTTTCCTTTCCTTTGTGGGTATCAACTTGCTTCCTTTCCCCGCCCCCTTTGCCGTCCCGGTTTTTCGATTCCTTTGCCTTGTCGACCGGATTGCCCTTGTGCTGAGGAGACAGGAGAGAGAAAACGGAAAGAAGGGTTTTCCTTTCCTTTCTTGTTGCTCAGGCCAACCCGTCTACACGGTTCGGATCTCCGAGTCGTGTATGATAAAAATTATCTGTTGTTGTTGTTTTTTCGCGGAAGCTGGCTTTTTTCCTCAAGCATCGCGTCCAGGAATCTTTGTTTTGTTCTTCCGTTGCGTGTGCGTTCAAACCGCTCCCTTTTTGAGTGTTCTCCTTTTCTTTTCTTTTCTTTTTCCAATTTCGCTTCCTTGTGCTTTCCGCTTTCCACTCTCTACATGATATCCTGGATGCTAATCCTGCTGCTCGTTCCTCCCAGCCCTGCACTTCCGCTGCCGCGCTCGCTGCGTTCGCCTGCGCTCGTGCCGCCTCCGCTCGAGTGCGAGTGGGAACTACCGGGAGCGGGGCTGACAGAGGCGCTCTGTTGCATCATCGGTGCTGGGGCGAGGTGGCTGGGATTTTGCTGCTGTTGGTGGTGATGTGGAGGAGGTGGAGGAGGCTGGAAGGGTGGGAGAGAGTGTTGTGGGCCTGCGGATGGAGTAGCGTGGACGTGAGGAGGCTGCGATGCGAAAGTTGGTGGAGGGAGAGGCGGTTGCTGCTGTTGCTGTTGCTGCTGTACGCGCTGGGATTCATGAAGTAGTTGCGCAAGCATGCGCTGGATGTGGTCCCAGCCGGGCCACTCGTGCAGTTCGCGCTCGGTGAGCTGGTAGCCGGCAGCGGGTTCGACAACAGTGGAGGAGGAAGACGCTGAAGATTTGCTCTCGGAGCTGTTGTTACTGGTAGGCGTAGCGGAAAGTGGCTCCGAGCCCGTCCAGACCCAGGCATTGTCCGAGGCCCCTTGCATATCGCCGGAGACGTACGCGAGCATCTCCTCGTCGTTCTCCAGCTGTTCTCTGGTAGCACCGGCGCGCAGACGCTCGATCAGTTTGTCCAGGAAGAAGTTCAGATGGCGGCCGCAAGCCATGTTGTTTTGGCGCAGGTCGCCGACGGCCGCGGAGACTTGGATCAGGGTCAGGGCGGCGGCATACTCGGCGCGGAAGGTGAGGACGAGGATGCAGCGCCAGATGTGGCCGCAGAAGAAGGCTGGTGCCATGGTGCGCACGCGGGCGGCCCAGCTGCTCATGTGGTTTGGGTTAAAGGATCGCTGGGTATAGAGAGCTGTGTCCTGGGCGACGGATACGAGGCGGTCAAGAGCATCGCGGCGCTCGGAGCGTCGGCAAGCAGGCGAAAGGTTGTGTCGGTAGAGGAGGAAGCGAGAAGTCTGTAGAGCGCAGGCAGCGGTGAGCAGACGAGGATCGAGGTCCGAGGTGGAGTGGATGGCGAAGGGATCGGGATACGAGGCCATGATGGCTTTGAAGTGCTCGTCATAGGTGTTGAGAGTCGCGGCGGTGATTGTGCGGGACTTGAGAGTCTTCTTGATGGATGCGGTGATGCGGACGACTGGTATAATGACGAGCATACCATTGGTTGCTGGTGATGAAGGCGGATGCGTGATAGTACCGTTAGGCTGAATGTATTCGTCGCTCACTGGCATGGGCTCAGAGACCTCGCAATCTTCGTCGTTGATGTGTAGGGGTTTGCCTGTCTCAAGTGAGACGATTCTAGTGCGTTGTAAGTACTCGCACGCTTCCTCGCAACATCTCCCAATCGTACTCACCTATCCCAAGTATACAGCGCCCACCACACACGCTTTCTCATTTCCGCTTCGAATGGTCCGTATGGTCCGCCGTCAAAGTAAAGTCCCAGGTCTTGCGCGATGTTCATGGCAGCGGCGAGCCAGACCCTTCCAGTCGACCTCACATTCATCTCCATGTGGAATACGCTAAATAGAAGGTTTACTCGCACATGATCCAACGTCATGTCGTCGTTAGTGAAATCCAAAGTCCTTATGCTGAGTTGCACGAATTTACGACCCTCCGTCTCAGGCGCCGTAGCACTCCCGGGGTGGTCCATCAGGGTTCCACACGCGAGGACGGCGAAAAACATGGCAACTTTGACATGTTCTAGTCCTCTGAATGTGCCTGCACGGTAGATCTCTTCGTATTCTGCCTGGAACGTCGGCCAATGTACGTGCGGCGCATAGACATGGACGGACCCATGGTAGTGCGATAGGAGTCGATCGGCTATGTGTTTCGGTGGTAACGTTATATCGTCATGAGGGTATCGAGATGGCGGTCCGTTTTGACGGTATGGAGGTGGCGGCTTGAATATTCCTCGGCCGTAGTTGCGTAGGTTGTGCCGAACGCTGTCAAAGTTGCTCATGATAGGCAGGGCAGTCCTTACCTCCCGAGATGCGGTTTCCGGAAGGTTCAGTGAGGGTACGTTCGACATACTTACATCCATCTCAGAGGAACCGCTGTCCTGGGCTGTCGATTTCATCTGGTTGATTTGTTGTTTTGCCGACGCCAGTTGCTTTTCGAGATCTTGAACCTGTTTGATCGACGACATCCGTCGGTTGGTCTCCTTGGTGAATTGACACTTGACGCTCCGGCTCGAGCATTCGGAGCAGCTGGACATGTCCGTCGCGTCGCATTTGACTTTCCGTTCTCTGCAAGCATCGCAGCTGGGGTCCTTGCGTCGTTGGCGATAGGCTCGTTTTTGCGCCGACAATGCTGCTGCTGCCGCCGCCGAGGGATGTGTGGGCGAGATGCCAGGTGTTGACATTGACGAGTCATTTGGCATGTAGTGTTCGTGCATCATTGCAGGCGGTGCCAGGGCCAGGGATTGACCTTGAGGTGGTGGATATGAGTATGGCGGCGCCATGCCGTTGCTCTGTATAGACATGTGCGGCTGGCCCGGTGATGCCGTCCGGAGTGCAGGATATGGGCCGGCTGCGGAGGTGTATCCGCTGGGTGTGGATTGTAAGTTGCTCTGCGGCGAAGGCTGCGACGAAATGGACGATTCGTAGGAAACGTGGTGGCTTCCACTGGGCGACTGGGCAGGTAATGCAGGTCGTGCGCCAGGGTCCATGGCAAAGTTGACAACGGTATTTGATCAGGTCGCAATCCACGAAGCAAAAAGCTTGCCGTCGACGCTAAGATTGGCCAGGCGGGTCGTGACGTCGGGTAAAGTACCAGTTCCAGCTCACGAAGGATTCCAAAAAAGCGAAAAGTGTCGTGAGTGGTCGATCCGGCTTGTCTTTAGTCCGCAGACAGCCTTGCTGCGATCGACAACGAGAATAGGCTTGCTTCGCTCACCGCCGCAAAGGTGCAGGTGGATGCAGATGTGCGTGGGAGGTACCCCGGCAATGTAGCGACAGCGGCGACGCCAAGGACGAACCCTGGGAGCGATGTAGGCACCGGTAGGAAACGACTGCAGGGCGCTGCTGCAAGATGGAAGCGATGGGAGATGTCGCGGCAGAGGTCGACGAATGGCGGCGAGAGGCCGGGTAGACTCGCTCGACCGGGGATGTGGGAAGGGCGGGTACCTGGGCAGCGTACGGGGTGTGTGTGCGAGGCTGTGAGGTGTCAAAGAACCAGAGAGGAATAATAGCGATGGGTGATGGCGCTTCAAGCCACTAACGCGGACTGCAGTGCGGCAAGGTCTCGTCGGACACCTGCCTCATGCGCGGAAGATCCGCAGCAGGTTGGGCAGAATGTACGGCCAATTGTTATCGAGTCCTCGGAGAAGTCGATGCTGCAGGGGTGGCGGTGGCGGCGACGAGCAGGGAGAGGCAGACAGACGCAAAAGGCAATCTAGATAGGACTGCGCGCACGCAAGCCACGTCCAACGAACAAGAGTGTCAGCTAGTAACAGACAGCGAGTAGGTTGCTGCCGAGCATCCGCGGCGACAAAGGACGAAGAGAGCCCTGGAGGTTATCACTAGTGACTTGGAGACACTAGTACAAGATGACGAGGAGGAGGAGGAGAACGAGGGAACAAGGGAACGATGGAACATGAAGCACAGGCGCCAAACGTCAGAAGCAGACACTGCAACACTGCAAGTGACTAAGGGCCAGGGCAAAGACAGGAACAAAAGTTACTAAGTACGTAGAGGCAGGAAGGATGGTGCGGGTAATACATCTGAGACTACTCGCACCTACTTTACTGTTTCCTGCTAGTGAGTGGCCTCGGGATGCGCTGGCGGGAGGGCAATAACGATACCAGACTACTGTAAGTAACAGGGCTCGGTCGTTCGGTAGGGTGTGTGCTTGTGTGTGTCTCCATGTCTGTGCCTGCGTCGGTGCCTGTGCCTGTGCTTGTGCGTATGTTTTGTGTATCCCGCCCAGGGCCCTGGTGGCGAGACCAGTGTAGAGGCACGAAAAGGTCACCATGCACACGCTACCACCCGGCAAAGATTGGCTCTGGCGGATGCTCATTGCGGCAACGGAGGCAGCACGATGTCGTCGGACGGTGCGGGTAGCGAGTGTGGAGATGGCCTTGAGCTTGAGCCCGCTGGGTTCTCTCTCTCTCTCTCTAAGCTACCGTACACGCCGCACAAAACAAACGTTGGTGGGATTTGAATGTCATTCTTAGGGCTACACCAACACGGTAGCGCATCTCCGGGTATGTCACCAGTTGGGGGAGCTCAGGGCAGGGCCACATGTGATCGGTATGGGCTGCTTTGCATGCCGGTGACACCGGTAAGGCGTAGGCGAAGGAAGGCTTCAGCATCGCGTCTGAGAACTGCCGAAGACGATAATCGCCGAGGGCCCTGCACACTGGGAAACGCTTGGGCATGGCTAGGTGCCAAGTCATCACGACCGCTGGAGCCTGTCACAGAGCGTGTCGCAGAGCATTGCTACTGATGTCTCTCTCTGGCCAGAAGCTGAAATCACTACTGCCGGGTTTGAGAGCCGAAAGACAAAAGGCGATCGTTTCCCTGTTGGAAAGGCAATCTGCAAGTCGCATGTCTGTAAGCCCGGCGGTAGTGACAGGAAGATTTGGGCTATAAGGCGAGCTCAGCCAACCAGGCGTCCATGCTGACCTGCCCCGGAAGCTGCGTAAGCCCTCAACGTGGCCATATGCGGTGTATATCCACAAAATCCACCTGCTTTGGCATCAGCTGTAGCAGATCGACTTTCCAGCACGCGAGCGAGGCCCGAGCAATCCTAGTCGTCGGATGTGCCCAGTAGTGTGAGCTAACCATCATCGCTCGTGCTCACAGCCGGGGCGGCGAGAACCTTACACACGGGTGCAGCTCGGGGGCTGAAGAAGGCCCTCAACAACCGAGATGCGCGCTTCTGGAAGAATCCCCTTTATGGGTAGTCTTGGTCTCTATTTCCACGAGGCTGCCATCTGCTCGCCTGTTGTGATCGTTTCCGGCCCGGCCATCATGCGCAGCAACAAGCACGCGGTCGGCGTGCGGCATCCGCATGGCAGGCGGCCCTACGCCTGTGATCCGATCGGCCTTCATCCCATCCCATCCCACCACCTCGGCATCAAGCGAGACCTAATACCACTAGAGCATGTTCTGTAGAACTCACTTGGAGGCTTCACTACTAGGGTACACTCATACTACTGCTTAACCACACCATGACCACGATTCACTGCCATGTACTCACTGCTCAGGCCCACCACAAGAGCACGATGCGAAGGGAGGTACCCTCCACGAAGCCTCACCGCCAAAACACACTACAACTCCCAACCCCCGTTCACATGCCTGCCATACCATGTGGCATTTCAAATCGTTCTGGAATCTTGATCCATCAAAGGGGAACACGATAAAACACGCGAGCCGGAGTCAATGTTCTACGGCAGAGGATAGCGCCGGTCGGGCGGTACCACGTCCTGGCGTTGATCCGCGCGACGACCGCTTGGAGAAGATCTTCAATCCGCGCGTATGAGGCGCAGCAGGACATTATATGTTGCCCTACCTGCCAGGGTTGAGAACTGTATTGCACTGAATTCGCTTCACCTCACCTGCTCGTCATCTGCACCGTTACACGACGTCGTATCGCGAAAATGCCTCGCCGAGTGTTCAACGGCCGGCAATATCATCACGACGGTTCTTGACCTGTCGTTGCCGCAACGGGAATACGCTCTCGGGAAATGGAGCCACCGACGACCAGGTGGCGCTTAACTTCCTCCGCGAGCATGCAACTACTCGCTTGGCGCGGTCGACGGCTTGCATCCACGGCCACGTGCGAAAGACTCCTAGTGTATAGTAGTACATGTGTACATTGCCCGATCACGCACTTCACCGCCAACCGTTGCTTTCGGCAGGTCGATGCCGGCCCGGGTAAACGAAGAGGAGAACCGGCGGAGAACTATGTACAGCACTGGACTGGACTGGGCTACTACGAGTCAACGACCAATACTACTACTGTTGACATCCTCGGCAGGCTCGTATGTCGCATCGGCATGGTCAGGCGCTTTTCGCTTGTGCTCCGTGCCACAGAGGACGTTGCACACGCCTGTGCCCAACCCCAATCGTCCACCGTCGTTTCACCTCTCCCGTCGCCGTAGGGCTGACAATCTGCCATGCGCCGATCTTTGACGAGAAGCAGTCCCTTACACGCCCCACGGCCGCGTCTGGGCCACTCGGTCTCAGCTCCGGTCTCGCAGCTTGTCTCTGCGGCCCAATCATCTGCACGGCGCACCTCCCTTCGCCCGTCAAACGCGTGCTACTCTGTTACATTTTGCCATTTTTACACTTCCAACTACCCTCAGCACCGCTTTTATCCGTTGATCGTCGACACCCTGCACCAACTACTGCATTCTCAGGCCGCTCTACAATTTCCTCTTCTGCGAATGCGGAAGGCACTACAGTCGGTCCTACTTGAGGAGAGTTTGTTGTGCCGATCAATGACAAGATGAAAGCCACTCGTCGCAAACAGTGATTGTGTGCGATTGACTGACTACGCAGCTTGTCTCTTCGGGACTTTTTGTGCTCGCCAAAAGACGCCACTTAATTTGACATCTTCGGCGTTCAGGCTGCATGAGTATGCCATCCTCCGAAACTATAGCTCGTCGCAGCCTTGATCTAGGCAAAATCATAAAAGGCCAATGGCTGTTCCACCCCCAGCCGCCCCTTGCCGGCTCGCCTGCTTTTCTGCATACAATCGGTACTTGCCGCTCGAACTTTCTCCATTATCTGGCCGCCCTCTTTTTCCCCTTGGATCCTGCATCATTGGGGATGGAAAGTCTATTCCATGACGGGCCGAAACGGCAAAGAAAGCAAGTAAGCAAATTAAGCAAGCAAGCAAAGCAAGCCGCCTCGCTGCGCCGAACCGTCATCGAGGCAAGCCACTGCTCGGAACCTACCGCCCTACGTCAACTGAACATCAACGTTGGTGGGGGTCTGTCCGGGCAGAACCGGCCGAACGTAGGTAGAACTCGGAAAAACCGGGCGTTATCAGTCACGTGTGCGATAGACCTCTAGTCACATATGACCGGCCTGCTATGTCTATATGATCAAGTTTAGCGTTATTTGTTGACCAACGCCGAGCGTCCTGTTGTTCAGACGGATCCGAACGCAGCTATCGTGTGTTTGGGGACGACGCTCGAGTTTGTCAGCAATTGAACGACTCTGACACAGCGTAAGCCGCCCGGAGCTCGCCGACAGCAACATTTCGCAACGATACCTCTCGGCGGTACTCATGAAATAGAAGAAACGGATGTCCATGAAATGGCCCTTATCTCTCAAGAGAGCAAGAAAGAAAGAGATTTTGTCTTCAAGCTATGACTCGGACAAGAGCACGAAACACTCGCAAGTATCGATAAATTTCCTTTATTTCTAACACATAAGACCAACCCATTATTTGTTCAAAAAATTCCAATTTTCACTCACGATCTTACCTGACCAAGAACTTACATAATACCTCTCTAAATATTGGATCTGCAACATTGCACCATACATTGATTGAAAGACAGAAGAAGAGGAAGGCCGCAAACATGTGCAACCCAAACATCAAAGACCTCCTCCCCCTCCTCCCCAAATGCGAACATCACATTCACCTCGAAGGCGCTCTAACCCCAGAGCTCCTCTTCGATCTCGCAAAGAAGAACAACATCACCCTGCCCACAGACGATGAAGCTTTCGCGTCCCCGGAGAGCCTGACAGCGCGCTACCGCAACTTCGCATCGCTCAACGACTTCCTGCACTACTACTACATCGGCATGAGCGTGCTGATCACGGCCGCCGACTTCGAGGCCCTAGCCATGGACTACTTCCGCCACGCCTCACGCGACGGTGTCTGGCACGCAGACGTCTTCTTCGACCCGCAGGCCCACCTCGTCCGCGGCGTGACCTACGACACCGTCCTGGCAGGCTTCTCCGCCGCCCGCGAGCGCGCTCAGAAGGAATTCTCCCTGACGAGCGAACTCATCTGCTGCTTCCTCCGCCACCTGCCGGCAGCAGACTGCTTGGAAACTTTCAAGCAAGAGGACCTGCAAGCCAGCTTCCGCTCCGGAGCCGTCAAGGGCATCGGTCTCGACTCGAGCGAACTCGGCTTCCCGCCGGAGCTCTTCCACGAAATCTACTCCGGAGCCGCAGATCTAGGCCTCCGCCTGACCGCTCACGCCGGCGAAGAAGCTCCCCCGGCCTACATCAGCAGTGCTTTGGACGTCCTCAAAGTCGAGCGAATCGACCACGGCCGCCGCTTGCCCGAAGACCCAGAGCTGCTGGCCCGCATCGCGGCCGAGGGCAAATTGCTCACGCTGTGTCCGATTAGCAATGTTTTCCTGCGAGGCGTGACGCATGTGCGGGAGTTGCCTATCAGGGAATTCTTAAAGGCTGGTGTGCAGTTTTCGCTCAACAGTGATGATCCGGCTTACTTTGGAGGAAATTATATCTTGGACAACTATGTCGCTGTTCAGGAGGCGTTCGAGCTGAGTGTCGAAGAGTGGGAGAGGATTTGTACCGCGGGAATCAAGGGTAGTTGGTGTGGTGATGAGAGGAAGAAGGAGATGTTGGCGGGGTTGAAGGTTGTGCTTGGGAAGTGGGAGGCGAGGAAGTAGGAAATTTGGATGAAGATTGGGATGAGAGACTGAAGGCTTGCTTGCGAGCATTGGAATGGGGAAATCGTCGTCTTTTCACCCTGTGCCGCAGGTCGATCGGACTATCGAGCAATGCTCTTAATCAGTCGTCAGCGAAGTCACGCGTCGGGCCTGATACTGACGAACCAGGAAGACGAATTTCCTCTCGATCCTAAACCTGAAGGCCACGTACTGAAATGCCCGCAATAGTCTACATCCGGCCTCGTGGTAGATCAGTAGTAGTGGTGAAAAATACCCATCCGTTCTGCATTGCCTATTTTCCTCTCAATGACCGAGACTGATCCACTGCATGAAACCCTGGAACAAACATCCTCTCCAACTCTGAACAATCGATCGAAGAGACCCGAGTGTTCCAACTAACAATGATTATAATCTGTCACCATTGAGGGCGTACGAGAACCATTACCATGTCCATACAACATGCTCCCGTCGACCAAGCCTTCTGCGAACGAACGAACTGAACCCGACCCAATCCTGCCGGATCATTCCTAGACTCTCTTGCAGAGCCAGCAATGAAAAGCGTGCTCGAACGTCACTTAGCCTGAGATGGAATGATCATGATGATCATCGCGACATCAATTCTTGTCGATGACGATGACGAACATCCACAAAGATTACTCAAGCCGGATCCTCAAGCATCGTCGCACACACTGGGTCGATCACAATCGCCGGGGAATATGGAGTGTCTATAGTATAAAGCATCTACGTCAAAAATCCGAGGTGAATTGCAACGAAAGGATATTGTTCATGCAACTCTCGGTATCGTGGAGCCAAATGAACAGAAGATGATCATTACGAACAGTTATTGGCAGACACCTCTCGGTGACCGATGTCGTACATAGTCGATTCGTTAGGAATAAGAAGCGAGGTAAGTGCGGCTTCCATATATCGAAGTTCTGGGTTCGAGAGCCGGGGTTGTATACCAACTGATCCCATATGAACAGACTCGAGAGAGAGAACATATACGGGAATGGTGAATCAAGTATCAGAGACGGTGTATCGGAATGATATAGAGCAGGCAGGTGACCATTCCCTTCAACCTAGTCAAACTCGTCCTCTTTTCGATTCAGCTCGTTCGTCTCTTTCCCCCTTGACTCCTTCTGGCTACGGCTCAACGATTGTTTCGCTACACAAAAAGATTCGTTGAGTCGCGATGCTACTAGTTGATGTCAAAGAAAACTCGCGGCAAACCAAGCAAGAAGTGTATGTGTATCCAAGGAATCCTCCGTACATGGCTCGGCCCCATATCGAGCACCGAAACCCACCGGAGAACCGCCGTCGAAAGAACTGCCGTCGACTAGGGGGGGGGGGGGGGGGAGTCAATTAAAACGAGAGACCGAGAACGAGAATGAGAAATCGGGGGGTAAGACAAGGGGAAAAAAAAAGAACAGGGAATATAAACGTTGGAAGCCTCCGTTCTTGCGAAGATATGATTCAGTCAATAAGAGAGATCGGCAATTGTTCCTTGCGACGACCATGTGTCCGTCGTTCGCGATGTACCCCGTCATGAGCCCTTTGGAACGCCTTGCAATGCATGCGAATCAAGTGATGAGGACTGAATGGAATAGCGAGAAACAGAGATGAAGAAGAGAGAAGGAAGAAAGTCATTTGCCCTGCCGTTGGCGTGCGGCCGCTGATGATGGTGACGATAAGTGAGAAAACAAAACAAGATAGAGCCTCATTTCTTTCAGATGGAATCTCAATGATGGGGTATTCTTTCGTCTGACGTCTCGAATGACAAGGAAAATCGTGTGTCGCGGTCGTCGAAGTCGATGTTTTGGACATCGTTCGTGCGCTGCGGTCATATGTGGGTTCTTTTTGCTCCGTCTTCGGAGCGCATGGGTAATATTTCTCCGGAAGAGTGTTTATCCGCTGGCTCTCTGGCTGTTCAACGCCCGTTCGATGAAGTCCTGAGGTCGATGTCGATGGGCGGAGGTCCGCTCCTCGGAAGATGGCTGCGGTGTGAATGTGGTGCCTTCGCTCCATGTTGGCATCCATGTCCCTACTAGCCTGATGTCTTCACCGAAAAAACGGCGAGCGACCGAACCATAAGTCTAAAAGCCTTGGTAGTCCTGCTGGTTGAAGTCATGACCAGCTGAAGTCCTGGGCGAATGGTTTAGCTCCTGATATTTGGCAATTTTTCGACTGCTTAGGTCCATATTGGTAGCGGGGATACGAACCCGCCGCGGAAGTCTGGCATGCCTTGGATGCCGCCGAGGGAGAAGCCTGTCATGTCGTACATGTCGCCTTCCAGTCCAGATGTGTACGCCTGTGGAGGAAAGCCGGGCGAGGGCATGGCGCCCCAAGAACTTGTGCCGTATCCAAACCCACTCTGGCTGCTGTGCGAGGATGGAACCTCGAGATATGGTGTGCTTGAGCTTGACGCCGATGCTGATGCTGAGGGTGTGTAGTGAGGCGTTGATGGTGCGAAAGCTGGGCTGAGGTTTCCAGTAGCCGCATAGTTGATCAGATCGGCGTTGAAGTCGTATGCGACTGCGGTAGGCGGCATGGACGCGCCAGGTCGACTTTGTATAAGGTTGCTGCGGTAGTTGTACGCAGCCTGTTGTGGGAACTGCATCAGGTTGGCGATCTCTGAAGCTGCGGTTTCCATTCCTTGCCCAGTGTGCATTGCAGAAGTCACACTGATGATGTTCTCCAGAGCTGGCAATGCGAGGGCGGAGCAGAAGGACGCGCCTAGATCCGGGAATAGTGGCTCGAGAGTGAGCGCCGCGGAGTAGAAGTGCGCAAGTGTCAACATCGCCGGACCTTTACCGCCTTGTCGTTGAAGAAGTGAAACGGGGATCCAAAATAACCATTTGCGCAGCATGTATGATTGTTGGAATTGCTCGTCGGGTGTCTGTGCGGGTGCAATCGCTTGCAATCGGTGAAGGTAGGAAAGGAGCTGTTCCACCCAATACGCTTCCATGTCCAGCCCGACCAGGCCATATTGTAGTCCTTGCAGAGATTGTACGACCGTTTGTATTATTACCGCTCGGTCGGCCATGCTGATGCTCGCTCGTCGTCGGTGTGTGCGGAATGATTCTGCGATGAGGTCTTCTTCCGCAATAAGTTCCGTGAATACTGATTCATGTTTCCAACTTTGCATAGCGTTCAAGACCTGTCGGTTGTCAGTGAAAGCCTTGTTTGGATGAGATCGCCTCACTCACTGATTGTACACCTGCTCTCAAAGATGACCAACTCCGCCTAGACCATATGTTAGTTTTGCCGATATACACAGGAGCATGATCGCCTACCAGTCCGTTGCTTGCCAAAGCATGAGAAGCGAAGCAGCAAGGATCGCGTCGGCATTCGCCGGCGAGAAGCTGCCGATCGCCTCGTGAAGCCCGCGCAATGCGATTGAACCATGGTGAATTTGCAGATTCCGAGTTTCGGGAGATGATTGTGTCCAGGCTAGATGGTTTGCGGAGAAGGATAAGAGCGCGTGCATGACGTAAGGATACGAGGAAGCTATGCTCAGGAATCTAATTGTTGCAAAATTCGTTAGCAAGACAAGGTCGATCAGGGGATACGAGGCTGCACTCCACATGCACCGAAATTAGCGCGACTGACTTTGGCAATTTGTGAGTCCATAATGTAAGGTTGTTTGAGTTGTTCAGGAGGAGGTCGTTTGAGATTGATGACAGGTGATGTATCAATCGAAGATCGGTTTTGGAGTATTCGTGGGTCGAAGGAGGAGGAAAGACGTTCAGATCTGGATATGGAAAGCTGCCGGTCTGCTGCCAAAGCTCCACACGACTCTCCGCACCCGGGGTGAAAGTGAGTGGATGCTGTTCTGGACTCCCGCTTTGGCTTTGGGTTTCTGATCCCATGTTCTCCATGTAGTCGCAGCGAACCTGGTGCTTTGTGCAGTTACGGCTGCATATCCGTCAGTCTCGACTGTCAACAAGGCGCCGCACAAGCATACGCACCATTGGGGGAACGTCTCGTCGCAGCGAATGTGTCTGCGTTTGCAAGTCTTGCAGCCCTTGCGACTCTTGGTGTGGCTGCGCCTCGAAGGGCCAGCACCTTGACCGGCCATCTCGTTTGGCGCGTAGGTTTATCCGAATGCAAGGGACCAGGATGTTATTCCAGCTTGGTAGTGACAGGGTAGTCCGATGTGGGAATGATTTCGTATCGCTCCAGTCCAGGATGTGGAAGATATTCGATGTTCGACGTTGCTGGTTGGTTGGGGTTCGGTGATATGCTCTGATCGCTATGCGAGTTCGGTCTGCGTGGATGATATCTGTACAGGTCAAGCGAGTGTTGTGATATTGTACAGCGTCCGAGAATGTACGACTGGTTGGGGAGTGGAATGGTTTGGTATAAGCAACGAGTGTGTTAACAGAAGCAAGAAGCGAGTGTGTAATTAGGTACTTGACCGAGCGATGATCCCTCGCCAGAGCCGGTGGAGACGAGGCGGACGCTATGTATTGAGCCAGACATACCGCAGTACTCGCGAGGTCATGTAGGTCAAGTCGCCCTGTGCCTGCCAAACGCCTGCAGGTGTGAGGTTCTCGAAATAGACCGAGCAAGCTTCGTGTTAGCGTGCGTCCGCCGATCGGCCTAGGGACAATAGGGTGCGGTAAGAACCTTGAGCGCCGGCCAGTGGACGGGTAGGGTCCTCGTATGACATCTCTCTCGACTCGAGTTGAGTTTGTCGACCGTGCCCTGCCTGAATGCCACCATGTCACCGTCGCCTCTGGGGGCACTCACCGCCGAACTTCCGCACCGGCTGTCAGCCTACACTGGACGATGCAGGCGAGTGCTAAGTACATCGCACTAGCAGCGGCGCACCGCTATACCGGGAGCAGAGGCGACTTCAGCTGCTGCGGCGTCGCTCGAGAGGAATGCTGGCTTGGAGGAATGATGGGTTTCGCGTGGAGGCAGGATAGATGACTTCAGGCGGCCCATCTAAAGGCCAGCCATGCGCCATCTGCTGTCCATCATCCCACGGAGTCTGCCATGCCATGCTCGAGGCGAAGGAACAGGCACGCACCGAAAGTAGCCAGACAGGCGAATGTTGCATGACGGGCGTGCTGGTCCGCGGCGTGACGGGCTAGGAAGCGTGTGACGATGCCCCTAGCTGACAACCTCTGCGAGCCAGCCAGCGACAGGCACGCACATACAGTAGTCCCCAGTACAGTAGCCGCAACCAGATCTGCAGGAACCAGAGCCAGCCAGTCAGTCGTCAGCTAGCACTACCCTGCTGTGCTGAACACGGGTCAAGAAGCCGTGCGGTCGTAGTCAGCACCCGGCAACCCACCCTTCACTCGGAGAGGCCGTTGACTAGAATACCAACCAGGTGGGCCATGTGCGATGCTCGACACATTCCCGAAGGGACCTGAGGTAACTCCCAGCCGAGCCAGACAAGTCAAGGTAGGTGCTGATAAGTAGGGCAGGCTACCAAAGCACAACTCTGCCATGCCATGCCATGCGGTGCCAGCAAAATTTTGTTAGGCAATAATAATAATGGCGTTCGCCAAAGAAGACGTGCTAAAGTTGCTAGAACCCACCCCCCGCAATTCGCTAGCCAGTCTAATTTTCTATTTTTACACGTCTGCTTTTTGCTACCCTGACCGACCGACGCCGCCAGCATAGTAGACCGCCGAGGACAAGTGGAGGAGAGGGAGCAACGCGGAAACAAGGCTCGATGCAGTGTCACCGATGTGCTGTTACTAGTAACCACTGTATCTTTTGGTAGCGAGACCCATCGTGCCATCTTCTCGGCTTCCATTCAATCTTTTCACAGGGCGTGCTAGTCTCCCAAAAACTTCGGCCTTCCGACAACTTCGTCCCCAGGGTAAAGTAGGTAGCTGAGAGAGTTTCGCACTACTACTACTCTGCAAGAGTCTGTGTCCTGCGGCATTCCAAAACCGGCATGAGCTGCGGCAAGGTTCAACGGCCATCTAAACGCTCGCTAGAAACGAGAATCCTGCAACAATAATAACCAGACACATTAGCGACGCTGGAGCAGCGGTAGGGCGGGCAGACACACACACGCGATCAGCTCAAGATCCATCCGTGCATCTTTCTCGAAGCGACCGGTAGCCCGCGATCCTGTAGGTCGCACGAGTGCACGCTCTTGGGTCTTGGTGGCTGTCTGACTTGACGTGGCTGCCACCTCCGTCATCATTAGATGGCACGACACTGTGTGTGGCTAGAGTAGTGTCTACTAGAAGTGGTCCCGGATGAGCAATTGATGGCAAGGTAGGTAGCATCGTGACCTACATGCATAGTACTGAAGGTAGTATCAGATGTACCCGGACGTGGCAAAGTCTTTTCCACCTGTGGCATGACGTCTCGCGTGCCTGGTCTCTACCTACTTGGATAGATGTGCATGTACCTAGTGACGAAGCAGAGGCACGTGGGAAAGGTAAAATCTAATTTTGATGCACGGAAGCAAGCGACATGTCTTCTGCCAACCCTGCGCAGTGTGATGTGATGAAGCCCAGGACCCTGACAAGCAAGCGAACGTCTGTTCGGGTTAAACGGCAGGGCAGAATAGACAATAATGGTAAATATATATAAATATATACATTGCTCTGAGATGCCCCGCAATACTGTGCAGTCGAGCACCTACGCACCATCGTCAACGGTCCTTCAGCTCGCGTGCAACAGGTTCAAAGTCAAATGGTCCTAGGCAGCAACTGTAATCACCAAGATTCAAGAGACTCGTCGGGGAAGCTCCCTAACAGCTTCCATTTCCGGCACTTCTCCTAGCGCCCAATTTCGGTGCATGCTACCATGACTTGACTGACGACTACTCCCACGACAATGTGATACATGATTACAGTACAGAAGACTTTTCACAAGAAGATCCAATACAGTGCAACAAGCGAGCACTCACATCCATCCATCCATTCGGAAACCCAACCGTGCTCGTGGCAAAAAGGATACATCGCACGTGTATCACGTGGGTGCAGCGCGATATTCCGTGTGCGCATCCAATCAGACGTTAATGTATCGCCTACGCGGCTTTCGCCGATCTCGAGACACCCTTGCGCCATCGTGGTATGCCGGAGGATCATCCTGGAAAACTAATTATGGTACTCATGAACCTTGCTGGCCCTGACGCCTGCCGCAACTTCACCTCCGACTTGACGCATACCGTCAACAGCCTTACAGGTTCCGGATCCGACCGGATTACTGTACTGTACCACTCTTTAGAGTAGTATCGCTCTGGGCCTCTTGCACTTCGTTGATACAGCTGGTCTTCCTCGTCAAAATGCAACGTCCTTGCGACGAGTCTTTCACCTGCCCGTCGCGGCTCGCGCTTTAAAGTTCTCTTAGCCCATTGCCCAATGCCGGATAATGTTTACAAGGCAAGCCGGGCATCAGGCTTTCACCGCCAACCTTCACTACGTCGAGCCGACAAGCTCAAACTTCACATCATTTCTAGGTTCGCAAGTATTCTAGGTTCGGAAGAAACGCTCAGACCGACGGCGCCCTATGGTCCTTTTGGCGTTGATTTTGGATCTGCTCGGACGGTCGAGTTCCCTGCTTTTCGTTGCATGAAACCATGTGGGCTTTTCCTACTGGTCATTCGGGAGGTCCCCCGTCAGGTCCTCCACTTTACCAAACTTCATGGCTTTAGCCAGAATCCTGTTGGGTGCCGAAGGCTAGAGGCAGATGTGAGGATTGACTAGAGCTGTCTTGACCAATGCCGCGATTTAGTTCCTTCCATTGGTCTGGCCACTCCATCAATCACCCGCAACATGGACGCCACATGGACGCGACGCAGCGGAATAAGATTTTGGGACGACGTCGACCATCAAATCCAATCAAAGCATCTCCACGGAAAGAAGCGCAAACCTATTTGCGAATCCTGGAGGAACATCTACCCAAGATTCCAGCAACGATGCGTGAGGTTATCGCTCTTTGTCAATCAAGGATGTAACATCCGTGAAGATCTTCTTCGATCATGAGCCCTGCAGACTGCGTAAGCACCCAAAGTGCCGCAATCCTCCCAGCCATTGGCTCTGGAAGCGCAATTCCAATCGTTGGACAGATCTCCCGCCGGAATCGAACGCGACATCGGCCCTCGAGGGTATGCCCAAATCATCCTGCCTACACAAAATCGAAACCTCACACCCTCCTGTCATCCAACCATTCAACCCGCCCACTCCGTTCCATTCCGTTACATTCATCCATACATCCATACATCCACCCGTCAGCCCAATCCTCACTCCAAGTGGATATACCACTCAAACTCCTTACCCCAACCGTCCTCACTGCATACTTATCCTTCTTACAATTATACTCCTCAACAACAAACCTCTTCCCATCCTTCGAAGCACTCTTAACCCAGGCAACATGTCCCAACCCGGACCCGCTCTCACCCGTCTGCGCCACAGAATTCCTCTTAGGCTTCTTATCGATTTCCACCCCGGCAGGCTTGCGCACCGCTTCGTCCCAGAGGTTGGCGATGCCCCAGTGTTGCCTTTTGTATCTATTGGTGAAGTCTATGTTGAGGACTTGGTTGATGGCGCCACGCGACGAAGCTCACGCACTCGGATTTTCAAAAGTGTCAGCGGTCGACGTTGTCGGGAGCCGGTTCGTTGCATTGAGTCTTGTAGGGGTAGTCGCCGCGGGAGCGTTGGGATAGGGAGAGTTCGGACGACACGAGAAGGGCGAGGGTCGTGACTGTGAAAGCGCTTAGGAGGAGGGTGAGGATGGAGGTGAGAATCATGGCTGGGTTTCCTTCTTGGAGTGGAAAGATCTTTCGTGAGTATTGTTCAGTTTTTGGAGTGTTTAGAACCGGTGCACCGTCGTTGGGAATGGCTCTCTTTATATGCACACTTGAGAGCTTTGCAACTTGATGGAGTCGTTGACGATGTAACTTCGTGAGCTGAGGTGCCTCGAGCTTGTTCAACAACCTCACCTGATGCATGTTCAGTGGTGTGATCTGATGCCGGGCATGCAACACAGGCTTCTTTGTCAAGAACCTGAACCAGTTTGCAGCCAGTGTTACCACTCGAGTAATCCACTCGTAACACAGATCGATCTCCGGCAACGTCGGAAGTGTTGCCCGGTTCAGGATCCGAGTCGCTCAAGTCGTAATTTGGTATGCACGTTTGTAGGTGATGAGTGTCTAGATGCATTCAGCTGCATACTATAAGTTATTCGCTGCGTCGCCATGCTTCTCCGTAAAGGTGGATTAGTTTTGTTGGGAGGAGTCTGTGAATCATGACGATGAACTTGGCGGTGCAGACATGCATCCTTGCTCAGACCTGAAGGACAGAATGGTCCGAGTGATTGGTTCTGTAACCGTTTTTCGGTGCTTAGAGCCAAGTCGATGGAAGGAAACCGCCGGGCACGAAATGCTATATCAAGCCAGAGGATGGGAGTTATACCGGAAATTAGAGTGGAATACTCAGCGCTACAGAAACCTACCACTTACACACACTTCTTTCAAGAAAGAGACGTCGTTAAGACGACTCGTCACTCAAAGCCTATGCCTCTCCCTCACCAGCGTCTCCCTCAACCCAACCAACTCCCCCTCTCCGATCCCCAACTCCTCAGCCGTAATAACATGCCCCTCATGCGCCTTCGTCCAATCACTCTCCGCCTCGGAAATCCTCAGCCCAAGCCCCATCTCCTCCCCGAACTCCTTGCCCCAGATCGCCTCGTAGTCGAGCTGCGAGACTTGCACATACGTGGCACGGCGGCCCGTGGCGTCGCTCCAGGCTTGTAAGTAATCCATGTAGGGTCCCTGCTCGGTGAAGACGAAAGCGTACTTGGCGGGCGTGGAGACTTCGGGGTGGGCTAGGATGGCGGAGACGAAGACGCCGGTATTGTGTGAGGAGTCACCGGCATAGAAGATGTTGGTTTGGGGGGCGGCGGGTTGGGGCCAGATGTGGGAACCGTTGCTATCGGGCTGGGTCAGAGAGAGTCAGCTTGGGGAATTCTTTTTCCTCATTCTGGGATTGCGGGATTTTGATTCTGATCGTTTGTGTGGTCAAACTCACAATTTCAATGGGTTTCATCATGGGGTACGACCAGAGGTTGCTTGTGAAGAAGCCGACCCAGAGGAAGGTCGTCTTCTTCGCGAGGTCTGGGTATTGCGCTTTGATGTCGTCGGCGGCTTGGTCTTTACTCTGTGCACATTGATTAGTATATTGTGAAGTAAGAGTCTCAACAATGAGAAACACTTACATCCATATGTGGCACATAGTTTTCTTTACCACCCAACTTCTCGCCCGAAGGCAGCGTATGCAAGATCAAATGCTCGAGACTTGAGATCTTGTTTGCCGCAATGGCGATGTTGACGAGCTGCTGGGTCTCCCTCTTCGCGGCGGCCAGGGCTCCGAGGTCCAACAAATACTCCCAGAAGTTGGTGACGCCAAAAATGGCATTCGTGCCCTCAAAAGCGGCTTCTAGCGAGGCGGCATCGTCGTAATTGGCACAAGCAAGCTCGGCTCCGGCTTCGACGAGAGCTTTCGCGCCGGCGGAGTCCTTGTTGCGCGTGATACCGCGGACCCTCCAACCTTCTTGTAGCATGCGACGAGCGACAGCACCTCCGAGACCGCCGGTGGCACCGCAGACTACGATGAGTTTGGTCATGATTGCTGGGATATCTGGTGAATGGAACGTAGGCTGAATGAAGAGGTCGACGCTGGCGTGTTGGTAGTCTTAAAAATGTGTCCGATGAAACTTGTTGGTGTCGAGAGAATTTCAGGACGACGGTGTATGTACATGTACGTATAGACGACCTCGCAGTGATGATGCTTTCGCCTGCTTCTGTCTGTCATCGCCTCACTGCTGGCACCGCTTGGTCATCAGCGCGTTTCTGGTGCAGTCCACTCGTCGTACAAGGTGCAAATGTATCGCGTGTGAGGCACGGTCAGAGGATGAAGTTGGGAATTACCGCATTGGAGGCAAACAACACAGTTGTCAGCGGAAATAGAAAACAGGTCGGGATGCTGACCGAGCAAGATGGGTTCGTGTTTTGGAAATTGATTGCGCTGCGCGGTTAGTTTTCGTATCGAATTGTCAACATGCGGTGGAAGGATTTGCCTGCTAACCGGTGTGAACGGATTTACAAGAACGTCCAGTATGCGGGGCCTGGTTTTGGTAAGCTATACCTTGGCGTGTGTTGGGTGGTGGTCGTGTGGAGGGAGGATCGGTTATCGCTGCTGATTGATAAGCAGCACTTGCAAGCCTCGTTCCCATATCCTGGATAAACAAACACGGCTAAACGAAAGAACAGGCAAAATCAATTGGAAGTGCATTCATAGCTTTCTTGCGAGCATCGAATTATCGTTTTCATACTGCGGCGCAGATTCTTCGTAGCTCGGATGTGGAGCGCGGGTACAATCATCTAACAGCATTCGATCAGGACGTCTTCCTCTTGTCATACCGAAGAAAGGACATCTTGACACCTTCAAAGACCTTCCACACTGGCACCCGGACCTGGTCTTCCGTCTGGCCCGCCTTCAGCAGCCATACTGAGCCTTGCACACAGGTTCAGGAAACCAACAGTTTCGGTGGCAGCAAGGTAGTTGAGCGCGTCGAGTAAGATCTTCAGGTGAATGGAGAAATGCTGCTCATACTGCTGCAAGATCGAGAACAGCTTCTTAAGCTTCTCGTCGTCAACAGCCTCGACGTTGCCCGAGGCCTGGTTGAGGGATCTAGTCAAGCCGGCGGTGTAGTTGGCGAACAAAGCGCAAGTGCCTGTGACCTTTGAGTTGATCTGCGTCACGTTAGCAGGTGTGATACCGTATCTCTCTTCAAGGGACTCTTACACGTAGCAGTTTGCTATTGGTCAACATGCACTCCTTCAAACATGTAGCGAGGAAGTCGGTGTGGTCTCCCATCAGCTCATCGACCGTACGTTTTGGTGCGCGGGGTGTGTTTGGCTCATCATCTGGGCCAGCCTCCGGCTTGTCTTCAGATGCATGCAGTCGACTCATGAAAGCCCGCCAGTTGGGCTCGATGACCTCGGATGTGCAGAAATATAAGAGTTGTTGCACGAAGATGAGCATACGGGACCTGTACATCACGTCAGCAAAACACAACCACTTTGGAAGTTCGCCGATGAGCTCACCTCAAACGCCATGCTCTCTTCTTCCAGAGCTCGATCTTTGGGTTACCCGTGTTCCTTCGCCACACACCGTGGTCTCGCGATGGTTTACTGCCTCTGCTCGCGCTCGTGTCTTGTTTCCCAGATCCAATACCTCCAGCATCGCACCACGCGTTGACGAGCTGGCTTTCAAGATGCTTCAGACTCAGCAAGTATCTGAACAGCAGCTGATATCGCGTCAAGGTGACACGAGATATGATCAGAGACAACGGGAAGGGCACGCCGAAGTCAAGCGTCAACGCCTCGTATGCCAGGATTTCCTTCTCATCTTTTCCAGCGACACTTTCTGTGGCAGGATTGTAACTATTAGTCATGCTCGTCGTATCGGCATCCATGCCTTGTACGTTAACAATACGTATGAGCCACCCGGTAAGTCCAGTGTCTGCCATGTTGACTTTGACGTCTTCTTTAAACGGGTCTTCCGCTGCCACTGAGCCTGGCGTGTGCAATACTAGATCAAGCAGTGACTGTAGCTTGCCTATGTTTGCTGATTTGGCACTTTTCCGGAGCTCTGACTGCGATAACTCGAGGAAGTATGTGAACCAGTCTGAGCGGTCGAGGAAGAAGTAATGCTTCAGACTGCTGAGTCTCTGTGGCAATTCGTGGGTTGTGAGGAGTAGACGCATTAGGGCTGCGTTGGCGTTTGTGTACGCTTGGTTGACGTTGGAGACGAGATTCATGTCGAAAATGTCGTGAGGAATGCCAGCAGTGGAAGCAAGATCGGTGTTGAAGGTTGTGGAAAAGGTTGCAACTGACGAGCACTCCCGCACCACATTCAAGTACTTGCCCGCCAGGAGAACCCTATCCCGGACACCTTCAAGCTGGGGCGGTACAAGTTCTTGGCGTAGCGTATACCGCTTCTCCCAGTACTCGTCTGTGTAGTCTTGTTCTAACAGTTCACGCTTGATGGACTTTGCCTCTTTGACCATGAACTCTTGGTGGGGATCCTTCACATTGCCATGGTGTAGCCATTCGTTCAGCATTCGCACGTACGGCTTCGATGCATCTTTGAGCAATGAAGAAAGCAATTCTTTCGCCTGTGGATCGCCGCTCATGGCTTGAAGGCGCTTCGTTAAGAGCGCCAATAAAGCGCCGCCTATGCATGATTTCTTTCCTTTCGTAGATGCACCAGTGCCTTCCAGCGACGCCAGAACGTTCTCAAACTCATCCTCTTGGTCCTCTTCGTCTTCCTCGACGTCAACTGGATCGCCGATCAATCCGTTCTCCGTCAAGACCTCTTGCGCGAGTGAGTACAGCTGAGACATCACGTGGGCACTTTTCTTCAGATACAGCGACATTTGATGCAAACTGAAGCCGGCGTTGGTGAGATACTGGTTCTCCAGTTGAGCCACCAGCACGAGAAAATCTTTCTGTAGCTTCCGTATCGCAGCGCACAAGGCGTGGCTGACACTGCCGCTCTCGCCTCGACTCATCACCTCGCAAAATGCCTCGAGGGCTGAAGCATGTGTAGCGGTTCGCAGAATCTGTAAAGCCAGGTCCCGAAGACTCGGATCGACACCAGAGGCGATCTTGTAGTTTGGTCCAGTAAGTCGGCTTTTCTCGTCGAACGGATCGTACGGTCCCTCAATTCGACTTCGATCTGAAGAGAACGAAATGTATTGTCCTTCAAACCCAAGCAAGACATACAGCAGATCGTCAATCAGCGCTCGCTCTTGATCGTTCAAATCAAGGCCAGTCATAGACGGTGGAGCCAAGTTTGTAGGCGCATGTTTGGCCTGTGGTGGTACCGACACTCTGCTGGCTAGAGGCGCCTGGTTTGGCGTGGGCGACAAGAGAGTAGCGGTCGGACTCCATACTTGTGGCTCAGGTGGTATACTGGGTTCAGCTTTCTGCGAATTCGACTTCCTCTTCGATTCAGTGTCTGGCCTTGGGCTTCGCCTGTGTTCTTCCCTTGGTTGTGAGGTCTGAAGTGAGGCCTTGGTGCGTCTGAGGGTGGCTTCCTGCTCTAGGACTCGTCGTCGCGTCGATGTTTCGGTAGTAGTCGTCACCTTGCGAGTCTGCGTCGCCTGCGAGCCAGGTCTGCTGTCTGTAGTCGAGGTTCGCAGTCGTTCCGTGGCAGCGCTGGCTGGGCGGGATTGTTGTTGGCGTAGAGCGGCTGAAGCTCGTCTCTCAGCGACCGAGGCGCCACGTGACGGCGGGTTGGAAGCCATTGCTTGGTGTCCGCATAGTAAGCCTTTGGTAGTGCTCAGCGAATGTGTGCGTATCGCCGCCTTCGAATCACTTCACGCATGGTATTGCGACCCAACTTGTTACCTTCTGGTGGTTTGCGGGGAACGCGCGCCAAACAGAAGGCGCTCCCTTGCGCGTATCGAACGCGGCTGCTGCCGTGGTCTAGCGCAGAGCCGCATGGCATCTCGGGCTTGACGACACCGCAGCTCTGCCTGGCGGCGGTGCTCACAAGAGGTGTGCTGAGCTTCGCTTGAAATACGAACATTGCCATCACCACAAACACAAACACGACCGCACGCATTCTCTCCGAAGGAACGCTCATTTATTAGCGAAACCACTCCCACGTCAACCAACAACAACCACAAACCACAAACGCCATCATGTTCATCGCGCGATCTGAGTACGGTATGTTCGACTGGATATCTACAATACACGAGCATCGAAGCTTGCACTTCCACCATTTACCCTCATTCGCATCGCAATGCGCTTTTGGTTTCCTTTCTTCGACCTCTGCTGATTCGTGACTTTTACTAGATCGTGGCATCAAGTATGTATAATCATCAATCGAACGACTCCGCCTCCGCCTCTCTAACACTGCCTAGCACCTTCTCGCCCGAAGGCCGTCTCTTCCAAGTCGAATACTCCCTCGAAGCCATCAAGCTTGGCAGCACAGCAATCGGAATCCAGACCAGTGAGGGTGTCGTCCTCGGCGTGGAGAAGAGAGTGACCAGCACGCTTCTGGAGACGAGCTCCGTGGAGAAGATTGTTGAGATTGACAAACACATTGGCTGCGCTATCTCTGGTCTCCAGGCTGACAGCAGGACACTCATCGAGCACGCACGGTACGGTTGAGGAACATGGCAAGAAATGGGTGAACATGTTGGCTGACAACGGGACAGCGTGACCTCGCAATCACATCACTTCAACTACGCCGAGCCTTTGTCTGTTGAGAGCTGCACACAGAGCATATGCGATCTGGCACTGAGGTTCGGCGAGGGAGCAGAGGGCGAAGAGAGCATCATGTCCCGTCCCTTTGGCGTGGCGCTGCTCATCGGAGGCTGGGACGAGAACGGACCCGCGCTGTACGTTCTTGAGAATGATATGAAGATGGAGGAGCTATACTGACCGCTACTGTAGCTACCACGCCGAGCCCTCGGGCACATTCTACCGCTACGACGCCAAGGCCATCGGTTCTGGCTCAGAAGGTGCACAGGCCGAGCTTGTCAACGAGTACCACAAGTATGTTCTGCCTTTGGCTGCCTGTATTCATTTGCACCACTAACAGAATCTCACAGGAGCTTGACTCTCAAGGAAGCTGAGACCCTCACGCTCCGCACCCTCAAGCAGGTCATGGAGGAGAAGCTTGATGCCAAGAACGTACAGCTGTCCAGCATCACCAAGGACGGCTTCCGCATCTACTCCGACGAGGAGATGAAGGAGTGCGTCGGCAAGCTCGAGGGCAACTAGGAGGCATGCGTCCTGCAGCTTGTATAATAGACACGGCGTAATGCTGTTGCCAATGGAGCAGCCAGCATTACATGACAAACTCATGATGCATTTGACTACAATCTTCGTCTCCATGATAAAACGGTCTTGAGGCTTGACTTCACTCATACATGCGTTTCAGAAACCTGAGATGAGAACAAGACAAACATGACCACGCCAGAAGCTCTTCTGTACTGATCCGATCGCAACAACATGTAATAATGTCACGTGGAAGCGGCTTTGCAACGCGGAGTGTTAACATTCCGTGCCTCGGTCTGGCTTTCAGCTGTCTCGAATGATTCGAGGACGTGATCGACTAAGCATCCTTCCTCTTAGCCAACACGGTACAGTCCTGTTCATCATGATCTAACGCGCTCGTAAGACATTGTATCTTCCTCTCTCTCTCTCGTCGTTGTCTTCTTTCATTTCCTTCGCCCCCCAGCAATGTCCGCGATTCAGCGCCTTCCCCAGGTGGGGGGAACCCTTTCTATCGCGGCTGGTATTTTCGCCGTCGCTGGCATTCCCTCTTTACGACAACGATTCACAGACCTGCTAGGCCAAGGAGTCACAGGCAACATGTTGCGTCTATTAGCAGTCGCGTTCGCGCTGCTGAACCTAAAGAACTTGCCTTTCGTCTGGCACGTAAGTCTTGCCCTACAATCACCTCTTTCTCAAGGCTTCTCTCTCTCTCAAGGGCAATAAGAAATTGACCATGTATTCATTCCGCAACCACAGTGGAGAGTCTTCAAAGGCCTCATCTACCAAATCTTCCTCCAAAAACGCGAGCGCACCCCCAAAGACCTCTTCGCGCCCATGATCACCTCCTCCTGGAACTCCCCCTACGACTGCGACTACAATCTCCACAAATCGAACTCTACGTACTTTGCAGACTTGGACGTCGCGCGCGCCCATTTGGTCGGCAACATCATCCGCACCGGCCTGCAGCGCCTCAACGCCGGCGACGAAGAGGGCCTCCCCGCCGAGGTCCGCGCCGTCAAGGGCAAATACTACGTTGCGCTCGGCGCCATCGGCTGTTTCTTCCAGCGCGAAGTGCCCCCTCTCGCACGCTTCGAGATTTACACGAGGATTCTGAGCTGGGATCGCAAGTGGCTGTATTTGGTGTCGCATGTGGTGAAGAAGGGCGCTATCAAGCCGGACTCGTATGTCCTGCAGCCTTGGAAGAAGGGCAAGAGGGCGGGCGATGCGAAGAAGAGCGATGAGGAGGATTTGAAGAAGCATGTATACGCCACGAGCATTGCGCGGTATGTGATGAAGAAGGGCAGGCTTACGGTTAATCCGGAGATTATTCTGGAGCGCTCGAGGTTGTTGCCGCCTAGGCCTGAGGGCGTGGGTTTGCCGCCGAGGACGGAGGATTCAGTGGTGCCTACGCCTGCGGGGGAGAATACTCCGGCTGGTGAGAAGGCTGGGAGTAGTTCTGAGCAGATTGCTGCTGGGGTCAGCGAGAAGTTGGGAGGTGGTGATGTGGTTGAGGGAGAGGGCGAGGATGGTTGGACGTGGGAGCATATGGAGGCTGAGAGGCTGCGTGGGTTGAAGATGGCGAGCCACTTCGATCAGCTTAGTGGTATTCACGACGAGATCCGGGCTGGTGAGGTGTTGGGCCAGTACTCGGATTGGTTCTAGATTGGTATGCTGGCGAAGGACATTAGGGAAGAACTGTACATATAGACGCTTAGGACACCCGCTGATAGAACACGTAGACTTCGGCAATCTACGATCGAGATGAAAGCACAGAATGCATCCCAGATAATACCACTATGAACAACGTATATTGGTGTCAAGTACTCGATTGCCTTTGGACTGCAACATCACGAGCCAGCCAATTCGCTAAACTCTATCTCCGGCCTGACCTGCTATCGACCTGCAGGGCATGTTGGAAGTCGTTGTCTCGAGCAATTCCCAATTGCGGCCTCGCGGCTGGGAGTTCTGGAACTGAGAACGAAAGATGTCTACCGTTCCGATCAGGCGCATCAGCAGGGACATCTGTGTTTCTCACCGACTTGACCCTTTGTTACGTTGGATAGTGGGTCCAAGTAGCACCATCAGAATAATCGAGGATGACGTTCTCCAATTGATATATTGAAATATATTCCATTTCATTTACTCAAATATTAGAGCGAAGCCAGGAAGCGTGGCGCAATGGCTAGCGCATCGGTTTTCGGTTCAGGACTCATGTCCACTTACCAATACGCCGAAGGTTGTCGGTTCGAGTCCGGCCGCTTTCGTTTTGCTACTTGCATAGACATCACAAGATAATCTTTGGACTTTTGGAGACAGACGTTCAATCGTTTAAAGAATGTGGAACTTCCTTTTGCTCCCATTGACAAGGGGATGAATGTGTGGGAAGTTTGAGTTGTCATCGCAAAGTGTTTCGATGTTCGAGTATGGAAGGGACAGGAGTAGGTTTTGTCGGTCGAAAAGGAGGACAGCAGAGAAGCTGCATCGTTTGTGATCACGGAGCCGTTGTATCATTGAGATAACGTATTGAACCCCAAAAATATAGATCACATCGTTTGCTCTCGTGTGCGCTTAATCATGCCATGCATGTATGCACCGATGACTGATCCACTTTCGACGATAGTGTTCGTAACGACTAGGCTCGCGGCATAAGCAATACAATTTTGTCATTGAGGATCCAGTATGAACGAGATATTCCATTAAACGGGTTCGTTTTCGATTCGTCGATTATCGGAAAGGTGTTTTTCTCCGTCGAACTCTGGAACTCTAACAAGCCTATAGTCTGGAGTCCGCTGTGTCAAAGAAGACCAGACGATTAGAAGATGGGCATACAGCCACGTCTCATGCTCTTGTACAATACTTCAGCGGAATAGACTCGAGTCCCAGACACCATTTGAAGCAATGAAGTTACACAAAACCGCAGATTGTCGCTGGATCATGTACATCTGATCGCTTGTCTATTCGATCTAAGGGTTAGAGTTGGGGCAAGGCCATCAGCATCTCATCGATTGGAAGCACGTTTAGACATTTGAACGATCAATCGCACTGGAGAAACATTGGAAATTCAGATCACTTATTCGGTGTATTTCGTTCGTCATGCCTCGTCAAAATTATTATACCCAATCTTCTTGATACCCTTCCCAAAACGCCAGCCAAACCGAATCCAATCTCTCCTTCATCTACTCAACATCAACCTTCTTGACATCCACGAACTCGCCGTTCATCTTCGGCACAGTCACACGGAGAACACCGTCCTCCAACTTCGCCGTGATGCCCTCAACATCGACGTGAGCAGGGTTCGCACGACTGCCCAGCCTGATCATCCTCTCAAAAGCGCCGACCTTGCGCTCGTTCAGAGCAAGACTCTTCAAGAACTCCTCGTCGCCAGGTCGGTAAATCACACCCGCGACATTGATCTCAGACTTCTCAGCATCCCAGTTGACACCGACGTCTTCCTTCTTGGCGCCGGGCAAGCTGAGGTGGATCACGTAAGCGTCTTCGGTGTCGAAGACGTCGGCTTCCGGGGTGAAGTCTTCGGACTTGGCTGCCGCAGCGGGTTCACTTTCGGTGTGCTCGTTGTTGGCGTTGCCACCGAAGAGGCTTTCGTTGAACATGGCTGCTAGGTCTTGCATGAAAGCTGGTGGGCCGCCGGTGGGAATTCCGCTGGGAATGAAGGGGCTACGGCCACCCCGGGGCCCTCCCCTTCCGCCGCAGCGGCCACGGCGACTTCCTCTGGCGTGGTGTGGTGGTGGGCCGTGGCCGTGGTGCGGGTGTGGGTGGTGGTGTCCGGGGAAACCTGGTGGTGGCGGTGGTGGGCTACGGGCGTCAGATGGACCTGCTTCGGGCTCCTCTAGGGGTGTCGATATCGGAGGGTCGTCTTCATCGTTCTCTTCCGGTGCACGCGGTGGCGGGCCAGGAGGGCCTTGGCGGTAGCCACGGGGGCCATGTCTGCCGCCGCGGTGTTGGAAAGGCTGGAAAGGCCATTGGTTCCAAGGGTTGTCGGAGGACTCGGTGGCTTCAGTATCGCGGTTGCCATCGCCAAAGGCAGGGTGATTCAGGCCTTGGCCTTCGAGGTTGGCGACCCAATCCCAAAAGGGGGCGGTCTGGTTGTAGTAGCGTACGTTGGGCATGATGGTGGTTGTTGTTGAAAAAGGTAGTTTGATGTTATGATGAAGAAGATAGGGAAGAGAGATAGCTATGACAGCTAACGCCACAATATATAGAGAGATGCCTACCGTAGTACATACCTGTAGGCAGACCTAGGCCACGCAAGACGCTGTCAGCTAGCAGAGACGCTGCGAGTCACAGACAGAAGCATCATGAAGATTGTGGAAGATGGCAGGCAGACACATTCCGCGTGTAGCCTTCGTAGGCTGAGGCGTAAGCAGGGCAAGCTTGATAATCGTTGTCATTCGCCTTGGAGGTTTACGTAGGCCAGGCTAGTGTGCTGCTTGCGGGCTAGACTTGAGACACGTTCGACGCCACAAAGCGATGGTGATGTGATGTGGCGGTCTTCTGTGGCGTTGCTGACTTGCATTTTGCCACCTCCAGAAACACCTTCGTCGCGTCCTCGGTCTCCTTGTCGCGTCGTCGACTTACATGCATGATGGATGAGATCCCTCAACTTACATGAGATCGTTACTAATATCAGGATCAGTGTGTACGTTACGTTCATTCTTTATGCTGCTATGAGCTTCTGGCTGGCCATCTAATCAATCTCGGGCGCCCTGGCCTTGTCTTTCTGCCGCTCAACAAGGAGCATACGCGAAGACCAAAAGAGAATGATTTGCCTATTGAATCACAAACAAGCCTGTCGCTCAACAAGAACCATTCGTCGAGGCCAAAAGAGACTCAAGTGTAATTGGATCGTTTGAAGGACGAATCTTTGATCATTTCTGTTCAATTCATTTCCGCCGGTGGTGACCTCCGATATACAAGTCTATCGCTAAAGTGATTCGATCGTTTACTGGAGACACTCAAGGTTCCGACTTGAGTATTCATCAATGTCCAAGTCCTCCAAAACCAAAACGATCAGCAGCTGCGCCGCATGGATGCTTGTCCCAATACCGTCGGGAACTTTCCAAAACTCCGCAGGATTGCCCGAGAGAAGCAAGGACCAACGCAACCCATCAACATCATCCACTCCGCAGAAACCAGCCGAACGCCAAACAAAGAGAGACTAATCCCAAGTCCCATCACAACCGTTCCAAGACTCCCCAAGACTACCCAAGAGAGCAGAATGCACACATCCCAACAGCCCCCCACAAGACCCAAAACAATGTCATCCCATCACGAGTCCGAGCAAAGACGGCTCAAAGCCTTCCCATCCCCCAACACCGCCTTCTCCATCCTCAGCACAGCCCTCTCCTTGTGCACCCCATCAACCTCCGTCCAGATCCTAATCGCCACACCCCTGAGCTCAGCGAGTCTATAGCAAAACCTGGCGATGTTGCGGTTCAGGCCTCGCACAGGGTAATCGTCCAGATCCAGCCACACGCGCTGCAGCCTGGGGAAGAGGTCCGGCATGTTGACGAAGAGGCGCTGGCCGATGTTGTGGAAGGCGGCATTGCGGATCGCGGCGCGGGTGTTGGCGGAGCCGAAAGTGCGGCGGAGGCTCTCGTAGTGGAGGGGCCGGTTGGCGTCGTTGAGGATGAAGAAGGTTTGCGTGTAGGGGAGCAGGGCTGCTTCGGAGTGGATTTTCTTGCAGGCGCGAAGGAGCTGCAGGGAGAGGACGGGGATGGGGTTGTTGGTGCAGTTTACGCCGTTGCAGATGGCGTGGTCGAGGGTGTGGGCTAGATTGGGGTGGGATGGGGGGGCTGCAATGGGGTCGTCGGCGGAGGCGTCGAAGCGCTGGTTGCGAGCTGGGCCGATCAGGTTTAGGAAACGGTCGTGGCGCGAGGGGGTCTCTTCGCACAGTCTGCCGCGTAGCTTTGGGACGACGAGGTCGAAGTAGAGGGGAAGGGCGCCGTTTTCGGTTTCGACTTCGTAAGGTTGTGGGTGGGCGGGAGCGGTGTCGATGTGAACTGTCTTGCCGACGAAGAGGTACTCGTAGACCTTGTTGCGGGCCTCGCCTGGCAGTCTCATGAGTGCCGACTCGTTCTGAGGGTTCATGTTTTGGTGCCTATCGAGGTGTTAGCGCGTGTATGTGAGAGCATGTTGTTCTTGGGACAAAACTTACAAGGGGTTCAAATCGTCGTCTTTGGTTGTTGCGACATTGGTCAACTCAGCAGCGCACGCTTGGGCAGCCGTCGACGCAGTGTCGTTCTTGTTATCTTGCGTAGTCTCCGCCACCTCTCTGGTGTTCGTTGACTCCATAACGTGGTTGTGTGTAGGTATACCTGTCATGCGCGGATGCGAGCAGGTCGTCAATGTTGGTGGTGGTGCGGTTGGTGGTGCAACGACTAGGACACCCAGCAAGGGCAGAAGTAGGACGCGGTGAAAGTTAGGAGTGGGCGACGCGACATGACACAGCAAACAGCTAGTTCGAGTGAACAGCGAGTCACTGTAAGTGCTGTATATTACGCCTCACGGCGCGTGACGCAAGAGTGAGTGAAGGTTCCATACCGCGATTCCAAGACGATTCGGTCTGGACAAGAGTTGTGAAATAATCTTAGCACACTCGAGATCTGGGCTCGCGGCCATTGAGCGGACCTGTAGTCGAAGATGCTCTCCTTGTTGGCATTTCGTACGATTACAGCGACCGGAGGGATTTGTTGTTGTAGGCTTGAGAGCCGGGGTTTGCGAAGTCATTGAAGTTGATACCTCCTATCTATCAAGTCGTGCTGGCCCTGCAGTACATAGCTCTTTGTTCGGAGTCAGACAAGGATGGCATTGTGTGCTGGCGGCGATGACTCCAATCTCAGAAGAGGAAGGGTTCAAGGTTGAAGAAAATTTTGAGTGAAAGGAGGTAATACTGTTGTCGAAGAGGAGACTTCTTTTGGAAATCTTCATAACCACGGTGATCAGGGAGCACTGTCGTTGCTAGGTTGGGAGTTGCAGTCGTTGGATCTATGCGAGCCAGTACATACATACTGCCAATCCGCGCATACTCGGCAGCGTAGTGTCCTTTGTTCGGAGCTCAACACAGCAGCGTTGTGATTTGACGAGGAGGAGTCAATCGGGAAAGTTTCTCGAGTATGATTTCGGTCCTGGAAGAATTTCGACTGCAAGCAAATGCTCATATTCATTTGCACTATAAATGGTAGTCAACTAGCAGCATGTACACTCGCATAAGACTGTGTCATCATCATCGTCTGAAGTCGACGACATCCCTCTTACTCCAACCGTGCTGCTCAACAAGCCCGACCTCCCTGTTCTTCTCGTCGTACAATTTACCGCTCAGGTGCTTGTACAAGTCGACGTTCGCGCCGTTGTAAGCGATGCTGTGATCGCTGTCTGTGTAAGCCCTCCAGTCCATCTTTTCGGGGCTGACACCGTCCCCGACAAGCAAGTCGACCAAGGCCGCAGTGTGCTGGTAGTGAACGTTGTCGTCGCCGATACCGTGCATGATGCTGAAGCCACCGGCGACGTTCTTGAAGCCCTCGGTGTTGCGGATGGCGGTCGACTCGTAGCCGGCGGCGTTGGTCTCGGGGACGCGCATGTAGCGCTCCGTGTACATGGAGTCGTAGAAGCGCCAGTCGGTGACCGGGGCGGTGATGAGGCCGAGCGTGAAGGGGCCGGCGTCGGCACCCTGCGTTTCGAGGACCTTGGCGGTGAGGAAGCCACCAAAGGACCAGCCCCAGAGGGCGACGTGGTCAGCGTCAATGAAGTCGTTGTTCTCGATGAGGTAGTTGGCGGCCCAGATCTGGTCTTTAGCTTCGAGAATGCCGAGTTGCTCGGTGACGGTGGAGCGGAATTCACGGCCCTGGAAAGCACCGCCACGGTTGTCGATTGTGTAAAGGATGTATTGCAGCTCGGGGTCAGCGGCTACGAACAAGTTCCAGTTGGGAGTCGTGTAGGCCTTGGTGGCACGCTGCGAGTTGGGTCCGCCGTAAGGAGTAAACATGATAGGATACTTCTTCGATGGGTCGAAGTTGGGCGGGTAGGTGATCTTGACGTTCAGCATGTAATCGGTGTCAGGGACAGGGCCAATCTGGGTCCAAGTGGTGTTGGGGAGGTTGTAGTCCTGGATCCTGTCCACGAGTGCCTGGTTAGAGGTAACGGTAGAGATAGGAGTCGTGCTGTTGACGCTGTACAGCTCTTGGTACGGGACATCAGGGCCGCCGTAGTTGAGAAGGTAGTATCCGTTGTTGGAGGAGAAAGATGCAGACCACCAGCCAGCCTCGGTATCATCAACAAGAGAAGTCTTCTTGAGAGTGGCGTAAGAAACGCTGTACAAATGGCTTTCGGTGCTGTGGTGCTCGGTAGACGTGTAGTATACGAGCTGACGCTGCGTATCGACCGAGAGGACAGAACGTACTTCCCATTCGCCACTGGTTAGGGTAATGTTGTTAGAAGCTGGTCCGTTGACGGGGAACAGGTAGATGTGAGCCCAGCCAGAAGCATCCGATACATCAAGGTAGTAGGTCGCGTTGGAAGCCGAGTACGTGCCGTTGCCTTTGAGGTGGCCGACATATTGAATGTTCAAGCCGTTCTCCAGCCATCCATCGCTGCCGTCGCGCTCGCGGTTAACAGTAGAGGAGCCGGAAGGCACGGAGACTGTTACTAGCTTCTCTTCGGTCTGAACACGGTTGTACGCGCGGTAGATGAGACTATCGTGGGCATCGGTCACCCAGCTAACTTCACCGATGATAAGCTCCTCAGGCGGGAACGCATCGGTGCTCACGGACGTGAGATCCATGGTTTCCAGATCAAGCAGTGTGATAGACACAGTAGGGTTCGTTGTGCCGACCTTGGGGTAGCGGATGTCCAGGTTCTGGCTGTAGACAGGTGCAATGGCCGAGTCGTTCATGAAGTACTGAACGGTGAAGGTGCCCACACCGGTCTCGTTAAAGCTCAGGAAGCTGAGGAAACGGGCATCGGGGGAGAACCAAAGCGTGTAGCGGTCACCGAAGATCTCCTCCTCGTACACCCAGTCAGGCACGCCGTGGAACATGTCCTCGCCACCGTCGTTCGTGATTTGGGAAATGTCTCCAGTCGCGCCATCCTTGATGTAGAGGTTGTTCTCTCTCACAAAAGCAATGAGATCACCAGTGGGCGCAAATTGCGCGTATTGAATGTCACCATTCTGGTCATCGACAAGCGGAGTCTGCTCGCCAGATTCCACGTCCAGAACAATGTAGTTGGACCAGTACGAGTGCCTGTAGTTCTGCGTATAGTTGGTGGCGAACAGCACCTTTTGCTGATCGGAACGAATCCAGTATTCGTACACGTCCTCAGGAATCAGGTCGGCGGAGACAAAAGTGTCATTCTCGCCGGTAGCGTAGTTCTCGAAGACGAGAGCTCCGCTGTCTGCTTGGTAGACGACGAGACCATCTTCCTCATCGGGCAGCCAGTCGACGGAAAGGGTGGAGGCGCGGAACTGGGGGCTCAGGACTGTGTTGTTGAACGTGAGCGTCTGGTTGCCGCTACCGGTGGGTGCGACTGGTTTCCTTGGGGGGTCGATGGCAGCTGCACTTCCCAACAACAGAGTGGCCACGCAGGCCAGAGAGGTGACGGCCATGTTGACGGGTGAAGGTGGAGCAAAGGGCTGGTCGTCAAAGACTGGAACCCCCGGCCTCAGAGCGGACGCAGGTTTATATAGCACGGAAGCAAGGGCAAGCGAGATGTTGAGCCATGCATTTCACTATCAAAAGATAGTGATATCGTCTTCGCCATGTCGGTGGAGAGATGTAACCTTCCGATTGGAGCTAGGGCGCCAATGTTGTCGCTGGGGAAAACGGCGAAGTCGTCTTGGCTGACCCTTGGCTTGCGAGCTGCCCATTTGGTTATCATCTGGCCTGGGTGTCTCGAACGTGTGTCTACCAGAGTATACGGAGATGTTGCTTACATGATTGGAGAACGGTAAGCTGACCGTTTATTAAATGCACAGTACCTGCCTGAGCTGCAGGGGTAATCAATCTACACTGTGGCCTTACAGCTCCTGCGAGGGAAAGAAGAACACACGACGAATTGATTGAAGCTGCAGATGAACAGATCATCGCCTGCGTTCCCTTACATTTACACTGTATACCAAATCATCGACCAACCTGATACTGCCAGTACTTCATAGTGCTGTCACGCACTGGATCGTAGTTACGGCATAGCCTTCTACAGACTCCTCCGCGTGTCGCATGTGCATGTCCAATGGCGTGGCCTCACGGATTGTCGGATTCTCCCCAAAACAGAAGCCGCCGAATAATTTCGTCCAACCCTCGCAAGCAGTGCCCCACCGAGTCTTGGAGTCCGGCTGGCGCATACATGTCCCATTCGAGTCCATCTCACCGCAAAAGTAGATGTTGTTAGATGCCACATCTCATTGCAAAGTCCTTGCGAACTAATTCACAGAACCAGATTGAAGATACGGCCACTATACAGTACAGTAAGATCTATATCGACCGGGAATGATCTACACGTGATCCGGACTACGGGCGGGGAAAGGCGTGGAGACAGCGGCTTCGCAATGATCGACCTCCAAGCTTTCGCAATGTAAACTTCGCAATGAACGACTTCGCAATGTCTTGCGCATCTAACAACATCTAGTATTGCCGCTACGAGAATAGACATACCGACTCGGGCAGAGGTACAAGTAACATCCGACTCTTCTATTTCTCCGCGCTCCCCATTCCTCCACTATATATATCCTGCTCGATCACGGTGTGGTCGTCGACTTACGGACAGCTTGCATTGGAGTACCTGCGCAGACCGCAGCACAACCTGGAAGCAACCCACAGAACCAACATCTTCACAAGAAAGCATGGCCGCCCAACAGAAAGACCCAGAGGCCATAGCCCTCGCCCGTACCTTCAACAACACCCCCACAGGCGACGAGTACGAGAAGATGATCTCCGGTATGCTGTGAGTGTCTCTCCCCGTCATGTCCGCATAACGAAGCACAACCAACTAATCCACCCTCGAACCCCAGCTACGACTCATTCGTCCCCGAACTCACGAGCGTGCGCTTCAAGGCCCGCCGCTGGTGTCACGAAGTAAGACCTCACACGCGATATTCTCTCCATGGAACGCCTACTGATCCAACTTCAAGTTCAACAACACCTTCCCCGACGACCCCAACGCGACGTTCGAAACCATCAACGCAGACCGGACGGTCAAACTGAAAGAGCTGCTGGGACACGTGGGAGAAGACGTGGTCATCGAGCCGCCCTTCCGCGTCGACTACGGGTGCAACATCAGCATAGGTGATCGGTAAGATATAAAGAAAGAAAAAACGAACAACGACATGGAGGGGGGAACGACGGGCTGACAAAAAAAATAGCTTCTTCTCAAACTTCAACTTCACAGTCCTCGACTGCGGCCTCGTGACCATCGGCAACACGGTCATGCTCGGCCCCAACGTCTCCATCATGAACGCCACGCACGAGACCGAAGTGCAGAGCCGGCGCGAGAACATCGAGTATGCCAAGACCGTCGTAATCGGCGACGACTGCTGGATTGGCGGGCATGTGGTCATCTTGCCGGGCGTGACGATTGGGCAGGGGTGCACGATTGCGGCCGGCGCGGTCGTTACCAAGGATATCCCGGCGTGGAGTGTGGCGATGGGGGTGCCGGCTAGGGTTGTGAAGAAGGTTACGCCTGTGGACGGGAAGAGTGGGTAGGCGGGTGAGTTGATGTGAGGAATGGGGGGGATGCGGTTGGTACCTGACTATTATAGATAGAATTGACGTTTGTATGATCAGATTACGCACGATGTACGGACAAAGATCATCTGGCCATGTCAGGTCGCGGTGAAGTATACACAAAGAAGCTGAAAATTTCTCCAGTCGAGTCGAGCAGGATAGATCAAGATCTAGATCCAGTCAAGAAATCACAAGAAATCACATTTGCACACATTCGCTAACCAGATTCACAGTCAAGCGGCAGAGAGAAAGATTTCAATCCAAATTCAAATCCATTTCCATCCTCTCCAAGCAAAAGTAGAGAGGATTGACTAAACTAAATACACCACTAATGAAGACATGCTCGAATCGAAAGGAGATGGTACAAAAGAGCAGAGGCCTTGTCGGATTGCAAAATTCCCAAACCTTGAGAGTGAGGAGGCAGGCAATCAATCAATTCAAGCATCAACGAGACGCTTAAAGGGGCAGGGCCAGGCAGTTGAGCTCGATGTTGATGAGGTTGCCCATGGCGTTGCCGGTCTGGCAGCAGGAGGCGACGTTGGAGCCGCAGGCCTGCTGGATTGGCACGCCGACTGGAATGTTGGGGTCAGTATCAAATTCGGTTTGCTGATCTCAGGATGAATTGCGACTTACGGATGGGGATGCTCAAGCAGTTGGCACCAATGAGGTCCTCGCCGCTGTTGCAGCAAGCGAGCTCCTGGCCGTTGCCGCAGACGGGGGCGCTCTCCTGGGAAGAGACTTCGACCTCGGTGGCGGGCTCCTCGGCGGGAGCCTGGAAAGCGGGCTCGACGGCGGCGGGTTGGACGGGCTCGACCTTGTGCTCAGGCTGCTTCTGGGCCGGGGCGGCGTAGGCGGGCTCCTGGACGGCAGGCTTGGGGTCCTCGTAGGTCTTGGGCTCCTGGACGGCAGGCTTGGGGTCCTCGTAGGTCTTGGGCTCCTGGACGGCGGGCTTGGGGGCCTCGTAGGTCTCGGGCTCGTCGACGACGGCGGGGGCCTTGGGCTCGTAGACCTCGGGGTCCTTGATGGCGGGCTTGGGGGCCTCGTAGACCTCGGGCTCCTGGACGGCCGGCTTGGGGGCGGTGTAGGCCGGAGCCTGGACGGCGGGGGCAGCGCCGTAGGCGGGCTGCTCGACGGCCTTGGCCGGGGCGGCGCCGTACTCGTAGCCGGGAGCGGCGACGGCGAGGGTGGCCACGGAGGCGATGAGGAGAGACTTGATGAAGGCCATTTTGTTGGAGTTGGTGGGTGGAAGAGGGTTGGTTGGTTAGATTAGGTGATGGGAATTAGTGATAGTGGTGGTGAGCTGGAAAACGAGTGTGGTGGAATGGATTGAATTGGAATGAGTTGGATGATGAGAAGGAATTGGGTGTTGGTGGGTGGTTTGATGCATGTTCTTATACCTTGCTCGACGAGAGCCTTGAGGACGAGAGCATTCTGGCGGAGATTTCTCCTGTCTCTGGTGGAATGGCTCGAATGGGGAGTTTTAAGACAAAACCGTTCTGTGATATTAGATAAATGGGGTTCGTTATGGCGATCGAATTCTGAGGGGCCGGATGTTGGTGAGGTCCAACTGCCCTTTTGGTACTAACCACACCGCGTAGCGGAGACGGAATCAAAGAAGTCCCTGAGTTGAGCGCGATTGATCCTGGCGGTTGTTCTGGCGAAAGACACATTGCAGATGTTCACACGCGTTGAAGTGAGTTTGCTGCTGATGAGAAATTTCCAGTCAACCTTATCGTGAGTCAACGACTTCTCACAGCTTGGTTCGCGAGGTATTGGCCAGTCAGGCATAGCTCTTTTACCTAATGAGACTTGAGAAGTGCTTGAGGATCTGTAGTATATAGGAGTATTGGAGTAGTCTTAGCATCAGTTTGTATGCTGTTCGGGAGGCTTCCCGCTTCCGATCCAGGGTTAGTGTTGGGGATACGACTTCCCATTTCTTTTCTCCAAAATTACATAAACAACACCAATTGCGATCTTGAACGGGTCTTCGTTGGTAGTTGAGTTGCTGTAATCCGAAGAACTGCATCATTGTCGAACAATGGCCGGTTCATCGATGAAGTCCGAGATGTTGACGGGAAAATGTTGGAGTTGACCAAAGAGTGGCTGACAATCTACCAGATCAGTGAGATTATTCCAAACTAACAGCAGTAATCGGACGAAAGGCAAGCAAATTAGCACCCACGAAGCCACCTAGTTCAGATTGCTTGCACGGAAATGTGGCACCGGCGCCCCAAGCAACCTGCATTGTCAGCAGCTGCATGCAAGTCACAACCTCAGCTCCTTCGACTAGACCGCTTCGAGCATTTCTTACCAACATGCCACCACTTTGCACGACTACACAGATGTCAGCCACGCTCAAGAATGACTTGGGAGTTTTGCCCGACTTGTTGTTAGCTACTATATTGCCTGTACATAGCAATTAGCTGACGGAGCCGATCTCAAATCAACATCGGTTCAGACTTACAGACAGCTTGGGACCAATGCGGAACCAGACAGAGCTTGACGGGATAGGAGACATGGACGGAGATAGAGAGGAAGCCGGAGTCACAGAAGAGCCATGCTATAAAGCAACGGCGAAGGCCTCCTCGCAGGCTCAAGCAGGTACTTTCCATCTTCAGACAGGCATTCCAGAAACAAACACACCCTGCCACTCTCGTCCTTCTGTATCCCGAACAGCATCACAGGACACTGGAATCACAATCAGATCTCCATACAAGGCCTCGCACACACAGAGCTCCAACAACGGTGCCTCAACAACGGGACCGATCGAGTCTGCCATCTGGGACTGGCAAGCCTCGTCGCCCAGCGTGCCCATCCGCTTCGAAGCCTCATTGGCCTCGAAACCAATCCCATCATACTCCTACGAGCCCCAAGGCGAGCTTCTGCTACGAGAGTCGGGGCTTCAAGGTGCAAACGAGTTCAACATCCCGGCTCCCGTACTCTCTTCCAGCTTAATTAGCCACCATCACAGCAATCCTCTCGAAGCTCTTCTGGGAGAGGGCACGTCTTTAGCCCACAACAGAGGTTTGAAGCGCAAGTCAGCACACGACCTCTTTTCTCCTTCCCAATTCGAGCCCGGTGACGCGAAGCGGTTTGCCGTAGACTCGGGCGAGGATCGACCGGCTGGATTTGAAAAGAGAATCCTGCCTCCCTCACACGCATCTGCACCGCCGATGCAGATGGCACTCCCGTGCAGGAAAGTGTTTCCGATCCAAATCGGTGACAAGCTTTTCCGGTTGAGTGGTGCGTCGATCAGTTCTGATGGTAAGTGAAGTGGAGATGGAATGAGATACACCCTCGCTAATCAAGCACGAATGTTTTCTCTCCCATAGCCCCGTCATATTTCTCGCAGTTCTTCCAAGAACAACTAAAAGCCCATCGAAAGGGCGACAAATCTTCCTCTTCCAACTCTAGCTCAGCAGCGATCGACGCAAGCAGCGTGCGAACCCTCTACATCGACCGTGACCCGGCGACGTTCTGCGACATTTCGTTGCATCTCCAGGGCTACCACATTGAGCCGCGCGATGGGTCGCACTTCGTCAAGCTGTTGGCGGATGCGCAGTTTTTCAGTCGTGAGTGAATTTGCACCTCCCTTAATCCAGACGAAGCCGCGGTTCCTGAGACAGCTGTTAACAACTTTCCCAGTCCCCCGCCTAACAGCCCAATTGACAACAACTTCTCCCCTTCACACCACAATTGGCAATACACCTTTCGCCATCCCCCGCGATCTCTTCACGAACTCCCCCGGCAACTCTCCCAACTACTTCACCCTAGCCACACAACTCTCTCCCACAAACAATCCCTCCGAGAACTTCCCAGGCCTCTCCCAGCGCTCTCTCCTCCGCCCGCCAGCTCTCTTACCGTCCAGCGTTCCGAATCGAGATCCGGGTATTTTTGCCGAGTTGGTCCAATTGCTGAAGGGATATGAGGTGGAAGTGCGGAGCGAGGAGCATAGGCGGATGCTGGTGAGGGATGCGAGGTATTTTTGTTTCAGGGGAGTGGAGCAGGGGTTGGTTAGGTGTAGGATTTCATCTTTTTTGGACGAGGCTGCTTCGGATGGTGTGAGGGAGGAGATTGAGATTGGGTTGGAGGACGTGAGATTTTCTGGGGTTTCGTTTGTTGAAAGTCCTGGGGGACGTGGAGATGGGGTCGAAGAGGAGGGTGTGAGTGGAGAGGTGCATTATGCCCGACCTTACGTGGATGATGGGGGCCGGGGGTTGGTTTTGGAAGTTGGCGGCGACAGTGCCGTGAGGGTGGTCAGGGATTGTGATGGGAAGGCTGGGCATGTGAAGTTCTGGGGAAAGACTGCCGCGAAGATGAAGAGGTTGGTCGGAGTTGTGAGCGCGAGATCAGGACTGTCGTTGCTCAACAGCGAAGAAAGCCAGGGAGTACCGTTTGGTGTGCAATGCACGATTGGCAACGAGGCGGACGTCGTTGTTGATGGAAAGAGGTGGAACGTTGACGATGATGGCATAGGCAGAGATGCCATGGTTTTAGGCCAAGGAGAGAGTGGATGGATGGTGGAGAAAAGTCAGTGGAGGATCAAAGCTGCTACGTGTGAAGATGGGAAGCTTGTGGTGAGCCTGGAGGCGGTCAAGATTGAGGCACATAGTTCCGAGAGGTCGAGGAATGAGCATAGAGGGTTTCTGTGAAGTCTGGGACTGTAGCTGGTCGACTAAAGTCAGAGATGTATTGAATATTTGACTGGAGAATACGTTGTGCGAGTGATTTGTTCAGTTCACCGGCTAATTGATTGATTGATTCTTTGAACATTGAGATACTCAGCCCGGTGAGCCGTGTTGGACAAGTGAATGGACAAACCGTCTTTCATCCTTGCACTACAGTACCATGGATTTCCTGACAAGAGGTCGACCGATCACTACGAGTCAACGTAGATAACGTCTCGATGGTCGGCTAACTAGTTGACCCGTAGCGCAGTGAAATACCTCGATCTTGACCGGCCGGATGCGAGAGTGGACATGGGAATGTGAATGGCATATGGATCGCGGACATTGGCGGACTACATCGATCGCCAAGGCGCGACGGGCGGCTCCGAACCCTGAATCGACAGGGGGATAGAAGATCAGACGACACGTGACTCGGCAAGTGTGAGGAGGTGGTTTGATTATTGAATCGCAGTCCACAGTCGGCGTAGTCAGAAAGTCTCGCCACCACTAGAGACGACGGCGAGCAACATCCGCCAAACTCCGAGATTGGACGCTGCTGCCTCACCCTTGAACGCTCGATAATCTCCTTTTCTGCTGTCGCCACTCCTACAACCAAAACGACAAATCCCTACCCACACTCCTTAGTCCTCAACGTCGCCGCCTCAACGAATTTCTTATCGCAAGCAAACGCCAACCCATCCTGCCCGCCAGTAACGAGAAACGCGAGGGAAGACAGAGATAAGACAGATAATCAGATCACTCGCGACAATGCCAGGCCGGACGCTCCCAACCCTGCCTACGGCTCAAGTCGCCTCTCACAACACCGCCAAATCCTGCTATGTCACTGTTGGCACGAAGGTTTACGACATCACACCTTTTCTCGACGACCACCCCGGCGGCGCAGATCTCGTGCTCGAGTACGGAGGCAAGGATGTTACGGATATCATGGAAGATGAGGTCTCACATACCCACAGCGAGAGCGCGTGGGAGATTCTGGACGAGCACCTAATTGGCTTCGTCGCAACGGACGATGTCATGGAGGGCGTCAAGGAGAGCCAGGACCCGTTTAGCATTGTGCCAATGGAGCCTTCCGGAAAAGGCATGCAGGAGCTGGAAAAGTTTGGCAGAGACGGCGATGTCAAGAAGCGTGATCAGGTCGAGGTTGCACAGGCCGGCGAGCCGTTGTACAAGAACACTGGCATGAGCAATGAGGACGACCTTAGCAAGGAAACCGACACACGGGACGACTACAAAAAGCATAAATTCCTCGACCTCGGTCGCCCGCTGTTCATGCAGGTGTGGAATGGCGGGTTCGACAAGGACTTCTACCTGGAGCAAGTCCACCGGCCACGTCACTACAAAGGTGGTGACTCTGCGCCTCTATTCGGAAACTTCTTGGAGCCTCTCACCAAGACTCCCTGGTATGTGGTGCCGACCTTTTGGCTTCCGCCAGTCATTTATGGAACATACCTCGCCGCAACACACTTCAACAACCCGTTGGTGACAGCGGCATACTGGATGGTCGGCCTTGGAATTTGGACGATCGTCGAGTACGGTCTGCACAGGTGTCTCTTCCACCTTGACGAAAACCTGCCCAACAACCGTGTGGCGATTACGGCACACTTTTTGCTCCACGGAATCCACCACTACCTCCCCATGGATCGCCTGCGTCTTGTCATGCCGCCCACTCTCTTCCTTGTCCTGGCTACACCTTTCTGGAAGCTGGCCCATACAGTATTCTTCTACAACTGGTATGCTGCTGTAGCAGTCTACTGCGGTGGCATCTTCGGATACATCTGCTACGACTGCACGCACTATTTCCTGCACCACAAGAGGTATGTCCAGAAACTTTTCCTGATTGTATCGCATACTAACATACATCACAGCCTCCCAGCCTACTGGCACGCACTCAAGAAATACCACCTCCAGCACCACTTCGCTGACTACGAGAACGGCTTCGGCGTCACCAGCCGCTTCTGGGACCGCGTCTTCGGCACCGAGCTGCCTCCTCCACCCCAGGCCAAGGTTCTTAAGTCGACCTAAATGCTGCTGGACTTTCATCTCCCCCGCTGGCCGAGAGGGGTTGAGGACCGCACTCCGTGATCCGCGCAAAGAATGACACGAGGACTTATTGTATGATGTTGGGAATCGACGCGGCGTTTTTTTACTTCTTTCTTTCTTCTACTCTGGACTTCGGCTGGGTACATATGGGATATCACGATATCGATCCAGCGCACTGTCGGATTCTGCCGCAGCAGCAAACGTCGGATCAACTGTAATTTTAATGAACATGAAGAGAACCAAAGGGGCGAAAAACAAAGATGGAAATTGACTCTTCTTCTTCGGCAGTGAACTTGTCCCACCCAATCTGGGGATGTTCTCATCATACAATCGATTTCTCGGTCCTTGTCGTAAAACAAGCACATCTCCCAACAAGTTTCTCCACGCCGGGTAATCGTTCGAATGGTAATCTTGTTTTGTCGGTGGTCCATCTAGACAGCGGGTCAACCCTCGGAGTCGCGTCTTTGACATTGTCAGCTCAATTAGTACAGCAGGGTCACAAGGCAGGGTACATACGGTGAATTGGCAACGCGCTCCTCTTGAACCACTGCAGCGGGTGGACTGGTGACGGGATTTTCTTGATCCACCACAGCCAACGGTACGAATTGTTCCTCATCTGGTGTGATCGCAGGTCGAAAGCCTCGCAGCTGAAGGTAGGCGAACAAAATGCTAATGAGGGCGAGCGTTGCGCCAAGCGAACCGAAGACGATGGTGATGACTTTTTCTTCCATTGCTGGTCAATCGACGAGCTGGGGTAGGTTTTGAGATTTTGGGTTAACGACTGATAGGAATCGTTGCTCTGACTTGTTCGTTGAAGGCTGCTGAGACGAAAGGGCAGGGGACTGCACGCTCTCTTATGGGATCTCTCACAACGGTACCTGCACTGCTTTCTATTTCGTCCACAGAACGGTACAGCAACACAACATCGAGTGTCAAAAAAACCAAGCCAATCAACATGAACGGTATCGCAGCATAGCGTCACCGGCCAAAAGAAGTATTAAGATATCAACCCAATCAACATCCGGCACCCAAATTGTCCCCCTCCATTGCCTCGCTCGTCCAAAAGAACCAACCAGCGAGTATGCCAAGTAAGCCGAACAAGTGCTAACACTTCTGTCATGCATCTCCGAAAGAGGCTCAGATCACAGATCCTCAGGATGTATCCTAAGTTTACAAGCTGTCAAACCAATCTCGGGAGGCCATGATCGATTGTGCATGCGAACGGGTGCGCTAGTCGGGAGGTGAGCGTGCCTTGGAAGTCGAGGGCGCATGGTGAAATGCCAAGTGCCAACACTTCTGTCCTTGCATGCTCGCAGGATCAACGCACCAAGAGCCTGCTTACTACTCAGAGATAGGCGGCAATAGATGCTGGGGTGATGTGTGGCGGCAGATGACAATATCTGCGGGCGAAAGCGTCGACAACGCGATTACTCTGCGAATGGCAAGGCCTTACGGTACTAGCCTTGACCTTGAGAACGTCGTTAACTAGTATCAGCCTTGACGCTGCGAATCCTTGAGAACGTTGCCTGCTCGGAACCGCATCCGCTGATATCCGGTCGCACCAATGAAGTTGTGATAGAAGCCGTCGCATTGAGGCAGAGAAGGGTTTCATGCGACGTGGGCGCAGTTTTAGGGCGTGCGGCGACTATGGAGAGGCGGAGCCAGTGAGACATGCTTCTGCTGCATATCTCGTCTTGAGCGACTCTCTCTCAGGGCTTTCGCTGAGTTGGCTGCTTCGACTTGAGCGATGCTATGGCTTGTCAGCTTCACGTGTCGTCGACCAAGATGGATTGGGTCTGTCACATCAGAACAAATGATCCCGTGGCCTGCTAGGAACTGAAGTGGCGTCGACAGCTTTCGAGAGAGTCGGAGTCGGTGTCCGCGGAGGCTGAAGATTCGGCCGTCGGCAGCGATCTGTTAGAACACAGGAAGACCGACCTGATGTGAGATTCTGAGCACCCGAGGCAATAATGTGTGTTGTTGGGGTATATATCTCCTATTCGTCTGGTTCTCGCCATCCTCTTCCACAAATGCCGATCAGCTGACATTGTCGTTCAGGGACACCTCGTGGGTTTATTCCACCCATCCTGACGATATGCTAATCACAATGAATGTCCATTCCGCATCTCCTGCTTCTTTGCGAAAACAAACACATTCCTCCAACAACTCTAAAGCAGGGTCGTAAGGCAAGGTACATACGATTGATCGAAAACAGGTTCATCATCAACCAACTCACCCGGCAGCATTGGATGTTCCATCTCGCGTCTGTGGTACTATTAGCTCGATAGGGCAGCTTCAAGGTAAGGCAAGGCACATACAGTTGGTGGGTGACGGACTCATCATGAGCCACCGTAATCGGTAGTATGGGACGTTCCTCGTCTGCTTTAGTAGCAGCAGGTCCAGACCTTCGGTACTGGAGGTAGGCCAACAGGACGCCGACAAGCGTGATCGCAGAGCCAAGAGACCACAAGACGATGGTGACGATTTTGTCTTTCATGGTTGTCTAGTTTTTGATGGGGTTGGCTGTAATGGACGTTGATCGGCGACTTTGACGATTAAGAATCGTTGGCTGGAAACTGCGTGGATGGAGAAAGCAGTCGAGTGTGAGTGCAGGAAAGCCATGATGTTTTATGCGATTGCTCGCAACGGTACTGTCAGTACTATCGTGAGATCAGAGAAATGTCGCAAGATTCTCGGCCAGCCTTGCTGGAGCTGCGCCCCAGCTGTCACGGCGACCCAGCTGTCACGACACCACTACTACCTACTACCTACCGACCCCTGCTCTCCATGCATGACCTGGAACCTATGAGTAGCGAACGGAGTTGCAGCTTTGCTGCATTATGCAAGATGCCGCATGCAGTCTACAGTTTGGATGTACACGGCTGCGGGAGAAGCTTTGGATCACGCAGTAGTGCCCCTGAGAAACTACAATTGCTGTGGTGCACGATATGGCTAACCTTGCACGTCACGTCACTCCGGCCAACGGTACCGTTCACTTATTTTACGATAAGTCAGGTCAGCTTCTCAAGTCGTAGGTCAGGACTGTTGGGCTTGTTACCTGATGAGGCATGCTCGTATGCCGCGCGAGAGTCCAGGCATCTTACTGGCGGATGTCGTCTTCTCTTCTGGTCCTCTTCATGTTTCTTTCCGTTATCTCTCCCGTACTACTGCCAGCCGCTGATGGAGCTGCCATCGCCATTCCAGTACTTCCCAGTACGTCCGACAGACAAAGATTCTATCACGCTGGGCACCAGCAAGTCAAACTCTTCAACACCGAATAACCGTGTCAACTAAGATGTCGACGACCAAGCTCGATCGACTCAAACACATTATCAAACATCATTCACTACGATAAAATCCATCTCGAGTTCGGCGAGGCAGCGATCCTCAGGCAGTCCAGGCTGCTCGATGAAAAGTCCACCGAGACTGGTCCGAGAGTGTCTTGCAGCGCACACTGTCCGAGCAAGTATTTGTAGATCGAGGATTACTCGACTTCACGTTGCGTAATCTACCCTCTTAAAACTGGCAATTCTGTTCGGATACCTTGACGGTGTCATCTATCTCTCCAGCCGTGAAACTTGGCCTCGACAAGACTTGTTCAAGTGGTGGGAAGCCTCCGCCGCCCCAGCGTTTGGTGGAATGCCAAATGGCACCGCCTTGTTTCTTTCCTCTCCTACAACACCCGCGATACGGGCATGGAGTCTTGGGTACCGGACATACTTCTCTGGTCTCGGTTTCTGGACAGCGTACGTAACGAGCTCGTCAAGTGTTGTCCCGGCCCAAACAACGACATGCCTGGTGGTATGAAATGGCTCGAGCATGCTATACGACGAGGAAACTTCTTCGGAGCATTAGTCCTACTCCAACGCGGCGCCGACCGAAACGCTACGCTTGCTGATGGGACTCCGTTGGTGGATTTTGCTCTTGAGAACGACCAAGACGAGATCGCGGTGCTTTTGCTCGAACCTCGATTGATGACGGGCACAAGTGTTCGGTACATTGTTCATTACC